>Ga0307987_1000066_pt1 | contig 61221 bp, 94 predicted proteins | sample EllFjometagen181_FD_203157 | JGI IMG/M metagenome (GOLD analysis project Ga0307987, IMG submission 203157) | Marine microbial communities from Ellis Fjord, Antarctic Ocean - #181 | ecosystem: Environmental > Aquatic > Marine > Unclassified | place: Southern Ocean | collected 2014-10-08 | reverse complement strand
GTTCTGACAACAGCGTCCACCTTATACGTCTTGCTGTTGATCTTAACCTTTTTGTAGGTGGTGAATACATAACTGATTCAACCTGCTATGCGTGGGATAGGCTCCACAATTACTGGAAGTCTATCGGGGGTGCTGATAGGATATCTTCAGATGCTAATCATTTCAGTTTCCGGTGGGAAAATAGGCGCTAGAAAGTTCTGTTATGCTGCTGGATGCCAAGACAGAAAACTAGACATCCAGTGACCTCCTCTTTTTTAAACATGAGTACCATCCGAGCATTGATTTCACTAAATGCCATCTCGTTTTTTATGCAAATACGCTTGTATCTACAGATAGCATTAAAACATGGTCGCCTCACTGTGCACTCCTGTGTATACATTCATTAGCGTATTCAGCTATCGTCCCGATGACAGGACAAGATTTATATTTGCGTGTACAGCCACAACACAAAACAGCATAACAAGACGCTGCACTATTGCCACAATTATCGTCTTTCTCTGGCTCGGCTTTGTCGGTTATTTTGTCTTCCATCTTATTCTCCTTTCATCTCCATACCCACATGCTCTATGATCCGCTCCATAGATTTATAAGCGTTTACCAGCTTAATTTCTATCTTAGCTAGATCTACCCTGTGGGTGGTTAGGTGTACGTACCTAGACTCTCCGTCAAATATTGGTTCTATTCCTAAATCTTCGCTGTTTAATACTGCCAGCACTCTGTTATTTTCATTAATCAGCAGAGACGTACCGTCTTTGTTTGATTCTAATCTTAGTTTTATGTTCACTTCTTATTCCTCTCAATTAAAATACCAACCAACCCGTTCGTTGGAACTAAGCAACCCTTTCAGCCATGATAGCATTGTAGGTTGGTTGGTAAAGCTTGTTATAATCCCAACAATTCTGAGTTATCCAGAGATTCAATAGTCTGCTTCAGGAACTCAATCCAATCAGGTAACTTGTGGGCAAATCGCTGTGAGTTGATGTGCCTGATTACTTTATAGTTCAGGTTTACTTCGCGCTCTTGTAAGAATGCCTGCGGTAACGCCTTAGACTTGACCCTGCTTGACGTTTGCCTTGAAAGCATATCCAAGTATTCAATGTAAATCATAGCGTCAGAGGTGCTGTCAAAGTCTTCGTTCTTCAGGTCGAAATACTCAGGTAATAAATCATCCTTATCGAGCGTGTGCATAGTCGACTCTGATTGTTTTGATACCCCTATACGGTAAGTATCAAATTGCTTGAAAAACTCAAGGGTTGCTGTGACTGATATCCAAACTTGTATGTGCTCAAGGAATTTATTGTGTCCTTTGTCACGCCCAGCGTTAGCAAGTGCTGCTTTGTAGATCCTGTTACGCTGTTCGTCAGTCCACCACTCATCTCTGGTAAGGCCCGGCTTACGAAACGATAACCCAAACCCATAGAGTGCTGAGTCTAATCCTGCTTCATCTAATTTAATTACTTTCATGTGCACCCTTCAAATAATACTGAATCTAATTTATCAATTATCTTCTTACTTCCGCTGATTTCTACTTCGATAACAGCTTCCCACCAGGCTCCATATTCAATCGTTATTTTAGTCATTATTCTTCACACACCAGTGGTCTGTCGTCAGCAGTGCTAATTGCGTCCAATGCACAGTATTTACACACATCAACAGGTTCCACTTCTGTAACATTCAAAACAACTACCAACCTATATCCATTGAGTGTTTTTACATGCCCTGTTGTACGTATTGTTCCGCCGCTTATCTTATTCTCACTCGTAATTTCATCGCGGCAAAAATCGCAGTATGTTCTTTTCATTTTATAAGGTGCTCCTCTAATCTGTCTAAATTTTCCATGTCTTTATACATTCCAACCATTCCCCACACATATGCACATACACTAAGAAAGCTTACGAGTAATACTGTAAATATAGCGTTTGGATTATAGTTGTATAAGAATATGCCTACCATAAAGTAGCATGTCGTCAATAATATGTGGAGTCTGATTTTACCATCTCCTTCATTATATCCTCCTGTTCCACGCATTCATTGCCGTATGTTTTGCGCTATCAGCTCCGTTATGTTTTGCATCAGCTTCAAAGCAACGGCCAGTCCTCACGTCACATGGTAGGCACTCAATATAGCAATAAAGGTGTCCTTCAATTTCCATACATGACCCATTGTAAGTATCAAAACGTATTGAGATATCTTCAGCTTCGCCGCAAAATGGGCATGGTTTTAGTTTCATCAATTAACCTCAAACTTGTTTGTCCAGCATATCACGCTGTTTTTGAGTGACAAAGTAAAAACAGAATGGAGCGTCGCCACTGGCTGTTGTATCTATCCACTTGAATCGTTGCCATGATTGAGAGTACTCGCTAGACCGTGCCGTCCATCGGTAGCAATCGTTTCTTAGTGGGCAGGTTTCGTTTGAGCATAGTGTCACATCTGGCATTTTATTTTATCGAACCTCGGCAATAAGTTTTGAAAACCGTTGTCACGTATAGCTTTCATTAAGTTTTTATGTTTCATGTTATCTCTCACTCATACCAGGCTACAGTGCTCATAGGTTTACTGGTTACATCGTTTCTAATGCCAGCATAGTTACAGCACGACGTTCCGTATTTCTCACACTGTTTCGGTAACCCATGATCTGTGTGCATACGCTCATCGTAGTGCTTGCAAATTTCCATTCCCTTATCTCTATGGCACACTAGGAATCTATCAATCAACACTGGTTTGATAACGATCCGTTGCCTTGGTTTTGCTCTTCCCCTCGGTGGCCCATCAAGTGCAATCGCTGCTGCCCGGAAGGCTCTTGGTTGCATTTGTGGCATCCACAGGCAGCGATGATTCCATCCCCAGATATGCCCACGGTATTCCAACGCCCCTCTACTTATCCCATGCTCGTTGAGGTCAACACATTCATCAACTGTTAGACTACCTCTGGAAGTAAGGTGTGATACTGCCCCACGCTTGTATACTTCTCCGGTTGCAATTGCCTCACGATACTTTTTCATGGTGTAGACAGTATCGAATCCCTTTTTGTGCATTTCATAACACATTGAATAGGAGTAACCAAGCTTCTCTGCTACTTCTGACAAGGACATCCCGTCTACCATGTGTAGAGATTTTCCTTTGCATCCCTCCTTTCTTCCTCCTCTTGTTCCTCCCATATTATAATCCACCAAGTATGGTAATGACGGCTTCTTCTGCTTCGTCCAACCCCTCTGGTAGAGTTATAAGTATGTCTCCGGCTGTTTTTGTTATTCCAGCCTCAGAAGCGTGGTCAAGATCGTAGTCGATTGAGTCTCTACTCAAGATAATAACATTTCCACCAAGCTCCCTTATCAAAGCGGCCTCGTCGTTGAACCTGATATCGCTTACAACTATCTTGTTAATGTATTCTGCGTCTAGGATCCTCTCTCTCAGCCTAGCAACCCAAAAGTCTCTCCTTACCTTTTCTCTTACAAACTCAGTGCCAAATATCTGCATCAATTCTCTCGGGGACATTTGTATCAGCTCTACATAGGCATGCTTGAACTTTTGGTCATAGAAGTATTTACGATCTAACCCGGTTAGTGCTATGAGAGACTCTTTCAACGGATCAGCGAAAGCAAGCTCTACATAACCATCTTCTCTACACAACGTGTCTGCTGTAGTACTCTTACCAACCCTAGCCGGCCCTGCAAGCCCTATCAGTCTACTCATTACTTCCACCCATCGCTTTGGTTATTGCATCACAGAAATTGTTAAGTAATTTTCTAGTCTCCTTATTATCTGGATGGTTCTCGAACGGCATACAGCACTGGATGAAGTCTTCACCCATCATAAAGTAGAAGTTACTTCCGTCGTCAAGTACAACCTTGTGTCGTTTACAATCCTCTATATCTCCACTCATTTCCTCTTAACCTCCTTCGCATTAAGAAAGTACTCAAGATCATCTGCTACTGTTTTGTCCTTGCGCTCTTCAACTAGTCTTGCGTGGGAGAGGGCGTAGGTTTTTTTGTTCTTTGACTTTGACACCTCGTTAAACATTGCCTCTATGATACACCCAACCCAGTCAGTTCTCTCTCTGTCCTCGCCTGACAATCCCATCCCAATGTTTGTTACCAAGCCGCCGCAGGATGATCTACATATGAGTGCTCCTACTTTCCCAACGTTCTTGTCCTCCCCCTCTGTTGTTCCTATTACTTCTAACTCTCCAGACAGCACAGATTTAAGTTTAACTTGGTCCATAGAGTCACCGTCTTTCCAGAGCCCGTCAAAATTCTTCAGGATGGTTCCCTCAAGTCCCCTTGCTCTAACGTCATCGTAGTGGGCCCATGCTTCTTCCATGTTGTTCACTATTTTTGATTCTATGACGTTAACACCTGCCAAGTAAACAACTCCCTTGAATCTCTCTTTATAAGGTATTTGGTGGGCGAAGCCGGCGTTTACATCCCAGTACTGGAAACGTATTCTGTCTGCCTCTTCCTGTGACAAGTCAGAGTCCTGAGCTTTATTGATGATGGCGTTGGCTGCTCTCCTGTTCATTACCTCTCCAGAGGCGTAGAGCATCGTTATCTCACCCATCAGCTCACATACCATCTCAGGAGATACTTTGTGTTCCTGAGGTACCAACGAGAAATCAAGAATCTTTCCATTGCGGGTGCGGTAGGATCCTTCTCTCTCTTCATGGTACATTCCATCTGCCTTTAGTTGGCTGTAGCACGGAAATTTAACCTTGTGGAGGTGGGCTGGTCCCTTACATCTCATGTACGAGAAGTATGGAATCAATCCAGGGACCAGCTTGTTCATGGTTTGGTTTGTAAACCCGGCGTCGGTCTTTCCACGTAAGATCTTGTTCACTATAGTGAACTTAGCCTCAGACTCCGAGGCAATGGCAGCCAGATAATTTTTGTCCTTTGCCGTGGCACCTCGTTTACTATTGAGGTAGTCAAGAAACTCAAATAGGTCTTGGTCTAATGGAGACTCAACCATACGAACCAACTTCTTGACGTTGAATGTTCTGCTGGTGTCTAGAACATATTGTATTACTCTGATGAAGTCTTTGTCTTTTAAGGCCTCTAGGATAAGAGGTTGTTTAAGTTTTCCTTTGGCTTCTGCTATTTTGTCGAAGTAGTTCAGAACTGTTACGTAATTCATTTGGTTGTGCTCCTTTGGCGGTTGGTAGGTGAATTACTTCTTAGGTTTGCTGTCTTTGTCCCATGTTCTTGAATTACACCTGGGGCACGCCTTCGGCTTTGAAATTCTTGGCACCCACTCGTGCCCACACTTCTTACATTTGTATTCTTTCATCTTTTCCTCCTTTGTTATTATTATGATGATGAGATAACTTACTATGCCTAATCGTCTAAGTCAATGATATTATCAGCAGACATCCCTGATACTTCCTCGTGAGTTACAATGATAACCTGTTGACGTACGCTAGCTAGCGCCGCTACAACCGCGGCAGTCCTTATCTTATCCGCAGAATCCGCTGGTTCGTCAAAGATTATAAAGCCTGCTTCAGGAGAGAAAATGTTTCTCAAGGCCACTCGCAGCGATATCCCCAGGATGCTCTTGCCGGACCCAGATAGTCTATGTACCGGTAATCCATTTACTGTGAAGCCTTTGTCAGACTTAGCAACCACTGACTCAACACCTCTCAAGTCTGAGAAGGTAGCAGACACAGTCATCAACACGTTGTCCCATACCCTATTCAGAACTTTTGGTCTCGCCTTACGTACTTGCTTAAGAATCTCGCTGTTTCTTGAGTCCTTCTGCAGTCTGTTGTTTATTGATTCTACCTCACTCTTCAACTCAACAAGATCACTCTTTAACGCGGCTGCCTCTGTAGCGGCTCTATCTGCCTCTCTCTGAGCTTCTTTCACTACACTGCTCAGTACATCATGTTCTTCTGAACTATCTTTGTGCGCCCTCTCAAGGGCATTGACTATACCTTTAAGATCTGAGGCATCTTGTACGAAGGTAGAGTTGTACTCCTGCTGCAATGTTTCGAGTTTCTCTTCTGCCAGAGCATCAGCTACTGTGAGTTTAACGACATCATCCTTAGCCTTCTTCACTCTTCGGTCTTGAGTCTCTGAGACCAGTATAAGGTCTCTTGCTTCGTTAAATCTCTCGGTTGAAGGTTCAATTGGTTCAGCAGCTGTCCAATCAAGGTTGAATGGTAGAATCTCTGCGTTGTCTGTGTACCTTTCGTACTGCTGTCGTTTCTCCTGCTCGCACTTGATAGCCTTCAAGACGAGTAGAGTCTCTTCTACTTCTTTCAAGTCAGCCCCGGCCTTCTTAGCCGTGACTTCCTCGTAAGAAAGGTCGCTGCTGATCTTTGCGTTCATCTCTTCGTGAATATGTTTGGTGTCCTGACCACAAGTGGGGCACTTGTCCTCGTTGTTGAGTTTCCTTGTGAGGCTTCTTATCTCTGCATTTGCATCGTTGAGTATGGTTGTTATGTCTTCTTTCTTTCCGTTGTTCTTGGAGAGTTCGGCTTCGAGTGATTCAACGTCTCCCTCCCACTCTTCGCCCTTCCAGTAACCAAATGACGTCACGTCCTTGTATAGGTCCCACCTCTGCACCGCCTCCGGCCATCCACCTACAAGCTCCTTCTCAGCCGATACTGCCTGCAGGTCTTCAAGTGATGCTGCAGTTGCCGTCTCTAACTCGACCTCTGCCTCCTTCCTTGATTTCTTAAGGGTGTCAATGTCATGAGCCAGCTTGCTCTTGAGGGTGGCTCCTGCTTCTATCTTTATTATTTCGCTCTTCTTGCTGTTGATTGAGTCGTTCAGTTCCCTGATGGCTGCTTCAGATACCTTCAGGTTAGCCTCTGCCTGTGTTACTTTTGCAATGTAGGTTGCAGCAGGGGTTAATTTTATACCTTCCTTTATCTTCAGCTTCTCCGTTGTCTCTTCAAGAAGCTCCTGCAATAAGGTAGCGTTACCGGCAGGGAACCTAGCCTTGGCATTCTCTACTAAGTCGTCTATCTGGTTGAAGTCTGCTAGACCTTCAATGAGTGCTGACACTTCCCCGGGCTTCCCCTTCAAGATCCCCGCAGTCTCTCCTTGCTCAGACACTAGAGTGCTGTTTTCGTTTCCCTTTCTAACTCCAAGAAGGTCATAGAAGAATTGTGACACAGCGGACTGGCCGTTTATCTTTGTGTCCGGTCCGACAACAGAAGCAGAGGACTTTCTTCTCTTGGCTGTGTAGCCGCCGTACCTGACCTCAACGGATAGTTCGGAGTCTTTGAGGGGCTCCTTGACAGCGTCTTCCAACGTACCGCGTATAGCCCCTGAACCGAACATCCCGTATAGTGCCGCCTCTATTAATGAGGTTTTTCCGCTCTCGTTGCGGCCACGTATTACGTTCATTCCGTCAACGAAATTGTAAGTTCCGTTTTCAAGAACTCCAAAGTTCTTTGTAGTTACTTGTTCTATATGCAAGACCGCACCTCGTCTCTGTAATCAGGGTTTATTTCTTCCAACAACATATCTACTATGTTGAACCTTGTGATCTCTTCTGTCATTTTTGCTACTTCGAATTCTTTAACCTTTGTGGAGTTCTTCACAATAAAGGCATCGGAATTTTTTCTTAGTTCCGCTACCGCTTTAACTACCGCGGGATACTCTACCAACTCACACTCACCTGTTATGTTTATGAAGTCGTAGTGTCCTTTGGGTATCTCAGAACCTTCGTAGTATGAATCAGTAGTCCATGTAGGTATCGAGGTTAGTACCCCATCCTCAAGTACATGAGCGAACTTATCCCCTCCAAGACAATCTGCAATAGACGATGGAAATTGGTTACCCAGTATTGAGACGTTCATAACATCTCTCCTAGTATGTTCGTGTCCGGCAATCACATCAACTCCTCTGTCTGTCAGATCTTTCATCTGCTGTAATGACAGATTCAAACTGTGGTCACCGTGAGCAAATGGTGAATCTATGTTGGCGTGAGTTAACATTATTGTATTATCAGGGCACAGTTGGACGGCATGGTCGAATAGCTTCTGATCTGAAACATGCGGGATAATATACAGGCCTCCTGAGAATATAGGAGCCTTAATAAGCGTAGAGTCTGACATTAGTGAGGTAAATTCACAAGAAGATATAGTGTTTCCGTCCTCCCCTTTACCAACGTCATGATTCCCTACAGCTATCGCACAGTTCTCTTTATCTAATAACTCTATCACATCTTTCATGATGTGCTCATCTACATGTCTCCTGTCGTACAGATCACCTAATATTATTAGCTTCTCATGAGGTATCTCTAGCAATCCCTTAAATCGGCCCAGCATCCACACCTCTAAGTCTTTCCTCGATTGTTTTGTAGTGCCTCCAGCCCTACGGCAGTTCAAGTGGATGTCGTTCAGTATTAAAGTTTTCATCAGTCAACCTCCACCAATTCGAATTTCTTTGTTACCTGCGCTATACAATCATCCCCAAGTATAATCAGACCATCCGAGGTTGTTACGTTGTAAGTTACATCGACTGCGATCTCTACTGGAGGTAAGGCTATCACTACATGGTTGACGTGTTCAGTGTCTTCCACTCCGCACAGGTTCAGTATTGTTTCGAACAGTGGTTCTTTATTTTTCTCTGGGTAATCCCACAGGTGGGCCTGCACTATATCGCCATCCAGTGAAACAGAGATTTTCTTGTCTACTAGCCTATAGCCAAGTGAAAACATTTTTACGTCAAAGCTCTCATCGTCTTGAGAACCATACATGATGAAGCTTGTTGCAAGTCTCCTCTTATCCTCTGAGAAATCCAAGTACCTTACGTTGTAGTGCTTCTTACTTTCAATCCATTCTGTTATTGCTTCTCTGTATGTTCTTTTCATGGCTTCATCCCTATAGCAATCCCAGTAACTGTGTACTGTTTTGAAATATTTTTTGGTTCAGATGTTTCGTACCATCCTATGTTAATGTCCTCTATAGCGACACCTGTCTTTTCGTAGAACTCAGTAACAAGGTTCACTATTTCTCTAGATAATTTCTCTTTCGGTGTCATAATATTCTCTCCGTTGCCTCCGTCCATGTCAACTCCTCACACAGCTTTCTCAAGTCATGAGAGGCTGCCCCTAACCTCAGGTCCTTTACTAGAATCACCCTGAAGGTATCTGAATGCCAGTGATGTACAAGTATCTTTCCTCCTACTCCAGCCATAGCAGCTTTTACCATCCTGCTGTGCTGTGCAAATTTAGGGAGGCGGTACAGGTGCTTAACGCTCTTACACTCTACCAGTGTAACTTCTCCTACCACGACTAGGATGAAGTCAGATGGCTGCTTTTCAATTAGGTTCCTTGCTGACTTTGAGTCTGGGAATCTATGGCACCACACCGAAGGAGTATCTTCTCTGTCGAATTGTTTCTGAAACATATCTTCAAGATATGCACCGTTGTTAATCATTTCTCTATCCTCCTGTCTATCTCATCCCTGAGTTGTATCAAGGCCTCTTTATCTAAATCTCCGAATAATTCTTCAAATGATAATGTCAGTGTCCCGAGATAATCCTCATCGTCTTTGAACTTTCTATCAATGTGAATAAGTTCACCAAACCCTAAAAAGTCTTCTGTTGGTATATTTATACTGCTTAGTCCTTTCACTTTTGGTTCGTTCATTCGTTTCTTAGCTCCATGTATCGTCATTGCTTCGCAGGCTTTATCAAACAACTGTCTCTGCATGCCCTCAAATTCTCCTCGTCCCCAGCATGCCGTGATTAAGTTATCAAGGGTAGAATCTGTCTGGCTTGCTATCAAGCCAGGTAAGCTTCAAGCATTGGCTGCCCTCTTACATACCTCTTGTGTCCACTTATGTTTGTGTGTCCAAGATTAGCCATAGCAACAGGTAGTAATACTAACTGCCTACCAAGCATCGTTAAATCATTGTCGTTGTTAATCATTAAGTCCTCCACGGCTTATATCTCCACCATTAATCCATAAGCTTCCATCCAAACGTCTTTATGGTAAGCTTTAACGGTCCCATAATTGACATCAAAGACGTCCAGTGCTGGGATGTTCATCTCAATTAGTGTTGTTTTTAGTAACCTCCAATCAAATTTCTGCCCGTGGCACAGCATCTCCATCCTCTTCATAGTGCAGTAGGTCTTAGATTGATCCAGCTCTATCTCTAGTTTATTTGCCTTCTTAGTGGCGGTGGAAGCCGTGTTCATTGAAGTTGCTTCTCGCCTACTCCCTATTTCCGCTTTAGTGTCTAAGGCTATCTGAAGGGCTTCTTCCCTGTCGGCCAAAGACCTCAAGGCTGACGGCAAGTCTTTAGGTAGTAGCTCGTTTCTATTCTTCCAGAATTCTGCTATTTTCCTTAAATAAGACTTGTCCAACATGGCAGCAAGCATGATGCTCTCTGTCTCTGGTAGATGGTAATCCGAGATCATTCCGTTACTTCCTATAGAGGATCCAATAATGGATTCCCTTAATTCAGCGTCGAAATTGTCACGCACTGTTCTGTGAATGTGTCCCTTTGCCTTACCAGTCATCTCCGCAAACTGAGTGCTGGTCATCGTCATGCTCTTTTTCAACACTAAATCCATTTTATTCTCCTAGAAACAAGAAAGGCAGCTGATGACATAACGTGGTGAGAATTCCCGAGTAATAGGGACACGCTTGTCATCAACTGCCTAAATTGTATTACTCCACAGGATTCTCACGTCCTGTGGAAAGTATAGCTCATCCCTTCCACTCTGTCAACGATCCAAAATTCCTCCCGATTTCAGGGGTAGTGGATGTCTTGATTTCCATGTCCTCGTATTTCTGGCAAATGCAAGCTATCAACTTCGGCATGCGCTCCTCCAGCACAGATTTATGGATGATCCCTACTGCCTCGTCATGGATAATGGTTACAGGCATGCACAACGAATCATCAAACAACCCTTCACGGTACATTCTACCCGTACTTAATTTAATCTGTGATGCTGCTGAACTTTGGATCCTAAAGCTCCAAGCTAACCTTCCAGCAGCAGATATTTCATACTTCTTAGAGCTTCCAAAGTGTTGGTGACCACCAAGGTGTCTCCTCGCCCCTTCAAAGGTCTCTGCGTATCCCCTAGCCTTACAGATTTTGATGTACTCTTCAACAGCCGGCATCAGCCCCGGGAAAGCCACTGCCTTGGCATCCATAAATGCTTGGGCTTCTTTCTCCACAACACACAGCATCTGAGAAAGTTTAGGGGCACCACATAGATAGGCAGTCGCAAAGTTGGTTGCCTTCCCTAGCACCCTGTACGGTTTAGCTTCCCCATCCTTTTGTGTCATGAAATTCTCATAAGATTCAAAATCAACTCCTTGCTTTTTTGCCACTTGAAAACCTGTCGATGAGTGAACATCCTTCTTTACGTCCCCTTGATAACAGGCCAAGAAGTCAGGGTCTTTGGAAGCCCAAGCTTGAAGTATCAGCTCTTGTGAGTCGATGTCCAAGGCCCATATGTACCAATCTTCCTCAGGAGACACCATCATGTCCCTTACTTCTTTTCCTTTCCTCTTAGGTAGCTGGGCCATGTTTGGTTTTGAATGGGAGAATCTGCGGGTACTGGTGGAGCTCTGCTTCATCGAGCAGTGGATCTTTCCTGTCTTCCAGTGGACATAGTTCGGCCATTTAGAAAAGAATAAGCTTTCCTTGGTAAGGTACCCTTTGTACTCCAAGAGTAGCTTAAGAACTTCAGGCTTGTCAGTGTCTTGGTAAGTGAGGCTGTTCTGTATGGCCGTTTCAGAGCTGGCGGGGTTTCCTTCCTTCCCTTGGGCCCTCATGTTATTGGTAGGTTTGTTTCTGATTCTGATCTTCATCCCTAGAATTTCATAAAGGAGCCTGCACATCTGCTTGGGAGATCTCACATTAAACTCTGCCTTCGGCTTCCAATACTTCTCGTACAGGGCATTGACATCGTCAAGGGTGCCATCGAATGCTTGCACAATGGCATCGTTAGGCATGCCCTTCTTAGCCCCCTGGACCGATGAGTACTCCGAGGGCTTCCCGTATAGAGCCTCGTGTATCTTGTTGAATACTCCGGCGTTCTTTCGTCTCACAGGGATAAACTTTCCACCTTCCCACCCAACTTCAAGTAGCGCTGTGTTCAGCACCTTCCAAGCCTCGTCAGTGTGCTTGTCGTTGTCTGCCTTGAGCTTGGTGTAAGCTTCTTTGTCAAAGTCCACACCATTGATAAAGCAAAGGGATGTGAAGTAACTCGCGTCGTCCTCTACGTTATGAAATGCGTCCAAGGTTCCTTCGTACTCCATGATGCAAGTGAAACGTCTCTGCAGTATATCTGTGACTACCACGTCATCTATTCCATATTTCACCACCTCGTTGCCGGTGAGCTCACTCATCCCTAGCTGGGTGTAGACGTACTCCCCCTCTCCATTCTCATCAAGCAGAATTTCTGTCTTGGTAGTGGTATCTTCATAGCTTGCTTGGCTGTATTTAAGATCTCTTTTAGACAGATGCTTAAGCCCTAGCATGTCATTTTCATTCACATAGCTGGCCATGAGCTGCGTGTCTATCACGCCGTCGAGAAAATCTCCGAAAGTGTTGTGAGTGATCACGTTCTCGAACCCTGTAGAGTTGTGAGCGTAGATAGGTTTTCCCTCTATTGCCGTGAGCACGGCCAATAGTTGGGCTTCCGTGATGTTGTCAGTGTCCGCATGGTTGACACAGAAGTAATAGTTTGAATAATTAATTCTGAGACCCATACCAGTGATCTCAGATCCTATCACGTCAACACTGACGCCCGACGTTTCACACCAGTCTTTTGATTCTTGACAAGTGTCTGTCTCGTAGTCAATAACGCTATAAGAAAAGGTTGAATGCTCAACATCTGACAAGACAGCCGCATAGTTTTGTGTTGTTACTAAGGTGTCGGAAGTGTTCCACTTAGGGAGGTCTCCGTTTGTTGACGGGAATCTACTCTGCCAGTTGAGGGCCCAGCCTGGGTGGTGGAACTGGGCGCAGTAGTAACTCTGGTATACCTTCTCTTTAAGTTCAACCACCTTAGCGAACGGTTTGAATTCTTCTGCGTACTCACCAAGCTCGTGAAGCGTTTCGTTCTTCAGCATTTCAAGGATGTCGTCACACACATCATCACCATATTTAATGATCATGTTCTCGAACGCCTTTGGTCCAAACGAGGGGCAGCCCTTGAAACCGTCAGAAGTGTCACCTACAAGAGATTTGTAAACAACTATGCGTTCTTTTGTTATGCCTAGGAACTTGTCTGGGTTCCTCTCACCTCCGTAAAACCAATCACCGGCTGCTATAAGATCCCCGTCACGGCTCCAGATCCAATCCCCTTTCTTCCATATAGCTGCTAGCAAATCGTCAGCTTCGTAGCCGTCCTTGACCACACTGAGGGCTCCGTAACTCCACAACATCTCTTCAGCTCTGGCCTGCAGGCTGTTGAACTCGTTTAAGAAGGACATACTGCTTGATCTGTGCTTCTTATAAGGTGGGAAGACCGCCTGCCTTAACCCTCTTGAACCTTTCCCATCCTTCACAAGAATAACTTGGCTTGGCACAAACCCAAACTCATCCATGGTTTTCTCTAGACTACCTAAGAAAATCTCGTACCCATCTAAGGCACTTGGAATAACTTCAGGATCTTTCCCCTCTTCAGGCTCTGGATCGAGAAAGCTGTTCTCTTGTCCTTTTGCTGCATGCAAGCATGCCATCAGTACTGAACTGGCGTCGACCAGCAATTTATTTATTCTCTTCATCTACTTCTCCTCAAAACAAGTATGGCTCCCGAAGGAGCCACACAAGATTTTCTCCTTCGATACCTATATTGGTTTCTGTCTACGGAGACGCCTCACACAGGGGCTGTTGTTTTATAGTTTGGCTAACGCCGATGTATTGTTCTTTGCTTCACAGCAAGGCTCTTACTTATGTTGAGCGATAGACTCTTTCCGGTAACGTTTATTCAGTTTGTCCATCAGTAGAGTGTTCTTTCTTACCCGGGCTTCAGCGGCTTTTGTGGTAGTGTCGATGTCGTTGTTGATAAGATCCATTACTTCTCTCATTTCGTTAATAAGCTTTTCCATTCTACTTCTCCTATAAAGAATTTATTGTGTGAGTTATATCGATGTCCCAGTCTCCAGCGTTCCTCATCCAGTGAAGATAGGACTTTGGTAACTCTGAAAACTTCTTACCTTTATGCTTCCCGAAGCTGACGTACTCAAGTAGCTGTGGGGTGTTGCTGTAGTTGATCAGCTGAATCAGACTCATACCAGAGCCCTCAATCAGGTATTCAAGCAGGTTAAGTACAGTTCTTACGTCTCCAGGTGCCCTGTGTGCCAACGTCTTGGGTAACTCGCAGTATGCCTGCAGAGTCGACAGTTGGTGGTTTTCACAGTTAGGCAATAACCTTCTTGCCAGTACCAAAGTGTCACAACACGCTACAATATTCATGTGAGGGTCGGCTAGTGCCTTGTCATAGTTAATGACGTTGTGTCCTATAAGACAAACCTCTCCAGTTGGGAACTTGATGTCCTCAATGGATGGCTCTTCAGCTACCATGTCGTCTGATATTCCGTGAACGCCTTCTGCGCCTTCTGCGATTGGTATCCCAGGCTTAACAAGCGAGTCAAACTCAGAGATTATGCTAAGTGAATGGTCAACTTCTACCCATGCCACTTCGACCACACCTATTGGGTCTTTTAATCCAGTTGTTTCAAAATCTATGATAATGAGTTTCACAGGTTACTCCTATTGGCGGTTGTAAATGCCTCCCTCAGGAAGAGGGAGGCATGGCGGTGCTACTCAGACAGATCTACAGGTACGTAACCCTCAAGATCATTGAGTGGGATTGGGTTGAACTCAAACACTGTCCAATCGCTTGAATCGTTTGACTTAGCGGTAGCCGTAATACGAAAACAGTTCTGAGTTTCAGCTTTAGATAGTCCACGCATTACACGCAGCTTACCAAGCTTCTCAAACGTTCTGTACATAGGGGCTGCTGTTGGAGACACAGACACTTGGATAAGGTCGAATGCCTCAACGATTTCCTGCATGTCAGGATCACCGGCACGGATAACAAGTACGTAGAGATCAAGATATTTCTTAACGTCAAACTCATCGTACTCCTCAACAGAGTTAGTGTACTCTTCAATGGTCTGAGCTTCTCCGTCTCTACTTGGAATTGTCTTACCGTCATAACTCGGGCGGCAGAACTTCTTAGCGTCCTTGTCTTTAGGGTCTGCTACAGGGGTGATGAACCAACGATCAGAACTTGATACCAACTGAACATCGACGAACTTTCCAAGTACTTTTGGCGTTCCTGCTACCTTTACTGAGCCGGATGCTGGTACAAGGCGGGTAAGGTTAGTGCCGAACTCCTCACCATTCATTGCGTTACGCAGTGACATCAGAGTTGGTGCAGCTCCTTCCACACTTGCCGGGACGGCTGCTTGCTTCTTAAGCGCAACTGCCTTCTCAGGCTTTGCTTCCTCTTTAACTTCAGCCTCTACCTCAACTTTTTCCTCTGCGGCGGTTTCTTTTTGGTCGGCTGGTACGGTAGTTTTGTTCTCTTTGCTTCTTAAACCCATGATGGATTCTCCTGCTGAATTTTGATTGTTAGTTTTTGATTGTCGATTGTAGATTAATGTCGGTCCTCCTTGCCGCTAATTGTTATCATGATGAATATACTTCCTGAGTTCTTAACTGTCAATAGTTATTTTTCATAACTCTCCCTCCAACATCTTTCTAATTGTCTCCTTGGTGTGCAAGACTTTGGATACCACGTCGTCCCGCTTCATAGTGTTCCTCAGTAAAGACTCTTGAATTGTTTTCCTTGCTACCAAGATTGTTATAACCACTGTCTTGGTTTGGCCCTGCCTCCAGCTGCGCGCCAAGCACTGCTTGTAATCTCTCGGTGCCAGCGGCATCTCAGGAAATATAACTTGGTTGCAGTTGAATAGATTTAATCCGTAGCCTCCTGATTTAGGGTGAATGGTAATGGTGTCTAAATCTCCTGCCTTGAACTCCTCAACGTACCTGTCTTTGTCCTTCCTGCTGACGGATCCAAAGCAACCTCCGGCGTCGTACCTCTCCATCATCAGTTCATTGGTTGCTATGTAATTATTGAATAGGATCCTTGTCTTGGTGGCTGTCACCAGAGAGTCAAGCACTTCCAGCCCCTCCACTTTTCCTTTAAACTCCAGAGGGCAGAAGATAAACTGCTGACTCATGTGGAAGAGCTTCGTAGCTTCAGTAGCGTCTATCACAGAGCCGTCTTCAAGCACCAGCAGTTGCTCCTGTATCAACTTCCTGTAGAGTTTCATATGAGCAGGCGACAGATCGTACTTCACCACCTTCACCACCTTCTCAGGCATGTCTAGGTGATCTGATACTTCCCTTATCACGGCGTTCTCTACAAGGTTGTCATGCAGTACGTCAAGATCTTTGAAAGCGACCGGGCTTCCGAAGTTATCTTCTGCGAGAACATGCTTCCTGTAGAAGTTTCCGTAGTTCGGGTAAGCTTCGGGAGATGTTATCGATATCAAACCGTATGCTGCTATAGGATCCCCAGACAACGGGGTGCCGGTCAGTAGACAGCAGTCATGCATTATCTTCTCATAACGGTAATCCTTTGTGATTGGTATTATGGTGCCGTGAGAAAGTTTTATCTTTTGTGTTTTCTTTACTATCCCTCCTCGCAGCAGTTTGAAGATAATGTTATTGTGGGAGCATAAGTTGGTGGCCTCGTCTACGATGTAGTAGATGTCTTTAAGTCCTTTAAACTTCTCGTAGTCATTTTGAAAGATTTGTGGAGACATCACTATAAAATCTGAATCCAAGCTAATCTTCTCCCTCTTCTTCGGGCTACCTCGGTAGTCCGTTACTTCTAGGTCAATGGACTCTAACCATTGACACCACTGAGTTATCAGACTAGCCGGGCAGATTACTATACAGGAATTGAACCCATGTAAAAGTTTGTAGACACCTAACATAGTAGCGCAGTTGGTTTTTCCGAGTCCCATATCCCAATAGACACCACAAGTCCTTAATTTGGCGAACCTATTTACATCATCTACTTGGTACTGGTGGAGTTTGAATGGGAGTGTTATGTGCTCCAATACTTCATTAACCGGCTCCATTTCCACCCCCTCTAAAGTTTGGCACTATAGAGTGGGCGCACAACTTCAAAGCCTGATCCTCCGTGAAGCCTTCCTTTATGAGGGTGTCGAACTTGATTTTCTGCAGTTTGGCTACAGACGTGAAGGTCTTAATCGCCCCCTCCAACTCCCCGTCAGCTATCCCAGCTTTTATTATATCCTCGAATTGCTTTTTCATTTGTGTTCCTCTGGTTGGGGTTTGGGTCTTGGTTCGTCCCACTTCCTGTGTTTGCATACAGGGCATACCTTTGGCCTCACTTCTGGATTCTTCGGCCACCACTCGTAGTGGCATCTTAGGCATTTAAGCTTCTTCATCTGTATCCTCCAACTGCCCTGCTATCTCTTCATCAATATGCTTTATTAGAAACACCTTGGTCTCCTTGACTGGATAATAGAAAAATTTCCCTTTGTACTGTGTACCTATCTTAGGGTGGGCCTGTATTTCTTCCAAGTGACGGAGAAGTTTCTCCTTCAACTTTTTCCTTGTTACTGCCACTTTAATCGCTGTGACTTCAGAGAACGCTCCGTACTCTGACCAAGTGCCTCCCTGAGGTAGGATGAAAAAAGTTTGAGAGTTGTAAGGTGCCCCGGTCAAACTTAACCATATCTCAGCCAGCGTCCGGTAATCTGGGTGTTTGTCCATGTCGAACGGCTCGTATGAGACATTCGATACCATGATTTCTTTCTTTGGCAGCTTTGCTATCTGATTCATTTGGTGTAACCTCCTTTTTCGATTACTGATTTGGCTTCAGCAAGCTTAGCCATCTTCTCTGTGTTTCCCCCCATATCTGGGTGATACAGTCTAGCGTAATGTTTGTACAGCACTGACAGGCTTCCTTTAGTTATCACCGGGCAAGAAGTTCCCGCTATGATACCTACCATTTTAAACGCCTCTACCATACTCATTCCAGCCTTTGGAGGTTTGAGTTTAGGTGGCTTGGGTTTGGGTGGTACTATCTTTTCGGCTTCTCTCTTAATCGCCGTAGCTGTCAGTTCGTTATCAATAGCATCCTGCAGTAACCTTTCAGCATCCTCCGGATGATCCTTTACTAAAGGAGCAATCGCTTGCGCATGGGAAAAGTTTAATGCTGGATCTTGAGCTAGAGTTGAAAGATCACGGTTTTCCGTGATCTTTGTAGTTGCTGATGCCCAGTCGTTGATAGATCCAGCCTTCAGACCATACCTCTCCCGGTACATCTTCTTCTCTTCATTCGTTTCAAGCTTACCGTAGGCAGCACCATGCCACCACTGACGGGCTGCTTTCACCCTGAGGAAGCATCCCTCCATGTCGTCAGTCTTCTCCACGATGTCATCGTAAGAGCTTATTTCTTCCAGATCTGCCATCAGACTTGGTATGTACTCATCTTTCCTTACAAGTTGGTCTATTATTTCCATCACACGCTCCCCCATTAAATTAGTGTTACTTCTACGTAAGGGTTATACACCAACGTAGAAGTAATAGTCAAGAACTATTTACGGTTGATAATCCTCTGAGTGCAAAAGAACAAAACCTTTCTCGTCCTTTGTTAGCTTCCTGTTTGTGGCAGACCATGCGAGACACCTTGCATGCGCCAAACCCTGCAAACCTTCTTGATGCCATATATCAAGCTTCAAGTGTGAGTGGTCCTCCACCTTCAATGCCTCGTAAAAATCCCACGGACTCTCCAGCTTCATGAAGTTACTGACTCGCTTATCCCCAAGAGGCTGGTTTATTGTCTGTTCGGCGGCGGCGTAAAGTGACTGGTCGAACTTTGCCGGCAGTCTGTCGGACAGCAGCCCATTCTCGAAAGCAAACATAGACCTGTTGCTTAAAGAGAGTAGCTGCCACATCTCGAAACTGCACTCAGTGTTGCCGACTCCAAATCCGTGGCTTCTGTAAAATGATTTTGGTTCTGGTGAAAATAGTGTCATAAACTAACTCCTCTGTGATGTTAAGTGATATTTCCCGCAAGCACATTTGTATACCTTACTCTCTTTTCTTTTCTTTCTTCCGTTCACCTGCCTGATAATCCTGTAGGCGTCTTGAACAGTGTCGTAAGGTACTTTTCTGCACGCTCTCTCTCTCTCTATATCTACCCCTGAGTTCTTATCTTCAAGGTCGTCAGCTACGCGCTGACAGAACCCAACAATTTTTACGCTGTCTTCGTTAGAGTCCATCCTAGCTCCTTCAGCTGCCGTGCTGTTGCTTTGCCCTTTGCTATCTCCGGGGCTGTGTTTGGTGAAAGATCGAAAGCTTCTGCTACTTCGTAACCGGTCATACTCTCCAACTCTTTATAATTTATAATTGTATGCGCTATAATCCTCCCAGATTTAACTCTTCCTTTCACTTCGTTAATATCGTTTGCGATCTCTTTTACATCCATTAGATTCTCCTAGGTTTTCTTTTACGATCTTAATGGCCTCAGTTTTAGAGACCTTCCTCGTATCCAACAGCTTCCCTCTGAACCTTTCGAACACAGAGAATTGTTTCTTACTATTCTTCATGTCATATCCCCATACTTATCATTCCAAGCCCTGTCTATTTCGTCTGCATTGTTGATGTCAAGATCATCTAGTTCTTCCTCTGTCTCTATCTCAACACCGTCCTTATCTTCTGCTGTGTGTGCTTTAACATACGCCTCCTCCCCAGGCTCTTCCAGAGTCTGAGTGAACCCTCTGTAGAACTTCACAGAGGTTATCTTTGTGAGGTTGTCTTCATCATCGTAAAGCCTTATCGTCAATGGGTATATTCCTGATTTCATTTACTATCTCCTTAGTGAAGTGGGAAGCATACATCTGTATTTGTCATTCTCCAACAAGATTGCCGGCAGTCACCACAATTTCCAGGGCATCTGAAGTACTCTTCGGGCTTTCTTTCGTCACTCTCTAACCAAGCAAGTGGCAGACCATGTTTATTCTCAGGTAGTGCTAGCCCCGGCCAAGTACTCAGATATACCTTTAAGTTATCAGGAATCCCTGAGAAGTCGAAGTCATATCTCTTGGTGAACATGAGGAAGGTTGTTTGTGGGTTTCCTATAGCGGTCTCATTCAACAGGTCGAAGTAGTATCCATCTGGCATGTCTCCTGCTGAATGTATTCTGAAGAGTTCTGGTTTCTTGTAGGTCAGGTAACCATCAAGGTCCTCAAAGAAGCACTCCGGGCTGTAGTTATAGTACTCAAGGTTGCCTCCCCATGCACTCCTTACGTTGGGGTACTGTCTGAAGGCTTTTTGAGCGTAGCAATCATCATAACACGGCAGCCCTTTCCCACAAGTTGTTACCGGCGGTAGGTTTAAGTTTGGTATCTTACCAAGCTTTGAATTCCCCTCACTTATATTAATTCTATGTATTGTCATTTTCATTCTCCTCTTGTTTATCCGCTGAAATTATTACCTCTCCGCAAGTCTCACACTCTAGAGAGTAACACACTGGAGACGCAGGATCTCCGTACCAGTGCACTGTCATGTTGTGGCCTACGTGATCTGATAAACCTTCATAAATTGTAGCGTCTGAACTAATATCTATTGACATTTTGAATCCCCTAAATTAAATGTATAGATCTGGAACCAACTGTATAGTTACCCACTCAAACTTACGCCATTCATCTGATATATTTCCTCTGAGTCCTCCGCTGCTTATGACCTTAGAAGCCACACCAAGCAGCAGCTGCTGTCCCTTAGTGGATACTCTGTCTGACTCGCTAACAGCCTTTGTAGCCCATGCCCACAGATCTTCCTTTGAATTACCGTTCATTTTGAATCCTCCTTTAATTTATCGAAGTGCATGCTGATTAAGACTTCTGAATTTGCACACAGCGAATTGAATTTCTCTCTGCTGGAAGTTATGAAAAGACAGTTATCCACTGCCACGCAGAATGTGCCTTTCCACCCTTCGTCTAGGTATTTACCTAATGCATATAGAGTGTTGATGTGTAGGTAGTGTCCTCTGTCTTTGTACCTTCTTGCTACCAAGTATCTTATTGCTTCTTCCACGCCGCCTGACACTTGTCTTGGTGTTGTTACTCTCAGCTTCGCTACGCCATCCCCTTTCAGCCTGTCTCCGTACCTCCGTAAAAATCTACTTGCTACTGACCTTATAGAAGAAGATACACTACCAACCGGCCAGCTATAAAATCCTTGCCTCCTCATCTCTAATGCCTCATCGTGGGGCATCCCATACAGTACCTTACATCTCAATCTATCTAAGACGTGCATGCATCCCCCTCCAACAGTACGTTAACTATTTTACCGTCAGCTATTGATAAATTCTCAGCAGCAAAACATCTCATATCCCACTCCTGCCTGATGCTCTTGTGGACTTCCTGTGATATAGATGCAATAGCGTTACCTTGTGACACTGACACTTTACCTTCTATAATTCCCTCCATTGTTGACAGTAACACAGCCCTTAGCTCATTCGGAGATGTTATTTTATTTCCCATTTTCATTCTCCTCAAAGTAAATTTTGTCACTCCAGTCATCCAGCATATTCTGTATTCCAAGTACGGCTTCCCTCTCAGGACCGTCAGGTAGGTCATGATGTACCTGTATTAATATCAGTCTATGCCTCTCCAACTCTTCGAAGTCCACGTTCTCAATTACTAAAGTTGCCATCATCATCTCCATTTAAGTCTTTGATGGATTATTGCCATCCCATACACAACTAAAAATCCTGCGATTATCAACCACCCCCTACCTAGAGCCAAGTAAGGCATGGCTAGAATCAGGCATACCCAAGGGAGGCTGTAGTAGATAGGTGATGGCAGCCATATATTTTTCAAAAGTATATTAACCATGTCACTCCTCCAGTTTACTGTTCTCGTCCAAGAAAGACAGTACGTATAGCTTCTTATTTTTGTTCAGCGACTCCAAGTAGGCATAGTTAAACGGCCAAGGATCGTCATCAGCGTTAAATATAAATAGTTTATCCTCGTAGGCTTCCCAATTTTCCAGGGCTTCCTTTACTGTTATCCTCTTAGCTTCCCACGATTCGTATTTTGTGTATCTCATACTAACTCCAGCATACTATGTATTGGTATTCAGATACGGTTGAGAACTCCAGCCCTGTTGCCTCCTTAAACGCCTTCTGAAGCTCATCACTACCGTCCATGATGTCAACGTCGATAATAAGGTCATCATATGAGTCAGCCCTAGTGTAACAGTCTCCTGCGTGAAGCAACCCATCCAATGAGGTCCTAGTGTCCAGTTGGATCAATACTACTTTTCCTTCTTGAATTTTCATCACACAGACCTCAGTAGAGTTTTATAAGATTTACATTTGAATTCTGCCACAACAGCTTTAACGTATTTTAATGTGCGGCAGGCTGTCAACTCCGAATATGGGAATCTCCTTGATGGAGTCCTAACTGATATCAGATTGGAATTCTTTGCATACCAGCGGCCTGCGTTATCGAATGCTCCGGATGGGTGAATGTCCCGATCTCTCAAGAGTTCGTATACCTCTCTTATAAAGTCACGTTTCATCTCTCTCCCTCCAATAAGTCAGTTGCAACAGTAACTCTGGTTTCTCTGCTGTCACAGTTTGGGCATATAAACGCTTTACCAACTTGGTAAATCCGGTCTGAGTCTTTATACCAAGTATATCCACACTTATCACACAGCAGGTCATAGCAGTATCTTCCAACGTGGTCCCAATCTCCTTCCATCTCAATTCTCCTTTACTATTTCAACTTCTGTCTGAGTATCTGTGCCCTCAAGACCTATTGAGTTTGCATAAACTCTGTAGGCAAACACTTTCCCGTCGTCGTAATGAAAGTCAAGCCCGTACATAGCGTGCCACCTATCGTTCCCCTCCCAAAATGCCTTGGTGCGGCTCAACTCTTTCTTTATTGCCAGCCAATTCTCAGAGAGTTTGCTTAACACCTCAATAACATTTATGTTAAAGTCTCTCGGATCTATTTTAACCTTCATTGCTCTCCTCTATGTGCTGTCTCCATTCCTCAAGTCCAAGAATTGTGGAGTGGCTCAATACTTCATGGATCCAGTCGTCTACGGTGTATTTCAAATCCCGGGCTTCGATCTCTACCTTTCTCTTCTTTATATAGTAGTTTAAGGAAATGTTCATCTCAGACTCACAGTGCTCCTCACCCCCTAAGAAATCCCAACACGTATCCAGTATCTCCCCGTCAGCATCTTCTATCACGTAGCCAAAGCAATTACCTGTAAGATAGTCGTTGTACGTCTCTACCTCTCCTTCCATGCATAGTAACGCCTGTTCTTTCGACATTCCTTCTTTCTTCAGGTCTTCTTGGGTGACATAAATTACACCGAGTCTCCCGGAGTCCCACGCACAGGAGAATGGTTTCGTTGATATTGAGAGACCGCTGTGATCCATTAGATACAGAGGTAGTACAATATCTCCTTTTTGTAGGTGGTCAGCAGGGTTTCCTTGGACGTGCCCAAGGTTGTACCTGCTGTGGTTGCATATCATGGTTCCAAGAGAATCATACTCTACTGTAGGATCCAATGGGTCGTCATCGTGTAGTACAGTACCTTCTATTCCGTAATTTTTTGTCATTTTAAATATCTCCTTAGAATTTATGTTCAGTTATGAGCTCTTCTCTTAAACCCTCTAACTCAGCCATTACTTTATTAGTTTTACGCAGGATCCTCTCAATTTCATCAAACTCCATTTCAAACACTAGCAACTCATCAGCTCTGTCGTGCAGCTCTTTGTTATCTGTCTCCCCTACTAAATCCATAAATTTATTAAGGTCTCTCTTAACTCTGCTCAGATAGTTGAGGCCGTCCTCGAGATCTTCTTCGGAATCAGTATCTACTGTCTTTAGGAAGTCTAGGACTTCCTCTTCCTCTTCTGGGCAGCAGCAAGGCTCTACTATTATCATAGGGCCGTTCGTTCCTGCTACTATTGGAGCCTCTTCGAAATCCATTGGCTTATGACATATACTGCAGTAAGGTTCTAACATTTTCATAACTCCTCAATAAGTTTTGTTACTCTCTCTCTCATCTGCTTTACGTCTATACTTAATACCATACTTTCAGCGTATACATTTTTGAATGTACTTGTTCTAGGGTGCAGGGCCCTTAATGTCTTGGCTGCCTCTGCTGGCGGCAGTCCTATGTGTGTTGCTACGCTTTTTACTGTGTAGGCCTTCACTATAGCTTCGAAGTCCCACCACAAGTTTCCGTTCAGCCTCCTCTCTGTGGGGACTAAGTAACCTTTCTTCACCCAAGCGTTAAAGTTATCCACCCTCATACCCAGCAGATTTCTCACTACTCCAGATCTGTAATACACTTGAAAGTCCATTTTAAATATCTCCTCAATAAATTAATCCTAAACTCTCAACAGCCTCTTGAAACTCAACCATAAGTGCAGGCAACCTAGCCAATAACCTCTCTTTACTTACCAGATCTTCCAGGGTCGCTTCTGGCCAAATTGCGCTACTTCTGGCATTCTCTAAGTTAGGCTTCTTCGCCATCGGATCATCATAGGGTTTGAATACAGCATTGTCTCCGTACTTATCAATCATCTGTGCCATTTCAGCACGTTCAACTATCTTAATTAAGCTGTTCTCCAGGTAGAAATATCTCTTCCCGTTGTCTTTTGGTATGTACTTTGCGTGATACATTGTGTTTTCTAGGTAGTATAGGGGCCCATCTGTTGAGCAACCGTGCCATTTAATGTGTGGCTCAAGCTCAGGAAAGAACTTCACGACCTCTGTGTGTATGCAGCCACATGATTCTAGCCTGCGACCAACCATAAGGTCTGCTGTTATGTGGAAGGTGTTGTGGCCGTTACCGCAGGAATCGTTGTGGCTTATTTCAACGACCACGGTTTCTTTTCCTAGGGTTCTTCTTCTGGTTATCTTTTGGTTTTTATTTAGTATAGTTTTCATTCCTCTCTCCTCTCTTGAATTATCTTAACTACTTTCACCAATACTGTCGGGTCTGTTTTGGCTAGCTCGAAGACGATCAGGCGAAAATCATTTAAGTTAGATCTTCTAAGAATATCTATGCACTTTCTCCAATTTGTCATTTTGTTCTCCTTGTTTGGTGGTTAGTTGGTGCGGGAGAGAGTCGAACCCTTCCCAGCGCAAGCGCCACCATTCGCACCAAAGTTTTATCATCCTAAAGTCTTGATTTTATGTCAAGAAGTGCTGATTTTACTCTTGAATTCTTCGATACAATCTCCTCTATGTCATGTAGTGTGTGTATGAGGTCATTTTCTACTTCTGAAATCTCATGTATTGCTTTGTTAACTTCATTAGTCAAATCTATCTGCCTGGCAGCAGCTGATTCTTCCAAGTTAGTTTCGATCTCATCCAAGGAATAACCGTTATTCAACATATTCAGTACTTTTGAAACTATTGGTGTTGTGGACATATGCCTCTCCTATTTCATCATTTTCAAGTTCTTTAACCCTAAGACTCTATTGTACCTCAAGTGTTATTTTGGTTCCTGATTTGAGTAGTTTTACTAACATACCACAGTCTCGCCCCCAACAACTGCCGGGACTAGGAATTGACAAGTCCATTACTTCGAATTTACTGCGGCTTGCCGTTCTCATTACAGTTCTACTGGTTTCCCGCGTTACTCCAATATCAAGGGGTTTCATATCTGACATCTTTATGTACTCTGGCTCACTTGCTTGTATATCTACTGGCTTAATCATTTTTGTTCTCCTTGGGTAAACTACTGTTGAATCTATCAATAGCCCGGTCAACAAACCATCCTTTTACCTCTATCATACCATCAGCAGGCTCCCACATGACAGCGTCTATGTTGCAGGATCTGTGGGTTTCATCTACTGTTTTGAAAATTGACATTATTTACTCCTTGTTAGGTTAGCTGTGCCTGTGTCCCACGTTAGTGTCACTGCGTTGTCTTTTATAGTTGTATGTCCTATGTGTCTAACAACAACTGAAGAGCCGGACATATCCTGAACAACTGAAGAGTCGAACATCTCCTGAACAACTGAAGAGTCGAACATCTCCTGAACAACTGAAGAGTTGAACATCTTCTGAACAACTGAAGAGTCGAACATATTCTGAACAACTGAAGAGTCGAACATCTCCTGAACAACTGAAGAGCCGGACATCCTCTTAACAACTGAAGAGTCGAACATATTCTGAACAACTGAAGAGTCGAACATATTCTGAACAACTGAAGAGCCGTACATCCTCTGAACAACTGAAGAGCCGTACATCCTCTGAACAACTGAAGAGCCGTACATCCTCTGAACAACTGAAGAGTCGAACATATTCTGAACAACTGAAGAGTCGAACATCTCCTGAACAACTGAAGAGCCGGACATCCTCTTAACAACTGAAGAGTCGGACATATTCTGAACAACTGAAGAGTCGGACATATTCTGAACAACTGAAGAGTTGAACATCTTCTGAACAACTGAATTTGTTAGTTTGCCTACTACACAATCTTTCAGAAACAATCCTTTTCTTCCTGTTAACTCAGCAACGTCTTCGGTTATCAAAACCTCTTTCAATACTTCTTTCAGCCTAATCCAACAAACGTCTTCATGCGCAGGTGAAAACCACTCAGGCTTTACCCTTTCATCAACTTCAAACTTCCACTCACTAATGGGTTTGAATGGATCGTTCTCAGGTGGTACTATTTCTACCTTGGCAAACTTTAATTGTGATCTTATGTCACTGCTGTCCTCCAGATTAAACATCTCAACCAACTCGTGGTGGTTGTCAATGCCAATCTCACTTATAACTGTCTTGTCTTTTAGTACGATACAACTCCAGAAATTACACATTATTTACTCCTCTACCTTTATGAGGTCTAAAATCTCTTTGTAAACATTTATCATCCCGGATACTTCCCAACGCATCCCAAAGTCTAGAGCCAGCACGTCAGAGGGTGGTCCGCTGCTGTAGTCTCCTAACCCCATTAGTGTAGCCAGGTACCATTGCCAATGTCCGGCCGTTCCTTCTGTTGGGGTAATCCTAAGTAGGTTACCACTTTCTGATGCGTGCAGTGATACTGTGTATTCCCCACATGGCTTTCCGGCATAACTCGCGGTTACTTTAGTATTCAGTTTCATATCACCCCTCACAGTAACTGTTTTTGAATCCTTCTGCTGTTCCGTAGTCGATGAAACTGACGTAGCTTCCGGCTTCAGTTGGTGTTACTTCAACACAACTGCAGTTGTCCCTCACTACATCTTCTATCCTAACCTGTTGACCAAGTTTGAAGCTGCCGTTAGAGACTTTCTTACCTCTTTTTGTCTGTGAGAACTCGGCTGACATTATTCCGTATATTTTCATATCACTCTCCGTATTTTCCTACGTAGCAGTATTGATTGTCTTGGATTTGGTGGATGTTTCCGTCTTTTGCTTCTCCGTCCTTCCAGTCGTTGAACATGCAGTTGACGTCGGTTTCAGTAAGCCTCTCCGGACAACAGTTTATATCTTCTAACATGTTGTCGAAATTCTCAGATAATTCTTCTTCTGAGGATATCATTGCCTCATTTTCTGCCACCATCTCAACTACTTCGAGTAATCCTTCATCATCCCATCTTGTCATTTTATTTCTCCGTTTAAGAATTCTCCGAGGGTTCTGTGAGTGTTAATCATCATCTGCAATTTAAACTCAAGAGACTTTTCAAGGCCATCTACTAAATGACTAAGTATCTGCTCTGAGTGGTTTTCGTCAGTTATCTGGCAATCGAGTTCGTTACAGTAATCTTCCCCAACAGCTCCCACTGATATGCCAACAGACAGGCCCTCTACTTTATAGTTGCCGTCTTTGATTATCTCTTTCAACCTTTTGATTCTCGACTCAGTTTCTCTGTAACGTCTTATTTCATTCATTATCTTATCCTCACGATTGTTAAGCCTTCGGCTATACTCAGGGACTCTGGAACATGTAGTTCTCTCACATTCTCTACGTCACCATCTGAAAAACCATTATTTACACTGAAGTAACTGAAGTCCTCTGTGCTAGTGACGCCACTCACTTTGCATATGAAGTACTCTCTATTGTCAGGCTCTAAGTTCATGTAGGATCCGTTACGGAGTACCCCTTTACCAACCTCTACCCCTGCCCCTTTCATGCAATCAAGAGCTAATTCGAAGGGTTGCATATTGTGTTCCTCAAGGTGTATTCTCCATGCTTTTTGCATCAACTCTTTAAACTCGTGGTGAGTCTCAGCGAATACTATAAAATCGAATTTATGTGCTGTGATTGTGTACAATTTCATCTTCATTTCTCCTATTTGAGTGCCGCGGCTAACCAGCCTATAATCAACTCACCATGGGGAGATATTGCTACAGGTCGTCCCCAAATGTCGTCGAAATCGACGGCCTCCCATCGATAACACCAGACTACGTTACCCATTAGATTGCTCAAGTTATCAGGAAGTACTTTACACACTGTATCCACCCATGCCTGAGGTAGAGCCGTGTCGTAAGAGTTAAGTCCCTTCATGTCTGCTGCTTCCTTTACTGTCATTCCTTCTTTATACATTTGTTACTCCTGTGTTATTTCAACTTGAACATCCTGCGTTGTTACAGCTTCTTGAATATCTGAGATTGATATTGCTGCCAGTATTATGAACATCAGCATTTTTATTTCTCCTTTGAGAGCGCTTCGTAGCATTCCAGATATATTCTGTTAGCAAAATCCTCTGTAGTTCGCTTTTTATTTTCTTCCATGCTGTATCTTGGCTGCTTGTATGCCTTGATAGTTAAGTCCTGCAGGAATTTGCGATCTGTTATGCTCATAGCTTTTACTAGTGATACTCCTGACTGTCTGGCGTCCATTAATGAAGTTGCTAACTCATGGTAGGATTTACATGCCTCTTCTGGGGTGCCTGCTTGTACTGTCGAGGCCATAAGTAGGATAATTAAAGCTAATTTAATTTTCATTTTGATTCTCCTTTTCATTTATTTTGCCTTGTTTCCCAGCAACCTGGGTGAAACGTACCAAGCTGTACGGTTGTTGGGAAATCGTCTTCGATTAAGTCTGCTATAACTCTATAAGCTCTCTTCCTGAGAGCTCTCGTAAGCCCTCTGTTATTTTTACACAGTAAGGCATACTTTCGTGATACTTCTTCACCGAACCCCTGCCTATAGTGTGGGTTGAAACCACATGGTTCTGAATGTGTTTGAAATGCCATTTTGATTCTCCTTTGAAGATTACTAAAATTTAGTAAAAGATCTGGGTGAACGTTAATATTCTAAATCTAGTAGAATGCCTTTGTGTGCATGTTGCCACGTAGTTCATACTTGTTATTTATAGTTACAGTATGGAGGACTCCGTATTTATTAAAGTGCCAATCAGGACGCAAGTCAGATGTAATAACCATTGGTTCGATACCAAACTTCATAAACGCTCTGTCTACTCTCAACCGCCCTGACTGTAAAGACACAGCATTCAATATGAACCTGTGTATATTATCCTGCTCTGGACACTCTACCGTGATGTAAGTTTTCATTTTGTTTCTCCTTTTCATTTATTTTGCCTTGTTTCCCAGCAACCTGGGTGAACGTTAATTATGCTACCAAGTTATGATACACCCATTGGTTTAAAATCGTGTTAAAACACTCTACTCTTAGTCCTTGCAATGTTGAGACGGTACCAGAGTAGGGATATACTTCATCTGCGATATTAAACTCAATTATGTCCCCGCTGTAGATTTCTTCCCTATCACCAGACATAAACAAGTGCTTATTGAACAGATTCTTATTTCCTCTCTTTACTAATCTCGTCTCTGATATATTTACGTCCATTTTGTTCTCCTTTCTATTCGCCTACGAATAGTTTTGTTAAAGCGTTCAACTTCTTAATGTTCTCTGAAGCTAATTCAGATTCAGCTTGAAAATCAGTACCCTCTAATTTGTGTTGGATGTCCTGCAGCATCTGAGAAAGTAAGTCGAGGCTCTCAACGGATGCCTCGCACTCTTCCGCCACCATCTCAGCCAACCTCACGAAATAAGTTGAGCAATAGACGATTAATCTAGCCCAACCTCCACCCCATAACCAGTTGGTGCTGACACATACAGAGTCATCTCAGCGCCACAAGAGTAACAAGTTAAGTTTACTAGTATGTGGGTGCCTTCTTCACCAGCAAAGAAGGTATCCTTTGGCTCTATGTGAGCTGCTTTGAATGAGGAGTCTTGATACACAGCTACCACACTTCCTAAGGCCTCTTTATGCTCAACGTACTCTACTGAAGTGTCCTCTACTGAGAGGTCATCTCCGCCACATTTCACGCACTTCATTTCCATTCTCATTTTGCTCTCCTTTTAGTTTTCCATTCGTTGACGAATGGTTTGCTGCATATTCAACATTTACACTTGACTTCAGCTAAACTACCTTGTAGGTTCACAGAAGTCAACAAAATATTCTATATATAAAACAGAGGTGACCATGAAGCTTGAAACTTACCGCAAAAACAAGAAGTTAAATTACGACCAATTGTCAGAGTATTTAGGAATCTCAAGAGCTACAACTTACAACATCTGCAAGGAAAATATAAAGTGCGTCACTTTAAGGAACGCTCACATAATTGTCTCGAAGACTTTTGGCATTGTTGACTACCCAGAATTGCTTTGGGGAGATTGTTGATGAATATAATTATAAGTGAAATTACTAATGATAATGGACCTATAAATAAATGTGTTAGCGAGTCGGGTAAGAAAGCTCAGGCGGCTGTTTATGGGGCTACTGGAAGAACAGTAAACATCCCGATCACTGATGTGTCTGATTATATAACCTCTCTAGGAGCTCAACCATCAAAGGCACTAGTCCTTGGAGTTAGTGGCCTTGATGAATTTAAGATAAGACTCAAAGGAAGAGAAGATATAGAAAACGGAATCATATCCCGCACTAAGGAGTATTTTAAATACTGCAACTCAGACTCAGTAAGTCTTATGTACCTTGATGTTGATGGTGGCTCTGCCCATGGGGAATGGAGCGAGGAAGAGGTTGGGCAATTTATAGACTACACAGAAGAAGTTCTTTCAGGATGCATAATAGGAAAGGACGGCGAGTCAAGGAATACCTTATGCAGATGGATTAGAGAATCATCTTCAGCAGGAGTCCTAAATCCTGAAGGTAAGAAGTCTAGTAACGGCCTCCACATATTCTTCCCAGTAAGAAACGCTGACAAGCTTGTTATCGAATACTTATTTAAGCTTGCTTGGTTAAGATTCAAGAGTCATATGGTCACAAGATCTGGTAATGTACTCGCTAGAACAGTTGTTGATGAAGCTGTCAAAACACCAGAGCGTTTGGTTTTTGAATCTGACTGCACTGTTGAGGGTGATTACTCTACAATTCCTCGCGGCTGTGAGTACGTCCCTGGAGGAGTTCTGGATGCTGAGTTGGCTGTGTCTAGGTTTGACGAGCTCGGCATTAAAGAGGCGTATGACTACGAGGTTAAGGACTATTTGAATGACCTCAAGAGCTCTCCTGAAGTACAGAAGGTAAAGAAAGACTACGATGCTCTTAGTATTGACGGACTGACCGCTAAGGGAGTTAAACGATCTATTGCAAAGAGAACTGTCAAAAGTAGAAGGGCTGGAGTTTTACTCAGCACTGACTTTCTTATTAAGGATGACATGAGTGAAGTTAGTGTTCTTGACGTCCTGCTCAACGGTGATGACTGGAACGAGGTAGGAGGTTTCCGCCCTCCTTTAGAGCCAGAATACGGTGCAGGTAAGTGTAAGATATTTGTTAATGACGACCGTACCATACTTAATTCATTTGCTCACGGCGGCGAAGTTTATGAGCTTAAGTTCGACCCTACTGACCTGTTACAGTGGATTAAGGACTCTCCCAGAGATGAGATTGAGGATTGGTATGAGGAGTTTTTACTTAAGACTGAACTCAGCAAGGCCTCTGAAAGTAAGCTGGCTGGTAGGATAGCTGATAAATTAGACCTCACTAAAACAGACATACGTTTGGATTTAAAGGATGCTGTTGTTTCCAGAGCTGAAGATATAAAAGAGGAAGATGATGCTAACACAATTAATCCAGAGTCAACCCACCATCGTTTATCTGTTGATATACTTAAAGGGTTTAAAGACTACAGAGTTTTTGGCGGTGAAATGTATGCTTTTGATAAGACTATCTGGAATAAAAAGGATAATGGAATCTTATTAAAGGCTGTCGGCACTAAGTATGAAGGGGTCAAGCTGTGCCGTACCGGCTCTCAGTATGCTCAAGTAGTAAAACACACCCTAGCTACCGCTGGAAATAAAGTTGACGCGTGGAGAGGCTCTCACGGCTTCCCATGTTCTAATAGCTTCTGGAGGACAGAGGTTGTAGGTGACAAACCTTCTGTTGATAGTATTCCATATGATAAGGATTTAGGGGCCAGATTCAAATTGACCTTCGAACCTGATTTTGAAATGAAAACTCCAATGTTTGATCAGTTATTACATAATGTGGTTAATGTTGAATGTCTGCAAAAAGGACTTGGGTTGGCTATGTGTGGAAGCCTTACTGATCTCCAACAGGCTATTGTAATGAAGGGTCCAGGTGGAGTTGGTAAAGGAACTCTACAAAGAATCATGTTGAGCATCCTACCCAGAGGTCGCGTTACTGCTTTGAGTTTTGGTATGCTTAATGTTTTGGAGCGGGTTATTGGTTTGAAGGACTCAGTTATTAATTTCATTCCGGAGGTTAAGAAAAACACAGGTAGAAATGATAAGCCAGTGAACACGGCCGGATTCAAAATGGCTACAGGTCGGGACTTGATGTCCGGAAGGAATTTATTCAGGGATACGGTTGAGTTTGAGTGTCCCTGTAGTTTTGTTGTTAGTATGAATGCTTGGCCTAGGTTGGATTCATTCTCTAGTGAGATTGAAAGACGTTTGTCTGGGTTTATAGTTGAATTTCAACATAACCACAATGAAGTTATAGATGGGATGGAGGTAGGGATAATTGCTCATGAATTACCTGGAGTTCTTGCTTGGCTGATAAACGGTGTTAAGATGTGGATTGAAAACAAGTCGGTTGATGCACATAGTGGAGAATTGTTTCGGTCTTGGGCTCAGTCTGTAGACTCAGTTGAAACGTTCATACTTGATAAGTGTAGAATTGGTCACGGTATGAAAGTTCTAAGGACAGGGATGTGGGATAAATATAAAGAGTTTTGTATTGATGGTAGCATGGAGCAAGTATCAAGAAACGAGTTTTATAATAAGGTTGAAGAGGTCAATAATGTGTTCGCAGAACGTAAGGAAGATGGGAGGTACTTTAATGGGATCTGTTTGGAGATTTAAGTTGCTCCATGTGTTAGAGAGTCCTGACACTTTGCTGACAAAGCCCTTGGCTGACACTTTCCGACACTTTCCTGACAGTTGGATAGTTAATGGTAGTATGGTTAAGATCCAGAATCCTGACACTTTATTACTAAATACTATTATATGAAAAATATTTTTTAAAAAGATACCACATTGTAGTGAAACGGTTGTTTTTGCCGTTATCGGACTGTTTGTCGCATACCCCTTGAAAAAATTTTTCTATAGGAGGATTGTTTGTAAAAAGTGTCAGGAATCTGGATCTTAGACATACTGACATTGGTTATCCCACTGTCAGGAAAGTGCCGGAAAGTGTCAGCCACTTGGCATTAGGGTAGCCTAACTCGGCTGGGAGTGAATTTTAATTTGTAACTAAAGGAAATTACATGGAATATCGAGATGAAGTTTTAGACAAGCTGAAAGACATGGGCGATCACTATCATAAATTGGCTGTTGATGATGCTGGTAAAATGAGTGTTACTTCTAAAGCTGCAAACATAAGTATCAGGTGCTACTCAGAGATACTGAAATCAGAAATAAAGCATAAACCAGTTTCAGTTATAGTTTACATCATGCAGACGTTTCAGAACAAAGTTCTTAGATCTGAAGCATATTTTAAATATCAAGGATATTGCTTGGAAAATGATCTTGAGGCTGAGACTAGAAATCATTTCTATGATAAGGTTAGTAAACTTCCTTTTATTGAATATAAACGGGAATCTAACGGAAGATTTTTTATTCCTGAGTAGATGTGCTTTACTATTTCCAAGCGGATTGTTGGCTTGAAAAGCCAGTAGGTTGGAGATTCGATTGCAATTCTGATTGCGTTTCGCATTCTATTTCCTCGTTGTAGTCAAATTGGCCTGCTACAGCAAATAAAACGATCCAGTATACTAGGGCAAGACATTTCATAGTTTTCCTCGTGAACAGCCGATTAGGTGGGTTTAATCGGCTGTTTTGTTTAAGATTCGAAGTCAAGTTCGGTTTCAGGTTCAAGATCCCAGTTGAATTCTTCATCAATTTCTTTTTGAACTTCCCGGATTACATCTTCTAGTGACATTTTATTTCTCCTTGAGTGTGTTAGGTGGTGATACTAGTTAGAATTATTTCTAACTAACTGTAATTGTTGGATAGTGATTTGCTAGGTTAATTTGTTAGGGCTTGTTTCTGAAATTAATGTATTTTCTACTTTACATTGTCTTTATTAAAGTTTACTCTCCAGAGAGAGTAAAAAGTTAGGTCGATAAGTAATAGGAGAAGAACGGGTAATGTGTTCTCTTGTTTCTCTTTGCATATGCTTTGTGACGGCTCCATGAGTGTGATCTCAGCACACAATAATACTCAAATGTTATTTCCATACGTTTTCTCCTTTATAAGATATTACATAGTCTTGTTTCTTTACTTCCCAAGCCGATCATCCTAGGATCGCATGAACGCTCAAATTCTGCTCTTATCGAGCGTGATTCCTCTTTCACAATTATTGGCGTTATTTCCACTTCAAATTTTGTCAATTTCTTCATTGCCGACGATCCGCCGCCAAATAGGTGTCTTGCTGCCCATTGCTGTCCGCTCACGCCTTCAAACGGATGAAGGCATACTAAGGCATACAAATTCACGCCTTCTTTGTAAGGGACACACAGGGCGTCCTGTAGGCCGTCCATGCTACTTACTAATGCGGCACGTTTGAATTTCTCGTTCTTTCTTATTGTTTTGCATACTGCTAAGAATTTTGTCATCATCATTCTCCTTTTATAGTTTAGGATTCTTGACATCACTTCTTTAAATGTTTACTCTCTGGAGAGAGTAAAAGTTAGTTGGTTCCAATTTGCCACCACGCAATTGTGCTGGCAAATCAGAACCAGCTTGCTAGGCTGGTTCTTTTCGCTAGATCGAGTGACATGCCTCAAACATTTTCATAGAAAACATTCTTACGGCTCAACATTCCAAGTATTTCAGTTTTGTTAACCCAAAATATTACCCAATCATTTTAGCATATTCTGTTTATTTCATTTTCCGATACATTCACTCACAAGTGAATTACGTAATATCGTTTACTAAAATTTAGTAAAATGTAATTGCTGGTTATCCTTTCCAATCAAGGCGTGGATACTAGCAAATTTTACTAAATTTTAGTAAATTCTGAAAACTTACTAAAATCCAGTAAACGCAAAAATTCCGTTAACGATTCTGAACTAATCGCTTAACGGTTATTTTTACTAAATTTTAGTAAAATCGTTTATTTTCTTTTTCTTGTTCTTTGTCCGGCTATTCAAGTTACTAAAATTAGTAACTTGAATTTTTACTATAGTTAGTATTAACAATTAACGATTTTTTCAATCTCATTGATTGCTTCGAGCAATTGAGCTTTTGTCTTCTTCTCGTTGACTCCCGATATGATAGCAAGTACCGCTTTTTGTACGGTCAAGAAATGCTCTTCTTTACCCATTACCTGTTCTTTTAAGCTTGTTAGCTCGTTCACAGCGGCCTCGTTCACAGCGGCCTCGTTCACGGTGGCCTCGTTCACAGCGGCCTCGTTCACAGCGGCCTCGTTCACAGCGGCCTCGTTCACAGCGGCCTCGTTAACAACGGCCTCAAGTACTGGATACAATAATACAGGTGCCGCTTTACAAGTTTTTGGATCAAGGCCGTTTGCTTTCAGATAGTTTGAATAACCTACCATACTGCTATTCGCGAAAGCTATAGACCAGTCTAATGTACCGCGGTCCGCCTTATTTTTAGCGGGAGTAAAGTTTTTCCAGACGGCAGAGACGGTTTTGACCGAACCGTCTTTTTTAAACGCGTACTCCTTTATAACGTCTGACATAGCACACAACTCTTGCACCGACCACGTTTCATAATCTTTTCTAGTCATACCCTGTCGGCGGCATGAAGAGAAAAAATTAGCGGTTGTGAGGGAATAAGTTTTAAAACTTTCTACTGCTTTACTAAATTGATTGTTTGACATTTTTATTTCTCCAAGAAAAATTTTTTATTAACTAGGAAAAAGAACAAGAAAAAGAAAATAAACAGAATAATTATCACGAAAATAGTCGGGCTTTATTCTACCAAGATAATGAGAAAATAAATGTTATGTGAAAGAGGTACAGGCACAAGGGAAAGAGAAGGGATAAGTGCGCTTTTTCTTTGTGTTAATGCCTGCAAATTTGAAATTACTGAAGGTTAAAACAATGTGGTATCTTGATGATCTAACCAGTAAGTATCTTGCTTGACTACTTACTAACTAGCCGTTCAACTATTTTATGTGACCACGACAAGCGTGAAGGCTAGATATGGGAGTTATAAGAATCACAAGGGTGATACCCTTGTCACAGAGCTGTAATTCCGTTTGCTTATAATCTAGCATGTAGAGAAGATCAACCGACTATCAAAAGTTAGTCGGCTTTAAAGCTTGACTACCAACAACAACCCACGTGAGTGGGCGCACCGCACGTGCAGACGTCTAGATTTATCCACCCCGAAAGGCGCGTGGATATGGCGCCTTGTTGGTAAGCTTCTGCAATAGCAGAATAAAGATTTTTATATGCGTACATTGTGCGTCTCCTGTTTAGCTGTTATATAGTGCTTATGATAGCTAACACTATAGAATACACACATATATTAATTCCAAGTAGTGCTACATAAATTGACTGAGAAAAGAATTCTTGCATTGGGTCCGCCTTTGTGAAGTTGAATAAATCTTATCTAATCTAAATGGAACAATGCAATATTAACATGCCTTGCCAAATATTGCACTACTTTTATTCATCATAATGAAGATTTGATTGCTTCAATCTGCATCGCCAGCGCGTAAAAATTTTTACACTCTATCAATGTGTTAGGTATTACATGATAATAGCTTGCAACAATTACCGTGCCATTACGTTATAAATGTTTTGAGACGAAAAAGTGAAACGCTTAAAGTGTGAACAACGTTGACGGTAACAAAGTTTACACTGGCGTAAACAAAGTTTACGGTTGACGGGTACCGCTTTGTGGTACTTATGGAACCAGGCCCTCATTAGAGCACTGTTCGACTCAGATACCAAACTGTAAAGAGGTATTCCAGAAATATTTTCCAAAAAGATATTGACAAAGAGGTATTCCGTACTGTAATACTACCAATATGAAACGTACAAAACTAAAAGTAATTAAGGTAGGGGTGACGATAACACCGCCTCAACGAGAAAGATTAAGATCAATCTCAGCATCAACAGGTCTAACTGTGTCAGAACTTATTCGCAGAGCTATCGACAAGGAATACCCAAATGCAAATACCAAATAACCTCTCAGACGAGGAATTCAAGAACTTAACCCACAGAGATGGGAAATACAGAAACACTAACGAAATGCTAGGCGACCTATCTCAGCTAACTAACAACCTGCACATGGCACTTCACAGGGGTGGGAATCAAGTTACCTCAGAAGTCCTAGCAGTCTTAGCCGAGATAAATGCAATGACCGTTAAATCCTCCAGGAGTTACATCCATCGATGCAAATAGACCTAAACAAAGAGATAACAGCTCATTTCACTAGGATAGAGGGACTTGCTGAGCAAGCATCTAAAGATCAAGATGAGTCCTTCAGCTCCCGTGCTTCAGCAATGACAGCGCTGACTGCAATAATAAAAGAGCTTACCAAAACACAAGCAGAAGTAATAAATATGGAATTGATCCTAAAGACAGAACAAGCCCTAATAGAGGCGGCAAAAGAGATATTTCCCTCAGATAAATACCACATATTCACGGAAAAGTTGAATGAACTGCTCGGATAATCCAATATTAAAACAATCTTTATCTAGAATAACTACTGCAATCAGACCACAGAAAGACGTGATAAAGAAATTTGTAACCGAGGAAACCTTCTTACTTGGTAGACCCTTCACAACTCTTCACCATGAGTATCAATTAAAGATGATGGAAGAGTTGGTAGATCCAGACGTGCAGTTTGTATGCCATAAAGTAGCACAAGCTGGAGCCAGTGAGATTATATACCGCGTATTAATGGCTTACGCCGCCACGATACCTGGTTTTTCAGCTGCTCTTGTGATGCCGTCTCTAACTCAGACCTCTGAAACCTTCAAAATACGCCTAGCTAGTATAATCGACGGGTCTCCTACACTTAAGGCCATGAAAGATAGGAAGGTGGACTCAGCATCACTTAAGCGGCTCATAAACGGCTCCTGTATATTTGGTTTGTCAGGGTCCGGAACGTCAAAATCAACAACAATCTCAAGACCTCTTCGATGTATAGTTGCTGACGAACTGCAATACATCTCAATGAAGACACTCTCCAGCATGGCAGCTCGTCAACGTCATCAGGAACACAAATCCACCATATACTTCAGCTCACCAAGATTTAAAGACTCAGATATAGATTTGGAAATTCAGAAGTGCGGTCACATCTGGCAGGCTATACTGAAATGTGAGCGGTGCAATCACGAATTTTTCCCAAACTTCTGGGAGAATGTTAAGTTGCCGGGTTACAACGACCCACTTCAGGCACTGACACTCAGTAAAATAACTAACCTAGAGCTTGACGTGTCAAAATCCTACTTAGAGTGCCCAAGATGCCACAAACCTACACCATTCGGCCACCCTCACACTGAGTGGGTTAACGTAGCAGAGTCTCCAAATCTACCAAAACGTGGCATGAAAATAGGCCCTTTTGACTTACCTCACTACGTTAAACCATCTGATCTGATCACAGATATGGTAAAAATGGACGACAGGAATGAGTTCAAGTGTCAGTTCTTGGCTGAACCAATATCAGCCCGTGAGAACGCATTAGATATAACCCAAGTGAAGTTCGAGAACCACGAAGCCGGACAACTTAACGTATTTGGCCTGGATGTCGGCAAGCACTCATGCCTTACCATTGGATCCATAATAGAAGGAAGATTATACATTCACCGGGTGGAGTTTCTACCACTTAAATCTATTCGAATAGATTTGCCAAAGCTCCTAAGGGAGTACAGGTGTGTGTCAGGAGTTATAGATCTACTACCTTACACAGAGTTAACAGCTCACTTTGTAAACACAGTCCCAAACACCTGGGCAGCTGTTTATGCAAACTCATCACAGTCAGCGAAAAAGTTAGAGTTGTTCTCATTGAAGTCAAAAGAAGATGAAGCAGTAGGAAACATTAAAATAATAAACATCAACATGACTCCAGCCTTTGATTACTTCGCAGACCAGGTAGTAAATGGGCTCATAGCGTACAAGGCATCTTCAATGGACAACCTGGTGCTTGACCAACTGTCTGTTATGTCCAGGCAGAGGGATTACAGAGGCAGTGAAGACGAGTTCGTAAGTTACAGATGGATGAAGCCTAACGGGAAGGCGGAGGATCATATTCACCACTCAAGCCTTTACTGCAGCATGGCATCGAGGCTGCTGTCTAAAAATACTTTCGCTGCTGGCCCACCAATGGCTGTATATAATATAAAAAATAGCAAAGTTTAATCCACTTGACTTTTACAAACCCCAGGTGTAGAAGTAACACTATAATTAATTAAACGGGCGAAAACATGGCAACAACTGAGAAGGCTAAAATAAAAGTAAAGCCAGGAGCGCAGGCTCCGCCACCGTACCTTGGTGGTGTTAAGTCAGCTCTTGTAACAAATTCATCTCAGAACACATTATCACTTGACAGATCTAATTTCGCCCGTAGCTCAAGAGATATGGGTGAAGCAGTAGCTAGGCTTTGTCGAGTCTCTCCTGATCTATCCCAAGCAGTAGCCACAAAGATATCAACAACCATATCCAAAAATTATACCGTAGTAGCTTACGACTCTTTAGGCAGGATCTCCGTTCCAGGAACAGAAGCTGCGCAATTGCTGTCAGCTCACTGGGATAGAGAATCTCCTGACTACACGATGTTTACGAGATCAACAGATATTCGTTCCTTGTCGGCCTCACTTCTATTTGATTCCTTCAGGTATGGTGGGATGATGGCAGAGTTAGTGTTAGATAAGTCAAGACTACCTTCATATATTAAATCTGTTGACACATCACAGATTAAATGGGCTGACAATAAAACAACGACATATCCAGTATATAAGACAAAGCAAGATTCTGAAGTTCATCTAAACTACCCAACTATATTTTATTCGGCCACTCAGCAGACTGGCGATACTCCGTATGCAGAGAGTCCCCTGCAAACTGCACTGCAGCCCTCCATGTGGGATGTTGAATTTGCTGATACGTTGAGACGTGCTGCAACAAAGAATCTCCTTCAACGACTCACTATCACTATTGATTCTGAAGCGTGGGTCAAGACGCTATCCTTAGAAGATCAGAACGACACTAAGAAACTTGCTGAAAGAGCTAAAGAAACTGTGGCATCACTTGAAGCGCAATTAGAGACCTTATCCCCGGAAAGCTCACTAGTACTTTTCGACACCATTAAAGCCTCAGACATAAGCAATGCCAACAGATCAGAAGACAGAAGCATAGCAGTCCTGCAGTCATTAATTTCAGGTCAGCTATCTTCCGGAGCTAAGATTCTTCCGTCTATTATCGGCAGAGGGGAGTCAAGTGCAAACGGGAGTACTGAGTCACTGCTGTTCCTGAAAGCTATGACTGCGGCTCAGAATGAGTTGAACATACTGCTTTCCCGGGCATTCACCTTAGCCATAAAACTGATGGGGCAAGATGCGAATGTTAAATTTGAATTTGCTGCCATCGATCTGAGGCCGTCTATCGAATTAGAATCATTTTTTGTAATGAGGCAGGCTAGACTTTTAAAAGAGCTGTCTCTTGGCTTACGTTCAGACGAGGAAGTAGCAATCGAACTTACAGGGACTCTTCCTCCAGTAGGGTATAAACCGCTTTCTGGGACAATGTTTGACGTTGGCCCAGTAGACACAAAAAACAACAGTTATTCAAACACTAGCGTGGACACAGCATCAGGAAAATCAGACAGCACTCAAAATACTAAAGATACCCAAAGTGATGCACCTACAGGAGTACCAGGAAAGAACTCAGGAAAATAATATGAGCAAAGAAATATTAGCAATCATGAAAGGGTATGACGGGGATTTCTTCCAAGCTCACGACGACGTAGTCGCCTATGAGACTTCAGGAAAAGAAGCTCCTGAGTCTTGCCTCCTTACAGTGCATGAGAACGTAGGTATAATTTCCGCAAGTGGGATGCTCACCAACAGAGACTCGGAATACAACCGTTGGGCAGGACTTGTATCTTACAATGAATTGAAGCAGGCTGCTTTGGAAGCTATCGAAGAATACGGAGTTAAATCACTTGTTTACGACTGGAATTCGCCAGGTGGTCATGTGAGTGGGATGAGAGGGCACTCTGATTTTGTACGTTCATTGGATATTCCAACCTTCTCTCACTCTTCTTCAACAACTGCTAGCGCTGCATTGTTCCAAGCAATCTCAACAGACACCTTCCATATAGACGACCTCACAACCGTTGGATCCGTCGGGGTGGTTAGGATAGTAGCTTCAAGAGCACGGATGTTGAAAGAAGCTGGGTATGACGTTAAGGTGATAAAGTCCGGAGCAAAGAAAATGGCTGGCAACGAGTACGAGCCGCTTTCCAAAGAGAATGAGACTTACATCCAGGCTCAGGTAATGTATATGGCAAATAAATTTTATGATTTCGTTTCTGAGATGCGCGGTTTGCGGTTTACTGGCCTCAGCGAGATCAAGTCCGGTCGCACATTTATAGGTGAACAAGCTGTGAGTATTGGACTTGTTGATGGTATAGCAGATTTTAATCAAGTAATGGCGGCGGCAATGGTCGCAGCGCAGAAAGTGCTTGACTTTGAAGCAGCCGACAGTAATAATATGTTTTATAATAGATAACCAGGCTGTCAAAGACGATAGCTGGGAATAATGGCTAATAGGAGGACCTAACATGCCTGGTAAGAAATTGGACAAGACTGCACTTGCTGCACTTGTAATCAAGAAAAACGAAAGCGCCCCGGAAGAGAAAGGTGCGATCACTGTAAGACTTGAAGCTTTGGAGTCTAGCGATGAAGCAACAGCTCTCATGGGAGAGTTCGAAGCTGCTGAAGGGAAACCTTCTGAAGAGCTTCTGGCTAAACTGGAATCTCTTGAGAAACCAGTTGAGAAAGTTGAAGAGGAAGAAGAGACGAAGGCAACTGACGAATCTCTTGTTCAACTCCAAGAAGATTTCGATAAGTCTCAAGTTGACCTAGCGTCAGCAGCTGAGAGTATTGAATCTCTTGAGGCTAAAGTAGTTAAGCTGGCATCAGACCTTGAAGCTAAGGCTGAAGAAGCAAAACCTTTGGTAGCTGTAATTAATGATCAGATTTCTGTAATGCGTATCGCGCTGTCCCTCACGGCTGTAGATATGTCAGATTGGAAACCTGAGGCTATTATGAAAGAGTATGAATCAATCTCAGACACTTTTCAGAAGTCTATGCCAGTTGGTGGTGTGGTTCCTGAAGAGGACAAGTCAGAGAAAAAGTCAACACAAACCCGTGCTGAGGCTAATGCCTTCAATAAGCTCTGGTAAACTTAACTTATAAGGAGGCACAAGATGCCTAACGTAGTAATTGCCCCACAAGGGGGAGCATCCCAGCATAGACGTCCTTGGGAAGTGGTAGGACTCACAGCAGCAACTGCTGATGCCGACGTAGGAAAACCTGTCAAGCTCTCAGCCACTGCCAATGCAGTAGATCTGTGCGCAGATGGAGACGCCATTTATGGTTGGATCGATTCTATCGAAACATCAACCTCAAACGGCAGGGTAGTAGCAGCTATCCTTGAAAAAGGCACCTGCCGTGTAACAACCTCTGGCGCAGTAGCCATAGGTGATGTTGTTGAAGCTGGTGCAAACGCAGCGGCTGGAACTGCTCCTACTTCTTGGGGAGTAGTATCAACCAAAGCGGTAATCGCAGATCTTATTGACGCCGCAACTGGTGCCCAAATAGCTACGGCTGTTAACGCTTTGATTGCTGATGCTGCAGCTGGTACTCAAGTATGGCGAGCCATAACTGGTGGTACAACCGGCGTTGACATTGTCATCGCAAAAGATTAAAGGAGACTTGACATAATGCTTAATTTAAAAGACAAAAAAGGTGACAAGTTCGAGCTTGACTTGAACGGAATCGCCCTGCACAAAGAAGCAGCTGAGAAGAAGCTCACCTTCAATCAGCTTGTTAACCAGAAATACCCTACTGCCTCTGATCAACCATCTACTTTTCGTCAGATGTGTGTATCAGCAGGTATGCGGTTTAAAGCTGATGCCGAGACCGGCCAACCAGCTTCTACCCTTAAAGAGATTCTTGATCCTATCGCTGCTGATACTAATCAGACTGGCGGTACTTTTACCTCTGCCCCGGGCACCCCAGATTCTCGTATCCTGTTCCCAGCTGCAATTATGGAAGCTGTTGAATCCGATATGCGAATGGAAACAACTGGCGCACTCTCTGCCTTTGAATCCTTGGTAGGATTTCGTGAGACTGTAGCAGGAACCCGTATCGAGCAACCTGTAATTAACTTTAACGGAAAAGGCGGTCCACGAGACGCTGAGTTTGGACGAGTAGCCCAGAACGCTGAGCCTAATGTTGTCCTCTCTATCACCTCAAAAGATATTCAGCGCACCATCCCAGCATCAGCCTTCATGCTTGAAGTAAGCGACCAGGCTATGTTCATGGGTATTGATAAACTCACCATGACGATGGCGGAATTTTATCGCCAAGCCGATTATAATGAGTGGATTGCTCAGATGCTTGTTATTTTGAACGGCTCCGCTGACGGTGTAAATACTCCAATGGATGACGGCACTGCTGCCCTTGCTCAGACAAAGATTGACACCCTCGACGCTACCATTACTGCTAATGGTACGGTTAGTCAGATTGCATGGAATAAGTACTTTTATTCTAAGTCTCGCACCATGACTCCTGATAAGATTGTAACTGATTACGCTGCAGTGCAGGCTGTTGAGGTTCGTGACGGACGCCCAACGAATGTTATGAACAACTCCACAGATCGCCTTGACGTACCGTACAAGATCCTTTATCCAGCAATGGCTGAAGATGTTGGAATCGTGGTTATGGATGAGAACTCTGGATGGCCTGCTAATACTATGATGGGACTTCAATCTCGTAGTGCTCTCACAAAGGTAACCAGTTCTGCTGTTGATTACGCGGGGATTCTTGCGGAACCAACCAAGCGCAGCACTTCCTACCGTTTCGACCGTGGGATGCTCCTGTACAGAAATTATTCAGAAGCCTTCAATACGCTTTCCTTGACAACTACTTAAGTTAGTAGTTTAAAGCGGTTATTAAGCCCTTACTCTTTCGAGTAAGGGCTTAAGTCAGTAGAAACTAAAATACACATTACAGAGGAGATATACAATGCCTGTTAAGAGAACCACACAAGCAAAGACCAAACCAAAAGTTGCTGAACCAAAACCAAAAGTTGCTGAACCAGAGCTTTTCTTGTGCGTAATAGCAGTTATGGTACACCCTTTTCAAAACGTAAGGTTTAACCCCGGGCAGCCTGTGCCATGTAAAATGGACAGCTGGCTCAAATCGCAAATCTCAGCAGGCCTTATTAAGCCTGCGAAGTAATGATTGATATAGCAGACTACACGTCATACGCCGAGGTCAGAAGTACTATTGGGATGTCAACTGACACATTACCCGATACTGTGCTCTCCTTGGAGTTATACGCTAACTCTCTTGAGCTGGCTCTTGACGGCATAGATATAGCAGAGGCATCCCTTAATCCTATAAAGACAGTGTTTTTGACTTTGGACCCGTCTGCTGATTCTACAGCGTATAACCTGACAAGACTGTTCTCTACTTACTCAGTGGCCTTAGAGGTTGCCGTGTCACTAAGTATGAGAGCGCCTAAAACCCTGAGCGACTCCAAGGTGACTTTAACTAGATTTTCTGACGCTTCAACCTATTCCTCTGTAATAGAGGCGATAACAGAGAAACTCAAACAGTTAAAAGATGATCTTGAGTCTATTGGTGATCAAACTGCTGCCGCGGCAACCCCGTACTTAACTGCAGTGAAGCCAACTTACGACCCGGTAACAGGCTAATGATTTCGCTTAAAGAAGCAGCAGCCTCATTCAATAAAACAATCTTCACTGATATAAATAGTGAGAATGAATTCGCAGGGCAGGTGTTGCCGTTTAACGACAGTCTTAGATCTGGGGAAACTTCTAGACGCAGGATATTAGAAACATCTGCTGACGTCGCAGTACCTGACGTTGTAATTCAAGTCGAGACAGGTGAGGTGTTCCTGACAGCTAAAGAATCTGTAGACTTCTTCAGAGACTACGTCGTCAGAACAAAGCGACCAATAATACCAACGGATGGAAACTACGCGGTAAAGACTGTAGAGCAGATCCTTGACTCTTCAGCAGGTGTTACTGAGTGGGGCACAATACATTATACCAGACGAGAGGTCCTGTCAGATTCATCTGATTACCTAGGTGGATACACTGCAATGCTACCATCATCTGCGCCGGTTACTGCTGGGACGTATCTGGTAAACGGCGCAAATTATTACAGAGCAAGTTCAGACTCCCACATTGATGAGTTTGGGTTTGCTGTTACAGAGTTAGTCAATATCCCTTCTGCCTTACAGACTCTTGACATAACAGTTAAAGGATTGTACGACCCTGTAACTGAGACAAGTGCTGATGTAACAACTTCTTCTCTATGTGTTGTTGAAGAGAGGCTTAAGTCTTTCGAGAACACAAGGATGGACTACGTTAAGATAGAGGATGGAGACTACACAGTAAACACACTGCATCCGTGTGAGGTAGGTGATACTGTAGGAGTATTTAGCGTAGTACATAAGTACTTAGACGGTGCAGTAAATGTTTTGCACTGCCGGAGGAGTTAAACCATGGCAAATTTCTCTTTTGATATGCCTGGCCTTATGCGGCACTTGAGGATAGCGAAAAGTAAAATATCTGATAAGCGCGTTAAGGAAGTACTGCGTGAAGAGGTTATAAACGCCTACACCGTAGCAGCTTACGAGACCCCACAATATTCTGGTTATCTTGTATCTAACTTGAGAATTCAGGTCAACGGTATAGGAGACGGAGTAGCTACTGATCTAGAGGAGGCCCACAACAATTGGCACGAACTAGGTAAGTCTTACGGCGGAATCAAGCAGAAAGGTGACGAATACGCCATTGGAATAGCGTCAACTTACAACAGATGGTTCAATAATTTTGCTACAGATCCTGCTTTTAGTATGAGTGACAGAGTTGAAATTAAGTACATAAATGCCCCACACTGGAGAACTGCAGAAGCAGGAGTAAAACTAAGGGACGTAAACGCCCCGGGAAGAGCCCTAGCCACAGCTAAAGAGAAGATCCACTGGAATAGGAGTGGCTGGCTGTACGGCACCAGTACTGGAGGTATGATATAATGAGTTGTCTTATTGGTGGACTAACTGTTGAGGAAGCAAGACAAGAGGTTGTAGCTTATTTTGAAAGTAACTACACTCTAGCTCACGACGTTATCTACCCAAGAGAAAAAGAACCAGATCTGGAAAGTAAAGAAAATTCGTTTATTCTTTTGAATATAACTGGTATAGGTAAAGAACAAGCTGGTATGGGTTTGAGGGAATTCATCACAGACAAGTTCCTAGATATATCTTTATGGACAAGAGAGTATTCTGGAATGAAAGAGACAAGTGAGTTCGAGGACTTCGTAGACACCTTAGCAATTAATACTGTTAACGGTGTCTTGTATGGATCTCCAAGGCCGCTGTCCGATAAAGACTTTAAAGGGTGGACTGTCAACACGATACTCCTCCCATTCAAATTTTAGGAGATATTATTATGGCTCAGGAAGGAAATTTTGTAGTAGCCCAGGCATCCAAGCTGATGATCTATGCTGGTAAGTCTGATGAAGTTCTTGTACGTGGTCTGAATAGCATGACTCTTCCAGTTGGTTGGACGAGCTCAATGACTATCATTTCGGAGTTTGGTGTGCCTGTTGATATTCAGGTGTCCTCCGGACTTACTTATGATACCGTAAGCTGTGGGGGTAATTTTACCCTGAAGGATCCAACTCAGGCAGCTTTCCGTAAGTGGGCGCTTAATGCAACCAAAGTCACTGATATGAGGTTCTATCTGGACAACTGCTCATTTTGTTGTTTAGATTTGATAAGTAATCCTGGAGGTTACATGCAGATAGGGACAATGTCTGCCCCTACTGCCACTAAGTCTGAAGCCTACAGTTTCACACTCGACATCGCACCCGCAGGTCAGTCTACAATATTCGAAAACCATCGCGGAGGAACTGATCTTACTTTTGTTGCTGATACTGGTACTGGTGCAACTTGTACTGATTCAGCATCTCTGTTTATTGAAAATGGTTTTACTGTAGGTCAGGTCTGTTACGCTGATTATGTTGGTGGTCTTGATCCACTTGTACTAAAGATCAGTGCAGTAGTTGCTGGTCAGCTGACTTTCGAACAGGCAGTCGGCGACGAAGCATCTGTACCTGATTTCTCTGGTATTGCAACCACCAAAATCTCCAGCGGTGAGGCGATGGCATTTGACACTTCTGCCACTACCTGCGTATAAAGTACCATCTCTCCTCTCCCAGTGCCCGTGACACTTTGTCACGGGCACACCTACTTATTACTAGGTCGGGTACCCGTACTCTATTACCGCTTTCATCACTTCTTTATTATTTTCAATGAATGACAATGGAAACACCTCTGCCGGGTCCCTGCCGTAGTGTACAACCTGCAACCATATGTTTCTTTCTGTAACGAATTCTCCCATCTCAGCCAGACATAAAGTACCCCACCACTTCTCGAACAATACAACACCCATGGAACAGTAACTTGCTGGTAACACTGAATTTAGAGTGATAAAGCCATGAGGGAAGTCCTCCACCTTAAGTTTGTCACAATAGTTGCTGTCAAAGAACAGGCCTGCGGACCAGCGGTTTATCTGTATGAAGTATGGCACCCTAATTATCTTGTACCCCATAGATGCGTAAACAACATCCTTCTTAACGTCTGCTAGTATGGTCTTAGGGCTGGTGAAGTGGTAGTGACCATCAAACTCCACTATCAGCATTAAATCGTCGCATCTGTAGTCAGGCCTGTTCTTTAGCCCAGAGTTTGGCACCACCCTATTGTGTATGAATTCATTACTTGGGTAGAGTGTGATGAGGATGTCACCTAACTTCTCCTCGGTTAAGTACGCTTCTGATTTTTCAAACTCTGTTATATGCATAATTTAGCTCCCATTACCAACTCACCCTGTAAGTAGAGGACCTTCCACCTACTCGCTTTACTTTTATGTACTTTACGTTTCTCTTTCCAACCATCTTGTGAGCCTTGCAATGTGTGTTAAACCATAATACCTTCTGAACTGTGTCTACTCTAGGTTGCATCTCTAAACACTGTGTGTCTGAGTATTGCTTAGCGCAGCCTGTCACTGTTAGCAGGTAAAATATTATTAAGTACCTCATCTTTTTCAATCTCCTTCTCTATTAACCTTCTTATAACAGCCGGGTAAGATCTACCTGATTTTTTCATCTCACCACTAACCCAATCATCATGCTCTCTTTCTAGGTATAGAGTCTTTCTCATTTGAATCACCTCCTTTAACCTCTTTATACATCCACTACTAGTGCTTGTCAATTGTTATTTTCTATGCTATCATCTTTTCAGTCCTGATCCATACCCTCCGGTGGCGGTTGGTATGGTGACGGACTATTAATTCAACCGCCGACACAGGAGGCACCATTATGTTTACACCTACACTCACCGCTGACATTGAAGAGACTTTTGAAGTTGAAGAATCAGACGCTAAAGTAGTTATCAAGTACTTGCGGCCTGGCGTACTGAACACTATCACTCAATCCTCAATGCAACTCTCTGCAAAGCAGCACGATACTGCTGATATGAGATCTGAGATCTCATTCAACCTCACAAAGAAAAACCGTGACATCGTATTTGCTTGCGTGAAGAAGTGGTCTGGCTTTACAAATTCAGACAGTGAGCCAATGAAGTTTACTCGTAACAATCTTGCCAAGATGATTGATGAGAGTGACGAGTTCGTTGACTGGGTAGTAGAGAAGCAGGAAGGAATGGCCGAGAAGATCGAGTCTCAAGGCGAGGCAGTAGCAAAAAACTAAGGGATCTCGGGGAGTTTAACAGCGAGGTAAATAGGCTTTCCTGCAGAGACTGCAGGGACGCCCACTCCCGCACGATGGAGGATCCACCGTGCATAACCTGCTTCCCGGGAGTACATGAGTACAACACTGCTGCTTTCGAAGTACACTCTCAACTGGCAGGGCAGTATGTAATGTCAATGAGCGGAGCAGTTTCACTTAATGTCATGGCAATACATAAAACCTTAGATTGTTATGGAGTTCCTTACGATGAAGACAGGTTGGAATTGATAACTAAAGTACAGCACATAGAGAGTTCGTCACTGTCCTTTCAATACGCTGAAGCTAAGGCTGTTGCTGCGGCAAAAGCAAGATCTAAGAAATAGGCAAGCCTACAAAAGGCTTGCCTTTTTTGTTCTGTGTAGTACGCTGATCACAGGTATACCAATATAACAAATTCAAAGGCCTCCTAATGTCAGAATTCATCAGTCTCGGAATAGATCCATCGGATATAAGAAGTCTGAAAGACGGATACAAACATATAGAAGAGATTGGCGTCAAGGCCAATCTGACAGACAAGCAAATTAGATCTCTTAAGAAGTCGTTAGAAGGTGCTATCGCCGCAATGGCGAAGATAACAACCCAAGACCCATTCAAAAATCTAGCAAAAAACACAGGAAAAGCCAAAGCAGCATTCAAAGAACTGACAACAGAAACAAAAAAATACTATAGTGAAGGAAGTAAGGCCTTAAAAGATACTTCTTTCATGAAAACAACGCGTGAGGCCAAAGCACTGCTTCTTGTAGAGAAGCAACTAAACAGGGAGATAGAAAAACAAGCAGCGGTAGTAAAAGAACTGGCAGTTGTTTCTGGTCAAGGCGGAGCAGTACTTAGAGCAGAAGCTAGAAAGCTAAGAATTGCAGAGGCACAGACTCTAGAACTGGAAAAACAGTTAGGGGTTATTGGCATAAAGACATCTGCTGAAGGTAAAAGTTACGCTGCACTGAAGAAACAACTAGCAATACTACATGAAACCAACACACTTGAGAAGGGTATAGCAGCTACAAGGGCAGCCGCGGATAAAGCAGGTAAAGACCTAAGAACATCTGAATTAAGAAAGCAAGTGGTTCTACTAACCACCACAAACACACTTGAGAAGGGTATAGCAGCTACAAGGGCAGCCGCGGATAAAGCAGGTAAAGACCTAAGATCAGAGGCTTTAAAGAAACAGATACGTCTCCTCAACGAAACAAACAGCCTGGAGAAAGGCCTAGCCTCCATGAGGGCCGCTGCGGATAAGGCTGGTAAGGATCTTAGAACTGCTGCCCTTGATAAGCAGGTTAGGTCTACAAAAAGGCTCACTGCTGAAACTAAAAAACTAACTACACAGCAGAAGTTATTGAGTGGGGTGGTAAGAGGCTCAGCTGCCTCATTTGGCAAGCTGTGGTTGGCTTATGGTTCATTTGCTACTGTTGGAGCTATGGCCGCTACTTACGCTGCTGTAGCAGGAGTAAAGGCGTTGACAACGTCTATGTATGACCTTGGAGCTGCGTTCGAGTACAACTCAACCTATGCTGTTACGCTTGATAGGTTAACAGGCGGCGGTATTAATATAGGTGAGTTTAAGACTGAGTTATTCGATGTTGAGGGGGTTACCCACAACGTATCAGAGCTTGCTGGGGGGATGCGTGAGCTTACGAAGGCTGGTGTAGATGTGAAGTCTGCTTTCATTGGTATAGCAGATATATCTAGACTCTCAGTTATAGGCCAGATAGATATGGCCGAGGCTACAAAACTAACAGTTACGGCAATGAACGCCTTTGCCTCCGACGGTTTGAATCTTTCTCAGGTAGCAAACGTAATAGCAAAGACAGCGCTATCCTCTGCCACTTCTATAGGTGAACTTGGAAACGCTTATTCATACACCACTGAGTTAAGTAAGATAGCAAACATGTCGTTTGTAGATGTGAGCGCCTCACTAGCCCTGTTAGCGGACGTTGGTGTCAAAGGATCAAAGGCAGGTACTGCGTTGAGAACGTCTATGGTGAGGCTGTTGGACCCATCATCTAAGCTATCAAAGATGATGCACAACATGAACGCAGAGTTCTCTCCATTCACATCAGGAGGGGGGTTAAAAGACTACAGTCAACTTATGACTGAGTTAGCTGGCATCATGGACGACATGACAGACCAGCAGAAGGTAGAGGTCTACAAGGAGTTGTTTGGTCTTAGAGCTATGAAGGGAGGGGTAACTGTTGTTGAAGATTTCATTAAAGCAATAGGTGACGGCTCTTCAAAGTTTGAGGGGTTGACTAAGTCAATAAGTAAAGCTAAAGACGAAACAATGTTTCTTAAAGACATGATGTCAGAAACATCTCAGACAGTAACAAGAGCAGCAGAGGAGTTAAAGGTTGCTTGGGAAGACGCGCTCATCAACGCTTTTGATCAAGGAGCTGACGAAGGGCTACTAAAGACCCTACACGAGTTGAGGACTGTTGTAGAGTCCCCTGAATTCGGACAAGGACTTGTAATGGTAGCTACTGCAATGGGAAACATAGCAGTTGCCATGGCAAGTATTGTAGCAGCAGGACCTGGAGCTGTTACTTCTTTGAGAGACATGGACCTTGGCGAACAGCTAGGTGCCACAGCTATACTGTCGTCAATTCCAGGCGGGGGAACAATAGCGGCATCACTACCAGTGTGGAAGGCTGTACTTAATTGGTTGATTCCTCCAGAGGACGAGATAGCCAAAGCAAAAGCTGCACAAGCAGAGGTAGAATTACTTGCCCAGAGGGTCATAAAGATGCCAACATCTGCTCCCAGTGCCCTTGACTCACTTGTGATGAGCGCATCAACTACACACTCAACATCTGGATCAGCGTCCGATTCTTGGGCTTTAATGGAGCGTGAGTCTATGAAGGGCTACGCTAAGTTAATGGCCGACAGAGAGAAACACAGCCAGTACTTGATCGCGGCCTCTTTAGAGGAAGTAAATATAAAGCGCAACTCAAGCAAAGAGCTAACTGCTGTATACGAGATTGAGCAGAAGGTGTTAGATGCTACTTTAAAGAATAAACTCATCTCAGAAAGTGCCTATGCTAAACAATCGTTAGCTATATCAGAAGCAATAATGCAAGACAAGCAGTCAGTAGCTAAGAAGGAGTTAAGCTATTTGCTTGAAGTAAAACGAATTATGGGGGGCTCAGCAAAGTACGACAGCACCGCAGGTGATGCCGCTATAAAAGCCCAGTACGATAAAATTAAGTTACTTAATGATGAGGTTTTGTTAACAGAGAAGTTAAGAGACATAAATAAACAAGGCAGGGACTTAGCAAGAAGCAAAGAACAGAGCAAACTCCTTACAGACCTTGAGAAAGACTATCTTAATGTGACAAAAGGGGTGTCAGCTTATGCTGCTGAGTTAGAGAGAATAAACCTAATATTTGACAAGAAGGCGTCAAAGTACGGAGATAGAGTAGACCCTCAGGCAATAGCAGATCTTAAACTTATAGAGGGCTACAGAGAGAGAGCCATAGCAGACTCAACTAAGTTGGATAAACTTAGCGGTGATTTTTGGAGAGGGTTTGGGGCTGCGGTTAAGGACTCTACAAGGGATCTCAAAACATTCAGCGAAGTAGGCTACGAGTCATTTGGGTTTTTGAAGTCTGGAATTAAAGATTCTTTCGTTGCTATCTTCAAAGGAGAGTTCGACAAGATCGGTGACATATGGGACGCTACCTTAAATTCCATGCTTGACTCAGTTATCGACTGGGCGGCAGAAGCGGCCACTAATTTCGTTATGGAGCAGAGCATTGACTTCCTCTTCGGAGAAGGATCAGCAGCTAAGATGGGGCTAGGCTCAGGCCCCTCCGGAAACGCAGGGGACCCTGTACACGTAACAATGGAAGGTGGTGGCGTTGGTGAGAGTGGAGGAATCTTAGATGTGGTCGATGGCTGGGACAAGTGGCTGGATGTATATGACAACTTAGCTGATGCAACCATGGCTGATGGGAAAATATTTGGGGATTCTGGAGTAGGTGAGAGTATAACAGGGGTGTTCAACGATGATTCAGGTGGTTTGTTCTCAGGGATGACAGCTCATGAGACAAGTCAGGCTTGGAGTGACTTCACAGACGTTGTATCCAGAGGAATTGAGTCCGCTGTTCAACTAGACGGAAGTGTCTGGGGAGACTCTGGAGCAGGAGAGACGATAACAGGAATCTTTGCTGATGATTCATGGTACGAAGGTTTAACTGACGGGATGAGCGACACTTGGAATTCTGTAAAAGAGACAATGGCTCCTCTGAAAGCCACTTGGGAGTCTGTTAAGCCTTACGTCGGAGCCGCAACAGGAGCCTACAGTGTATACTCAGGAATACAGCAGGGAGGAGTAGGTGGAGCACTCCAGACAGCTGGTGGTGTAACTTCACTTGCAGGCAACGAGATTGTACAGAAGCTAATCCCTGCCTTAAAGGACTACAGCAGTGCTATCGGTGTTGCCGGCGCAGGCCTTGGAGCTGTTGGTGGAGCGTATGGAGTTTATCAAGGGTTAGCTAACGAGGACTACATAGGGGCTACAAGTAGCGCTATCCAAACTGGTCTTGCCGGTGCAACGCTGTACGCTGAGATAGCAGCGGCAAACATAGCTTCTGCCACTGTAGCCGGTGGAGCCGGAGGTATGGGAGTTGCTGGTGGTGCTGCTACGGCGGGTATGTCTTCTGGCACCGGGGGCGTTGCGGCTGGACTTTCAAGTACTGGTGTACTCATCCCACTAGCTATGCTCACAGCGGTTGCTACCTCTGCATTTGAAGGCTCAAAAAGACACGATTACAACACTACTGCTTACGGAGACTTTGAGTTAAAGGATCGTGGTGAGACAAGGATTCAGGCGCTGTATGGTGCTATGGAGAAGCTATCCTCTTGGGTCCAACCCAATGAGCTTAACTCTGTAACTGAGAGGGGTCACGGAGATACCTTCGCACCTTGGAAGACTTCAAGAACCAGTGATGAGTACACCGAGAAAGCTAACCAGTACCTAGCGTCAATGGGCGAAGAGTTTAATTATGCTATGGCAAATATGGCCTTGGCGATAGAGCCAACCATGGCGTCATTTGGTAACTTTATAGCATCTACCACTGGTGTTGGACTTTCTGCTGAACAACTGAGCATGACAATGAACAGCGCACTGTCTGCTTCGTTCGGCAACACAAAGGAACTCGAAGCCCTTGAAGCAAGCCTAATCTCTCTTGGTATGTCAATACCTGACGCCACACTTGCTGCTGTTGGTATGGCCGGAGCAATGGGTGAGACCGCTGAATACATGACTGAAGAACAACGTAAAGTAGAATGGCAGAAGGCGCCAACAGATGTTGACCGTAGTGTATATGGGGATGGTATATTTGACTCAGGATACGTTCTTAACTTCACAGACCTAATGAAAGGTTCAGTGGTAGCACTTGACGAGATGACGAGCGGCACTAAAATATTTGGAAAGACTGCACTGGAAACTGTAACAGATCTGGAGATAGCAAGACTTAAAGAAATAGAGTCACAGAAAGGTGTTGTCGGAGCATTAAGCGATTCAACAGGTGGAGTAGAAGCTTCATTTGCTTCACTGGCGTCAGGAGCAGCGGACACTTCAATGGCCGTGATAGACTTTAGTGAACACATCAGTGGCCTTTACGGTGCGGTAGGATCATTAGGCGGAAGTATAGATGGTCTATCTAACAACTTGAACCAAAGTGGCCAGGCGGTTGAAAGCTTCAAGGGCGGCCTAGGACTAGTAGAAGCTTCATTTGCTTCACTGGCGTCAGGAGCAGCGGACACTTCTATGAGGGTAATGAAACTTGATGGCACATTTGAAGGATTGGGAGAAGTTCTTGGTGAGACTACCGTTGTATCCAGTGAAATGGGTTACGAGTTACTACGAGCACACCAACCTATGGTGGCATTTGGATCTGCTGCCTCATCGACAGCCGGCACATTTGAAGAATTGGAAGGTGTTCTTGGATCATTAGGATCAGGAGCGATAGGAGCATCTCACGACATCATGAGTGCGGTATCTGCCATGGGACAAGGAATACAGCTTCCTAACCAGGAAGGCCACACAAGCTACAACGCTAATGGCGCGGTAATGTCATACCACGCAAGAGGAGGAGTAATGGATCGTCCGACAGTATTCCATGTCGGTGGAGAAGCAGGCTCAGAGGCAATCATGCCGCTGCACAATGGACCAAACACACTAAAATTAATGGATGATAAGATTGACGCTCTCTCCGACAGACCTGTAGTGGTCAACATAGTCGGCGATGAGGGAGGCCTTAAGCGATTCATTAGGGTAGAAGCAGACATCCACGTAACAGACAAACTGCAGCGTGGTCAAGGAACTCAAAGGGTGGTCTTCTAATGGCTCTTTTAGTAGAGGTAACTTTCAACAGCACCCTTCACAGAGTAAGTGATGAGATGCTGCCATTAGAACATTTTTGGGATGCCCAAGTGTCTGTGGCTTCTGATATAAAATACTCAATAAGAAATAGAGGAGGAGGTTACGTCGAACCATCTTTTGGTTCACTTACATTCTTACCTTCTCTATTTAGCGGAGAGACTGAGTATCCAATATCGTGCCCTATAAAACTGCTGTTCACAGATAGTGATGAAGCCAGTGCTACGACAATATTAGAAGGGACAGCTCACCTATCTAATATAGAGCGCGACGGAGTAACATACGTTATCTACGCCACAGAGTACGAAGACAAGGTAACAGACATTGCTTACTCTGGAACATTGGAGAGTATATTTACAACAGCATGCACAACTCTAGGCCTTACCTTAGATGCAACTAACGCAAGAGTTGTATCTCCTGCTGTGTCATACACAGCCACAGGCGAGAAGGTTTTAATAGACAATCTATCTGACATGGCGAGATTTTTTTCTCATTTATTTTACATTGAGGACAGTATACTGTACCTTATTGACATGTTGACAGAGACGTCGGTTGTGGAGATAACAGAGTTTGATATAGCACCGTCAGGCTACACCTACGATAAACCAGTTTCTATCTTTAAGACTGGATCTGACACAACAGAGGCTTCAGTAGATGGACTTTATGGTTACGGTGATGAGGATTCAGTGTCTCCACAGTGCCACGTAACAGTGGCTAATTCTGAAACTGCTCTGGCTGATAGGAAGACAATATTTGAAAGCCCTAACATAAGACTAAAGTTTCCTCTTGTTGATGTTTACAAACCTGGAATAGCGTTACTGTTGGTTGATGAATCGCAGGAGATAACTTTGGATGTAAAGGCTAAGGTGAGATCTATAACGTGGAATTTTAATGACTATGAGTGTGTTGTAGAAGGTGAAGGTGAGTTTGTATGAAATGTTTACTTGATTCAAACGTGACAGCTGTTACTGCAAAGGCTACGAATGTTCCTAACATATTAAATGACGTTAATTTAGATGAATTGCAAACAGTTGACGGAGATCAAATAGAGGTATTTTCAGATGATGTAACCTTAGTAGATAGCGAGTATCCGCCTGAGAATGTACTTGACGAACACCCAAAGAGAGTATCTAAGATATCATGGCCAGTAGGAGAGTGGACGTTAGCTGTAGAGGGAACTGGATCTACTGTTTTGCTTGGAGGTACCAATGCACGTACTGCTGAGTTCAACGTGTTCAACGCAGCAGGAGAAAATATATACTCAGAAATAACAGATCTCGGAGGAATAGCTTCCTACCAAAGATTTATCCTTGATAGTGGACTTAAACTAAACTATACCAGTATAACTTACCCTTACCAAACACCAAACCACACCATAAAAATAAGACTTAGTACTGGAAACACAGAGGATGTGTACGTTGGCCTGATTCAGGCAGGGGCCTTATTTACAACCTCTAGTGATGCTCTTATAGGATTGAGTGAAGACCAGAATGACTACAGTATTGGAAAGCAGATGTCAAATGGATCTTTCTACTACAAAAAACGTGACATAGTAAGAGTGTTTACCGGTAGTGTACTACTCAGTAGGGAGCCAGACTTCTATGAATTCATGTACACAATATTCAAAGCTAAAGGAAAGGCCCCTTTATTTTGGCAGATAACAAATTTAGATTCTGAGAAGTGGTTCGTATACGCCAGAGCAGTAGAACTACCCTCTGGGACACACTCAGAACACACTAGATCTAGAATTAACTTTCAATTAATTGAGGTGTTATAGTGACACACGCGGCATACACATGGAAGACTTACCCCTGCACAGGAACATCAAATTTTGAGTTCTTAGCAAGAGAGAGCCTATCCCACAACACAGACAACAACAAAGACGAAGAGACAAGACTTTTAGCTGTCGAAGATTGGTCAGCATTTTCTCCAAACACAATGCCTGGTGGCTTAGTGCTGGATTCTACGATATACCCTGCTAAAATCCTAGCTAATAACACTGCGTTTGACGGGTATGTTCTTACTTACAACTCGGCAAGCGAGGAGTTTAGTTGGGAGGACATGGCCGCAGTAATTGGGGCGGATACCTACCAAACTAAATGGAACGTCAATGGTGGTTCTGCTTTTCTAACTGACTTTGTTGCCACCCAACTGGAAGCTGAAGAAGGTACCAACACTGAGAAGCTAATGACTCCGGAGAGAACATCTCAAGCAATTGATTCGTTGCTTCCTTCTGGTATGATTGCCCCTTTCGCTCAGACAACTGTACCTACAGGTTGGCTTGTATGCGATGGTAGAGCTATAGACAGAGCAGCCCACGCAAAATTGTTTGCTACAATAGGAGTCCTGTACGGAGAAGGGGACACAACAACAACATTCAATATACCAGATTATAGAGGAAGATTCCTTAGAGGGCTGGATGCTGGTAAGGGAGTAGATCCTGATTCAACTACTCGTACAGATAGAGGAGACGGAGCAGTAGGAGACCATGTAGGTACAGTTCAGACAAGTGCTAACATAACTCATGCCCACTCTGTTAATCCCCCTAATTCTAATACTAGCTCAACTGGTTCTCATGCGCATAGCACAGGAGGAGGTACAGGCTCTCACACATTTGTAAGCTCTTACTCACCTAGAAATATAGGAATGTATTATGGTTCATCTACTGGTTCAGCCGGAGCACATGGGCACTCAGTTGATATTCCATCATTCTCATCTGGAAACTCTGGTTCTCGAGAATCGAGACCAACAAATATAAACGTGCTTTACTGCATAAAGGAGTAGGTTATGCCAGTTAGCTTTCCAACTGATACTACAGCAATACCTGTAATAACAATAGATGATCAACTGTTGATAGCGGATGACACAGACTCTGACGCAAGTAAGGACGTTACCCTTGCCGCTATGTTGACATTCATAGCAGTGCAATTAAGATCTGAAAATGCATGTGTCCCAGAACCTGCAGTTGAAACCCAGATGTTGGTAGCTGACGCTTCAAATAACTGGGCTCTTGCTAGCTCATTTAACGCAGGGGAGTATTAATCATGGCATTCACATTACAGCTGTTACATAGAACAACAGGCGGTAAAGGAGCACCAGACACTGGCTTCAACAATGTTGGTGAGATTGCCATGAACTTTGATGTTACTGTCGGATCACAGCCAGAGCTGTGGGCAAACGACGGAACAGCTTGGTCAAGGTTGAATCCTGAGCTTGATGTCGCAATGGCTTACATTGCGCTGTCTGGAGGCACAACAGGTAATATGCTAGGTATAGGTACAGCTTGGACCGCTTTTACACCTCAACCAACTGAGCCGTTTGTTATAGCTGTTTACGGTGATGTCCCTTACCTAATGACTGGCAATCCAGATCTAGATAGTGGGTGGAATTACCTTGTTGACCCTGTTGTGGCTTCAACCGCAGCGGCGTCTGCCGATGCATCAGCTACTGCCGCCGCAGCATCAGCTGTTTCTTCAGCAAACTACGCAACAGCTTCCGGAATATCAGAAACAAACGCTGCTACTTACGAGGCTGCCGCATTAGATAGCTCTAATGCGGCAGAGGGGTTCGCATCATTAGCAGCGTCTCTAGTTATCCCCGACCCGTCTACAGGAACAGAAGGACAAGCCCTTGTTGCAAATCCTGCTCTTGATGGATACGAGTTCACGTCCCTTTTGAAGCCCACGACAGCAAACGAATGGACAAAGACTCAGAACTTCAACGCAACAACACTCACAGATGCTACTACAGTTGCTTGGGATACAGAGAGCAACCAAGTGACTTCAGTTACTCTCACAGCTAATAGGATAATGGGCACACCAACTAACCTAGTTGATGGAGGCTTCTATGCGCTTACAGTAGTACAAGGAGCAGGTGGTCAGACTTTGGTATGGAATACAGTATTCAAGTGGCCTGACGCTACAGCACCAACCTTGAGTACAGGTGCAGCAGCTAGGGATGAGTTTGTCTTCCGCTCTGATGGTACGAACCTGTACGAGATTGGGAGGTCACTGAACATTGTCTAATTTAATATACCCAGCTAGAAGTGCTGGGGGAGCAGAGGGGTATCAGGTTGAGAATAGTATTAACTGTAATATGCTTGGATGCTTACAGAGAGCCTTCCTCGATGGGGGGACAGAGGCATACACTATATCTTGTTGGATAAAGAGGGGGTTGGTTACAGGGTTGGACGGAATAATCTCAACATACAGTATAGGCACCCGTGTGGGTAGCTCTAGTGAGTGGTGGAATGAGCATGAGATCACCAGCAATGGTATCATAATGACGTATATACGGATAGGCGGAAGCATAGTTTATCAAGGCAATACCCCCGGAACATATAATGACCCTTCAGCATGGATAAATATTGTAATCTCCTACGATCCTGACGGTTCTGGTGAGTCCTACATATATGTTGATGGAGTATTACAGGACACTAGCGTGGCCCATGGCTATAATGCTATGACGAGTGCAGGTACTAAGTACATCTGCGGTCTTCGAAGTAGATTGTTTACGATGTCAGGGGCATACTACGCTGAATATGCGCACATAGAAGGGCAGATACTTACTCCAGAATCCTTTGGCGAATGGCATCCCGATAATGACAAGGTATGGCGACCTATAGATGTCAGTGGATTAGATTACTCTGGAGTTAATAGCTTCCACCTAGACTTTAAGGACGCTACTAGTTCAACGACACTTGGGTATGATGTATCAGGGAATGATAACCACTTCACCCCTTACCTTACCATCACCACAGATATGCAGAGTACAGATACACCTAGTAATAATGTATGTACTTTGAATAGTGTTGACGCAGGCTCTGGAACACTTTCTGGTGGGAACCTAAGTGTAACAGGGACTACAGATAGGGTAGGAACAATTTCTGTAGATAATCTAAAGTTTGCATGGATTGTAAACGTGACAACAGGTGGAAGCTTTGGTGTGATGGATACAGACTCGGGTACAGAGTATCTGGCAGATGACGCTGCTGGAGAGGTTGTTGAGTTTGAACTAGATGTGTCAGCAGGGACATTAAACAAGATAGTTGATGGAGGTGTTTCTGAGGTTGTTGCTAGTGGTATGCCTGTTGGTACTTACACTCCGCTGGTAAAAGCAGCTTGTGTGTGTGAGTTTGATATAACACCAACTGACGGAACATTCAAGGCACTAACGTCTAAGAACCTACCAGATGTAGCTATAAAGAACTCTCAGGAATACTTTGATATTAACCTCTATACGGGGAACGCTACAGCTAGAACTATTGAGACAACGAACAAAGCTGACCATGTGGTTATCAAGAATAGAGATCAGGCTGATGAATGGAAGGTGCTGGATTCTGTTAGAG
>Ga0307987_1000065_pt1 | contig 62035 bp, 37 predicted proteins | sample EllFjometagen181_FD_203157 | JGI IMG/M metagenome (GOLD analysis project Ga0307987, IMG submission 203157) | Marine microbial communities from Ellis Fjord, Antarctic Ocean - #181 | ecosystem: Environmental > Aquatic > Marine > Unclassified | place: Southern Ocean | collected 2014-10-08 | reverse complement strand
GGCGTGAGCATAAAAAACTGGTATTCGGGAGAGGCGTTTCAGGTGGATCGGTTCGAGGCGTCGTCCGGCTCTTTTTTAATGGCGTCCGATGTTCAGAATTTGGTTGAGGCCATGGCGCGGTTCAGCGTCGATGGAACCGGGATTGTCCATTCACAAATCAGTGATTTGCCGGATGACCTGCAACCGGTCATCGCGGCCAATTGGAAATCGTGACCCTATTGGGTGTGTTGAAAAATGATTCACCATAAATGGGAATCCTATTTTTCAACACACCCATCTTTTCAACGGACCCATTTTTTCAACGGACACGGGACCAAAAATATTTTCATCCCTCTTTCACAGGGAATTTTTCAGGAAAGCGACAGTTATGAATCAGATGAACAGCGATGGCGAAACCAGCGAAGCAAAACCCAGCGAGAAAAAAACCAGCGAAACAGAAGCCAGCGAAACAGAAGCCAGCGAAACAAAACCGAGCGAAAAAACGGAACAGAGTCAGAACATAGACACCGGCATTTTTTGTTTGGTCATGTTATTGCGGTTTTACAAATGCGCGGCGGACCCCGCGCAGATCGCAAGGGAATACGCCCTGGATGGAACGCCTCTGGACAAAAACCGGGTCGTGCTGGCGGCTAAGGGGCTGGGACTTAAGGCCAGGGCCGTGGCGTCGAGTCGGAAACGGCTGTTGAAAATTCCGGTTCCCGCCATAGCCGAGGATACAGAGGGAGCGTTTTTTATTCTCGCCAGAGTGTCCGAAGACAGCGTCCTGATACAGACTCCGGGGGGGCGGCCCCGGTCTCTTTCCCATGATGAACTCATGGAAATCTGGTCCGGGAATTTGATTTTTGTGACACGCCGGGCGTTTGTTTCCGGAGCTGAGCGGAGATTCGATTTCACATGGTTTATTCCCGCCATTGTCAAATACCGAAGGCTTTTTGGCGAAGTCCTGGTCGCCTCTTTTTTTCTTCAGCTCTTTGGATTGGTCACGCCTCTTTTTTTTCAGGTGGTGGTGGACAAAGTCCTGGCCCATCGGGGACTTTCCACTCTGGACGTTCTTGTGACGGGATTGCTGGTGGTCATCATTTTTGAAGTCGCGCTTGAAGGATTGCGCACCTATGTCTTTTCCCACACCACCAGCCGCATGGATGTGGAGTTAAGCTCCCGGCTGTTTAAACATCTGCTCTATTTGCCCCTGGCCTATTTCGAATCCCGGCAGGTGGGGCAGACCGTGGCCAGGGTGCGGGAGCTGGAAAACATACGTCAATTTTTGACCAGCTCCGCCGTCACGGTGGCGCTGGATTTGCTGTTCACCTTTGTATTTATCGCGGTTATGTTTTTTTACAGCCCCATGTTGACCTTTATCGTGATGGGCTCCATCCCCTTGTATCTGATTTTATCCATATTGGCGACGCCCCCGTTGCGACGGATGATTGAGGATAAATTCCAAAAAGGCGCCGCAAACCAGTCGTTTCTGGTGGAAGCGGTGACCGGGATCGAAACCCTGAAAGCCATGGCGGTGGAGCCGCAGATGCGCTCCACATGGGAGAGACAACTCACCGCTTATGTGGCCTCCTCATTTCGCGCCACGATTCTTGGCACAGTCGCTTCCCAGGGAGTCAAGCTCATCAGCAAGGTGACCATGGCCTTGATTTTATGGTTCGGCGCCCGTCTGGTCATTCAGGGAGAACTCACCGTGGGCCAGTTGATCGCCTTTAACATGCTCTCATCCCAGGTCAACGCCCCGGTGTTGCGCCTGGCCCAGTTGTGGCAAAATTTTCAACAGATGCGCATATCGGTGGATCGTCTGGGGGATCTGCTCAATTGTCCGGCTGAGCCGGGCTATCGCCCCAATCGGGCGGCCCCGCCCAATATCAAAGGCGCCATCTCATTTGAAAATATTTCCTTTCGATATGGACCCGACGCTCCCGAGATACTCAGGGATATTTCGTTGTCCATCGAAGCGGGTCAGACCATCGGGGTGGTGGGAAGATCAGGGTCGGGGAAAAGCACCCTGGCCAAACTGGTTCAACGCCTGTACACCCCTGAGCGGGGACGGGTTCTGGTGGACGGCATTGACATCGCCATGGTCGATCCCGCCTGGCTTCGCCGCCAAATCGGAGTGGTGTTGCAGGACAACATTCTGTTTAACCGCTCCGTGGCTGAAAATATCGCCCTGGCCAACCCATCCATGCCCATGGATTATATTATCCAGGCCGCGAAAACAGCGGGCGCCCATGAATTTATTCTTAAGCTTTCCGAAGGCTACGACACCCTCATTGAAGAGCGGGGGCAAAATCTGTCCGGCGGGCAACGGCAGCGCATGGCCATTGCCCGGGCGCTGGCCATCAACCCGCGAATTTTGATTTTCGATGAAGCCACCAGCGCGTTGGACTATGAATCCGAGCGCGTGATTCAAGACAATATGGGGATGATCTGTAAAAACCGGACGGTGATTATTATCGCCCACAGGCTTTCGGCGGTGAGGGGCGCGGACCAAATCGCGGCCCTGGACGAGGGCCGGATTATTGAGCAGGGCTCCCATGAGACATTGATGAATTTAAATGGGTTTTATCGGTATCTCCATAAACAGCAGCTTTGATGAAAAGGAGACTTCATGTTGACATCCATCCAAAAGGTTGTGGCCATGGCCCGGGCCGCGTGGTCCGATGACAGGAAAAGAATTAAAATAAAACGAAAATCCGATGAGCTGGAATTTTTGCCGGCGGCCCTGGAGATTCTGGAGACCCCGGCCTCTCCGGCGGGCCGGACCCTGATGGTTTTGATTGTGTCCATTTTTTTTCTGGCCCTGGTCTGGGGATATTTCGGGCAGATCAACACGGTGGCGGTGGCCCGGGGGAAAATCATTCCGGGGGGGCGGGTGAAGCGGATTCAGGCGCTTGAGACGGGTCTGGTGCGGGCCATTCATGTCCAGGAGGGGGATCATGTTATAGCCGGGGATATTCTCATTGAGCTGGACCCCACGGAAAACCGGGTGGACAAGGAGCGGATTCAGCTTTCCATCGCCTCTTTGACCATGACCTGCCAGAGGCTGGAGGTCACCCTTAAACGTCTTGGCGGCAAGACCGCCGAGCTTGAGCCTGTTTCCGGGATGGGTCAAAAAATATTTTTAGACAACAGAAAAAAGGTTGAGAGCGATTTGGCGGATGTCCAAAATCGTCTGGCGGTGTTGAAAAAAGAGGGCCAGGCCCTGGAGGTGGAGGGGGCGGTTGTTTTGGCGGAGATCGAAAAGATCACCGCGATTCTACCCATTATTCAACAGAAGGAACGGGCCATGGAATCCCTTTACCGGAGCGGGTCGGGAACCCGATTCGCCTGGCTTGAAATCAAACAGGAGCTGATTCAACAGAATCAGGATTTGATCGCCCAGCACCATCGCCTGGATGAGTTGGCGGCCCAGCGCGGGTCAAACAGAGAAAAACGGAAACAGATTCTGTCGGATTTTAAAAAGGAGAGGGTGACCGAACATCTCCAGGCTTTGGAAGAGATTGAGCAGTCCCGGCTGGAGCTTAAACGGGCCCAAAAACGGGAAGACTTAAACCGGCTGACCGCCCCGGTGGACGGAAAAGTCCAAAACCTGAAGATTCATACCCTGGGGGGCGTGGCGGAGTCGGCGCAGGAGTTGATGATCATTGTTCCCGACAACACGCCCCTTGAAATAGAGGCGCTGGCCCTGAACAAGGACATTGGCTTTATCAAAAAAGGGCAGACGGTTGAGATCAAGGTGGACAGCTTTCCGTTTACCCGATACGGGCTGATCAAAGGAAATGTCGCCCGGATATCCGCGGACGCTCTGGAAAATGAACAAATGGGGCTGGTCTATCCCATCACCGTCTCCATGAATGACGACAAAATACAGGTGAAAGACCGATTTTTCAAACTGGTTTTGGGGATGGCGGTCACCGCTGAGATTAAAACCGACGACCGGCGGATCATCGACTATTTTCTTTCCCCGTTGCTGACGTATCAGAGCGAGGCGTTGCGGGAGCGGTGAATCGCGGTATTGAATATAAATAAATGCATGGAATGGATACCGTCTTAAACGCCGCATTTTGCGCCAAGCGTCACAAAAAAGGTCAATCGTAGCTGGCACGGGTCGCATGATCGCTCATGGTCGCAACCACGATCGGTTTCCATTCGGGGTCTTTCCATGTATTGAGATGCGTGTGCATATCCAGATAATTTTTCGGTATGGGATGGGTCCCGACAACCACCGCGACGCCATGCCGTTTTTCAAGAAAGGATTTGAATGTCTCAATGTAAGGGCATGGCGGGTAGCCAACCACCATGCCGGTGGCCAGCGGTTTATGATCTGTTGGGCCAATACCACAATGGCGCTCTATTTTTTTGTCATATCATTGAATATCATCCCTGACTCGTAAAAAAGAGGCGAATTTCGGCACGCCCCTTTTGGAAAAACCATAGTGCTTAAATGTCACCACTGAACCGATGCGCGGCGGGTTCAGTTTGTCTTTTGCTTTAAAACCGGAGCCGATTTTAAACCGAATCCCGTTTTCAAGCTCCACCAGCAATGACCCGGTCAAACCATTTTTATTTTTGATATGGGCCAGAACCGTGCCTTCCATATCGTCGTGACTTTTTACTTTCAGAAGATCATCGCTTCTCTTTCCGTTGTAAATCGAATTTTTCTTGTGAAGCATAAGACCCTCGCCACCCAGCGCCTCCACCTTTTTCAAGCGATCGGCCAGTTGCTTTCTGCTTGTGATATTTTCCTGCTTGACCATAAATATATATGGATTGTCGATGGATTCCACAACCCTTTGCAACTCCTTGAATCGTTTTTCAAAGGGAAGCGTTGAATCTGGAAGGTCGAAAACCATGAATTTAACCTGTTTCCATCTTCCCTTTAATTTTGAGCTTCTGACAATCCCGGAAATCTCCTCGAATCTGCCGCGTCCCGCCCACAACTCGCCGTCCAAAGCGCGATTCGGGAAATTTTTTATGAAAAAGGCGGGGGGGCTGAAAGAGTTTCCAGAGCGCGACATCAATGCCGCGCCGTCCCAAAACCCCCGGACCCCGTCATACTTTTCGCTGACAAGATATTCGGACAACTCCGCGCTATCTCGATAAATGTTGGCCAAGATGAGTTTCGGTTTATCCTGACCCGACAAACAGGTGTCGGGGATTACGAGGCAAAGGGCTAAAAGAAGGATGATTTTTGAATATTTCATGGTTTTATTGTTTCCGCGAACTGGGCGTGTTCTGGTTTATTTTTTTAAGGGTTATTGTTTTTTGGGTTGTTTTATGGCGCGCTGATGTTGAGGTTTGAGTCCCATAATCATGTCACCGCATCCAGAAAGTCGTCACGCATGTCTTGCTGTCGCTGAATGTTTCGATGACGCCCCGTGCTTCGCGGTTCATTCCCCGAATCGTTAGCATAAAACGCTGATCGCGTGGAAGCCAGAGATCAAAAAAGCCATTTCTCAACGTCTGGATCGTTTCGTTGATGATTGTTTTTCCGTCAGCGCTCGCCACCTTCACCTTGATTTTTTTTTCCGCCAATTCCCCCTGACAGGAGGAAATATGATGGGTCGCTCAAGTGTGCGTGTAGTTTATATAAGGAGCGATGGAAACCATGACCTCATTTTTTGGAAGTGGTATTTGGATCAATTTCCCGGATGGAAATTTAAACGCCACTTCGCGGGTGGTGATATAAGTCTGTATCTCCTTTTGTGTCCAATGCCAATCATTGGCAAGCGCCACCGCCTTTTTGGCATCTATTCCTTCCAGCATCATTTCCGGCGTCTGATTTTTGGTTTCCTTTGCCAAAGCGGAAAACGTCCAACTCAGGCAAAGCAAAATTAAAATCACGTTCAGTTTATTCATTTTCATTTCATGCTCCTTTGCTAAGGGCTCGTTCGAAAAATAACGTGTCATTTTGAGGGCCCATTCATCCAGTCTGACTCATCATGTATGGATGGGTTAAAAAACTCGGGGGATCCAGTTTTATGCCTGCGTTTTTATGCCCACGCATATCGATGGTTCAGACAGGCGACTTAACACCCAAAATTGTAAATTTATTGTTGAGTGAACCCTAAGACCCGAACGTGGCGCCATTTTTAATGGCATTGGCGCGGCCGGGCAAAAAGGGGAAAATTTAAATCCGTTCGAGTCTCTTCAAAGTAGGTTAAGGCTCTGTCCATTGTCAAGACAAAAAAATATTCTGGGACAGGCAAAAAAAGGCGGGGAGCGGGCCTTGATTCTTGACAGAAGCCGGGGAAAAGAAATAGAGTGGCGATGTGGATGAATGGGAAAGGGCCATGTCGCGGTCTGTGTTTCAATAAATCCACCGCCTGAAAACCCCGATGAATGGCCTTTGAAAAAAAGGAGAAATCTGTCATGAACAGTGGAAAAAAACATATATGCCCGGTTCAATGGGCGGGCTGGCTTGATCACAGGATTCGGAGATGGTTGCAAAATCCTCAAAAAATATTGGGGCCTTATATTAAAGAAGGGATGACCGTCCTGGATTTTGGTTGCGGCCCCGGCTTTTTTTCCATTGATATGGCCCAAATGGCGGGCAAATCTGGCGGAGTCATCGCGTCTGATTTACAGGAAGGGATGCTTCAAAGAGTCAGAGACAAGATTGACGGAACAGAATTTGAGACGGCCATCCGATTGCATCAATGCCAAGAGAACAGAACCGGCTTGTCAGAGGACGTTGATTTTATTCTGCTTTTTTACATCGTCCACGAAATGCCCCATCCTGAAGAATTTTTCAAAGAGATGGGGTCCATTCTAACGCCCAATGGGCGGATTTTGATGGCGGAACCGCCCTTCCATGTTTCAAAGAGAGCGTTTGAAGAAACCATCCAAAAAGCCGGAAACGCCGGTTTCATGGCGGTTGAACGCCCGAAGATTTTTTTCAGCAGAGCGGCGCTCTTGAAAAAAGGGTAAGGATTGGAAAAAATTTGGCGTCAGATATTGATTCACGGATAAAGCGCCGGTCCTTGGTTATAGCGTCTGTTTATAAACCGGTTTTGATAACGCGAATGAACCATTCGGTGGTCTTCTCCCTTGTGTTCTTGCCTTCTTTGAAAACTTATGTTAACAAAAAAATGAGCCGGTTTTCCGCTTTTGTCCATTTTCAACATTCAACTATTATGGGAAGCAGACGGATTTTTTTTGGAAATTCCAGGCCCGGCGGTCTGTCTTTTTTATGGTCGATTTGAAAATACCCCCAAACCCATCCGGGGATGAACGGGATTTCTTCGTTTGCGCGATGGCCGGAATCCGCATGGTATGTTATCGTAAAGAATCGGAAAACCCGAAAGAAACGGACAGGAAACGTTAAACATAAAAAAAAATGGAAACCAGTCATGGCGATGGAAAATAGATTATGCAAAGGGTTTATGGCCGCGGGAGTCCACTCCGGGCTGAAAGAAGATGAAAAACTTGATCTGGGCCTGATTTATTCAGAGGTTCCGGCCCAGGCCGCGGCGGTGTTCACATCCAACCGGGTCAAGGCGGCGCCCCTGATTGTGTCCATGGAAAAAATAAAGTCCGGGAAGTGCCAGGCGGTGATTGTCAACAGCGGAAACGCCAATTGCTGCGTCGGCCTTTCGGGCATGGGCCATGCCCGGGACATGGCGATTTTTGCGGCAAGGGAGTTGGGAATCAATGCAAGCCTTGTCATTCCGTCCTCCACCGGAGTCATCGGCAAGCGGCTCCCCATTGAAAAGATTGAGGCGGCGGCGCCGGCTCTGGTTCGATCTTTGCGCCCGGAGGGGATGGATGAGTTCGCCCGCGCCATCATGACCACCGACACCTTTCCCAAAATCGCCTCTGAAAGCGGTGAAATCGACGGCAAAACGTTCACGGTGACCGGAGTGGCCAAAGGCTCGGGCATGATCCATCCCGACATGGCCACCATGCTCTGTTTTATCTGTTCGGACATCCAGATTTCTCAGGAATCGCTGAACAAGACCCTGGGTCATGGCGTCGCGAAGTCATTCAATCGGATCACCGTCGATGGAGACACCAGCACCAATGATATGGCCATGGTCATGGCCAATGGCATGTCCGGGGCAACGGCGGCGCAATCGTCTGACCTGAGACAGTTTCGGGATATGTTTGACTCGATTCTTTTAACGCTGTCAAAAAAAATAGTGAAAGATGGGGAAGGCGCCACAAAGTTGGTGGAAATCATCGTCAAGGGCGCGTTCTCCCAGGGCGACGCCCAGGCCGCGGCGGACGCCGTGGCCGGATCAAACCTTGTGAAAACGGCGTTTTACGGCGAAGACCCAAACTGGGGGAGGATCATGGGCGCGGTGGGAAGGTCCGGGGCGTCCGTGGATCAGGACGCGGTGGACATCTATTTTGGCGATGTCTTAATGGTGAAAAACGGGATCGGCCGGGGGGATGAGGCGGAGAAACAGGCGGGGAATGTGTTGAAAAAAAAGGAATTTTCCATTTTGATTGATTTGAATATGGGGGATGAGCGGGCATCAATGTTTACGTGCGATTTTTCCGAAGGGTATGTGGAGATCAACGCCGATTACCGGCATCGAACTTAAACCCATAGTGGATTGACAAAAAAACGTTGAGCCTTTGAAACAGGCAAAGGGGCTAAAAGGCCGTTTGCAATCTTTTTAACCCATCATCCGGCGATGAGCCATCCGAAAAGAGTCCATGACCATGAGCAAAATCAGACTGCAAAAATTTCTCGCCCAGGCCGGGGTCTGCTCCAGGCGACGGGGAGAGAAACATATTCTGGACGGGAATGTCCGGGTCAACGGAGACGTGGAGTCGAATCTCGGCTCAAAGGTCGATCCGTTGACCGACCGGGTTGAATTTTGCGGAAAGATCATCAAAATAGAAGAGAAGAAAATTTACATCGCGTTAAACAAACCGAAAGGCTATGTCACGAGTTGCCGCCAGCCCGGCGCCCGGATTGTCTCGGATATTGTGAATATCCCGGATCGGGTCGTTCCGGTGGGACGGCTGGACAAAGACTCCACCGGCCTTTTAATTCTCACCAACGATGGCGACCTCCACAACGCGCTGACTCACCCGTCATTCGACCACGAAAAAGAGTATGACGTCACGGTAAAACAGACGATTTCAGACCCGGCCCTTCAACGGATGGCCGCCGGTTTGAAGGTGCTGGGGAAAAAAACCCGGCCCGCCAAAATAAAACGGATATCCGGCAAAAGATTTCTGATTTTGTTAAAGGAGGGGCGGAACCGGCAGATTCGCAGAATGACGCAAATGGTGGGAAACGATGTGGTCAGGCTGAAACGAATACGGATATCCGGGGTAAATCTTGGAAATCTGGAGCCGGGGACATGGCGGCATCTGACTGAAACAGAGATCGCGAACCTGCGCCAGTCTTTGCGGCCGGATCGTTTTTGATTTCAGCTGTTTGCGATGCTCCTTTTTTCGACTCTCTTTCCGGCCATCCTTTTTCCGACTCTCTTTTTTTTCGACCATCCTCTTTCGGCGTTAGGCCCGGCCTTTGGAAACCAGATCCGCGAAATGTTCAAATGATCGGTCAAAGGTTTTCTCCGCGTCATTGGGGAAACAACACCCAGGGAGTTGCCGGCTTTTGAGGTGATAGGCGATGCACTCGCAACAGGACCCTTTTCGCGGGCAGGGGTCGTAGGTGCAGTTGCATCGTTCACTATTTTTGGTCTGGTTGCATTCCATGGGGTTTCTCCTTGAAACGTTGAGAGCCGGTCCGGCCAAGCCCGGTCCGGCTCCTGAATCTGTCTGGCGCCTGGCGAAAGTTTTAATCCAGCTCGCTCATGACATGCCCGGTCAACACCTTTGGATAAAAATAGGTTGATTTTCTGGGCATGATGAGTCCTTCCCTGGAGATTTCTTGAACCTGATCCATTTTGGTCGGGTTCAGGATAAAGGCCACATCGCATTGTTCACGAGCCACCGTTTCTATGGCCGTGTCGGTGACGCTGGAATAGCTGATTAGTTTTTCATTGTCCAGACGCTGTTGATCAAATCCGAGCAACTCCATCATGATCAGGCGGGTGAGAACCGTGACGTCCAGTTTCATCATGGCCGGGGGAATGGAATCTTTGAATGTCTGCTCCATGATGTTGGCTTTGGGGGAAAACAGGTAAAATTCGTTCCGGTTCTTGATGGCGACGCCGATTCTGTTTTTCGATGTGTCGGCGGCGAGCAGGGCTTTGAATTTTTCGGACTTTTCTTTTCTGTCATCCGGGCCAAAGGGGATGACGGTGATGTCAAAATAGTCTCTGGCTTTTTGGCCGATGGCGCCCAGACGATCCATGTCCACCTCGTGAAGCATCCGGTGGGCCGGAAGAATGACCATGCCCGGATCATCCATGTCGCACAGATACATCATGATATAATTGGCGTTGTGCCGGTCGGTGAAATTTTTGTCTGTGGCGGCCAGCCAGTTTTTGTAGTTCAGCGCGGTTTCATACCGGTGATGGCCATCGGCGATGTAAACGATGACGTCATTCATGGCGGCTCCGATTTGATCGTGGATCGGAGCGTCGGCGACGCGCCACATTCTGTGTCGGTGGCCGAATCCGTCCACAAAATCAGAATCCGGATCTTTTTTCATGACATCGTCCCGCAAAGAGGAGAGGAGGCCTTTTTTGTCCTGATACACGGAAAAAATAGGGGAAAAATTGACCCGGCACGCTTTCATCAGCTCCAGCCGCTCTGATTTTGTTTTTGAAAAGGTTTTTTCATGGGGCAATATGACCCCTTTTTCAAAGGGTTCTATTTTGGCTTGGGCAATCATGCCAAAGCGCGTGACCACGGTTTCGTTCAGTTTGAAATCGACGGCGACAAAATAGATGCCGGGGGATTCGTCCCGCATGAGGGTCTCGTCATCGCGCCATTTTTTAAAATAGTCGGCGGCCCGGGTGTATCGATTTTCTTGTTTTGAGTCGCCTTCTTTATGTTTGCCCAAAATCAACCGGATGACATTGGAGGGGTGGGCCTCATAAAACATGTCACGCTCTTTTTCGGTGATGACATCATATGGAGGCGCGGTCACTTTTGATAAATCGTCGATTTTGTCCGGGTTGAAACGTGTGCCCCTAAACGGGCTGATCTCTGCCATTTGAAGATTCCTTTTTTTATTTTTTTTTATGCGTTTTATTTTTTGGTCGAGGGTTTATTGTGGCGCGGCCGCATCCTTCAAACAGGAGAGCCATCAAACCAGAGCTTGGCATACTATAAAGAGTTCTGATGTTCAAGGTAAATTTTCACTTAGAACGGATCAGCGGGGGTTAAATTCAAAAAAAACAATTAAGGTTATTGACAGGAAATGGAAAACGGTATATTGTCTCTTTCTTTTAAGGCTGTGTTGGATGGAGAGCCTTGGCGAGGAGTCGGAGAGGTGGCCGAGCGGCTGAAGGCCCCGCTCTCGAAAAGCGGTATCCTGTCAAAAACGGGATCGTGGGTTCGAATCCCACCCTCTCCGCCATTATTTTTTTAGCCTTGTCAAAGAGATTGTCATACTAAACGGAGAGATGTCCGAGCTGGCTGAAGGAGCACGACTGGAAATCGTGTGCGCTGCCACAAGTGGCGCCGAGGGTTCGAATCCCTCTCTCTCCGCCATTTTTTTTGAGCGAGTCCTTAGCGCGCCATCATCAATCAAACCCCGGATATATATCCATATATATAATGATCTGGAGGCAATGTTTTTTTCATGTCTTATCGTGTGCTGGCCCGTAGATACCGACCCCAGACATTTAAAGAGATTGTGCGACAGGATCATATCTCGATCACACTGTCCAACGCCATCCGGTCAGACCGCATCGCCCACGCCATTTTATTTTCAGGTCCCAGAGGAACCGGGAAGACCAGCGCGGCCCGGATACTGGCCAAATCTCTGAATTGTGAAAATGGGCCGTCCCCGAGTCCATGCTCTGGAGACCCCAAATCCCCTTCCCCCTCATGCTCCTCATGTATGGAGATTGTTTCTGGAAACGCCCTGGACGTGTTTGAGATTGACGGGGCCTCCCACAACGGCGTGGACAATATCCGGGAATTGCGTGAAAACGCCAGATACCAGCCCGCCAGAAGTCCGTTCAAAATTTATATCATTGACGAAGTCCACATGCTCAGCTCAGGGGCGTTCAACGCGCTTTTGAAAATTCTTGAAGAGCCTCCAAAACATCTGATTTTTATTTTTGCCACCACCGAACCCCGAAAGATTCCCGCCACCATCCTGTCTCGATGCCAGAGACACGATTTTAGGCGCATTGACGCCGAATCCCTGGCTGGCCATATGAAATATATCTCAGACAAAGAAGGCTTTGAAATCAGCGTGGAGAGCCTGGACCTTATGGCCAGAGAGGCCAAGGGGTCCATGAGAGACGCTCTGACCCTTTTGGACCAGGCGTTCACCGGGGCCGTTGAAAAAAAAATCGACCATGACCAACTGGTTGACATGTTTGGAATACTGGATCGAAAGGCCGTGTTTGGCATTTCGGACGCCCTTTTTTCCCAAACCATGCCCGAGGCGCTCTCCATTCTTGACGAGGTCTATGAAAAGGGCTATGAGATGGGGGTTATTTTCGCCGATATCATGGGGCATTTCAGAAATATGATTGTGGTGAAAATGGGAAAGCGGATCAATGAGCTACTCGATATTCCGAGCTACGAAATAAAACAGATACAGGAGCGGGTCAAAGATATCCCGGCTTCCTGGCTGACCCAGGCGCTTGATATTTTGTCCGGGGAGGAGACGGCCGTCCGGTTGTCGAGTTGGCCAAAGTTGTCCATTGAGATCGCTTTTTTCAAGGTCGCGGGGATAAAACCGGCCCTTTCCATGGATCGGCTCATTGAAAAAATTGACGATTTAAAAAAACATATGTTTTCCTCTCTGCCAGGCGGCGCCTCCGCCACAGCGGCGCCGCCCGGCCGGGGGCTTGAAACCAAAGATCGGATGACGGCGCGGGTCCAGCCGCCTGTGGAAATATCGGCTGAAAAAAGACCGGCTCAAAAAAGACCGGATGACGCGCCCCGTGCGTCTGAATCGAATTTTAAAGCCGATCATGGGGTGGCGGAGTCCCAAAGCGAGTTTTTGCGCGAGCCGCCCAAGGTCTCCATGCATGACTCTGAATTATCGCCTGAAGCGGCCTGGGCCACGCTGGTGAAGGCCGCCGCCGCCAAATCCCCTTACCTTGGCGCGATCCTGTCAAAATCGGCTCTGTCAAAATTGACTAAAGACTCCCTGGAGATTGAGGCCGACGGAGGAAAAATCGCCGCCGAAACTCTGTTGCGCAAAAAAAATATGGATATATTGAGGCAGGCATGCGCCGAGCTTTTCGGCGGAGAAATGACGGTTTCAGTGAAGGCGTCGGAGGGTGGAAAAACCCTTGCGCAAAAGCGGGACGACGTGAATAATTTAAAAAAAGAGGCCTTGAGCCACCCTTTGGTGGAAGAGGCGGTCCGGGCGTTTAACGCCAAGATAACAGACATTAAAATAACTCGGGAGGCAGATTAAAATGGCGAAGAACATGGGAAACATGATGAAGCAGGCGGCCAAACTTCAGGAACAGATGATGAAAATGCAGGAAGATATGGCGACGAAAACAGTGGAGGCCTCTTCCGGCGGAGGGATGGTCAAAGTCGTGGCCAGCGGAAAACAGGATGTGGTTTCCATCCAGATCGAAAAGGAAGTGGTGGACCCCGAAGATATTGAAATGCTCCAGGATCTGATTTTGGCGGCGGTGAACGACGCCTTGTTGAAATCTCAGGAGATGCAGGCCAGCGCCATGAAATCCATCACCGGCGGTATGAATTTGCCAGGATTGATGTAATGAGCCATTATCCGAAAACAGTGTCGCGCTTGATTCAAAGCCTTTCGCGTCTTCCGGGAATCGGGGAGAAGACCGCCGAGCGTCTGGCGGAGCATATTCTTCAGGCGCCCCGGGCCGAGGCCGAAGGGCTGGCAAGAAGCATCATGGAGGCCAAGGAAAAGACCCGATCATGCCGCCGCTGTTTTGCCTTGAGCGACCAGGAGATTTGCGACACATGCCGGGATGAGTCCCGGTCTGACTCCCTGTTGTGCGTGGTGGAGCAGGCCGCCGACATGGTCTCCATTGAAAAATCGGGCGCGTTCAAAGGCCGTTATCATATTTTGTCCGGGGCGTTGTCTCCCATGAACGGCCTAGGCCCCGATGAAATACGTTTCAAAGAGCTTATAGTACGAGTTGAAAAAGGAAATTTGGAAGAGATTGTCATCGCCACGGGAACCAATGTGGAAGGGGAGTCCACGGCCTCGTTCATCGCCGGGAGTCTGAAAAAATATCCCGTCAAGGTGACCCGCATCGCCTCGGGCGTTCCCATGGGCGGGGATTTGAAATACATTGACCAGGTGACCATGAAAAAAGCCATGGAAAGAAGACACAGCGTATGAAACGGGATGACAAAGCGGATATTTTTCAATGCGACCAATGCGGGGACTGTTGCCGGGGGTATGGCGGAACGTTTGTCTCCCCAAAGGATATCGAAAAAATATCGGCCCATATTCATGTCGATGCAAAGAGCTTTGTGGCGGAGTACTGCGACATGTCCGGGACCCGGCCCGTCATTCGTCAAAACAGCGACGGCTATTGCGTTTTTTTTAAAGAGGTCTGTTCCATTCATCCGGTCAAACCGGACATGTGCAGAAAATGGCCGTTTATTGAAAACGTTTTAATTGATGTCAACAACTGGCGGAGCATGGCCCGATCATGCCCCGGCATGGACCTCGACGCTCCGGACAGCCTGATCATCAAACGGGTCAAGCAAGAGCTGGGACGGGATTGATCACACCTCGGCGCGTCGCAAAAAAAACGCCGAATTTTTTTTCAAGGAGGGAGGAGGAACGGATGTTATTTCCAGATTACAGACCCAGGCGGATGAGATCCAAAAAGGGGTTTCGCCGCATGATTCGAGAGACCCGGTTGTCAGCGGGCAATCTTGTGGCGCCGCTGTTCGTTGTTGAAGGCAAAGGCGTGAAAAAACCGATTTCGTCCATGCCGGGCCAGTTTCACTATTCAATGGATGAGCTTCTCAAAGCCGCCGGAGAGGCGTTGAGGTTGAATATTCCGGCGGTGATGATTTTTGGAGTTCCCCACAAAAAAGATCCCCTGGCCACCCAGGCCTACGCAAAAAACGGCATTGTTCAACGAAGTGTTTCCCTTTTGAAGAAAAAACTCCCCGAGCTTGTGGTGATCACGGATGTCTGCCTCTGCCAGTACACGGATCACGGCCATTGCGGCATGGTTGAAGGAAACCGGGTGGACAATGACTCCTCCTTGGATCTTCTGGCCAAAACCGCGGTCTCCCATGCGGCGGCGGGCGCGGACATGGTCGCTCCGTCGGACATGATGGACGGCCGGGTGGCGGAAATCCGCCAAAGTCTGGATGAGGCGGGCTTTGCCCACATTTCCATCATGTCTTACGCGGTGAAATATTGCTCCTCTTTTTACGGACCCTTTAGAGAGGCGGCCCACTCGGCTCCAAAATTTGGAGATCGGCGGACGTATCAGATGGATCCGGCCAACGCGCTGGAGGGCCTTCGGGAAGCGAACCTGGATGTGGAGGAGGGGGCCGATGTGATCATGGTGAAGCCGGCGCTCTCTTATCTGGATGTGATTTATCGATTGCGGCAGGAGATTGATTTGCCTGTGGCCGCCTACAATGTCAGCGGCGAGTACGCCATGATCAAGGCGGCGGACAAGATGGGATGGGTGGATGGCGAACGGATGATGATGGAGACGTTGACCAGCATTAAACGGGCGGGCGCCGATATCATATTGACCTATTTTGCCATGGAGGCCGCGAAGAAATTACAAGGCTTGTAAAGGGCTCGCTCAAAAATAACGTTACATTTTGAGGGCGGATTCATCCTGCCAGGCTCATCATATATGGATGGGTTATAAAAACTCGGCGGATCCAGATATGCCTGCGTTTTTATGCCTTGTCAGACAGGCGACTTAACCCCCAAAATTGTAAATTTATTGTTGAGCGAACCCAAAAGAGAAAAACGCCCCGGGTTTTAACCCGTCAACGGGCCATGACGCCGCCCCTGTTTTTTTTTTGCGCGCGTCAATACTTTTGGAGATTGAATTTTGAAACAAAAAAATCCTCATCATTCTGGAAGCGGTCATAAAGACATGTCCCCCAGACTCATCGCATGGGAAACGACCCGGAGTTGCAATTTGTCGTGCGTTCATTGCCGGGCGTCGGCGGAAAAAGGCCCGTACGAAGGGGAGCTTGGCCCCAAGGAGTCGTTGCGTCTTTTGGATCAAATCGCCCAAGTCGGGTCCCCCATCGTCATTTTGACCGGAGGGGAGCCGTTGTTGCGACCGGATATTTTTGACATCGCGGCCTATGGCACAGAAAAAGGCCTGCGGATGGTCATGGCCCCCAACGGTTCCCTGATCACAAAACAGACCGCCGCGAAGATGGCCGCTTCGGGCATAAAACGGATCAGCGTCAGCATTGATGGAAATGAAAAAACCAGCCATGACGCATTCAGGGGCGTGGACGGGGCCTTTGAAAGCTCCATTCGGGGACTTCGTCTGGCCAAAGAGGCGGGGGTGGAGTTTCAGATCAACACCACCATCACCCAGGCCAATCTTGAGCTGATGCCGGCGATTCATGAGCTGGCCATTGAACTGGGCGCCGTGGCTCACCACATTTTTCTTCTGGTGCCCACCGGCCGGGGGAAATACATTGTCGACCAGGGGATTAACGCCACTGAATATGAAGAGACCCTCAACTGGTTTTATGACCGGCGAAACGACACATCCATGCACCTGAAAGCCACATGCGCCCCCCATTATTACCGAATCTTGAGGCAGAGAGCCAAAGAAGACGGAATCCCGGTCACGTTTGAAACCCACGGCATGGACGCGGTCACACGGGGGTGCCTGGCGGGAACGGGTTTCTGTTTTATTTCCCACAAGGGCATTGTCCGGCCATGCGGATTTCTTCATACGGATTGCGGGGATGTGACCCGTCAGTCCTTTAAAGAGATATGGACGACTTCCGATGTTTTTTTAAAGCTTCGGGATTTTAGTCTGCTTGAGGGAAAGTGCGGAGACTGCGAATACAAAAGAGTCTGCGGCGGATGCCGGGCCAGGGCCTATGAGGCCACCGGGAATTTTATGAACGAAGAGCCCCTTTGCTCTTATCAGCCGCAGGCGTTGATTTGATCCGGTTTTTTTTAAGCGAACCCTTTGCAAAACAGGGGCTGTGGATGGGTAAAATCGGGCGGACGCCATGACCCAGGGGGACCCTATTATGAATCATCTGTTTGACACCCATCTTGAACGGATTCAAGACGTTTGCATGGCTTTTGATGTCCAGCCTTTTCCTACAGAAACTAAATAAACGGGAAAAAATATGATTAGAACTTTTACATTAGATTATTGGATTGATGATGGCTGGTATGTAGGAAAACTTCGTGAAGTCCCCGGAGTTTTTAGTCAGGGAGAAACTTTTGAAGAGTTAAAACTAAACATTAAAGATGCTTTTGTTCTTATGTCTCAGGAAGCGTTGGCAATTCCTGTTCAAAATTTTAAGTCTGCTGAATTGCAAATGGAAGTGCGGTGAAACGTAAAAAATTTATCAAACAACTCGTTGCTAAAGGCTGTTGCCTGAAACGACATGGAAGCAGACACGATATTTATGCCAACCCTATGACCAGTAAGCAAGCGCCTGTTCCAAGACATCAGGAGATTAAAGAAAGTTTATGCAAATTAATCAAACAGCAGTTGGGGATATGACCTCCTAACCCTAAGGATTGACACGACTTTGAGTCCTTTAAAAAATATAAATGGGCTGAAAGGTCATTTTTAATCCATTGTTCAAGAAGCCTGGCGCTGTTATTCTGTATATATAATACTCCCACAAAATTCTGTATCATTTTTGAGGCTCAAATAAGGGGGTTATAAGGCGCTCCCATGTGTCAAAAAAAAGGGGGGGCAAACCCCGGGTTCGCCCCCCGCCGTTCCAACATGCCCATCAGTCGATGCAGACTTTCCTCACATTGATCAAATCGCAATGGCCCATGAATATCTTTTCGATGCCGTCCTGCTTTAAGGTCGTCATGCCGTCTTTTTTCGCCTGAATTCGTATCTCTTCAACCGGCGCGGATTTTTGAATCAACCGTTTGATGGCTTGGGTTCCAACGATGAGTTCATGAATTGGAATCCGCCCCCGATGCCCGGTCTGATGGCATTGCTCGCATCCGTCTGCCTGGTAAAGGGTCAGATCGTCGGAGTAAGGGGGCATTTTGTTTGCCATAAAATCGCTTTCCCCGTATTCTCTGACCAGCTCATCATACTCCTCTTTTGACGGGTGGTACGGTTTTTTGCAGTCTTTGCACAGAGTCAGAATCAGACGCTGGGCCAGTATGCTGATGATGGTGTCCGCAAAGTTAAACGGGTCCATCCCCATGTCCAAAAGCCGGGAAATGCTTTCCGGGGCGTTGTTGGTATGGAGGGTGGACAGCACCAGATGGCCGGTGAGGGAGGCTTCAATGCCGATGCTCGTGGTCTCCTTGTCCCGCATTTCTCCCACCATGATCACATCCGGGTCGGCCCGCAAAAAAGAGCGCATGGCCGCGGCAAAGGTCAGGCCTATTTTCGGGTTGACCTGCACCTGCCTCAAGCCGGGTTGGGTGATTTCCACGGGGTCTTCGGCGGTCCATATTTTTTTCTCCGACTGGTTGATGTATCCTAAGGCGGAATGCAACGTGGTGGTCTTGCCCGATCCTGTGGGTCCGCACACAAAGATCAACCCATGGGGTTTTTCCACCCCTTCCACAAAGGCGGCGTAATTTTTTTTGGAAAAACCGAGTTTGTCCAGGGACAATGGCTCTCCAGCGGGTAGAATCCGCATGACCACGTCTTCGAGTCCTCCCTGGGTCGGTATGGTGGCCACCCGCAACTCAATCTCTTTTCCGCTGAATTTTTTGAACTGTATCTTCCCGTCCTGGGGTTTTCTCCGTTCCGCGATGTCCAGATCAGACATTATTTTGATTCTGGAAACCACGGCCTTTTTGTAGCTGTATGGAATGGTCTGATAGATGGAGCAAATGCCGTCCACCCTCAGCCGCACCTGCATATTTTTTTTCCCCTGATACGGTTCGATGTGTATGTCCGACGCGTTTTGGGCATGGGCGTCCAGTATGATTTTGTTGACCAGCTGAACCACGGCCCCGTCTTTTTCATCCAGCTCAAACTCTGGCTCGTCCACCGCCGCCTCATGCTGAAGTTGCTTGAGGATTTCATCTATCCCGGCCATGCCGCTTTTTTCGTTGAATAAAGAGATGAAATTCAAGACATCCTCGGGCAGCGCCACGCACACCTTGAGGGGTTTTCCCGGAAAAAGGGGTTTTATTTCGTCAATTCTTTGGAAATCGTCCGGGGCGTCGGTGGCGATGAGAATTTTTCCCAACTCCACGCCCAGCGGCACCCACATATTGTTGCGTAAAAAAGGGATGGCGATCCCCTCCATGAGATCATCCGGGATGGGGTGGTTGGGGTTGTATTCAACGGATGGAACATTGAAAAAATGGCCCCACGATGTGCGGATGTCTTTTTTTGAGATTTTAAATTGATTGATGAGAATGGTCTCCAGAGGCTCTTTTTTTTGATCCGAGAACATGACCGCCTGTTCAAACTGCTCAAAGGACAGGAGTTGATGGTCAAACAGGTAGGAGAGTTTGCCCTTCTGTTTTCCATGGGGGCGGTTGCCGTCGCAGGGGTTGGAAACCAAAAATGCCGAGTTTCTCACAGCTTTTCCGAGTATTGCCATTTTAATGCCCTCCCATTTGGTTTTTTAAAAAAAAATAAACAGCGGTCGCCGCAACATTCAACGATTTTTTTTTGAGATTGGGTTGGTCTGTATTAAATTAGACAATAATGATTGAAAACTTGATTTTTCAAAAGGCCTCTTTTGGAGTGGGCCTTCAGAGTTTTTTTACGATGACATATTTTTTTGATCGTCGGCTCATCTTTTCCCTCCTTATTGTTTGATGAACTGTTTTGATTTATGACATTTTAATATTTATTTGGTTTAATCATTGATGATTTTATAAATTTTGTCAAAATGATTATCAGAAAAAATAAGTAAAATAGACGCCATAATAATAAAAATCAGGGTAAATAGATAAATTGTGAAGAATAAGAAAAAAGAGGGGGATATTGAGAAGCCGAAATGGAAAGCAGAGCGGATGGGCCGGGCCATTGAAAAAGAGATCGGGCCCCTAAAAAAGAGATCGGGCCACTAAAAAAAAGATCAGGGTAAAAAAAGATCGGGGGAAAAGAGAGTCTCAAAGACAAGTCCCCGGCCCATGCATAAAAGAATGGGCCGGGGACAGATGCGGGAAAGATCGTTTTTTGCAACGCGGTCAAGACCGGAATCGGCCCTTAGGGCTCGCTGAAAATGGTAATTTATTATTCAGCGAACCCTTAGTCTTTTTTTGAATTCAGTTGTTTGTAATTGGCCAGTATTTTTTTGATTCCGCCGCCCGCCAGAATAATTCCCATGACATAAAAACAGAGTTTTATGAACCCCTGCTGAAAGGAATCGGTTTCAAACTCGAAAATTTTGGGCATGACATGGGGGATTCTGTAAAATACGCCGATCCCGGCCATCAAAAGGGCCGCTCCCCAAATGATCTGATTCAACGGTTTTTTATCGGACATGACGCGACCTGCCTTTTTTGTTTTGTTTGGCCGTTTTATGTAAAACCGCCGGTTCTGCATAAGGTTACTGGCTGTTTAATTTTCCTTTGAACGCCGGTTTTCTTTTTTCGATGAACGCGTCGGTTCCCTCTTTGAAATCTTCGCTGGCCACGCAAATGGAGAACGCGTCGTTTTCAAGGAAGCATGCGGTGACGAGGTCCGTTTCCATTCCCCGGTTCACGGCCTGCTTGGCTTCTCTTAAAGAAACACGTCCCATTTTTTTGATTTTGCCCGCCGTCTTCATCACCTCGTCCATCAACGACACTTCAGAACAAACTTTGTTTACAATGTTTAGCTCTTTGGCTTCGGCGGCGGAGATCATTTTTCCGGTGAATATCATTTCCCGGGCCACATTGATTCCGGTCAATTTGGCCAGACGCTGGGTGCCGCCATAACCCGGAAGAATGCCCAGTGTTATTTCCGGGAGCCCAAACATGGCTTTTTCCGAGGCGTATATAAAATCGCACGCCAGGGCCATTTCCGTTCCCGCTCCAAGGGCGAAGCCATTGACCGCCGCAATGGCTGGAATCGGAATCTGAGTCAGCCGGCCGATGATGTCCTGCCCTTTTTTGGCGAAAAACCGCGCGCCGAGGGGATCAAGCGTATTGAGTTCCTTGATGTCGGCCCCCGCCGCAAAGGCTTTGTCTCCAGAGCCTGTCAGGATGAGAACCCGGGCGTCTCCCCCGTCGACGATTTCATCCAGAGCCTGTGAGAATTCCCCGAGCAACTCGCCGTTTAAGGCATTCAGCGCTTTGGGGCGGTTGAACGTGATCACGGCCACGCTTTCATTGATTTCCAGGGTAATATTCTTGTAAGCCATTTTTTTCTCCTTTGATTTTGGTAAAAATATCGCGACTAAATTTTTTTTAGTTTCAGCCATAAACCAGACCGCGAAAAAAAATATCAAATCAGCGACCTGTGGTCAACATAAATAAAGAGGCGGTCTTTCCGGCCCCTGTTTTTTTGACGGCGGCAATGGAGCGGCGCCCGTTCATAAAAACGGCTTGACCCCGGCGGGAGCTGGTGGTATAAATTTTTTTAAAATTTTACACTTAAACTTTGTTAAAAGAGGCTTGGAAATTGCCGTCAAAAGGAAAACGCATGATGGACGAACCTGTCGCGAAAAAATCGACCTGCAAAAAAGGCGTTGAGGGGAAATCCAAAAAAAAGTCAAAAAATGAATCGGTCAAAAAAAAAGAGGTTAACGACGAGACGATAGGGGCCACAGTGGAAGAAAACGACCATTACGACTCCGGTTTGATGAACAGAAAAGTCAAGTTTGAAATCTATGGCGAGGAGATGATCGAAAAAAAAGTCAAATCAAGCGGGAACAGCGGAAGGGTTTATCTGCCCCCCAACTGGGTGGGGCGGCAGGTGAAAATTATCAGAATAGATTGATCATTTAATATATCGGACTCCATCATGGATAATATACGCATAAGACGCCTAAGTATAGATGACGCGGATGACATGAGCGAAATTTATGGGACCATCACCCAAAAACCGCTGGAAATAAATTTTGTTCAGATTGTGGAACAGGCGCAAAAAAATGGGGACGCCAGCTTTGTGGCTGAGCGGGAAGGTAAAGTTGTGGGATACATGATCGCCTATGTCTTTGCCGGGGGATTCGGCTTGAAACAGAGCGCCTGGATCGCCAATCTGGGAGTCATGCCCGAATTCATGGGGAGGGGCATTGGCGAGGCCCTGGCGGAAAAAATAGTCGATTATTCAAAAAGTCTTAATATAACGGATATCTATACATCGGTGCGATGGGATTCTCCGGATCTGCTGTCATTTTTCAAGACCCTTGATTTTTCACAAAGTAATTTTATCAATCTGTTAAAGAAGATTTAAGCATGATACCGAACCGTTTAAAAACAGAGCGCTGTGTTCAACGCCGATTTGCCCCGCATAAAAGGGGGACGTCATGACCGGCCGCCGCGCCCCCGCCGGCCTGTGGTTTCCCGCCTTGGCGCTCTGGTCTCTCCAGGCCGCCATCGTCTCTTTTTTTATGTTTTCATCCCCGGCCATCGCCGGGTCGACTGACGTAAAAAAGACCGGCCGGATCTCTGTTTTTGTCAGCGTCGCGCCCCAGAAATACTTTGTGGAGCAGATCGCCGGAGATTTGGCGGAGGTTTGGGTGATGGCCCCGCCGGGCGCGAGTCCCGTCGTTTACGAGCCAAAACCGAAACAGATGGCCGCCGTGTCACAGGCGAAAATCTATTTTGCCATTGGAGTCCCCTTTGAAAACGCCTGGCTGAAAAGAATAGCCGGGTCCAACCCGGACATGCGGGTGGTGGACACGGGTTTCGGGATTGAAAAACGACTCATGGGCGGGTTTCTCCGGGAAAAAACAGAGGATCATGGAGCCGGGGAAGGGGACCCTGTGAAAAACGGACAGGTGAAAAACGGCCATGTGAAAAGCGGACAGGTGAAAAACGGACATGGGGAACACCGCGGGCATGGGGCGCTTGATCCCCATATCTGGACCTCCCCGCCTCTGGTCATGAGTCAGGCCTGTCTGATATTGGAGGCGTTTCTAAGGATCGACCCGGGCCGTGCGCCGGTTTACCAAGCCAATTTTGACATATTCAGCCGTTCCCTCAAAGAGCTGGACGCTGATTTTAAAACGTTGTTTCAGGGAAAGCATGGAATGCATTTTATGACCTTTCATCCGTCCTGGGGCTATTTTGCCCGGTCCTATGGATTGACTCAGCTTCCCATTGAAACGGAAGGCAAGGAGATCAAACCGACCCAGCTTAAGGAATTGATCCGGCGCGCCAAAAAGATCGGCGTTAAAGTCATTTTTGTTCAGCCGCAGTTTTCATCCAGAAGCGCCAGGCAGATCGCCCGCGAAATGGGAGGCCGGATTATCGTCGCCGATCCCTTGGCCGAAAACTGGCTTGAGAATATGCGCCATGTCGCGTTGCAGTTCAACGCCGCCCTCAGATAAAGCGAGTTTTCCATGACCTCTCCAATTATATCCATTCAAGACGTTTTTTTTTCATACCGGGGGCATTGCGCCATTCAGGGCGCCAGCATGGATATCCCCCAGGGGGAGTTTGTGGTGATGATTGGCCCCAACGGAGGGGGCAAAACCACCCTTCTTAAATTGATGCTGGGAATGCTGAAACCGGACAAAGGCATGATCCGGGTTTTGGGAGCCACCCCCGCAAAAGCCTCCCGTCATGTGGGTTACGTCCCCCAGGATGGACACACCAACCAGGATTTCCCCATCACCGTCATCGACGTCGTCATGATGGGCGCTTTGGGGGCAGGGAAAAAACGGGCCGGAAATTTTCAAAAAAATCGCAGGGAGGCCCTTGTCGCTCTGGACCAGATGGGAATGGCCGATTTTTGGGAAAAAAGAATCGGAGAAATTTCAGGAGGACAGCGGCAACGCGCCCTCATCGCCCGGGCGCTGGTCACAAAACCCGAATTGCTTCTTCTGGATGAACCCACCGCCAGCCTGGACGCCAAGGGGGAGGCTGATTTTTTCAGATTGTTAAAAGAGCTTAACAAAGAGATCACCATCGTGGTGGTCAGCCACGACTTCCTGGCTGTTTCAAGATATGTGAAATCGGTGGCCTGCGTGAACAAAAATCTTCACTACCATCGCGAGGCTGAAATCACCGGGGAGATGATGGCATGCATGTACCCCGGAACCCCGGAAGACAGATGCCCTGTGGAGATTGTGGCCCACGGTTTGCCCCACCGGGTGCTCAAGGGGCATGGGAGCGCTTTGGAATGATGGAATTTTTGCAGTTTGAGTTTATGCGCAACGCCCTGGCCGCGGGTCTTCTGGCCGGGGTCATCTGTGGAATCATGGGTTCTTTGGTGGTGGTCAACCGGATTGTCTTTCTTTCAGGCGGCATCGCGCACACCGCCTACGGAGGAATCGGCATGGCCTTTTATTTTGGATGGCCATACCTTGCCGGCGCCCTTGGATTCTCCTTTGGGGCGGCCATGGTCATGGCCGGGGTGAGCATTGGGGCCAAACACCGGGCGGACACCATTATCGGGGTGATCTGGGCTGTGGGGATGGCGGTCGGCGTCATCTTTATTGATCTGACCCCCGGCTACAACACCGATCTGATGAGCTATCTTTTCGGCGGCATACTGGCGGTTCCCAAATCGGATATCGGCGTCATGCTGGCCGTCGCTCTGATCATCACCGCGCTCGTGACCATCTATTACCATGATCTGCTGGCGTTGTCCTATGACGAGGAATTCGCCAGAATTCGAGGGGTTCCCACACGGGCGTTCTATTTTGTCATGGTGGGGATTTTGGCGGTGACCGTGGTTCTGGTCATCCGGGTGACCGGCCTGATTCTGGTCATCGCGCTTTTGACCATCCCGCCTTATATCATGGAAAAGCGCGTCAAATCCTTGGCCGGAATGATGATCGGCTCCAGCATTCTGGGAGCCGTCTTTATCGTGGCGGGACTCTGGCTCTCCTGGTCCTTTAATTTTACGTCCGGGGCCTCCATTATTATGGTGGGGGGGATGACGTTTTTTCTCTCTTTGATGGTTGAGCGGGCGGTTCTTTTTATTCAGAAGAGAAAAGGCATCCGCCGCTAATCCATTGTTTTTTTTACACTATTGTCCGAATTAAATCTAAAATAAGCTCAATTGTATAGGTTCGGCAATAATTTTATTTTTGTGGTTTGGTTGAATAAGTAGCTGAAATATTGTAATTTGAATGATCTGGATTTTTTATGTCGCCATTGATACTCGCGGATTTTTATTGGCTAAAACGCCAGTTTTGCTTTACGCATAGTATGTGACATAAATTTTAGTTGCTTTTTAATAGTTTTTTAAATAACATTCACCTAATAAAATTTTTTAGAATTGACTTGTGTTGTCGGAATTAAATAAATCAATAAAAGCCTTATTTATTTTGACTTTACTACATCTGACTATAGGTTGTTTATGTAGAAAAAAACTCAGAAAATATCATCATTATAGATGCTTACATCATTTTATTATTAGAACTTCGATTTTGATTATATAAAAAAAGAAAAAAATATTATAAAAGAAGGATAACTTTTCATATGCGTAGTTTGTAAACAATAATGTATATTTTCACCCCTTTTTATAAAATGGATTATATTTAAATATGAGAAAAGAAATAAAAAGACGCAAATTATTTTTTGGCATCAATACTGTTCTTATCCTTATATGTGCCATATTTATTTGGACCAACGATTTATTTTATTCACGCAAGAATTCTGACGCCAAATTAGAGAAGGGAAAAACAGAATACGGACTTAATCTTCCATCCTATCTTAGTGATTCTCAGCTTTCAGATGTCAGCCCACTGCATGGGAATATTGAAGATAGTGTTATCAAACGTTTGAATTCTTACCGTCAAAACAACGACCTCCCCATTCTGTTCGCTGATCCTGCCTGGAATAAATTTGCAAGAAAATTAGCATATCTTGTTTCAAAAGGTACGGAAAAATCTGAATATAATCCACAAGTTCAAAACAATGTGTTTATCGAATTCCCAAAGATGGAGCTTCGTGTTATTCATGATAAAATATCATTGCCTTCCAGTGATTCTGAACAAAATTCAATTGATATATCGGATTATTGGATAAACAGAGACTCCTGGAATAATTTAAATAATGAAAACTACAATAATGTTGGCGTGGGCGTGGTCAGTAAAAATAATAGATTGTATGCGTTTCTTTTTTTAGTGGAGCCATTATTTTATTATGACCAAAATTTTCCTTTATATGGTGATATCAGTCTGACGGGGAAAATTGCAAATAATCAGGTCGGGAAAAAAATTCGATTCCGTAAATATCATTATACCCGCGGTTGGTTTAAAAATATTAAAGAAAATATTGAAGATGGAAAAGATATAGTCATTAATAATAACAAATTTAAATTCGAGTTGACTATCCCTGAGAAGAACTGGTGTCGCATCGTTTTTATTGTAGATGGGGAGGAGTTCAATAAAGGAAGGGCCGTTAATGGAAAAGCAATCAAAATAGAAAAACCGTTGCCATAAAACAAAAAAGGATCAAATAATATATGAAGCTTAATAAAAAACAAAAAAGTTTTGTGCGCTGTTGCGTTTCCTTAATAATTGTTTTAGCTCTTTCCTCTTTTTTTTCTTTTAGCGCGAATGCGGCGGGCATGTCTTCAAAAGGTTTCGACGTGGTTTTGATCATTGATGACTCGGGTTCGATGGGTATAAAGTTGGATACGCGCGAACGGAGTGACATTGGGGAGCGGCGTTATGAAGCCATAAATATGTTAAAAAAAATATTCTATATGAGTTCTGAGTTTGCATTTAAAAACCAGGAACAGGTTGACTTTCGTTTTTCAATTATACAATTCGGAGATTCCGCAAATTTACTTAGAGAGTGGGAGGAAATTTACTATAAAGAAGGTTCCTATCCACCAAAGAAAAACGAATACCCGGCAAAAAATTTAGGTTGGACAAATTTTGAAAGAGCATTTGCCCTTGCGGTAAAACAATACAATAAAAATAATTATTCTGTAAATAGAAATGGTTCTAAACGCGCGCCTGTTATTTTGTTGTTGACAGATGGAGAACCCTCCCTGAGAAACGACCCTAAACTGGGAGAGGACCCAAAATTCTGGGAAAGGCTTGAAAATAATTACATTAAAAAGATTCGCAATAAAAATGATAAACTCAGGTTATTTGTTGTGGCTTTCCATAATCCCGATGTGGATGAGGGAAGATTCTGGCAAAAAAATAAAATAAGATGGGAAAATTTAGGCGCGGAATTTATTGTAATAACTAAAGATGAGTCCAATACAAAACTTTATGATAAACTTGAAGGCGAATTTGGTTCAAAATTGTATAAACTTCCTATTATGGGGGCCAACGAAAAGGGAGAATTTAATGTGCCCTGCTTTCAGGATAAGGTGTATTACCAGGTTTATTTTTATGGAAAAGCTTTAAAAGTTGTTCTTGAATCCCCAAGTGGAGTGATACATACTTTTAAACACCAGTTAAAAAGCGATACGACATATGCCCAAAATTCAATATCAAACCCTGAAGCTGGGCAATGGAGAATAAAAAATTTCAGAGGTGAAAAATATGCGTTTAGATACCTTTCCATGCCATACAATATTAACTATATTTATCCTGACAAAAATAAAGTTTTTTTGCTCATCCCGAGGAAAATAAAAGCGGTTATAAATAGAGAAACAGGCGAATTTCAAGATTATGAACTGAAGAGTTGCAACTTAAATGGCAAACTGGAAATAGATGAGGATGAAGATGGTAATGCAGATAAAACCATAAAACTTACTATCGAAAAATCTAAAACAAAGATAACTCTTGAGGCAGATCGTGAATATGCGCCTCCTTCGAATAAAAAGAGTGTTAGCACATCATTTATCCTTTACTCTAACGGCATAGAGATGCTCAGAACTCCATGGGTGAAATGCAGAGTATCCAATGATAAATATATAATGATGAATCTTGATTCAAATGAAGCCGTGTTCAATGGTGGTCATTGCGTAATCAATGCCCGTCTTGGTTTTCGGGATTATCTCGATGCGAAAAAAAGATATAAATTGAGTGAGGTCTTTAAAAACCATCATGACAGCATTCAGGTGTCAATATCGTGTGAAGGCAGCCAGTGCTTTCTTGTTCAAAAAGGAGGGGGATTGGTTAAACCGGCTACGGTTCTCCTGAAACAGATAGATAATAATACGATGGGCGCGGATGTGCGAATTAAAAAGGAAAATAGCTGGTTTTCAGGTTATTTGATGCGTCTTGCGGGGAAAAGCGAAAAAATCCGAATATCTTTCGAAAATACGAAAAACATGAAGCTCCAAGATAAAATATATTTGATGAGACCATAGGAGAAGCATATGATTGACCAAGTCTTTCCTTTTACGATAGCTCTAACTGCCCGACAAAGTGTCACCGCTATCAGCATTGGGTATTTGCCTGTTTTAATAGTGTTTTGGTTATTTTGGCGGATGGTATGGGATATGCTTCATACGCTTGTTATACATGCCAGGGAATTGATCAGAGGGAAAAAAGGCATGTATCTTTACTGTTTTCCAAAGCATCAGCCGAGAGAGACGGGAGACATTATGAAATTGAAATATAAAACTCCCCAATTATTTGGCAGTTTTAAGAAAATATCTGTGCTTAAGTGGTTATTGGAGCCGTTCCCGACCTTTTTAGGCTGGCTGAGAAACAGAAAGAATGAAAAAAAAATACCGTTTTTAAATTTAAAAAATGATGCCTTGCTTCAGGAACAGGGGATTAAAATTTGTCATGGATGGTTCAGGCCATCGGTCAAAATCCATTTTTACTGGGAAGAGACAAATGCTTCCGGGAACAAAAGCTGGAAGACAAACAGTATCATGTTATACCCTGATAAAGAAGAGGATGTGGTTTTTAATGAAAATTATCAGATGAGCCTTCAGGCTGATTAATTAATGTATAATATAATCGGAGAATTCATATGGGTGATTTAATTATAGGATTGGGGGGAACCGGCGGAAAAGTGATTCGGTCCTTAAGAAAGAGGATACGTCAGACCAGAGGCGTTGAAAATGATCAAAATCAATATTTGTGCATAGACACAATGAGCTATGGCTACTTTTTGATGGAAATTTATGGCAAGATATCTTTGAAAGATGCGGTGGAGAGTGATACTTCCAGGGAAATGAGCCAGGAAGAATTAAATGAAAAAATTAAAGATATGCTTAGGACAGAACCGCTGGCCATAGAAAGAAGCGAATATTTGCAGTTTAAAGGCCTTGATTTGGAGACATTAAACCGCTTGATTAAAAACCCGCTGGATAAAAATGGCATCTATTATTGGCTGCGTTCTTTTGATCTTAAAAATACATTCACTGTCGCTGACAAAGTTTTTCAATTTAAAGAAGGGGCTGGGCAATATCGGCAAATAGGAAGGGTGGGGGCCTTTGTGACAGCCGCTGAAATACTTGGAAGGTTCCAGGCCATCAAAGATAAAGCGCCTCAACGAGGTAGCGCTGGTCGAGCGGTTCATATCATATGCTCACTGGCAGGCGGCACAGGCGCGGGCACATTCATTGATGTGGGCGTTATGGCGAGAAATATTTTTGGGGCTTCTGTTGGCAATGCGTCAACCTGGAATATTAATTTGATCTTGCTATTAGATGGCGCATTCGGGGGGGACAAGGAACTCAGGGGCACCAAGGAAGATATGCAGGCGACCACTTATGCGGCGATTAGAGAGATCAGCCGGTTACAGTCGAGTCCCATTCAAGAGATTCCTTTGCGGTTTCAATATGAAAATGTTGATCCGATTATAGTTGAAGACAAGAATATCTTTGATCAGGTCAGTCTTATGGATTTCGAAGGGGAGGATATGAATGAAGACATCCGCCAGAGAACAGTATATCCAACAATGGCTGAGATGATAGACCTTTTAACCGCTCCTGGAACAGGCCCGCTGGTGAATCAGAAGCAGATCAATATGAACAAGAAGATCAGAACCGCTCAGGCAAGGGCCTCAATGCCGAAGTTGTTGGATTCGGAAAAACAGACCGCCGCCGTATGGAGCAAAGATCGTTTTTCTCCTTTTTTTTCAAGTTTCAACTCCTATCGAATATTATTTCCCAAAAAAGCGTATCAGGAAAAAGCCGCCGCCAAGGCTGTCATTATGCTTTTAGAGGATATCATCACATACAAACCCGATCATCAATACGATTCTGGAGTTTTTGGTAACTCAGATTTTCAAAACGCTTTAACCTTGACAAAAAAGCCATCCATATCGGCTTTTTTCTCCTCTTTATTCGGTTCTGTAAAGGCAATTGATTTCAAGTTGGATCCTGGAATTGATCCATTCGGCGAGGCCACTGTCGCTGAACTTTATCTTGAACGGGAAGACTCTCAACGCGAGAAATTTTTCAATCAATCTGAAAAAGATATGCTCCTGATTTTTTCGGGCAAGCTACCGTCTTATTATGAAAAAACCGAAGATGTTATTACCGATGAGGGACTAAATAGAGATCCAAAGCTTAAAAGTATGCTTTTTAAATATGTGAACGATGTCAGGGAAAAACATTTTGGGATAAAAGAGTTGGACCGGTTTGCCGATTCCAGCGTTATAGGGATTAAAGGCTCCGGGTCATTAAACAGGGCTTTGAAGTCGGCTTCAGACGATAAAATACAACTTGCGAAAAACGAGATTGCAAATGGCATAGAGGACGTATTGAAAACAGATACCACCGCCATATCTATGCAACTGTCGATCCTGAAAGGAGTAAAATATATATTTTTAGACACCCTTGATAAATACCTTCATAAAAGAACGGCCAAAATAATCGAACTCAGGAATACCGCTTTTTCAGAAGCCCAAAAAATAAGACAAGAGATAGAGGGCATGACTAAAAAAGGGAGGCCATATCAGACTGAATGTGGAGAATATTTAAAAAAGGAGAGATACCTTTTCAGTCAATCCCGAAGGTATTTAGGGAATCTGTTTCAAATATATACGATAGAACAGATTAAAAAATATGTAACCGAATGGATAGATGTATTGCAGGATAAAATATTAAAATTGAATGGACCCCAGTCAGACAGCACCTACAGGGTGGCGGAACAGTCGATAAACGGCGTGGAGAATCAATTACGCAATTGGGCAGGCAGTGAAAATGTATCCATAGGCCTTCCTTCCGAAGTTTCAACTGGCGATATGAGTATGGGAGGATTTGAGAAGCATATTGCGAGCGATCAGATCATTGCAAATCATATCTCCAGAGAAGACATTCGATGGAGTGTGGGGAAACATCCGGCAAGCATTTCTTTGTATTATAAAGATACGAGTTTGGGCGATGGCATAGATGCATTTGAAAATTTGAGTAAAATTGCTTACTCAAAATTAGAGCAGGAATTTAAAGGGTGGACAATATACAGGTATATATGGGAATTTGTCTGCAAAGAGAAAGAAGACAAATTGAATAACATTACAGAGGAACTTGCCAATACTGTTGGTCAATTAACGTCAAGCATTCAAGCTGATCCTGGGGATGAAAGATTGGCCTCTGAAACATATATCGTCTGTTCAGATTACACGACTGACAGAGGTGGACAGCTTTTAATGGACGGCCTGACTGACAAGTGCGGAAAGATAGATCAAGGGTTTGGAACTATAAATGATGTTTCCGCTCAATATGAATTATCCGTCGTAAAGATGGACACAGGAATTATCGAAGACAACGTGAAGAAGCTTCGGGATTGCAAAAATTTGTATTTTAAATACATCAAAGCGAAGTCGGTGGTTCTGCCTCTGTTTCATATATTGGCCGAAGAACAGAATATGGTCGCCAGAGAGTGCAAGATGTTTAACGAAGAAGCCGCTGGGAAGCAACGTTTGTTGCATCTGTCACTCAGTCCTGTATTTTCAAATGAGCGGCTTGTGGAGTTATTTTTTTCTTTGTTTGTCACGGGGTTTATATTTGTTCCTGAAAATTTGACCGATTCTGTGAGCAAACATTACTGGTTGTATGCGGATGAACGTCACATAAGCGATTTGGTAAAAGGGGATATTAAAGAGCTTAAGGAATTTATTGGTTCTTTGCGGGAAAATCCTGATAAAAAGTATGGTAGTTTATTCAAGCTTAATATAAATCTTCCTGTCAAGCAAGTGGGGTCTTTTAGTCGAAGAGGGAAAGGCGAGGCCGATTTTTTTGTCGCCATGTCGCGATTTATTCAGCAACTTGAAAATGGGGATGCAACACACACTCAACATACTAACTTTCCATGGAATATGAAAACGATGATTGCCTTGTGGAGTGATTTTAAGGCCATGTGGGGCAAAACAGATCATAGCGATCCATCAAAGAAAATGTATGAGAAGCTTTTAACTGGCATGAATAGGTGGGAAACTGCGGCTGATGAACTGGAAAGAATTCCTCAAAAAATATGGGAGGGGACATCAGTGGAAGATCGAGACAAAATTTTCCACTGGCAAAAAATGGCAGGAATCCTGCTCAGGGGAACGCCTCTGGAGAAAGATGAATGCAAAGAATTTTTGGAACAGATAAAAATATTTTGTCAGGATTATTATAGTGTTGTCAGGCCTGATGAAGTCGGACAGGGAGTTTGGGATATCTTTTAACATAACGGAGCGCTAAATGGGTAATCAGATTGAAAAAGACGTGGAAAAGCGGCTTAAAAAAAAATATAACCGTTTTAAAACTTTTCTATTACTTATCCTTCTTCCAATTATAGTTCTTTCAGGCACGTATGGGATTGTGGCAGGGTGGAATGCCACAATGACCAACGGGAAAATTAAACGTGTTCTTGATTCAGGATTACACTGGTATGGGGATCATATCAATGTTGATTTGATCCCGACCGGACATATCAAAGACGCACTAAATGAATCTCCGCCCCCCACCATAGCAGAAATTATTTTTTGCTTGGATACCAGTGGCTCCATGGGGGGAATGCGTCCCGGCGATCCTTTATACGAATCTGTCACCGCTACTAAAGTCCTCATTAAAATTTTGAATGCATCAGGCGCTAAAATAGGGCTATCGGTATTTGCGGATCAGTTTAAAGAGGTTGTTAAGCCTACCCTGAATACATCTGAATTGGAAAAAGGAATTTCTTCTTTGCCGAGCGCAGGCGGTGGAACAGATATCCCCTTAGCGGTTCAAAGAAGCGCTGAAATGTTTTCAGATACTCTGGGATTGATAAAAATCGTTGTGGTGGTGACAGACGGTTATGGAGACATCAATAATACCAAGAGGAATATTAATCGGTATTATAAAGAAAATGGCATTGTTTTTATAGGCATAGGCGTTGGAGAAAGCTCTTCCAAAGAATTTTTTGCGCAGACATTTTATGATGACCCGCATCGTTCCAGTTGCTGTAATAATGATCATAAATACATGATCAGACTTTTTACTGAAATGGCAGTGGATAACAAAATCCTGAAAACTTTGGGTTATGATATGAAGTTGGTTGAGCGCCCTCATTTTTCCGCATTTCCAGGTTTTGAAGCAAACGCGGAAGGGAAGGCCCCGGCTTTGATAGATCCTTTGGTAGATGTGGAGAAAGGAGAATTACTGTTTCCCCTGCTTTATATGCTTGATGTTCCTGTCAAATTTTCATATCAATTAAAAGCGAAAGCAACAGGTGTTCATCCGGTGGCGGTCGCTCCGGCCCAATTAACCTATATAGATAATAAAACCGCATCCTTGATAACCGAAAAATCGGGTAGATCCCCATTGGTTTTTGTAATATCTCCCATGCTTCTCTTCTGGATGTTTCTGCCTTCGCTCCTGTATGCTCTTCTTATATTTTTGATAAAACCAAAACTGAGTCTTTTTTCGCCTGACAAACTTTCACAGCCCGGAAGAGATTTACTTCCGCCACCTGTTTCATTTTGCAAGTTTAAACGAAATTCTTTGGACCCGATATCTCCCGCCGCCGAAGATGAACTTGTGCCGACCGTGTTGATAGGAATCGGAAGCCGGGGAGGTGAAATTGTTGCGGGCACATTGGCAAATCGCCGTGAAACGGGCTTTAAGCCGATTTCAGACAGATTCTTCCCCATTTATATTGACTGCCGAATATTAGAGGATAAAGATTATCCCGGCTTTCATAATACAAAAATTGATTCATCAATGGCAAAGCGCCTTCCGTCTGATAATTTTTTGACATCTTTAATTCAGGATGTTTCAGACAATCCTTCAAAACATGCATCAATCCTGTCATGGATTGATGCGCAACGCCACACGGGTGGAATTGATATTTCCACAGGATGTGATGGAGACAGAGAGATTGCTAGGTTATCGCTATATCAGGATTTGCTTTCTGACTCCCCTGTTTTGCACCAGATCAGAGATGAGGTTGTGAAATGGTCTCTCAAACATGATTTTTGTCAAATATTCATTGCGGTTGGAGCAGAGGAGGATATTGGGAGCGGCTGGTTGATAGATATGGGCTTCCATTTACGGAAGCGGTTAAAAGGTCGTTCGGTTCCTGTATATGCTGTAATTGATCACAGCAGAGGTGAAAAATTTTGTCGCCCTGAAAATGCATCGGCTCTTTGGGCAGAGCTTAAGGTGTGTCAGGGAGGAAGCGGCTGGCCCTATTACAATATGGACAATATCAATGGGGTGGTAAATAATGAATCGTCGGTTCTTCTCCCTTTGTTTGACAGGGTGATTAATCTCAGACATGCCAAGGAACCTCCAAATCCAGGCGCGTCCGGAGCCGCCATAATGGAATTGACAGATAAGCAAGTCGCTTCGCATCTTAGGGAAAAATTGTCTGGCACGGCCATAATAAACAGGGCCGTTGCTTCTCATGATGAAAATCAATACGTCACTGAAATTGATGCAAGTTCTATCATATTGCCCATTGAATTATGGAAAGAACGGTGGTTGACATGGATTGTGCGAGATATCTTAAAGGAGTGGACCGGATACGAACTGATTGATAACAAAATTATTTTGTCAGGTATCGATGATGAATCAGCCGCGCAGAAATTAGATATAATTAATGAGGCAGATGCATCTCCTCCTCTAACCACCCTTGGTTTTTGGAAACAGATTTCAAACAAGATTAAACCAGAAGAAAATATTGAGAGTGATAAAGGGATTTTAAAAAGAGAACTTATTATCATTTCAGCGAGTTATTTAAATGGAGCGAGCGTCATCCACCAACCAGATGATCCAGAGAAGCTTGTCAATGACAGAATCGGCCGTTTCAGTAAGCTGGAGAAACTATTTAATGATTTATCGAATTATTTGAGTGGTTTATATAAAGATGAAGAATCGAAGAAAAACAAGATATACCAGGATGCCATGCGCGCTCTTAGTTTTGCTCAGGATTGTTTGCAAGAGTGGAAAAATTCATTAATTCTGTCAGAGGATAAAAAACAACCGGCGTTGTTTCAGCAGATCGCAAAGAGGCTCTCAGAACTTGATTTGCCTGACCCTTCCATGGCTCCGGGGGGCGGACGGTTTTTGGTGGGTGATAATAGACTGGAATTATCCGAGATGGATTATTACAATAAAAAAATTGTTCCGAATGTGCTTGAAAATTGCGCTCTCCCCGTCAGGCTCTGGTGGGCGCCAAAAGCAGACGGAACTTCTCTGGAGATTATTCTTCTGGGGATAAACACAGTTCACCTGACCCCGGATGACATATTGTCAGGAATTTTAGTCGATGAGCTAAAAAGATTACTTACAGAACATCTTTTTCCTGAAATCAATCGTCTTTCCATTGATGAATTGATAAAGGTGGAGGATATAAAATCGTTATTCGAAAATATGGGGATCAGGAATGAGGGAGCTGTGTTTGCCCTTCACAGCTTTCATGAAAAGGTTAAGGAACGCTCTGCTGTTCAGGCATTTTCGGACACACTTAGTTCCCCGATTCCGGGCGCTCATATTTTTTCCGATCGAATCAGCTTTATTTCGATCATAGAAAATCAATGGGCATGCCGGAAAACAGAAAAAATGGAAAGATGGCGCAATCTGCCTCTTACGCAACCATTCGCAAAGATTCCGGTGGATATGCACGTTAATACTCAGGGAATGTTTCTCGGCGGAAGAGATGATATCAAACCAACCATAAAGCTTCTATCTCAAAGCCAGGAACTTTTGTATTGCGCGCTTTGTGTTGTGGCAGGAGGCTCTCTTCGACTTGGAGGAGCCTCTCCTTCGGTTTCTCAATATTTTTTTGACCCCGGCGGAAGCAAAGGAGACACCGTCCCAGTGACCCTTGTTGGCGACATTTCCATTGAAACGGCTTTGTTGCAGACAATGTTGCGCCGCAGGGATGTTTCTGGAAATTTTTTGGATCCGCTCGCAGCGATGGAACACTGGGACAGGATGCCTGACATAGAACAGATTAGACTCTTAAATTCTTTTTGGAATAAGCGTGATATGAATGGGCATCTTGAAGATTGGGAAATTCTTTTGCTCTGGAAAACCAAAATGGAATTGAACAGAATAGGAGGTTCGGTATGAGCATATTCGGAATTTTTATTCTTTCTTTTATTTTTCTTTATTTTGGAACGTCCGCCGCATATGTATCTTTTTGTTATTATAAATTTCAGAGGTCTCAGAAAAAAAATGCTGTGGTTAAGCAGACAACCTCTTCATTTTTTGTAAGGAATGGAGAGAAATTCACATCATCAATCTCGATTAGATTATCTGAACGAAATCAAAGGCATTTTGTAAGCAAAAACGATCTGGCCATAGTGATTGATTGTTCTTCCAGCATGTATGGAAAAGCCCTTGAACAGGCCAAATGGGGGGCATGTGAGTTTGTTAAAAATAGTAATTTAACATTTGACGGCGTTCAAATGGGGGTGGCGTCATTTAACCAGAATGCGTCTATTATTTCAGAACTGTCTTCTGTAAGTCATACAGTTATGGGAGCAATAAAAAACATGCCTGAAGGCAATGGGGGCACTTCCATTATAGAGGGTTTAAAAGCGGGACTCGGAATACTTGAAAAATCGGACAGAAAAAATGATTTTGAGTTGAATCGTTCTCTGGTTTTGTTGACTGACGGAGGGGATTCGGATCCCGAAACGAAGCGAATTGCAACAGAAATTAAAAAGAAAGGCATCCAGATTTTTTGTATCGGCATAGGCGGGATGAATGAAGGGCTACTCAAAGAAATATCTGGTGAAGTGGGTGACGCCGGTGCGAACAATTTTTTTTATACAGCAGACCCGGAACAGTTGGTTAAACTTTTTGATGAAATTCGTGAAATCATCGTCTCGGCATCAGGAGAAAATGGAGAAATCCAATTAAGCCTCAATTCCGACGCGGTTGATTTTTCAGGGGGAGAAACCGATCACCTGCTTTCCAATACTTCACCATTTACATGGCAATTGCCATGGATTAAAGAACACGAAGAAAAAATTCGGTTTAGTCTGACTGCGGTAAATTGTATCGGAATGCATTTAATAAACGACGTGGAACCGAAACTTAAATATACACTTGTTTCTGACGAGGGCAGGCAAAGCGCGGAAGAAACCAGTGATTCGAAACCGTTGATACTGATTGCTCCATTCTCTCCCGTCTGGTTATGGGCTATCCTGATTCATCCTTTTTTCTGGCCGGTTTATCGAAAGTTGTTTGCTAAACAGACGGCCGATATCTCTTTCATTCCTGAGCCGCCCAAGATTCATGAATTTATATCCGATGAAGCGATTCCGCCTGAAACAGGAGAAACGCAAAAATGGAATCCCACGTTATGCGTCGCTCTGGGCGGAGGCGGAATTGAAACAGCTCTCAGATTGAAAGCATACGCTTCGGATGCATCAGGCGGATTTTTTCCGAAAGATGATATCAATTTCATATTTATTGACTCCCATGACCATTCTGAATTTCCTCTGTCGTTCGGGCCTTCTCAAATGGATAATGAGAGCGTTATTTGCCCCGGAGAAGATCTTTATAAAACGCATCTTTCGGCAACGGATAAAAACAGGGATTTCCCATGGTATTCTTTTCGGGTTAATGAAGACCTTGATCACGAACTTTTTGATACCAGGAATGGAGCCAACAGGAATCGCCTGTTGGGAAGGCTTTCATTGCATGCGTTTATGAGAAAGGATAAGCAAAATGTCAGAGCAATGATTGAAAAAAAAATTGAATGGTTAGCCGCCAAGGGATCAAAGCATCCCCAAGTCTTGGTTTTTTGCACAAGCTCCGGGGGAACTGGCAGCGCCATTTTTCAGGATATCACACATCTTCTGTTATCCTGCATGGAACAAAAAAAAATTGAAAATCAGCCTGTAAAAGTTATTATCCCCGACGTTCTTCCTGATCACACAAGCACAATTTATGGGAAAACAGCTTCCACAATATATAATGCAAACAGAGCGGCATTTTTGCTGGAATTGGAAAGAATAAAATCCACCATATCATATCAAAAAGATATCGCTGATTATCCTGACGCTAGTATGCTTGCGGTTCGCAGGTTTTCGGACGCTGAATTTTGGGTTCAGGGGAATACCCATACGGATAAAGAAGGGTTCTCTTCAAGCGCTTCATTAGCTCTCTGTTTTGCCTCTGCCATCGGAGACTTTAACGAAAAAAATAGCGGCGGCATATCATTAGCCAAAAAAAAGAGCGCCTCTACTCTAAGCCCCATCTGTACTGCAATTGAATCTTCACATAAACCCATCACTCTGTTGAAGGATTATTGTGAGTCCAAATTTATTCTATATCTTTTGGAAAAAGAGCTTGGAATAAAACTCAGAAATGGCATGTTTCATACTGAGAGTATACTTGCTCAGGATATTGAGCCTGTAATTGAGTTGCTATTCAATAACAAAGAACATCCTGTCTATCAAACGATTAAAGCGGATATCCCGATATTATTTCATTTTATACCGGGACTGTCCCGTCAGGGGGGGGGGGGCAGAACATCCACTTTAGTTACAGGCATGCTGAAAGTTTGTCCTGATTGGGATTCGGGACAGTTTGTGCGGCTTAATTCCATGCTGGCGGTTTCCAGAATGCTTGAATGGACATTTCGTATTCTAAATGACGGGGATACCGGAACACGATTGGCAACCGCCATATCAGCCATTAAAGAAGTCGGAAACTTTTTTTATGCGGCAATTCAGATCATACGAGGCCAAGGCTTGCAGGAATTAAGAGAAGATGAAGTCCTTTTTTTTACGGAGGGCCGCCTGAAGATATTAAACCGATTAATGGGAAATTACAGGAATATTTCACAGGTCATATTAAATTACTTGAATTCATGGTCAGATGCGCTTTGCGAAGGTTTTCCTGAGCAGACCCAGCTCCATAGGAATTATGTTGGCATCGCAAGAAGGTATGCCAGGAGAATAGAACTTATTCGTGAACGAATGAAAGACTACCTGACAGGGGATCAGAAAGTCGATTTTTATATCAAGAAAGGCGATGAAATTTTTAATTCCAGGCTTGAAGCTCTCGGGGAACGGAAAATTCAAAAAATTGGGAAATATATCCAGTGGCGAATATATGATAAAACCTTGCTCAAGTATATAGAAGAACAACCTGTTTTAGCCCTTTCTGACAACCCTTTCCGCCTTTTATTCTGCCTGGGTGAAAATGATAGAAAAGAAATTCAACGCCCTGGTTACGAGCAAAACATAATTGAAGAATCGTTGTGGTATATGGCGCGGTTATGTTCTCCATGGATTTCAAATGAAGATATCCACTTGAGTGAGCCTGAAGAACCTCTCCCAAATTTAAGAGATAAAGAACATTTATCCATGGAAGTAGGAACCACAGGTGAAAACAGCATAAGTTCATTTGTCATGGAAAGTTCGGTTATCAAATCGTCCATGTGCTTTAATTCTGACTTTAGGAAGTCCCAATTGTACCATTCCCTTGAATCGACAGATCCTTTCTTGAGAGGTCAACGGCGTCATGTGTATCGGCCCGATATCCGTTCTGCCATGTTTCAGAGAATTGTTGCGGCTAATAACAGACCCCTGCAACCGCCGTGCCTTCCTGTGGTAGTCTATTTAATGGAGGATATACATAGGTTGCAACGGTTAATTTATCTCCATCTTGAGGATAAAGTAAATATAAATCTCTATAAGGACTCGGCGCGAAAAGCCATCACTGTCAAAACAAAAGATGTGGCAAATATCGAAAAAACGTTTTACTTGACTGGCCCGCAGGACCATCCAGATCATTATGACGGCGCGGTGAGGTTTGTTCTTCTCGGAACCTGCGCATACAGTGACGAGGAAATCCCTGTTTCTGATGACTGGCGGCCTTCTGTGGCGGATATTGAATTGCTTGGAGAGGCCGATAAAAAAATGTTGCCCGATTTTCTGGAGTCATTTCGGCTTGTGATAAATGTTATGATAGAATCCAAAAATGGATATATTTCACCAATCGGTGAAATAACGAGCCATTTTAATAAGTTAACAGACAGTTATAAATGATGGATTGCCCTGATATGAATAGTAACGGTATTAAGTTGATTAGTGTGGTCAGCCTGGTTGTTTTCCTGCTCTTAGTTCCTTTCACCAGATTTGCACAGACATCAGATTGCTCTAAATTTGAATTTATGGGCAATTCGCCTGGTGATTGGTCAAACGTTGACATTGGAGATTTTCCACAGAGACTGATTATCCTGCTGGATAGCGCCGGTAATGTGGCTGGCAGAAAAGGCGACACGGCGAGAAAAGCGCGATTGAAATACTGGAAGAAGATATTTGGTGGCAGCATTCAGAAATGGATGGATGAATTAAATCAAAAGGGCGCCATTCAGCTTGATATAGAAAAAAGCAGCGCCCATTTTTTAGCGCATGGTTTTACTAAAAATGGCGGTTCCTGGAAGGATGATTTTCTTTATTTTCCAGCCCAAAAATATCGATCCCTTCCCCCATTTGAGCAGATATACCGATTCGGGGACATTTTTATGGGGGATAATTCGTACCGGAAAAATTGGGGACTGGCTTCAGCAGGCAAACCGATGGCTCTTTCCAAAGTGGCCGAATGTATTTCTGAGTATAGAAATAGAAACAATACCGAAACATTATCACGATCATTATATATTTTAAAAATTACGGACAACTATAACAATAGAGATCGGAATCATTCAGAGTTAAATGAAATTAAAGCGGCGGAAGGGATACTCACAAAATCCAATGAACATTTGACCGGATTTGATTACTTATGGAAAAGGGTTGATGAATCTTCAAAACATTACGACTATATAAAATCAGAATACGCCCTTTTTGACGAACATGGTAAAAAATCATATACGACCGATATAAAAAAAATATTCGCAGAACCATGCAGGGGGGGGGAATGCCCAAATCCTTTGGTGGGTTCAATTGCAGAAGTTAAACCGTCCGTTTTGCCGAACCCGTATGAATTTTTTACGCCAAAAGAGAGCTTTGAATTCAAAGTTAGCGCAAATGGGTATCATGCGGATTTAATATATACGGCGACGCGAATAGAAAAGGGCCCCTACACTCTAAAAAATATCGCGGTTTCATTTCCGTATCGTGACGCTAAGATTAATAGACAGAAAATTTCGCAAAAAAATGAAAGAATCGTTTTTTCTTTAAAGACAAACCAGAATAAGCATAATCGTACTTTTGAGCCGATCGAAGTCTCTTCTGTATATAGATATAATCCCCCAGGATTTGATTTGGGGCTTCTTGTTGAACAGAAACAGACATTGAATATACCGTTTCAGCCTTTTCCTCGGCTTTCAAATGGGAAATACCTTGATCATAAAATCATGGCGGCCAATCATGGAAAATCACAAAAAGAGATTCTGATCCATTATGAAAGAAAGGCTCTGATCAAAAAGTTTATTCAAATTGCCATGGTTATATTGTCGGTGCTTCTGATAGTGTTTTTTATTTATAAAGTTTTAGATAGATATCGTAAACCGAAATTCAAATCTTACGCCTCTATATTTAATAGTCTGGCAAGGAAGGGTGGAAAAGAAGAAGAAGGAGAAGATAATGCGCGTCAAGACCAAAACAAAGAAAATCCAAGACTCAGGGAAATAAATATTGATCTGAAAAATTTTTTAACTGAACCAGAGATTGTTATAGGTAATTTTTTTATAGAAAATAGCGCTCAAGCTAACTTCTTCGGGCGCCATGAACGGTTAAATCTAAATGTGGATGTAAGGGTTGAAAATATAGAACCGGACTGCAACACAGACCCAGGCTTGCTACTGCTGGGCAACGACATTCGTTATGCTGACTTTCCCATCACTGGCCATGGGCAATGGCCCGTGATTATTGACGCCAAAAATTTTGACGGAATAAAGCAGATTGATATTCCCACTGAATATTTAAAAATACAGGGAATAATTACCTGTAATTACAGAAGAGAAAGAAAAAGAAAGTATGAAAAACAAAAAACAGAAGTTCGTTTTACTGTCCCGGTTCATGTAGAACCGGTTGATTATGAATTTAAGCCCGTCATAAAATTGAATTCGGAAACAAAGAAAGAAATTGAATTCAACGCCGAAAAAGAAGACGTCCATTTGGGGTATTTTATTCTTGAAGATACCACTCCCGCTCGCCACAGGCAGCCTGCAAATCTTAAGATTCTCGGAGCTATTTATGTAAATAATAGAGGTCAAAAATCTGTTTGCAATGATTTGGCATTTTATCTTGAATTAAATGGGTCCGAAGGGTTGCCGGAAAGAAAGGAACGAAAAACGTCTAACTTGGGGATAGACATTAATGAACTCATCTATGGAAATGTTGAAATATCCCTTAAACTCAAAATGAAACACATTGATCCCGTTTATCAGAGAACAAAATTTGTTATAGAATTAATTGTGGATAACGGAGATTATAGCGTAAGAAAAACAGAGCCTTTTTATATCTTCGAAAATCAGGAAGAATCGAAATTGATTGTTCGTTACCGAAATTGTTTGAAAAGGCCGTCTAAATGGTCAGAATATGTTAGTGGAGAAATGCTTGACTTGCGAAATGACAAACCTGTCATTCAGGATGATTCGATAAGTGAGGAGATATTAAATTTTGAGATTTACAATTCTGCGAATCATCCCAATGCTGAAAAATCGCCCACAAACGTTATTTATATCAAAAGAATCAGGTTGAATAATAGAACAAGAGATGCGGCATATAGATTCACAGGGGAGCATAACAATGAAAGGTTGCCATTAGGTAGCGACGGGCTTTTGAATTTGGCCCTTGAGCCGCGTAAAGATGACAATATAAACATAAGAATTGATATAAATAAAAAAAATACGGGGAGTGACTTTTTTGAAAAAGGACAACATTCCGCTATTATAGAAATTGAGTATGATCTTTTTGATGAAGAAGAAGCTAAAAATGTGGCCGCTACTTTATCAATTCCATTCAGTTTTAATGTAAAACCCGATCTCGGCAAAGAGGTGGTGGCGGTCGATTTTGGAACATCCGCTATCGCTGCGGCGCATCTAATGAATCGTTCTGATAATGATTCGATTAATGAGGTTATACCAATGGGAGACCTCTGGAAGAAATTTTATAACCCAAAAGGTGATGTGCCGCGTGAAAACGATGGTGACCTTATTTCGAGCATCTTGTATTTGGATAAAGAAAAACAATTAACCCTTTCTCCCGCTACTCTTGGTGAGGTGAACAAAGAAGGGGATCATTTTATACAGTTCTTAAAAACTTATATCGGCGGGTGCAAGAAGGAATATCCTTTAAACGATGGGACATCATACTCAGTGAAAGATGCCGTTAAATTCGCCTATAAAACTCTCAGCAAAGATTATTTTTTGAAACACAGAAATGGAAAAATATACAAGCGAATCGTTATCACTCACCCGAATTCTTATATGGATGGGCAGATCGAATATCTGGCGGAAACGATTAAATTGGCTATTCCCAAAGTGAATGAAGTCCAGTCTATCAGCGAATCAGACGCCGTTATTTATCAGTATGTGAAAAAATATTATGAGAGCAAGAGGGAATTTAAGAAAGGAGAAAAAGAGAATATTCTTTCATTCGACATGGGAGCTGGAACTGTTGATCTTTCTTTTAGAAGTATTCCACATAATGTGGATGGCCATGGGAATAGCGGGCCGGATCTTTTTAGCGAAAGCAAGAGCGAGCTGTTAGGTATGGTAAGCGTTAATGGGGCTGGAAATCTTTTAGATGAATGCATCGCTATAATGGTAGATAAGGAGACAAAGTTTATAAAAAATGCGTTTGATTCATTAAAAGAAAAAGACAGCATACTTACCCCAATCATTGTTTACTCCTGTTTTAAGTCAGATAGCGAAGAAAAAAATGAAATTAGGCAACAAAAACGAGCCCTTCAAGAACTTCTGCGCGCCATTCAAGATTCTAAAGTCGGGTTGGCCTGTGATACGGATAAGCTGATAATAAAGTTGCCAGTTTCTGATGATCTTAGAATGTTGACATTTATGGCATTTAGCAGGAACTCTTATAATTTTCTTAAAAGCAGGTTGAAAGAGAAAAATAAATTCGAGTATGCTGACGATGGCAATGTCTTTCTTAATATCCCAATGCAGGATGTGCAAAATTATTTAAAAGAAACGTTTTATCAGGAACAGATAATAGAGCCGCTTGATGCTATTCTTAAAGGAGATGGCGGAGAGTTTGAACAGGTTCACACGCTACTTATCACAGGAAGAGGCGCGTTGTTCCCAGGTATCCAGGAAGAGATCATCAAACATGTGACTGAACACAATTCCGGTTTATCTCCAAATGTAATAGAAACGTTTAAGGAACCTGGCAAAATGAAAAAAGTTGTTGCGGAAGGGGCCTTAACCTGGGGGGTGGATGCCATCGCTGGCGAGTCATTGTTTGAGACTCCTTTTTTGCATGGGACAATAGGCATCGCTTATCTGTCCTATGGGAAATGGGCTTGGCATCCTTTGATCAAGGGCAGGCAGTTTGATGATAAGGCTGATTTTTTAGAACCCGTTTGGTGCGATTTTGTATTAACTCCAAATTCTTGTCAGATTATAATGGTTATGCTGACCACAATAAACAGCTCTGAGCTTGTCCAGAAAGAATTAGATCATATAGAATATGAGAATATCACAGCGTTGAAGCAACGTATGGAGCAGTCAGGATATTTCAGACAATTGTATTTTAATTCAAATCCAATTTCTTTGAGAAAACATGGTGTGGTGAAGTTTGGCGTACGCCCAATAACGCTTGCCAATAACCCTGAAATATATCAAAATGAGGGGTTTAACAATATGAGAGTTGAGGTGATTATTCAATCTGGCATATCAGATGATGATTGTGAAGGGCAGGAAATAGTGTTGCAAGAGAAAGAGACCTTAGCATCCAGGCCTCTTACTTATCATGATACGTGGCCTGATAAAATATTTAAGACCGGTGGCGTTTGAAGAAATAATGACGCTACAAAACGGCTTTTTTCTGCATTTTATCTGTCGCCGAGCAATTAAAAATGGTTTTTCATAGCTTCAAAAAAAATGCCTTTTATTTTCGCAGAAGCAGGACAAGGTTGCCAATTCAGGCCGATCCCCGCTTCTGCTTTCTTGCGAGCTTATTATTATTGGCGGGCTTCTTCCACGTAACGGCGCGCTTGAATATGTTTTTGTTTTGACTTGTCTCGGTTAGGAGGACAATTAATAATTATGTGTAAAAAATTTTTCAAACAGTTATTGATTTTTTTATTTTTGGGAATGAGTGTTTCTTTTTTGCCAATGGCACATGCAAATAACGAAATAGATTTTTTAATCTTTATTGATTACTCTAATAGTATGGCAGAAGATAATGATCCAAATTTATTAAGATTTTCTGCTATAAATTCATTTTTGGATACTTTGCGACAACAGACATCTCATGAAAAAATTCGCATTGGCGCAATTAAATTTGGTAATAAAATAGAAACAATACGTCAATTGGGGCAATCTTTTTCACATATTAACTATGATGCCAGATTAATGAAAAAGTCGGATTTTTATATAGTTTTCGAACACGCGTTGAAAATTTTTAAAACCCAAAGCAATCATACAAATCGTAAAAAAGTCATATTTATTTTTACTGATGGCAGGCCATATTTGTCGAAGGGATTTTCAGGGAATGAGGAGAAAATAAATGATTATTTTAATGATGAGAAATTTCTTAATATTGTTTCAGAAGTTAGCGATGCAGGAATTCAAACATTTTTATTTGCCATAGGTGATAAAGAAATAGATAAAAAACTATGGACCGCTTTGCTTGATGCCAACCATTATTTTTCCATTCACAGTTTGTCTGAATTTAATGGTATCGTTGAAAACACTATTTTACCATCTCTTACAGCGGCGCCAGAAATCTCTGAAGTAGCCAAGGAAAAAATAAAAGCATTGCCAGATGGTGATAGTAGGAATGATTACAAAAAAAAAACTGGTGAACCACTTAATCTGAATTTGGATGGTGTAAAACCGAATCCCTCAAAGATGTCTTCGCAGAAATTTTTATTAGCTATCATTGTCGTTTTATTGGGTATAGTCTTTCTATTATTATTATTTCCTTATAAAATTTATAAAAAGGGAAAAGAATTTTTCCAGCCAAAAGAAAAAAATCTTGAAAGTAGTGAAAACGAATTGGAAAAATTAAAAAAAGAAATATTGATAGCCTTAGAAAAGCTAAAACAATATAAAGATGAAGAAAAAAAAATTAAGGAATGCGAACGATTTTTAAAGAGATTCGAAGACGTAGATAAAAAAAGATTTTTGGAGGTAGGCGGTGCGACTGAAGCAGAGAAAGTTTTTCAAATCCAGTTTGAGACTATAATAAAAAATGAGAAACGTCGTGATAAATTTATTGAGAAAATTTTTAAGAGCAATAGTCGTATACGTAACTTCCTGTTTGCCAAATATGTCGCTGACAAATTTTATGTTCAACCAAAAGATTTTGACTCTGCTATCCGAAAAATATACGAGTATGATAGAATTTCGGGGAAAAAACATATATTTTTTAGATATTTATCGGAGTTTTTTTTGGAAAAAGACCATGACATTGGAAAATTAATCGGACGCGTTTGTAATGAAATATATGATGTTAAAAATTCGTCTCCTGAAGAACTTAAAAAAAATATAAATGAGCATATGGTTATGCTTATTGATATTTTTGAACAAGTCGAAGATTCTCAATCGAAATCAAATTTATCAGAAAGTGCGGTTAGATATTATAAGTATCTGTTGCGTTTATCTGAAGCATTAGAGATTGGACCGGTATTAAAAATTGAACCCATTGATTTATCAGATAACTGCCCTCAAGTTTGGGGAAAAATAATTGACATGATACGCCAAGTCGATAAACTAGTAGAACTAGAAAAACGTGTGTTAAAAATTTCGGACTTATTAGCTAATGATGAGATTATGAAAGAGAATACTATAGATGTTTTACTAATAGAACCGATTTTAAAAAAATGGGGCAAAGCACTGTCACTTTATTTAGAGTCAGGAGAACCAGGAAAACCATTTCTTGAAATCAAACCTGTGCCTGACCTATCTCTCCATCAGTCACAATATCAAAAGATGAAGGAGTTTATCGTATTAATAAAGAACAAAGGGAATGGTTTTGCTTCTAACATCGAAATAAAAATTCAGAACGAATCAAAGCAAGATTTTTATTTTATTCAGAAAGGTGAATCTGAATTAGGAATTCATAGCAAGGAAGTTTGGCCTGTACGTGTCGAAATAGAGAAAAAAAGGGTGAAAGAAAAAATAAAAGTAATTGTATGTTGTAATGATCTTAATGGTAATAGTCATCAGTTTAATTCTGAGCCTTTTTCTATATACGTATCTGCTTTAGCACAAAAACAGGCTGATCCCGACAAATATGAAGTAAACAAACCGTATTGTGGTTATGAAAGTCTATTTGTCGGGCGTAAAAAAATTGAAGAAAAATTGCTTAACATTTTGGAAAATGATGATAAGGGTGAATTGCTATACATTTTAGGTATGAAACTAACTGGAAAGACATCATTAATTTATCATTTAATTAAAAAAATAGATTCAGAGAAGTACAATACTGTTTATTTCCCTTGTATATTGTATGAAAGAGAAGAATTGTGGACCAAAGAATATTTTTTTGGGACAGTGGCTCGGAGTATACGGACAACACTCTCATTTAATTCAAAAAATAATGTTTCTGAAACTATCGATGGAAAAATGTCTGCAATAGATTTTCAAAATTTTATCATTGATCTAATTAAGGAAGAAAATTTAATACTTTTTTTTGACGATGCTGAAATATTTGGGAAAGAGCTTAAGGAAGGCTATAGATTGTTCCCTGACTGGGATAATATTGTAAAAATTTTTAAAGAAATAATAATGCATCCTTCTAAGCGAAAAGGGAAGTTGTTTGTAATTTCTTCTGGGAGTGATGATGTTCTGAAAATATTTTCTCACCCTAAGGCCAAAGATCAGGTAGCAAAGAATATCTTTAATGTTACTTTCTTTGAACAAGAAGATGTAGAACAACTTCTCAGATATGGTTTATTGCAATTAGATACTATTACTCGTGAATATTTATTCCGCCTTACAGGAGGTCATCCGTCATTAACTCAGCTTCTTTGCATGAAGTTAGCTGAAAAATGCAAAAACGATAAAACCTCTCGTGGAACATTAAGGAAATTAAAGGAAGCTGTCAGGCATGTGATAACAACACCCGGTGGATCAAAATATTTTAAATATATTATAGAATACAGTATGCCGGAAGCTATGTACCCAACGTTGGAAAAAATCTTGAAAAAAACAAATAATCAAACGATGCTCGTTGATATTGAAGATGTACCAAAATATAAAAAATATTTGGATTATTTAGCATATTATAATATTTTATATTTTGATATCAATATAGAAAAATATTTTCTTCGTATTGGTATTTTAAAACTTTGGTTTGAAGAATCTGGTTTTACTTTGGAACATATGACAGAGGGAAAAATTGATGCCAAATTGTGAAGAATGTCAGCCAATTGCCGGAGGTTCAAAAGAACATGTTGTAAAAACTCTCAGAAATTGGTTTTCTACTTATTTTAGATACTTTGATAATAAAGATGCTGACTACAGTGAAAGTAACCCACATATAATTTTAGGACCGGAAAAATTTGGTAAAACACAATTAATTAAATACTGCCTTAATACATATTATAAAGAGAAAAATAATTGTGCGGTCTATCAACGTATGAATGATGATGCTCTCGCTATTGAATTGTTAGGCAAACAATTTCAGGTAGATTATGAAAGTGACATGCAACTATCTGGCAAAGGTACTTTGGAAAGGTTAATATGGGCATTGAATAAAATAATAAAAAATCAGAGTGATCGGGAAAATATTAAGCCTCTCATTATTGTGTTTAACCAAAGTTTAGTAGGATCGTTTCATAGCATATGTTCCACAGCAAATGAGGCGAAGGTTTTTGTGCTATGGAAATTAGAAAAACCATTTGATCTTTATCAAACTAATAAAAAAGATCATTCTCATTTTTCGGCTGCAAAAAATACTTCTAATTTTAGTGAGGAAAAAGAAGAGGAAAAAGAAATTGATGCCTTTAATGAAGTTTTAGTATCCGCTTTTAATAAGAAGGATGCATCCCAGTGCATCAGGTGCATGTTTAATAATGATGAATCATATTTCAAAAAAGTTATTGAAGTTACAGGGTATCATCCATTTATCTTAAAAAGAGTGTGTGAAATTATAAAATCTCAAAAAGTGGAAAAAGATAGAATAAAAGACTATATTAATAATGAAATTTTTTTCAATAAACAAGTTTGGGATACTTGTGTTGAAAACAGTCTTGAGTTTATCAGGTGCCTTAACCCCAATTTATATAGTGAATTAATTTCAATGGTAGTGGAGAATAAAAGTTCATGTGAAGACGAAGAAACAATTAAAGAACTTGAACGGTGGGGAACAATAGTAACTGATGATCCTTTAATCTTATACCCTATACTATTTCGAGATTATATTATGAAAACTGCCTTTGATAATGGTTCCGCGCCCATCGTACCTCAAAGAAAGCAAGTTTTCATTAGCTATAGTCATGAAGATAAAGTTTGGTTAGACAAACTTAATAAAACGCTCAAGCGGGTAGTCCAGTCTCCTCAAATTACCGTTTGGAGTGATCAACAAAATAAACCTGGTGCGAGATGGGATGAGGGAATAAAACGCGCACTGAGTTTAGCTAAAGTGGCAGTTTTGCTTGTTACACAAGAATTTTTAGCATCAAAATTTATCTTTGAGAATGAGTTATCTCCCCTTCTCAAAGCCGCTGGTAAAGGTGATGTCACGATACTCTGGGTAGCCATAACCCATTCTGCATACGAGGAAGCAGGTCTTGGAGTTTATCAGGCGGCTAATGATCCTAAACATCCATTAGACTCATTATCAAATACTGCCGTCAATAAAGAATTGGTAAGTATCTGTAGAAAAATAAAGGATGCTATAACATCATGAGCTTTCGATAATTAATCTCGATAGGATTAAGACTACATAGATTTAAGGTGTTTTTGTTGGTCGTTATAGTTTTTAGATGAAGAATATATGTTTTCTGGAAGCATTTAATCGAACTTTTTTTGGATCTGACATGATATGTAATATCTATTAATAAATAAACCTTGGAATTGGTGAACTTTTTGCCCGAAGGGCGGCATCTTCTCATTATTTAGCGTCAATTCAGACCTCGCGACCCTTTGTTTGCAAATCTGGGTTAATTGCGTATAATTAAAAGAAATACAAGTATTTTATAGAAATATTGGACATTCAAAATTGACTGGACTATGTAATATCAAGCAGTTATACCCGAAAATGCCTGATTTTACCCCAAAATACCCCAAAACTGTCCAAAAAAATCACTGTAATTTGACCGAATTTCCAGAGGTCTGCAATTAAAATATAGAACACCATATATCGTGATGCTCAACTACAAAATCGCATTAAATAAACTGAATTATTTATTATGTATCAACATGGGGTTATTATGAATCATATGCGAACAATATTAAATATATTTATTATTATGTTAATACCTCTTACTGCTTTTGCTGAGGGAGAAAATTCAAAAGCGCCCTTTTGGGTTGCGCTTGAAACATTTTATCAAAGTGATTGTACTTCATTATCGAAGCCATTAGAGAGAGGATGCTACATAATTAAATGGGATTCTGAAAAAAATAAAATAATTGTGGGGAAAAATAGGAATGGGGAAAAAACTAATATTGATGTTGACTCTTTTTGGTATAGGGGCCCTTTAAAAAATGGTAAAAGTATCGGTGAACCTAAAACGGCTGATACTGGTGTTGAAATATTTAAAATTTTTGGGGAAAATTACAAAAAAGGGGATCGCAGAGTAGGACGTTCTCAATGGTACAAATCTGTGTTTGATTTTGAAAGTACAGATAACTCTGAAGGCATTTTGGAATTATTTAATTTAGATGATAGTCAAATAGAATATTATTTAGAAGAGTGTGTGTTCAATAAAGCTATAGATGGTTGCAAACGCATTATTTTTTTAACAAAAGAATTTAGTAGAGAAAGAGACGAAGAAGGAGCCCAGTTTCCCCCTCCTGTTGCTGATACCCCTGCTGATTCTCCCCCGGCTACTGATACCCCCCCTGTCTCTCCCACTGCTGATTCCACTGCTGACACCCCCTCTGTTGCTGATACCTCTGCTGATACCATTGCTACTGATACCGCCCCCCCTGCTTCTCCCTCTGCTGATACCTCTGCCGACACCCCTCCTATTTCCCCTACTAATCCCCCTCCATGGATTTATATATTTATTGCTATGTGCAGTCTGGTAACGATTCTGTTTATATTCTATTTGAGTAAACGAACTAAACTATTTATTGCAGATGAACTGTCTAAAATAAAAAATACAGAACCAGAGCCTGATGGAAATGGAATAGCAGAGTTAAAACGAGACTTGAGGAGCCTCAATGCATTTTTAGTCAAGCTCCCTGAAGCTCCCAATAAAACTGAGGCGCCAGATACATCTCCGCTCTTACGTGAGTTAATTGATGAGACTAATAAAACGAAAGAAATAGTGTCAAATGATATTGTTCCGAGTATTCAAGATGTAAAAAAACATGTCGATAATTTTTCTTCAAATATTCAGTTAATTATTGGTGAAAAAATAAAGCTGTTGGAAGATGAACTTGATTCATACTTTTCTTTTATCCCAAAGGTGGAAAGCAAACTTGATTCATACTTCTCTTTTATCAAAGAGGAATTTCTCTCAACGTCTCAACGATTATCTGGATTGAGTGCAGAAATTATTTCTGGCCTATCGGATCAGTCAGCGGAGTCTCAAAAGAAGGCAGATGAAAGAATCCGTCTTTTAGGGGAGAATTTTGAACAATTTCAGAAGTCCACGAATGATAATTTTTTAACTGGTGAAGCGCGAATTAATGCTTTATCCGATACCATCAAAGCCCCTCTGGAAAAAATTCCTGAGTTGCTGGAATTCTCAAAAAATCAACAAAAAATTATAGAAGATGAGTTCATCGCTATTCATAAACGAATTTCCGATGAGTTTCCAAATGCAATGGAAAAAGTAATAAAGAAAGCAATAAGTAAAATCGAAATGGTTAATGAGGTAGAGTCATTAACGCTTTATAAATCGGCAAAAGAATTAAATCTGGGAATATGCGACATTGATAAAATAGCTGGTTTACCACATATTGTTCTGGCCACGAACGTTGAGAGTTGGGAAAAAATATTGGCCGAGGCGTATAATGAATTAATGAATTGGGATGACCCAGACAGCCGTTTTTGTAAATTTGTTTTGGATCAATGCCATTTCAAGAGCGTTTTAAGTATGGTATTTGAAAAGGAATATTTAGAAAAAATGTCCCATTTTGCTCTTAATAACGACAAAGAGTCATTTATTAATATTTTAAATGACTATTCTACTAATAGAATCTCAATTAGAATACTTCCTACCATTCTTTACGCCATTGAAAATATGCTTTGCCCGATAGTGAATCATTTGCAGACTCACCCTATGTTCGAGATTAGAAAAATATTAAACCAGGTTGTGGAGATTTTCAGGTTAACCTCAGAAAAATGCGGCATTTTTTTTCATTATGTTCCGGCCGGATCAAACTTTTTATCCTGTGGAGAATACATGGAAAGAGCGCCTAAAGCTAGCATTCTTATCCACCAGATTATACGAAGCGAGCCTGAGTACCAAGAAGTATTTAAAAAATGGTTGAATGATAATCGGATTTCAAATGGCAACGAAAACAGGGATGTTGTGATAGATGTTATAAATTTAGGTTACAGCTTAAAAGATAACGAATCCCTCGTTACGAAAACAATTGTCACTACTTATCATGATATAGAGGGTAAATTCTAAAATTCATTTTTAACCGGATAAAGAACAGATGAAAAATTTAAAGACAATAGTATTAAGTTTTTTTTTTACGATAGCTTTTCTACTCCCCCTACAGGCGTCAGATAGTTATATCGCTGGCTTGAGAATATATGTCAAACAAGACTGCGCCGGTTGTGTTCTCGGTGTGAAGTTTATGGAGAACGCGGAGTGTTATATTCTTGAATGGGATGCAAATGGTATTGGTGGAATAAAAGCAGGCTCACAATATGTAAGGGCGCCAAGCAACTGGTGCCGGGGTCTTAAGGATCCAACTCATTCAAGAGGAAATCCAAATAGAAAGGATACTCTAAAAAATTTAGAAAATATTTTTGAAAAATATGGATTTGATTCTTCGGCAAAATATGCGCCGAAAGAAAATGTAAATTTAAATATAAAACTGAAAAGCCCCCCGCCGTATCCACACTATAAAATTGGCAATCACTCTTGGGATCGTTTTATTTATGAATGTGATAAACCCGAAGAAATTGTCAAGGCATTTCATATGGATCCTGATAAGGTAATCTGTGAAATTCAGGAATGCGATAGCGCAAGTGGTTGTAAAAAACTTGTTTTTAAGGAGCATCCAAATTTATCAAATGAGTCTCCTCCGATACAAGAGAAGGCGGCTACAAATGAAATTTCAAGCATTGTAGCCCTTGGACCAACAGGCGGCCCCGTAGATATGATGCCACCTGTTAAAACCCCGAAGAATACCAAAATAGAAAAACCACAAGTTGAAAAAAAGAGCCTTGGAACGACCCCGGGTCCAAGCCCTGACATCGCAATAACACCTCCAGGAGGAGTTTCAGGAAAAGGATATGACTTAAACGTAAACGATGATACCCCACGAGAAGATGGAGCGGTTAATCCAGAAGCGGACTTTGGAACAGACAATGGCATTATCGGAAAAATAAAAAAAAAATTAGAGAAAGTGTATCCAGAAACTGTCGCAACAAATATATTGATTTATATATTTATTGCCATCAGCCTTTTGTTTATTATTGTAATTACTGCGTATCTGAATAAAAAGAACAAGGCTTTTATTGATGGCAGATTGTCTCAAATAACAAATAAAATAAATAAAACAGAATCAGAATTCGATGGGAAACAGATAACAACGCTCAATAGGGAATTATCAGTATTAAGTGAATCGCTAAACAAATATTCGGAGAAGTTAAGTAAAATTTCAGTGGAAGACGCATTGGAACTTCCACAGGGATTAACCAATGAACTTCATCATAACATTTCACAATCATTAGCGGATGAGATGCGCCCAATTATCAATATTGGCATGGAAACCGTCTTTCATGATTTTTTTCAACGCGCCGACCAAAACATTGATGAAGCAATCAATCCATTGAATAAGCGGTTGGATTCATTTGGTGCAGATATTGAATCGGTTCAGAGTAATGTTCATGCGATTTCTGAGTTCATTTCTGGACTGACTGAAAATGTTGTTTCCGGAATAGCGAGGCAATCAGTAAAAGATAAAAAAGAAGCAATTGAAGCCGTTGATCCTTTGATTGCAGATTCGATAGTATCTCATCAATTTTTTAATGATAAGATTCTCACCCTTTCCGAACAAATTTCCACGCTATCAGATATAATAAAAAAACGTTTACCTAAAAATATGATCCCGGCAGTATCGGATCAATTTAACAAAGATAAAAAAGAAATAATCGACACAATCCCTATTTTAGTGAAAGACATAGAAAAACAGTTTGAAAACATTTTTTTAAAAGCAGAGGAAAAAATTGAAGAAAAAATAGAGGGAAAGCTTGAATCAATAGAAGCCTTCAACGATGAAATATCTGTTGCGGATACCACAGAAAAAATCAAGATGGGCGCATTTAATTTTGATTCTGACGCATGGAAAAGTGGATTATTGAGGTCATATAGCCTTCTACAGGAGAAAAAAGACGTAAAGAGTCAATTCTGTCTTTTCCTTTTGGATATGTGCCATTTTCGCAATATAGTGTCCATGCTATTTGATCATAACTATATGACCAAAATATTAAAAGCATCCCAAGAAGAAAATATGAATAGTTATTTGAACATATTGAATGATTATTCAAGCCATAGAATTTCTGTCAAGATGTTGCCGACTCTGGTTTATATTATAAATAGTATGCTATGCCCCATAGCTCAGAATCAAAGCCATCCGATATTTAGTATATATAAGGATCTTAGCTATATAAATAACATGTTTCTTTTGGCATCCAAAAATCTCGGGATTATATTTCACCATATCCCGCCGCAGGCGAATTTTCTTGCATGTGGAGATCACATGGAAAGATCGCCGAAAGTAAGTATTCTGATTCACCAGATCATAAGAAGCGAAGAGAAATATGTTGATATCTTCAGAGAATGGATAGAATCTTTTAAGCCGTTGAATTCAGGCCAGGACATTGTAATTGATGTCGTGAATTTAGGTTATAATTTTGAAGGTCAGGAAGAGCCTGCGGAAAAAAGTATAGTAACCACTTATCATGATATTGAAGGGAAATTTTAACTAAGGACTCGTTCAAAAATAATTTTATATTTTGGAAGCTAATTCATCGAAGTCTGACTGCGTTATGAAAACTCGACGTATCCCGATATACCTCAAGTTGTCATGCCTTGTCAGACAGGCGGCTGAACTCCAAAAATGATAATTTATGGGTGAGCGAGTCCCTAAATATTAAGAGCCAATGGAATACATTTTAAATCATATTAAACATCTTGAAGAATTTTTAAATAGCTCTGATGACTTTAAAAAATATCTTCCTGAGATTAAAAAAAATATTAGAAATCGAAAGACAAAAATATACAGCCTCTCAGTGCATGAGTTGGAAACTTTGAAGGACACAGACAGGCTTTTTGCTCAACTCCCGGATGAGATATCAGATAATGCTTCCATAGAAAAAATCCAGGAAAAACTGGATTCACTTTCAAGGGCGGACTTTTTTATAAATTCACTGATAAAAGTTGTTATTTCATATTGGTCTTTGCGGTTAAATGAAACATCATCAGAGTATATTATTCGCTTCTTTACGCTTGCATCGAAGAAATATGGTCTTACTCGATATCCCAATGGCGATCCTGCCGACATTGACAGACAGAAAAAGGTCAGGGGATTATTATCTGGAAATGATGATGATTGGGAATACTTGTCAATTTTTCCTAAAACGAATATTACTCAGATAAACTACCTGAATAATAAAGAAAAAAAATCTCTTAAAGCAGTGATTAATATTTATGATATACTGAAATGGGAGCAAGAGAGTTTATCTGTTCTTTTGTTTCATTTATCGGAATATATTGGGTCAATAATAACATGCGGAAGTGAAAAACTCATAGAAGGTTTGGACCGTAAATTTTTTAAAATAAAACCCATGTATCCCCTTCCTGATTCCGAGCCCAATTGGTTGAGCCGCTTCCCTCTTTTTAAAAAAAACATTGATGACTATAGTAGAAGGATAGTTGAAAGCGAAAAACACAATTTTAAAGATTCAATGACTTGTGAGTTAAATAAGGGTTTCCCGTGGATTGACCTGAAAAAAAATCTCAAAAGCGGAGATCGGATTGGAATAAGCAGAGAATATTCAAGCGTGTTTGACGAAATTGAAAAAATGTCAGGGATGCTTAATCAAGGTAAATATAAGCTGGATTATTTTATAAGCTTGCAGGATATTTTTTTAAAAGATGGTCGTTTCGCAGATAAGGGATTCGGGAATGATGTGCTTTTATTAAAAGAATTGAATCTGAAGGAGGACAGGTTCAATGAAAAAGAGTTAAAGGCGTTTAACTATTGGAATGGGGCCAGTGATCCTCTAAAAAGTGTCCTGACTCTGTCATATAATCGTTTTGAATATGAAGCTTGTGAAAAAGATTTAATACAAAACCCCCATAAATTGGCAATTGATGAGGGAAAATTTCCCGTATTGTATTCCATACAAATGCTTTTATTGTCTCCAACTTTGGACCAGCTTCACGAAAAAAATATACCGTTTGAAATTTTTTCCGAAGAGAATATAAGCGGCGATGTTGGAGAAAAAATTCAAAATCATTTTAGATCGTTATTGGGCGCTGATATAAAAAATAAAAAGATAGAGACGATTATATCGGACTGGGGAAAAATTCCTGAAATATGTTTAAATGATGAATCAAAAAAAAGAATTAATTTATTGAAAGTTGTTTTCGCTTTTAACAAAAATGAAATTGATTTTTTTGCATTGATTCAGCGTATTCCAGGCGATATGCAAGGAGAAATTACTAAATTTTTGGATCGCCAGGCTTATCAACAAATCAACAATTCCGAATTATCTTCTTTCGCTGAGTATGATATTAAGAAATTGATTTTATTTTATGCGTCCTATGTTAATTTTTTAGGAGACAACTTATCAATAGATTATTTTATTGAATTTTCAATCCGCTTATCCTTTTTTGGAGAAGATTGTTTGGAAAATTTGAAAATTGGATTGGCAGGGGACCTTAAAAGAGTAATCATTTCCACAATTCAGATAGTTAGCGCAGGCATATCGGATAAAGAGAAATTTGCGTTAAACTTAGAATATATAGCAGACAATGATTATGCCGCCGCAAAAAAAATGGTCTTCAGTGTCATTGGAGATCGAAAGATTTCTGAATCTATAAAAAATGAGATTCAATCAGCGCATAGCGCCGGATATTTGAGGAAGTTGATAAAATTCATGGAACAAGCCGATGTTGAAGTGAAATCTCATGACTGGCCTGTTTCGATCATTGAAAAACATAACGCGTCTATCGAGCAGGTTAATGGAATATATAATGATGATATTATTCCTTGGCTTAAGGGACAAAAAAGTTGCATACATGCATTAAGGAATATCCCGGAACTAAACATCAGTGAAGATGAAAGATGGTTTATCGAAAAAAAGATGCCCGAAAAAGGAGGATCACTTTCTTGTATCAATAGGCGTTATGAGGATTTAATCCATCATATTCCTGAAGCGGAAAAGGTTTTATCCAATAGGCGGAAAAATAAAAGATTGAATGCAGACACTCTTAAAAGATTAATGGGGCTATTCGATATTTTGAGTTCCGCATATTGCATGAATCGATGTAAGCTGGGAGACTCAAGGATTATTGCCAGCCTTTTTCACTTAATACAAAAGAGATATTTTTTTTTCATCAGACATTATTACGCTCTTTATGAATGGGAGGAGTTTATAGAAGGGGGAAATATTAATAATATTGATGAAAAAATAGATGTTTTTGCAATGGACCCAAGCTATTTTAAAAGTTCTGATAGATGGATAAAGATCAGAAAATCTGAGTTGAAAAGTGAAAGTTTGGAAAGCGAAGACAATATTTATAGAATATTTTTTTCGTCTGGCGCAATTGACTCCGCAAGAAAAATTTTGGCAATTGATGATAAAATTTTAGGAAGGCTTAAAGAATATATCAATATAAAAAATAAACTAAACGGTGTGGAGTGGTTCGGGAGTCAATTCAGATCAGAAGACGAACGACAAAAAATTCATAGCTACAAGAATGAAATTGCAATGAAGGTCGCCGATATAAAAAAAAATATAGCCGCAAGAATGAAAGTCGCCACATAAAAAAATAAGTGACACATCGCTCCGTCATGTTTTTTTGAGGTCTTGCATATGAGGAACGATGCTTCGCAAACTCGTCTTTTTTTTTACGCCTTAAAAATTTATAACCATGTGATTGCGTCACCCATTCGGTTTAATAATGACCTTCAGCGCGTTTCCCCCCTCCACGACCCGCTGAAATCCGTCGGCGGTCTCGTTCAGCGGAAGGGTGTGGGTGATCATTTCATCCACGTTTATGGTTTGGGTCTCAATGAGCCTCATGGCCTCAATGATATCCGGGGGGCCGCAATAATACGACGTCAGGATCGCCACCTCGCTGGTCCAGAGGGAGTTGATGGGGATTGTGACCGGTTGGTCGGGTTCGGGCACCGTGAAAAAAACAATGGCGCCCCCCTTTTCAACGCATTCCCATGCCTGCTCCACCGCAGAGACGGCCGAGGCGCACAGTATGACCAGATCGGCTTTTTTTCCGTTTTTTTCAATGAGCCGCTTTGAAACGTCTTGTCTGGCGTCAAAGGCCTGTTCCGCGCCAAATTCAATGGCTTTTTCAAGCCTGTCCCGGTCTATGTCCACGGCGAACGACGGGATGTTTTTTATTTTCGCCAGCTTGATGTGCATCAAGCCGGAAACGCCGCATCCGATGATCAGGACGGACCTGATATCGGATGGTCCAACGTCGGAGGGCCTGAATTCATGGGATCCGCCGTCGGAGGCGCGCGCATGACATGACATCAAATCGGCGGATGAGCATATTCGGGCGGCGGCCAGGCGCCAGGCCCGCGTCACACAGGCCAGAGGCTCGATGAAAACGGATTGATCAAAGGAGATGGCGTCTGGAAGGAGATACGTCCCATGCTCAATCAGGGACCGGGGGACCAAAACATATTCGGAAAATCCGCCGGGAAGTCTCTCCGTGGTTTCACAACATGCCGGGTAGCGCCCGGTCTTGCAATGAAAGCATTCCATGCAGGGCGCTTTGGGGGCGATGAAGACCCGGTCCCCAGGTTTGATTTTTTTCACAGACCGCCCGACTTCAATCACTTCGGCGCCCATTTCATGGCCCGGCACCAAAGGCGCCCGGGGCAGACGATACCATTCCACGACATCGCTGCCGCATATGCCGCAGGAGATCACCTTGACCAGCGCCTCATGGTCGCCCGGAACCGGTGCCGGGTCGTCCTCGATTCGGACGTCGTTGTTGTTATGCCATCTGGCGACTTTCATGAGGGTTCATTTTTCAAAGCGTTGTAGAGATCAAATGCCTTTTCCGGGGTTTCATTGTGGTGAACCACCTCTTTGACGGCTTTGATCATGGCCACCGGCGATTCGGATTGAAAAATATTGCGGCCCATGTCAACGCCGGCCGCGCCTTCCTGAACGGCTTTATACGCCATGGTCAAGGCGTCGAACTCCGGTATTTTTGTCCCCCCGGCCATGACGATGGGCACCGGGCAGGAGGCGGTCACGGTCTCAAAACCCTTTTCCACATAGTAGCTTTTGATGTATTGAGCCCCAAGCTCCGCGCATATCCGCGTGGCCAGCCTGAAATAACGGGCGTCCCGGTTCATGTTCTTTCCAACGGCGGTCACCGCCAGGGTGGGGATTCCGTATCGGTTTCCCAGGTTCACCATTCGGGTCATGTTGATGATGGACTCTTTTTCAAATTCCCCTCCGATGAACACCTGCACCGCCATGGCGCACACATTCAGGCGAATGGAGTCTTCAATGTCCACAGCGATCTGTTCATTGGACAACTCGCTTAATATGCTGGTTCCCCCGGAGACCCTCAAAACGATGGGCGCCTGGGTGGAGGGGGGGACAATGCTTCGAAGAATCCCCCGGGTCAGCATCAGGGTGTCGGCATGTTCCACCAGGGGGAGGATGTCAATGTCGATGCGCTCCAGACCGGTGGTGGGTCCCTGGAAATAGCCATGATCAATGGCCAGCATGACCGTGCGGCCGGATTCGGGATTGAATATTCGCGCCAGGCGGTTTTTCATCCCCCAATCCAGAGAATTGGAGCCCTTTAAAAAAAATCCTTCGGTCTTTTGCGGTCTGTCCGCGTAGAATCGTTTCGCCTCTTTCATTCCATCCATGTCGGCCATTTAAAATATCTCCTTGTTTGTATAGTCGCTCCGGATCGTCTTCGAAGGGTCAAAGACAATGGGGCATTTTGATATAAATGCTGAATATTTCAAATTACACGTGGCCTGTCAAGACGAAAAAAAGAGGGCGCTTTTATCTTTTTTTCAGCGGTTGAAAAAATGCGACGTTTTGGACATCGAACCTTTAGGGTTCGCGCAAAAAATAACGTACCATTTTGAGGGCGGATTCATCCTGCCAGGATCATCATGTATGGATGGGTTATAAAAACTCGGCGGATCCATTTGATATACCTCAAGTTTTTATGCCCACGCATATCGATGGGTCAGACTGGCGACTTAACCCTCAAAATTGGTAATTTATTGTTGAGCGAACCCGTAAGGAGTTTTTTTAACGTATTTTTATGTTTTGAATGATATTTATTTCCAAAGGATTCTTTGACATCGCGGGTTTGTGGTGGTATAAAAAAACGTTTACTTAAAAAAATATTTCAAACAGGGGGAAAATAGATGGAGACTAAGAACGCGCCCCAGAAGATGCTTTTGGGTAATCAGGCCATTGGGCGGGGGCTGGTGGAGGCGAGCTGTCATTTTGTCACCTCTTATCCAGGCACGCCAAGCTCGGAAATCCTGCCAGCGGTGGTTCTGTACAAAAAAATGGAGGGGTTGAATATTTACGCCAATTGGGCCGTGAATGAGAAGATCGCTTTTGACGAGGCCTTGGCCGCCAGTTACACCGGCAAACGAGCGGCGGTGATCATGAAACAGGTGGGGTTGAATGTGG
>Ga0307987_1000064_pt1 | contig 62241 bp, 51 predicted proteins | sample EllFjometagen181_FD_203157 | JGI IMG/M metagenome (GOLD analysis project Ga0307987, IMG submission 203157) | Marine microbial communities from Ellis Fjord, Antarctic Ocean - #181 | ecosystem: Environmental > Aquatic > Marine > Unclassified | place: Southern Ocean | collected 2014-10-08 | reverse complement strand
ATTGGAATGATTGACCTGATTCGAAGGGATTGAGACTTTATGAAGCTTTCCGCCCATTCTCTGGCCTCACCATTGGAATGATTGACCTGATTCGAAGGGATTGAGACTAAAAAAAGAATCAACAACGGCAAATATAAAATATCATTGGAATGATTGACCTGATTCGAAGGGATTGAGACGAATCTTCTGAGTCGTCCAGTAAGACCCAATCACATTGGAATGATTGACCTGATTCGAAGGGATTGAGACGACACACATCAGCATGGGGCGCCAATTTGCGGCTAACATTGGAATGATTGACCTGATTCGAAGGGATTGAGACTCTTTAACCATTTTCGGGTCTTTGAAAACCCAGAAGATTGGAATGATTGACCTGATTCGAAGGGATTGAGACATGGAGCTGTTTTCACGCCCCACGTCGATGTTATTAAATTGGAATGATTGACCTGATTCGAAGGGATTGAGACAAATAGATTTTTGTTTTGATCGGATATTGTCACAGCATTGGAATGATTGACCTGATTCGAAGGGATTGAGACTATCCTATTGCTTCTATTTCAGCCCTGCTCAAAATATTGGAATAATTGACCTGATTCGAAGGGATTGAGACCGTGCGGCGGCACAAATAACGGGAGTTGCGAGATAATTGGAATGATTGACCTGATTCGAAGGGATTGAGACGGTGATCCAGGCGCAAGGCATCAACCGGGTGGTGAATTGGAATGATTGACCTGATTCGAAGGGATTGAGACCGGCCGGAACGTATGATGGGAGCCAGGCACATCTTGATTGGAATGATTGACCTGATTCGAAGGGATTGAGACCGGCATCTTTTTAATCACTCCGTAAAGATCATCTTCATTGGAATGATTGACCTGATTCGAAGGGATTGAGACTATGCTTTTTCACACCACGGGTTGAAATCCCTAAACATTGGAATGATTGACCTGATTCGAAGGGATTGAGACGGGGAAACCCGGTCTGGCGGTCAAGCCGTCACTGATGATTGGAATGATTGACCTGATTCGAAGGGATTGAGACATTAAAAAGATGCCGATGGGCCTTGCCAGATCGGTAAATTGGAATGATTGACCTGATTCGAAGGGATTGAGACAATTACGCTTATCCATGCACGGCCACAAGGGTTATCATTGGAATGATTGACCTGATTCGAAGGGATTGAGACGGTGTTTTCGTTGGGTTACGGTAAAAATTCCTTATAATTGGAATGATTGACCTGATTCGAAGGGATTGAGACTTGCATTTAGTTGTGCTTTTAAGTATTGCATTTTTTATTGGAATGATTGACCTGATTCGAAGGGATTGAGACGAGGCTAACCCAGGGTTCGGTCATTGGTCGTTGCGGAAATTGGAATGATTGACCTGATTCGAAGGGATTGAGACGTGGCTCAATTCTTGGGTCAATCTCAAATATTCTTCATTGGAATGATTGACCTGATTCGAAGGGATTGAGACGACGTTTGATTCCGTGGAGAGATAGGTGTTTGTCAACTATTGGAATGATTGACCTGATTCGAAGGGATTGAGACTGTAGGCCATTTACGTATCCTAGCCCCCCACCCCAATTGGAATGATTGACCTGATTCGAAGGGATTGAGACAGCAGCAGCAGCAGCAGCAGCCATAGTAGCAGCAATTGGAATGATTGACCTGATTCGAAGGGATTGAGACTCAACACCCCGGTACTTAAGTAGGGTGTCGACTATTACTATTGGAATGATTGACCTGATTCGAAGGGATTGAGACTCCATTCACAATCACACAGGTGTCACCCACCTCAACATTGGAATGATTGACCTGATTCGAAGGGATTGAGACATATTGATCATGGGCGTGTCCACAACCCCAGCCGTCATTGGAATGATTGACCTGATTCGAAGGGATTGAGACAATAATAACAGAGCTCTCGGTAGAGCCTTTTTAGCATCATTGGAATGATTGACCTGATTCGAAGGGATTGAGACGTTCGCATAGATTGTTCCAAAATTGTTCAGCTTGGTCATTGGAATGATTGACCTGATTCGAAGGGATTGAGACGTAGAAGCACTTTGCGGGGCTTTTCCGAGTTGTCAAGCATTGGAATGATTGACCTGATTCGAAGGGATTGAGACCGCAATAACCACAGTGGCCATCATATTTTTGATGGATTGGAATGATTGACCTGATTCGAAGGGATTGAGACTGTTTTTGTTTTCCTGGGCGATTTTGTGGATCACGATTGGAATGATTGACCTGATTCGAAGGGATTGAGACGGTGTGCGCATAGATGTAACTGCACGACTTTGTTCAAATTGGAATGATTGACCTGATTCGAAGGGATTGAGACGGATCTAAAAGTGATTGTCACCTCCGCCACCATCGACATTGGAATGATTGACCTGATTCGAAGGGATTGAGACCATGAAGATGTTAGGAACGAGTCGAAACAAGTCTCCATATTGGAATGATTGACCTGATTCGAAGGGATTGAGACTTAAATACTCTTATATGGGAAAAGAAAGATTTAAGAATTGGAATGATTGACCTGATTCGAAGGGATTGAGACACCCACGGCGCGTCATAGGCCATCGCGGGTATAGACAATTGGAATGATTGACCTGATTCGAAGGGATTGAGACAATTTACCCTTTAACATTCGCGTGAACGGCAACGTTCATTGGAATGATTGACCTGATTCGAAGGGATTGAGACTATGAAATTTCAATCTTCTCCTACTAATATACAACAATTGGAATGATTGACCTGATTCGAAGGGATTGAGACCAATTCCGCTTGATTCCAACATGAAGGGCATCAACATCGGAATGATTGACCTGATTCGAAGGGATTGAGACTCTGGATCATTCCCTGCTCCATGATCCCACCCTGAGATATATCGGAATGATTGACCTGATTCGAAGGGATTGAGACTATTATCAATCATCGCCCTGGTATGTTGGCTCTATGAATTTATCGGAATGATTGACCTGATTCGAAGGGATTGAGACGAAAACACACGAGCCGGGGCCTCGGTGGTGGCGATGGCATCGGAATGATTGACCTGATTCGAAGGGATTGAGACCCCTTGGTAATTACTGTTCCCCTGATCTGTTTTAAATTCATCGGAATGATTGACCTGATTCGAAGGGATTAAAACAGCAAATGTGACAACATAAGTATTTCCGCTTAAATCAACATTTCCAAACCGCTACTTTTTAAGCGCTTACAGGCCGCCGCTGAAAGCCGCCAACGACACAGAATCATGATTTTGTTTTAAAAATATAAAAAGGATTTTCCAATGAAAGAGTTTGCCGAGATTAACTTAAACTTCCTGGGCGAAGACGTGGACGTAGAGGTTAAAAAAGCGGCGGGCAAAGATGGCGCTGGCGCCGTTCCCAAGGATTTTTATAAAACGTACTCGGCCATGGCAAACACTGAAGGGGGAGTGGTATGGCTTGGCATTACAGAAAAAAAAGACCATTCCTTTAAAGTCACCGGCATTAAAGATACCCGCAAAGTCAAAAAAAATCTATGGGACGCATTGAATGATCGGGATTGTGTGAGCCGCAACATATTGAATGAAAAAGATGTCCAAGTGGTCCAGGAAAAAGGGCTGAATATCATACAAATCAATGTGCCGCGCGCTTCGCGTCATCAGCGACCGGTCTATCTGGGAAAGAACCCGCTGACCGGAACATATCGTCGCAATTATGAAGGCGATTACCGTTGCGATGAAGAAAGCGTCCGTCGGATGCTGGCGGAACAGATTGAAGATTCTCGCGACAGGCGACTACTGGAAGGCTTTGATTTTCCTGATATTCACATGGACTCTTTCCTTGCGTATCGAAATGCGTTTCACTCAACAAGGCCCTCTCATCCCTGGGGTAATATCAGTGATCGGGAGTTTATTCGCAATATCGGAGGATTGTCGCGTGATCGGCAAACAGGCATCGAAGGTTTGACCCTGGCCGGGTTGCTGATGTTTGGCAAGTTGCGATCCATTCTTGACGCGGCTCCAAATTATGTCGTTGATTACCAGCAACTCCCCCATCAAAAGGAATCCGAAAGCAGCCGTTGGCTGGACCGAATAACAACGGATGGCTCTTGGTCGGGCAATCTATATGATTTTTATCGACGCGCCATAAATCGTTTGGTTCAGGATTTAAAAGTCCCATTTAAGTTGATAGGGGATCAACGGGTGGATGATACCCCCGTGCACGAAGCATTGCGTGAGGCGTTCGTCAATTCTTTGATTCATGCCGATTATTCGGGACGGGTGTCTGTGCTGATTGTTAAACGACCGGAACTTTTTGTTTTTCGAAATCCAGGGAATATGCGCATTCCCATTGAAGACGCTGTTTTGGGAGGCAACAGTGATTGCCGCAACCGGAATCTTCAAAAAATGTTCCAGTTAATCGGGTTGGGGGAACAGGCGGGTTCTGGATTGCCAAAAGTATATACCAATTGGAAAAAACAACATTTTCGTCCCCCGGAACTTTGGGAAAGAATCGACCCGGATCAGACGTTGCTCCGTCTGCGTCTTTCAAGCTTGATCTCGGAAGAGGCCCTTCAATCTTTAAATGAAAAATTTGGGGATGACTTTGGCCGCATGACGGAAACGGAACGATTGGCTCTGATAACGGTTGAAATTGAGGGGACAGTAACGCACGCTCGTCTGAAACAGATGAGTAGCGACCATCCCAGTGATATCACATCCATATTAAGGCATCTTGTTGATGCTGGAGCTCTTGAATCCACAGGCAGGGGGCGAGCGACCGCCTATTATTTCCCAGGAGAAGCTCCTAAAATTACAGCGGAAAAATCTGGAGATGAAAAATGGACAGGCCCCATCCCCCATAAAGCGGAGAGCATATCCCATAAGGAAGGGAGCATGTCCCATAAGGCGGAGAGCATATCCCATAAGGAAGGGAGCATGGCCCATAAGACGGAGAGCATGTCCCATAAGGAAGGGAGCATGGCCCATAAGACGGAGAGCATATCCCATAAGGAAGAGAGCTACCCCCATAAGACGGAGAGCTACCCCCATAAGGCGGAGAGCTACCCCCATAAGGATATCTCTGACAGGCGCTGGAATGAGCTATGGGCGCTGGCCGCCCCAATCAGGGACCGGAAGCGATCCCCAAAAAATGATGTTCTTAACGCAATTAAAGCGCTTTGTTCTCACTGTTTTTTAAGCGTGGATGATTTATCGAAACTTCTGAATCGGAAGCCAAAGACATTGAGAAAAAACTATTTGTATCGAATGGGCGATGCTCTGGAAATGCGTTTCCCGAATAATCCCAAACATCCCCGGCAAGCCTATCGCGCAAAAAAGAAAACGTAAGGCTCCGCCCGGCTGACCGCTTCGAAACATTGAAAAATTTGGACTAAGGGCTTTTGACTCCAAGGAATTTCTTACCGAGATAGGGGTGATACCATGAGCATTTTAAGCTTGCGACTACCCAATTCACTTCATGAACAGATACGACTATTGGCAAAAAAAGATGGCATTTCCATCAATCAATTTGTGGCTTCCGCAGCCGCCGAAAAAATGGCCGCGCTTTTAACTGAAGAATATATTGAAAGCCGATCAAAAAGGGCCAGCCACAAAAAATTCCAGGCCGTCCTTAATAAAATCCCGGATGTGGAGCCAGAAGATCACGACAGGCTGTAACCCGAATCCAACCCCTTGAGACAGGCGGATAGTCCTTGATAAAAAATCGGCGAATCCCGATATGCCCGCATTTTTATGCCCACACATATCGGATGGTCAGGCCGCGCATTAACCCTCAAAATGGCACATTATTTTTCATCCGAACCCTCGCCCAACCGGCGCGTCTTGACGGTTTCGACAAACAATCCAATGAATTCAATGGCGTCCTCCACAATGCAGACATCGGCGATCTGAAAAACAGGCGCGTCGGGATCGGTGTTGATCGCCACGATAAACCCGGAGTCTTTGATCCCTTCGATATGCTGGCTCGCGCCCGATATCCCGCATGCGATGTACAGCTTTGGAGAAATCATGGCGCCGGTCATTCCCACCTGTTTGCTGTATGTCACCCATCCATAATCGCAAATCGGCCGGGAGGCGCCTGTGGCGGATCTCGGAAATATCTCCGCCAGCATTTCCATGTATTTGTAATTTTCCCCGTCCCTGATTCCCCGACCGCCGGAAACAATGACATCGGCCTGGCCAAGCTCCGATCCCGCAACGGGCGACGCTTTGGTTCCGGTGAATGTCATTCGGTCTTCATGGCCGTCATAAACCATTTTCGTCACCCTGCCCGCCGTTGAGTTGTCCGGGAAGACCGGTTTAAAAGCGCCGGGTTGGATGGTCACAACCAGGGGGGACGCGCCCTTGGAAAATGTGGCGGAGAGTTTCCCGCCAAACATGGGCCGCGAAAAACAGATGTTCCCGTCCGCGGCAAAGACGTCTTCCACGCCGGTGACGCAGGACGCGCCAATGGCGACTGAAAGGGCCGGGGCATAGTCCATCCCCGAGGTTGAATGGGGGGCGCATATGTAATCAAAACGCCTCTCCACAAACAGCTTGGCCAAAATTTTTTTATATACCGATCCGTTGTATGTCAAAAGTCCGGGAACGCCAACCGCGCAAACATCATACCCGGCGTCGCGGCTGATCTGTTTTGACAGCCGGTCGATGTGGTCCCCGATGACAAAAAGAACGATTTGGCCGTCTTGTCCGTCCGCTATTTTTTGGGCCAGGGACAGCAATTCATAAATGATCGGCTTGACCTTTCCCTGGCCATGCTCGACCTTTCCATGGCCATGCTCGACGATAATGGCTATTTTTTTTGTCATGATCCGTCCGGCCTTTTTTTCACTGGAGCAACGCTTTTTTTTCAAGGATGTCAATCAACTGATCCACCTTCTCCTGCCTTGTTCCATCCAGAAAAACGCCGTCTGATTTTTTGTTGCGGGATCCAACGCCTTTAAAAATCAAGTCCGGCTCATTTCCATCAAAAACGCCTGAGTCAATCACGTCCAGCGACTTTTTCTTTGCCCTTAAAACCTTTGAGAGAGCGGGGTACCTCGGGAGGTTGATCCCGGTCTGGATGGTCAAAAGACAAGGCAATGTAATGTCAAACATATCCCTGGCCCCCCCTTCGGTTTCCCTTTCCACAGAGACCATTTTTTGATCCGGGGATATTTTTTCAGAGATGACGGCGCCGCCGCAGGGGATGGAAAGCATCTGGGCGATCATGGGTCCGGTCTGAGCGTTCATTTCATCACTGGACATGATTCCGGTCAGTATCAGATCATAGCCCCGGTTTTTTGCGTACGAGGCGATCCATGAGGCGACAAGAAAAGGCGATGGGCGGCCCACCACGCCATCGACGATGTGAACGCCCTCGTCCGCCCCCATTCCAAGGGCGCGTCTCAATGTGTTTCGGGCATGATCCGAACCCACGGTGACGGCGTGGACGCGCGAATCTGGAAACCGCTCTTTGATCCGCAACGCCTCCTCAATGGCATACGCGTCAAAGGGGTTCATTTCAAATCGGGTGGAGTCCGAATGCGCCACCCATGAGCCCCCATCGTTTACCCTGATCTCGGATTCGGATTCCATGACATGCTTGACGCAAACCAAAATCTTCATATTTTTTTTATGCCCTGTGTTTTATGACCTGCGAATGTTGATGCGATCCCATCGAAAATATCTTATGTAAAACAGCGGCATGACGGTGTCAAGAAAAATAGAACGAACGCTCGTTTTTTTATTGACACACGGCTCCGGCCAAGTGTAGGGTGTTTTTATAAAATCAAGTGTAGGGTGTTTTATAAAATTAAGTGCAGGGTGTTTTTATGAAATCAGAGGCTGGCGTCTATTTTCCCAAACCCAAACACTTTATTTAACGACTCTGGCCTGCAAGGACATAAAAAAGATAAAAGGAGATAAAATGGTCACACTGATCGCGGAAATCAAAGCAAAGGATGGAAAAGAAAAAGAGATGGAGAGTCTTTTTGCCGGGCTGATTCAAGAGGTGGAAAAAGAGGAGGGAACCCTTGAGTATGTGTTGCATAAATCCCTGAATGATCCATGCAAATTCATGTTTTACGAAGTGTATAAAGACAACGACGCCGTGGGCCTCCACAACTCCACAGATTATTTTAAAAAGGCCATGACGGCCCTGGCGCCTCTCCTTGACGGAAAACCAAAAATCGAATTATACGAAGAAGTGAAGAGGATCGCCAGATAAAATGAGCGACATTTATCTCATACGACATGGCCAGGCGTCATTTGGCTCTGAAAACTACGACAAGCTGTCTGAAAAAGGAATTTTTCAGGCCAAAATACTGGGGCGTCATTTGGCGAATATGGAAATAAAATTCGACGCGATCTATTCCGGAGAGATGGAGCGGCAGAAAAAAACAGCCGACGGAATCGTCACCGAATATCGTCGAAAGAATCTTTTTGTTCCCGAGCCTGTGGCGGACGCCTCCTGGAATGAATACGATTCCACCGCCATATGGGAATCCCAGACCGCGATGATGCTCAAGGATGACCCGACGCTTTTTGACGGATTTGACGCGAATCATATCGACGAAAAAGCCTTTCAAGCCATTTTTTCAAACGCGATGGAAAGGTGGATTTCAGGAAAATATGACGCGCCCGGCGCCGTTTCCTGGAATGCCTTCAAAAACCGGGTGACCGGCGGACTAAACCGTCTCATGAAAACCTGGGGCTCATCCAAAAAAATCGCTGTTTTTTCTTCGGCTGGCGCCATCTCCGTGGCGACGCAAATGGCCCTGGATCTTTCCGACGCCAAAACCATAGATCTGTCGTGGCAGTTGATCAACGCCTCCGTCACCCGATTGAAATACAATGACGGCAAAATGATCCTGTCGGGGTTCAATGATATCGGGCCCCTTGAATCAATGGGCGACAAAACCCTTTTAAGCTATAGATAGCCTGGCGATAGCTTGGCGATAACCTGCCGATAGCTTGTCGATAAACTTCTGATAATATGGCGATAACCGCCGATAACCATGGAGAGGCCAATGGATTTTACAGTTTCCGAAAAAACCCAAACGATTGTTGAAATGATGGATGAGTTTGTGACCAAAGAACTCCACCCCCTTGAAATGGATATGGATTCCAGCGATGGCGATGGCGACGCCTTTGAAACAAAATTAAACGCCCCGCGTGAAAAGGTAAAACAGATGGAGCTGTGGGCGCCCAATCATCCCAAAGAATTTGGCGGCATGGGTCTGGGCCTGATGGAGCATGCCTTTGTTTCCGAGGTTTTGGGGCGCTCGCCGTTGGGGCATTATGTCTTTGGCTGCCAGGCCCCTGACGCCGGGAATATTGAAATTCTCCACAAGTACGGAACCCATGCTCAAAAGGAGACGTATTTAAAGCCCCTGATTGACGGAAAAATCAGAAGCTGTTTTTCAATGACCGAAGTGGACATGCCCGGATCAAACCCGGTCATGCTTGAAACCACCGCCAAAAAAGACGGAAACGATTATCTGATCAACGGCCACAAATGGTACACCTCATCCGCCGACGGGGCCGAGTTCGCCATTGTCATGGCCGTGACAAACCCTGAAAACCCGACCTATCTTCAGGCCAGCATGATCATTGTGCCATGCGACACAAAGGGGTTTAATCTGGTCAGGAACATCCCGGTCATGGGCCATGCGGGAAAAGGCTATTTCAGCCACGGCGAAATCATATACCAGAACTGCCGCGTTCCCCGTGAAAATATCCTGGGCGCCGAAGGAGAGGGATTTGTCATGGCCCAGGACCGACTCGGACCTGGAAGAATTCACCACTGCATGAGATGGATCGGAATATGCGACAGAGCCTTTGACATGATGTGCCGACGAGCGGCTCAAAGAACCATCGCGCCGGGCAAAAAGCTGGCCTCCAAACAGATCGTCCAGATATGGATCGCCGAGTGCGCCGCCGACATTCAGGCGGCCCGGCTGATGGTTCTTCATGCGGCGTGGATGATTGATCATGTCGGCGCGTCCGCCGCCCGAAAAGAAATCTCCATGATCAAGTATGTCACGGCCAACACCCTTCAAAAGGTTCTGGACACCGCCATTCAGATTCACGGCGGACTCGGGATGTCTTCAGACACGGTTCTCTCGTTTTTCTGGCGCCATGAACGGGGCGCCCGAATCTACGATGGGGCGGATGAAGTTCACAAAATATCCGTAGCCAAACGAATTTTAAAACCGTACATGAATTGATTTTTAAACAATCCCCTAAGAAAATTTCAAGGATGAATGGCATGATTGACGCGCCCACAAATATCAGGAAAGGAGAAGAGCTGGATATCCTCCGGCTTGAAACGTTCTTAAAGGATCGGATCAGCGGACTGTCAGGCCCCATTGAGGTCAAACAGTTCCCTTCGGGCTTTTCAAATCTCACATATCAAATAAAGGCCGGCGAAAAAAAACTGATACTCCGGCGTCCCCCCTTTGGAACCAAGGCCAAATCCGCCCACGATATGGGAAGGGAGTTCCGCATTCTAACGGCCATCCATTCTGTTTTCCCCTATTGTCCCCAACCGTATCTCTATTCCAAAGACCCCTCTGTCATCGGCGCTCCTTTTTATATCATGGAAAAACTGGAAGGCATTATCCTGAGAAAAAATCTGCCGGATGGCCTCTCTTTCACGCCCAAACAGGCAAAAACCCTTAGCCAATCTTACCTTGACATCCAGCTCCAGCTCCATTCCATAGATTACGCGGCCATCGGTCTTGAAAATTTTGGAAAACCCCAGGGGTATGTGAAACGGCAGGTGGACGGGTGGAGCCAAAGATACAGAAACGCCAAAACCGCCGACGCGCCGGATTTTGAGGATGTGATGGCCTGGCTGGACGAACGCCGCCCGCCTGATTGCCAAAAACCGGGAATCATTCACAATGATTACAAGCTGGACAATCTGGTCCTTGACACTGAAAATCCAACAAAAATCATTGGCGTTCTGGACTGGGAAATGGCGACCATTGGAGATCCGCTGATGGATATGGGGAGTTCTCTGGCCTACTGGGTCCAACAAAGCGACTCGGCTGAAATGCGTCACATGCGAACCCTGCCCACCCATATTGACGGATTTTTGACCCGGGAGGAACTCGTTGAACGGTATCTTGAAAAATCCGGGTTGACCACGGACCATTTTGATTTTTATCTTGTGTTTGGACTGTTCCGCCTGGCCGGCATCGCCCAGCAGATTTACTACCGCTATTTCCACGGGCAAACCAAAGACAAACGGTTTGCCTCGCTTATTTTCGCCGTCTTGATTCTTGAGGGGGCGGCCAAAAAAATAACGCTGAACCGCTGATCTGATTCCAAGGGTTCAAAAGAAAAATATTTCAGTCTGTTATAAAAAAAGCGGTGGGCATCATCAAAGCGCCCCCGCAAAAAAAATCGGCGGACCCAAACCACCCGACCAAACCACCCCAAAAGGCATTAAATGAAATACAGTGAATTCCTGGATATGGTTCCCGATTCAAGGATCGATATATGCGGCGGCGCTTTTTTTGGAAACCGGTGTCAAACAAAAATCAAAAAGCCAGAGACCGTGATGCGGAATCTGGGAAAAATATTCGACGCCACTTTGAAAATAGGCGTTGAAAAAGGGTTCCAGGCCATGACCATGCGCGATTTGAGCGCCGCCGCCGGCCTGAGCATGGGGGCGCTTTACTCATATTTTTCAAGCAAGGAAGAGATTCTAAAGATTTTTTTAAGCGAGGGGCGAAAAATCATCCGCCGGATTCTCATGGAATTCACTGAAAAAGAGAACGAGCCCGTCCAAAAGCTTGAAACCGCCATCCAGGTTCATCTTTTTTTAAGCGAACGAATGCACAAATGGTTTTATTTCTCATATATGGAGACCAAAAACTTAAGTCTCGCGGAAAAACAAAAGGCGGTTCAAAGCGAGCGACTCACGGAAAAGCTGATTGAAGACATACTGGTTGACGGCCAAAAAAAAGGCGCGTTCGTCAAAACGGACCATTCCCTTGCCGCAAGCGTGATCAAAGCGATGTTGCAGGACTGGTATTTGAAACGGGGCAAATACTCGAAAAAAAATATCGATGTGGATCGCTATGCTGAATTTATCTTTTCGCTTATCCGATCTTTTTGCATTAGCTCCCGCTGATAAAACCCCTCTATTTTTTCAGAGGTCGAATCAACCCTTCCTGGGCCACGCTGGCCACCAAAACCCCGTCTCGGGTATAGATAGAGCCAAAACTCAGCCCCCTTGCACGGCTGGCGCTCGGGCTTTTCATCACATAAAGAAGCCAGTCATCCATTCGAAACTCCCGGTGAAACCAGATGGAATGGTCCAGACTGGCCACCTGGGTGTCGGAGGACCAGAATGTTTTTCCATGGGGATAAAGAGAGGTTCCCACCAGATGAAAATCCGAGGCGTACGCCAGCATATACCGATGGATGGCGGCCTCATCCGGGAGTTTGCCAGCGGCCCGGAACCAGACGTATTTCTCCGGGGGCATGGGCTTTGGTGAAAACGGATTGACCGGATTGACCACCCGGATTTCTATGGGTTTTTCGCACAACAATTTCTCAAGAATGGCCGGCGAAATTTTGGCGGAGAGTCGTCTGGCCATGGCGACATCGTTCTCTATGCCGTCGGGACCTTCAATGTCCGGCATCTCACTCTGATGTTCATGGCCGTCTTCTTTCCGGTGAAACGAGACGCCCATGGAAAAAATAGCCCGGCCATTTTGAACCGCCACCACGCGACGGGTGACAAAGCTTCGGCCGTCGCGGATGCAGTCCACCGTGTAAACAATCGGCTTTTTGGCATCCCCAGGCCACATAAAATAGGCGTGGAGACTGTGGGCGTAAAAATCCGGGGATGTGGATCTGGATGCGGCGGACAGAGCCTGGCCAATCACCTGGCCTCCAAAAACATTGCCGAATCCCAGATCCTGGCTCTGCCCCCTGAAAATATTTTCTTCTATCTTCTCCAGCTTCAGCAAGCGGAGCAGCTCCTGTAAAACATTTCTCTCGTTGCAGACACTCATCATAGATTCCTTTTCCTTGTCGTTTCCTTTTCCATACCCCCGACGCGCCTGGGGGGCCGACCATCCAAAGGCCCCGATTCGTCACACCCGGTCTTCATATCACACCCGCCCGAAGATTTAAACCCATTTTGCGCGCGAAAAAACCGTTGGCGCCCCAAAGATTTTTTGTTCCCGGCCAAGTTTCGAACGCCTCCGCCGGTCTAAAGAAACGCCTATCCACGAGCCCTTTTTAAAAACGCCTGGCCGATCTTTTTATTCGACGAAAGGGGAGGCCATGTGCTATGTTTGAGTTTCAAATAAAAATCGGTTTAAAACAAAAATCGGTTTGAAACAAAAATCGCGGGCCTGCTTTGGATCATCGTTTTTTGGCAAGACCCACCCGATGCCCGTTGAAGCCTGTGCCTGCCCCTCCCTCTTTGCGGCCCCAGGATTCATTTGATCCTGTTTACCCAAAAACCCATCTGAAAACGAACCTGAAAAACCATCTGAATTCACCTGGGGCGGCGACGTTTCAACCTGGGGCGACCTGGGTTCCTTTGAAAAAAGAAAGGAATGTTTTATGAAAAACAAAAAAACCAAACTCATTATTTTTTTATTGATCGCGATTTTGATCGCCTCTTTTTTCCTTCTGGGCGCCCAACGCTATTTCACGCTGGACTATTTCAAGGCGACGCAAAACGCATTCCAGGATTTCTACGCCGCCCACCGAATTCTGACCCTGGCGGTTTACATGGGCGTCTATATTGCCATGGCCGCCCTGTCCCTTCCGGGGGCCGTCGTCATGACCCTGGCGGGCGGGGGTCTTTTCGGCGTCTGGACAGGCTTTCTGGCCGTCTCGTTTGCCAGCACGATCGGCGCCACCCTGGCGTTTCTGGCCTCCCGCTTCCTGCTGAAGGACTATGTTCAAGGCAAATTCGGAAACAGATTAAACGCCATGAACGCGGGGGTTGAAAAAGACGGGGCGTTTTACCTCTTTACCCTGAGGCTTGCGCCGATTTTCCCCTTCTTCATCATCAACCTGGCCATGGGGCTCACCCCCATCAAACCGATTGTTTTTTATCTGGTCAGCCAACTGGGAATGATTCCGGGAACCTTTGTGTATGTCAACGCCGGAACCCAGATCGGCAGACTGGAGTCTTTGCAGGGCATTTTGTCGCCGGGACTGCTTTTTTCCTTTGCCCTGCTGGGGATATTTCCGTTGATCGCCAAAAAAATAATCGACATGGTCAAGGCCCGGCGGGTCTATAAACATTTTTCAAGACCCAAAAAGTTCAACTATAATCTTGTGGTGATCGGCGCGGGTTCAGCCGGCCTGGTCTCCTCTTACATCGCCGCCACGGTCAAGGCCAAGGTGGCCCTGATTGAATCCCATAAAATGGGCGGCGACTGCTTGAACACCGGCTGTGTGCCGAGCAAGGCCCTGCTCCGCTCGGCAAAAATGTTGTCGTACGCCAAGCGCGCCAAGGACTTCGGATTCAACGAAAACACCGTCGATTTTGACTTTGGCCGAGTGATGGAGAGGGTGCGGCGGGTCATAGAAAAAGTGGAGCCCCACGATTCGGTGGAGCGCTACTCCAAAATGGGAGTGGAATGCATCAACGGCCGCGCTCGCATTGCGTCTCCCTTTGAAGTGGAGGTCAACGGCCGGACACTGACCACCCGCAACATTATCATCGCCACCGGGGCCCGGCCCTTTGCGCCCCCCATCCCCGGTCTTTTGGACGTTGAGTATTTGACCTCGGACAATATCTGGGACATCAGAGAGTTGCCCAAACGCCTGGCGGTATTGGGAGGCGGACCCATTGGTTGCGAGTTGACCCAGGCCTTTGCGCGGCTGGGATCGGAAGTCACCCAGGTGGAAATGGCGCCCCGCATCATGGGCCGCGAGGATCCCGACGTTTCAGAACTGGTCAAAAACAGATTCATATCCGAGGGCATCCGCGTTCTGACCGGGCATCGGGCCAAGGAGATCCGGGTGGATGGCGGCCAAAAAATTCTGGCCTGCGAGTATGAAGGACAGGACGTTTTAGTGGAATTTGATGAGATACTGGTGGCGGTGGGACGCGCGGCCAATGTGTCTGGATTCGGCCTTGAAGATATTGGCGTTGAAATTTCACGGCGCCGGACCATTGAAACCAACGACCTGCTCCAGACCAATTTTCCAAACATCTATTGCGCCGGAGACGCCGCCGGGCCGTATCAGTTCACCCACACCGCCGCTCACCAGGCCTGGTATGCCTCGGTGAACGCCCTGTTCGGCAAAATCAAAACGTTTAAAGTCAGCCACAAGGCCATTCCCTGGTGCACCTACACCGATCCGGAAATCGCCCGGGTGGGGTTGAATGAACTGGAAGCCAACGAGCAAAACATCCCTTATGAAAAAACCGTTTACGCCATCGACGATCTGGATCGCGCCATCACGGATTCGGAAGACCATGGATTCGTCAAGGTTCTCACCTCGCCGGGGAGCGACAAAATACTGGGCGCGACCATTGCGGGCGCCCATGCCGGCGACACGATTTCCGAATACATTCTGGCCATGACCCACGGTTTGGGATTGAACAAAATTTTAAGCGCCATCCATATTTATCCCACCATGGCCGAGGCGAACAAATACGCGGCCGGGGAATGGAAAAAAGCCCGCAAGCCGGAAAAACTGTTGAAATGGGTCATGCGTTATCATGCCTGGATGAGAGGCTGATCTCATAAAAATTCTGGACTTATTCATCTTATAAGGAGCTTTTTATGACAATGAATAAAAGAACCGCCTTTGTGTTTTCCGGAGGGGGAAGCCTGGGAGCCATTCAGGTGGGAATGCTCAAGGCCATCATGGCTGCGGGAATATCCCCGGACTTTTTGGCGGGCGCCTCGGTGGGCGCCATCAACGCCGCCTTTTTCGCTTCAGACCCCTCGAATCAGGGCGTCATTAAGCTTGAAGATATCTGGCGAAACATCAAGCGCCGGGATGTGTTTGAGGTCTCTCCCCTTGCCGGCGCCTTCAGTTTTTTATCATGGCGCAATCACATTTGCTCGGACAAGCCGCTTAAGCGGCTTATCTCAAATCATCTGGATTTTGTCCGTCTGGAAGAGACGCGGATTCCCTGCCATATTGTCGCCACGGATCTGTTTGACGGGGTTGATGTTTCAATTTCAAAGGGTCCGGCCCTTGAGGCGCTTTTGGCCAGCTCGGCCATACCCGGCGTTTTTGCGCCGGTGAAGATCGGCCATCACCATTTAATTGACGGCGGAGTCACAAACAACACACCGATTTCCGTGGCCGTGGCCCAAGGGGCCAAACGGGTGATTGTCTTTTCCACGGGAATCAGCTGCGGGTTGAAAACGTTGCCCAAAAGCATTCTGGAAATCGCTTTGCAGACATTAAATATGGCGATCTCCCATCGATTAATGGCGGATATGATCAAGTACGCCCCTTCAACTGAAATCATCGTGCTTCCAACGCTCTGTCCTTTGGATGTCTCCATATTTAACTTCTCAAGAACAGCCGAATTGATTCAGCGCTCTGAAAATAATGTCGCGAAATGGATTCAGGAGGGAGGTCTGGAAAAAGGGGGCAAACCGGAAATGTTGCGTCCCCATTACCATTGAGGCATTCTGGTTTCACAGGCTTTGAGTCGGTGGCGTCATATTTTTATTGCATTCATTTTTTTTTTAAACTATGTTCATTTTACTTGGTCCTTACCCCTTTTCCAGTAGATATTCCTCCAACTTCGGGCAAAAAAACGGACCTCATGCAGCTAAAACTCCGACTCATGAAAAAACCCCAGGCGCAGCGTCGCCACCTGTTTAAGACCGTCAACCATCATTCGTTATGATGTGTCGTCCATAGTCGTTCATCTAAGGACTCGTTCAACAATAAATTAGCAATTTTAGGGGGTTAAGTCACCGGCCTGAGCCATTTCAATAGGTGTGGGAATAAAAACGCAAGACCCATATAGGATCCGCCGAGTTTTTATAACCCATCCATACATGATGAGTCAGGCCGGATGAATGGGCCCTCAAAATGCCAAGCCATTGTTCAGCGAACCCTAAACAAGGAAGGAGGTTTTATGAAGAGATTTAACTTCTGTTTAATCATCGCCGCAGGATGGATATGCCTGTTCAGCTCAATGCCCGCTGGTTCGGCGGAGACACAGGTTCCCCTGGGCCTTCCCGAGTTGACGTATCCAGAGGCAAATCCCCAGACCCAGGCAAAAATCGCCCTGGGAGACAAACTGTTCCATGACCAACGGTTCAGCTCAACCGGAGATGTCAGTTGCGCCACGTGCCATGACGCCGGCAAAGCCTTCACGGACGCTCCGTTAAAGGTGTCGGAAGGAATCCACAAGCTGACGGGAACCCGGAACGCGCCGACGATTGTGAATTCCGCCTATTTCACAACGTTCTTTTGGGACGGCCGTTCGCCGGATCTGGAAGATCAGGCCCTGCATCCGTTCACAAACCCAGTTGAGATGGGGTTAAAAACCCATCAGCCCATTTTGGATATCGTGCGGACCGATTCGCAGTATAAAAAAGCGTTTAAAAACGTTTTCGGCAAAAACGCCGCTTCCATCACCATCAAAGACGTGGTCCAGGCCATCGCTTCCTTTGAACGAACCAAAATTTCCGGCAATTCCCCGTTCGACCGCTGGCGCTACGGCGGCGACGCAGACGCGCTCACCCCCCGACAGAAAAGAGGCTTTGACGTCTTTGTCAACCAGGGGCGTTGCGTTTCATGTCATGTCATCGAAGAGACCCAGGCGCTTTTCACGGACAACCGGTTTCACAATGTCGGCGTCGGGATCAACGATATCCAGATGGTGGTTTCCAGGCTGGCGAATGAATTTCTCAAAGCAAAAATCACCATGAGCGAGGTGGATATCAGAGTCCTGACGGACCAACGCACCTCCGAACTCGGGCGCTTTGCCGTGACCCGAAAGTTTGACGATATGGGTTCTTTTAAAACATCCACATTGCGCAATATCGCGGCCACGGCCCCTTACATGCACGACGGCAGTCTGAAAACCCTTCGGGATGTGGTCAAACACTACAACAATGGGGGCGTCACAATCAAAGACGATCCGGTCAATGACTTTTTGAGCGGCGGCATCCGTCCCCTCAACCTGACGGACCGCCAGATCGATGACCTGACGGCATTTTTGGAATCCCTCACCAGCCCTGAATTCGCGGTAAAATAAATATTACAAGCAAAGGAGAGAATGATGAAAAGCAGACCCATCACCCGCCGTAGCTTTCTTAAAGGGATGGGCGCGGCGACAGTCGCGGCCACCCTGCCCATGAGCCTTGTGGAAGTCGCGTTTGCGGATTCGTCTGAGAATTTTACGTTTGCCTATATTTCAGATTCCCATATCCAACACATCAAAGGCTCCAAATTCGTGCGCAACTGGGACCGGGGGCTGATCCGCTCCGTGGCCGAGACCAACATGCTTCGCCCCAAACCCGATTTTGTGGTGTTTGGCGGCGATCTGGCCCAGCTTGGCACAAAGCCGGAGCTGGATCATGGCGCGGAAATGCTGTCCAAATTAAACTATAAATATTACTGTGTCATGGGCGAGCATGATTACTATCTTGACTTGGGAGAATACTGGTCCACACTGTTTGGCCCCCATTATTACAGCTGGGATCACAAAGGGGTCCATTTTATAATCCTCAACAGCATTCTGACCCACGACCACTGGACGTATGACCGATGGCCCACGGCAAAGCAACGCATGAATGAAATGGCCGGGCTTGACAATCCCAACGGATCGCCGTTTATGGTCGGCGCAAAGCAGCGCCAATGGCTGAAAAAAGACCTCGCAAAGATCGAAAAAGAGACGCCGGTGGTGGTCTTCTCCCATTCGCCGATTCAAAAAATTTACAAAGGATGGAACTTCTGGACGGATGACGCGGAAGAGGTTCAGGCCCTGTTGCGACCCTTTGACGCCGTGACGGTGGTCTATGGCCATGTGCATCAGATTCAGTACAACCAGATTGGCAACATCAGTTTTAACGCGGTGATGGCCACCGCCTGGCCGTGGCCTTACCCCCAGAGCTATTCCCAGGCCGCGACGTATCTTCCCAAACTAACGGTTCCCATGAACCGGGCCGACCCGTTTTTTGAGCGCGACGCCACCGGCTGGCAGTTTATGGATATCAAAACCGGCCGCGTTGACTTGAACTACAATTTGTACAGCAACGCCAACCGCACCGTGGCCTATAATCCAAAGACCGGCCGCCCGGAGGATGTGTCATACCAGTCTCCGGATAAACGAATTTCCCCGCAAACGCATTATTAAAGGAGGAGGGATATGTCAAAATCATTAAAATGCCTGATCATAACGCTTGTGTCTGTCATGATTTCCGCGGGGGTTGCATTTGCGGATGAATTCACCCAAAAAGATGTGGACCACTGGCAAAAAGAATACATGAGCGTTGTGGAAAAAGGTCGGAGCCTCTGGGGCAGCCCGGAGCTTGGAACCAATGGCGTGGCCTGCGGCCAGTGTCATCCCAACGCGGCGAACACGCATCCTGAAACGTATCCGAAGTTTCAAAAACAGTTGGGAGGCGTTATCCCCCTTCGGCAAATGATTAACTGGTGCCTGTTAAATCCCCTGGAAGGCCAGCCGTTGGAGTTGGATGATCCGCGGATGGTGGCCATGGAAGCCTATATTATGTATGAACGTCGGGGAACGCCGCTGGCGCCCGGCCAACACTGATTTTCAATGCCCGACCAGAGCCTGATCGTCGGGATATGAAAAAAAAGGGGCGGCCCATCGTCATCTTCACTCTGAGGGGACCGCCCCTTTTTTCGGGTTCACGCCGAATTGAAAAAAATGGTTTCTTCCGCGTTATTTCAGTGTCCACACCGGTTCGACGACCCCGGCTCTTTCATTTTAAATCCATGATCATTGAACGAGCGTATCTTTAAATCTGAATCGACCTTGTTTATTTTTTAATCGCTTGGGGAAGAATTCCGGAAAGCCACGGTGGATGAAAAACGAAAACAGCTTAAAGAGCACATCCATAAATTTAAAAAGACGAACACTCACCATATGGAACCCTTGGATGGATATCCTCTTTGTTGAAATATTTTTTTGGGGGAAACGCTTGCAATATGAGACGCAAACATCTATTAATCAATTGTTCCAATGATGGCTGGAACGTCTTGCCGCCGGGTTGCCATTTCAACGCCGTTCCACATGACGCCGCCGGCATTTAAACTATGGAGCCACTTAAAAAAAAAGGAGAAAATCATGGCCAAAGGAAGAGACGCCCAAAAAACAGTCAAAAAAAAATCGGAAAAAACGTTAAAAGAAAAACGGAATGAAAAAAAAGAGAAAAAATCCAGAAAGGATAACGCGGCCCAGTAATCAAACGGGACGGCGCTTGGAAAAAAAAATAAAGTTGGACGGCTTTACACATTCAGATTCAATCATCGCAACCCATTGCGCAAATAGAGCGGTCGCGTAGATAAATCGGTCGCCTAAATAAACCGATCACGAAAATAAAATGGCGGCGAAAAATATGGACGATCTGTGAAATGACAGAAAAAAATCTACTACTGGCCATAGATAACGGAACCCTGAGTCTCAAAGCGATGATTTTCGATCTTCAAGGAAATCTAAAGGCCAAAGAACAGATCCCCTTCGCCCCTTATTCCTCAAAAAAACCCGGATGGGCCGAAGAAGATCCCGAGCTTTTCTGGAAAACCCTTTGCGACGCCTGCCAAAGACTTTGGACCAACCATTCCATAGACAAAGACCGCGTCGCCGGAGTCGCCATCACCACCCAGCGGGCCACAATCGTCAATCTGGACAAAAATGGGGTCCCCTTGCGGCCCGCCATTTTGTGGCTTGACCAGAGAAAAACATACGGGTTAAAAGAGGTGGGCGGGGCATGGGGGCTTATATTCAAAGTCGCCGGGCTAAAGGGCGTCATCTCATATCTCCAGGCCGAGGCCGAAGCCAACTGGATCAAGACATGTCAGCCCGAAATATGGAACAACACCCATAAATACCTTCTTCTTTCGGGGTACCACACATACAAACTCACCGGGGAATTCAAAGATTCCATCGGGTGCCAGGTGGGGTACATCCCCTTTGACTTCAAACGGTTCAAATGGGCCAAAAGTTGGGACTGGAAATGGCGGATCATTCCCATCCAGGAGTCCATGCTTCCCGACATCGTTGCGCCGGGGGAGACATTGGGGCAAATCACAAAGACCGCGTCCCGTGAAACCGGCATCCCCGAAGGCCTTCCGCTCATCGCGGCCGCCGGGGACAAAGCCTGCGAGGTGATCGGGTCTGGGAGCCTGGACTCCGCTTCGGGGTGTCTGAGTTACGGAACCACCGCCACCATCAATATCACCAGCAAAAAATACATAGAACCCATCGCCATGCTTCCCCCCTACCCGTCCGCTGTGCCGGGTTATTATAACGTGGAGGTGGAGGTCCATCGGGGGTACTGGATGGTGGACTGGTTCAAAGAAGAATTTGGCCATCTGGAACAGCGGGAGGCCATTAAAAAGAATGTCTCCCCTGAAACGCTCTTTGAGCGCCTTGTGGAAAAAATCCCCCCCGGCTCCATGGGGCTGATGCTCCAGCCATACTGGACTCCGGGTCTAAGATCCCCAGGGCCGGAGGCCAAAGGCGCCATCATCGGATTTGGGGATGTGCATACACGGGCGCATCTCTACCGATCCATTCTGGAAGGGATCGCATACGCCCTGCGAGAGGGGAAAGAAAAAATTGAAAAACGCAGCGGGGTCTCCATCTCCACCCTGCGGGTGTCCGGGGGAGGCTCCCAAAGCGACAACGCCATGCAACTGACGGCGGATGTGTTCGGCCTTCCCGCGGCCCGGCCCCATGTGTATGAAACCTCTGGCCTGGGAGCCGCCATCAACGCGGCCGTGGGACTCGGTTTTTACGACGACTACAAATCCGCCATGGGCGCCATGACCCGGACCGCGCAGGTGTTCGACCCGGACCGCTCCAACGTCAAACTCTACGACGCCCTTTACCATGACGTTTACAAAAAAATGTACAAATCGCTTAAACCATTGTACGAAAAAATCAGAAAAATCACAGGGTATCCGGGATGATGAGAAGCGGGGCCCAAGGTCATGCCGAGCGCGATCTCTCTGGCGATGGATTCCGGCTGATTTTTTTTAAAAAAATATTTCTCCACGCCCAATCACGTCATGGATATTTTCAGAGGAAACAACCATTGATACGTTCGTAAAAAATCGGTTTTGCAACCAGACGCCACATTGCATAATTCATATACTGATTAATTACCGTTATTTGTAGGTTGGGTTAAACGAAGCAACCCAACATATCTTTACTTTTTACGAGTTTATCAACCACTTAAACCGCGCAAAAGGAGAGGCGTTAAAAAGCCGTTTTTATCATGTCCATTAAATACATTGAAGAGTACCGAGATTCGGATATTTCAGCGGCTCTGATCCAGAGCATCCAAAACACAAAAAAACGAGACCTGCGTCTGATGGAGGTCTGCGGCACCCACACCATGTCGATTTTCAGGAGCGGCGTGAGATCCGTTCTTCCCGAAGGAATCCATCTTCTTTCCGGACCTGGATGCCCGGTCTGCGTCACGGCCCAAAATGAGATCGACGCATTCATCGAGCTTGCCGGAAAAGAGGACGCCATCGTCACGACCTTTGGAGATCTCATGCGGGTGCCGGGAACATCCTCGTCGTTGCAGGATCAAAGAGCCTCGGGCAAAGACATCCGAATGGTTTACTCCACCTTTGACGCGCTTGAGATCGCTCAGAAAAATCCGGACAAACAGGTGATCTTTTTAGGCGTGGGATTCGAGACCACGGCCCCCACAGTCGCCGCCTCCATTCTGTCAGCCAAAGAGACCGGGATCGCGAACTATTCGGTCTTTTCCGCCCATAAACTGGTTCCCCCGGCCCTTTCCGCATTGATGAGCATGGACATCAATGTGGACGGATTCATCCTTCCGGGGCATGTCTCGGTGGTGATCGGCGCCCGGGCGTATGAGGATTTTTTCAATGCTCATCGCATTCCGTGCGTCATCGCCGGTTTTGAGCCCGTCGATATATTAAACGCGGTCTTGACCCTGATCCAACAGCTGGAATCGAAAAAACCAGCGCTGATCAACGCCTACCCCCGAGGAGTCTCCCATGAGGGGAACCCAAAGGCCATGAAGATTTGCGACGCCGTTTTTGAAACCGTGGACGGAAATTGGCGGGGATTGGGCTCCATACCCAACAGCGGATTAAAAATCAGAGATGAATTCGCCGAATTCGACGCCCTAAAGACGTTCAATCTTTCCCTTGGAGAGTCCAAGGAACCCAAAGGATGCGCCTGCGGAGAAATTCTGACCGGGACCAAGACGCCGCCGGAATGCCCGCTGTACAAAACCGTGTGCACCCCCATGAAACCGGTGGGCCCGTGCATGGTCTCCAGCGAAGGGACATGCGCCGCCTACTACAAATACCATGACAAATGGGCGCCGCCGGCCAAAAACTAAAACCAGAAGGTAAAACCAGAAACTAAAATCAGAAGGCAACATCAGAAGATAAAATCAGAAATAAAAACCCAGACGCCAAAAACCAGACGCCAAAAATCAGACGCCAAAAAAAAAGCCCCTTGACTTAGTCAAAGAGCCGGGGCGGGTTTTGAGGCCATATTTTGCCATGGCCCCAAAACCCGCTATTCTAAAAATCAATTTAAAAAACTATTTTCCAGGCATAATAATTCTGGACTCTTCCTTTTTTTGCTGCTGTTGTTGCTGTTGCTGTTGTTGACGCATCTGTTGAATTTGCTCAAGGGTTTTGTCCATCGACTCTTTCATGGCCGCCGGGTAAACAGCCAGCGCTTCCTCTATATTGTTCGCCGTCAACATGGCCTGAAGGGGCAATGGCCCCTCCGGGGTGACCAGCTGGGTCGATCCGATGAAAACAGGGGTTCGGCTCTTGTCCGGATCGCCATTTCCCAGAACCGGGGTCATCCTTCGTATGGCGCCTGTCTTCATGTCAGTGAATGACTCTTCACGGTAAAGGTTTGTCTCATCCAGTTTTAAATCAATGTCCGTATTTGAATTTTCCATATTTCCTTTCTTTATCTTCTTTTTGATAACGTCATTTATTTATTTTTTTTCAAGACGCCATCATTTGTTGATTCTGTTTTTCTTTTGCTGTTTTATTGAAAATGACGCAATGGCTCATCCATCAGACGCCATATTTTCCAACAATGGATATGCTGCAGACATTCATCATGGGAAATCCCCCCAGATTATGCGTCAGCCCGTATTTTGGATTTTCAAGTTGCCTCGCCCCGGCCCGTCCATGCAACTGAAGATACATTTCGTAAATCATTCGAATGCCCGAGGCGCCGATGGGATGGCCAAAACATTTCAGGCCCCCGTCCACCTGGCATGGCACTCCCCCCCCATCCAGGTCATAGAACCCGTCCAAAACATCGGTCACCGCCTTTCCCCGTTCAGAAATATGAAGATCCTCCATAGTGACCATCTCCGTGATGGAAAAACAGTCATGGACCTCCATCATGCTCAGCTCTTTTCTGGGGTCTTGAATGCCCGCTTCTTTGTACGCCTTTTTGCTGCATGCCGTGGTGGTCATGAAATGGTCGCCGTCCCAGTCGTCGTACCCCATCTCTTCGCCGCTGCTCAAAGCGAGCTGAATCGCCTTGACCGTGACAAAATCTTTCCGTCCCAGCTTTTTCGCGATCTCCGGCGTGGTGACAATGGCGCACGCGGCGCCGTCGCTGACCCCGCAACAATCAAACAACCCAAGGGGATGAGCGATGATGGGGCTGGCCAATATCTGATCCATGGAGATCTCTTTTTGCAAATGGGCCTTGGCATTTTTCGCGCCGTTGGCATGGCTCTTCATGGAGATATGCGCCATGGCCCGTTTAATATCCTTGTCGTCCACATTGTATTTCGCGCTGTAGGCGCTGGCCAGCTGGGCAAAGGAGCCGGGCGCCGTTATGTTGGGAAACCATTGCCAAATCAGGCTTCCCGAATTTGACCCGGTGAAGCTGGGAAGTCCTCCAAACCCCGTGTCTTTTAATTTTTCAACGCCAAGGGCCAGACAGATGTCATACGCTCCCGAAGCCACCCCATAACAGGCGCCTCTGAATGCCTCGGTGCCGGTGGCGCAATAATTCTCCACCCGGGTCACCGGGATAAAGGGAAGCCTCAAGGTGGTGGACAGCGGAATCGCGCTTTTTCCAACCCCCCCCTCATCAAAACATGTCCCGAACCATGCCGCGCCAATCTCTTTTTTTTCGATGCCGGCCTCAGCGATGCATTCCTGAAACGCCTCCACCATCAATTCCTCGGCGCCCACATCCCAACGTTCTCCAAATTTGGTGCACCCCATTCCAATAATCGCCACTTTATCTTTTATGCCTGTCGCCATAGACGTGATCCTCCTATCTGCATTGCGGACGGTTTCTTTTAAAATCAAGCGCTCAAAAAATTCATCAACGCCTCATTGAGATCTTCAAATTTTTTCGCTCCATCCAGGGAATTGATCTTGTCCCAATGGTCTCTGATCATCTCCGGCGTCGGGGGAGCGTCGTCTGTTCCAACGCGAACGCTCTGGCCGGTCACAATCGCCGCTTTATTATAATACCCCATGCCGGCGTTGAAAATCTCCCCGCTCTCCTGGCATTTTTCGCTGGCGAGATAAAGAGCCAGAGGCGCGATAAATTCAGGCTTCATTTTTTCCAGAAGATCCGGGGGCAACACATCCTCGGTGAGTCGCGACGCGGCTACGGGCGCCATGGCATTCACTTTGACATTGTGCTTTTTCCCCTCTATTTTCAAAGAATTCATAAAACCGATCAAGGCAAGCTTGGCGGCGGAGTAATTCGCCTGCCCGAAATTGCCGTAAAGCCCGGCCCCGGACGTGGTCATCAAAATGCGTCCATAACCGTTTTCTTTCATGACTTTAAAGGCGGGCCGGGTCACGTTGTAGGCGCCGCTCAAGTGAACCGCAAAGACGGCGTCCCACGTCTTTTCATCCATCTTGACAAAACTTTTATCCCGCAATATCCCGGCGTTGTTGATCAGGACATCCAGGCGGCCAAAAGCGTCCATGGCCGTTTTGACAAGATTCTCGCCCCCCTTGACATCGGCGACATTGTCGAAGTTGGCCACAGCGTGGCCGCCCGCCTGGGTGATCTCCGCCACCACGTTTTCAGCCGGAGAGGCCGATCCGTCCCCCGACCCGTCTCTGGCTCCGCCAAGATCATTGACAACGACCTTGCAGCCGCGCTTGGCGAGCTCCAGAGCATAGACCCTCCCCAAGCCCCCGCCAGCGCCGGTCACAATGGCCACCCGCCCTTCGTAATCGCGAGACTTCATCTTTTCAGCGGCGCCGGGAACAGGAACGGCTTTCCAGAAATAGTTCACCATGCCCCTTTCTTTGTCCACCCCTTTCCGTTTGAACTCCAGGCTCATGGGAAGACCCACTTTCAGATCCTCCTGCGAGCAATCCGTAAAATCGGCCATGAATCGCCCGCCATTGTCAAACTGTATCAGCCCGTACAAAGACGGGGGGTCCACGGAGACTGAAAGCATATCCGCGGTGAAGGTTTTGATTTTGGCCAGCTCATCGGCGAATTCAAAGTCCGCCTGGGTTCCCAGAGCGCCGCAATTGGGCTTGACGCAAATATCCATTTTGGGAAACTGCCGGGTTCCGCACTCCGAGCATTCGCCGCCCACAAGCCCCAGGATCATTTTATTTTTTCGGTACAACACCGTCATGGCGGTCTGGCTGGGGGTCTCCGCGCGGATTCCCATCTCCGTTTCCATCAGATCCCTGTACTTCAACCATTTTGGATAATTGTCGATGACTTTTTTATTTTCCAGATTCCCTTTGAATCCCTTTCTTTTCCCAAGCTTTTCAATCTCTTCCGTCACCACAAAATAAAGGGCCGAGCATCCCTGCCCATACCCGGCCACCACGATGCGATCCCCGGGTTTGGCGTCGTCAAGGACGGAGGCCAGCATCAAAAATGGATGCGCCGCGCCGGTCTCCCCGCAAACCTCATGCATATTATCCACCAGTTTTTCAGGGGAGGCTCCCATTTTGGCGGCCAGCTTTTTATGATCCCCTTTGAAAAAACAGGGATAAATTAATTTGTCCACATCGTCCATGGAGATGTCCAGGGATTTAAACAGGCCGTTTATGGCTTCCGGCAAAATCTTTGCGTAGCCCGCGTCCCGGGACCATCTCTCTTCCCACATGTAATCAAATTTTCTGTCAGCGGCCCGGTAGTGATCGACAAAATCATAGGAAACGGAATAAGAGCCCTTGTATTCTGCAATGACGTTTTCGCTTCCCACAGACAGAGAAGCGGCGCCATCGCCGAACCACATTTCGTAAAAATAGGCGGCCTTGGTCTCTCGTTTGTCAGCGGCGGTCACCAGTATATTGGACTTGTCCCCGCTTTTCACGGATTCAAGCGCGGAAATCAGAGCGGTGGCGCCCACTCTCTGCGATCCGGTGATGTCAGATGTGGTGATCTCATGGCCCAGATTCAGTCCCCCGGCGACAATGCCGGCGTTTTGCCTGTCCGCGAACGGCAGGGTGGTCGAGGCCAGATAAATGGCGTCGATCTTTTTTTTGTCCCGCCCCAAAAGGCAGTCCCTTGAGGCGGCCACAGCCATTGAGATGGAATCCTCATCCCAGCCGCACATGGATCTTTCGCCCTGGGACACCGCCATAATGGCTGGCGCGAACCATCCCATGGCGGAAACAATGGCCATGCGATTCAATCTTAAACGCGGAATATACGCTCCATATGAAGTAATGCCTGTCATCATATATAGTCTCCTTGATTCAAAAGATAAATTCGTAAAAAACGATCCATCGCCCATTGATAACCCATGGCCAGAAAAACCGTTGAGACGCATTTTTTTAAAATTTTTTTACGACGCCGTCATCCGTTCAATTCAAACAACTGCTCAATAAGTTGAGATTTCATGATGTCTCCGGTTATTTTCAATTTCCCGGAAGTGTACGCCTGCATGGACGGAAGCCGGCCGCCCATCATGTCCAGAAAATCCGTGTCCAGCATTTCCAGAGCGCAGCTCGCTTGCCCATGCTCTCCCTGGGAAATGGACAATTTTCCATCGTCAATATCGCATATCCACTGGCCTCCGCCAGCCCCGGTGATGTTGAACTGGAACACGACGGTTTTCCCTTTGGCGGCCTCTTCCTTGAATTTGCCGGGCAGCCCTTCAAACAGATCGGAAACCGACCCCCCGGCGGCGGCCCCGGATTTTTTCCCATCATCCGGTTTTTTTGTAAAGGCGGCCATGACATCGCCCACCTGCTCGGTGACCTGGCTGTATTCTTTGCTCCCTTCCATGGAGGATATTTTGTCCCAGGCGTCTTCCAAAAGCGCCGGATCGGGAACCGATGTTCCGTCTCCCGCCACAGCTCCCGGTCCGGTGACAATGGCCGCGCGGTTGAAAAATCCCATTCCCACGTTGTATATATTTCCAGAATCGACACAGTCCTTTGAAGATAAAAAGAGGGTCAAAGGGGAGACAAACTCCGGTTTCATCTTTTCAAACATATCTGGAGGCAACACGTCTTCCGTCAACCTGGACGCCGCCACCGGAGCGATGGCGTTGACCTTGATGTCGTATTTTTCCCCCTCCAGTTTCAATGTGTTCATCAGTCCCACCAGCGCCATTTTGGCCGCCGAATAGTTGGTCTGCCCAAAATTGCCGTAAAGACCCGCCGCGGAGGTGGTCATGACAATTCGGCCGTAGCCTTTCTCTTTCATGATGGCGAAGGCGGGCCGAGTCACATTGTAGGCGCCCTTTGCATGCACATTCAACACCGCGTCCCAATTTTCCGGCTCCATTTTAATGAAACTTTTGTCCCTTAAAATTCCCGCGTTGTTGATGAGGATATCCACGGTTCCGAAATGAGCGACGGCTGTTTTGACAATATTGGCGCCCCCTTTGACATCGGCCACATTGTCAAAGTTGGCCACGGCGCGACCCCCCATCCCCTCAATTTCCGCCACGACCTTTTCCGCCGGAGACGCCGAGCCTTGACCCGACCCGTCTCTGGAGCCCCCGAGATCGTTGACCACCACGCTGCAACCCCGTTTGGCAAGTTCAATGGCGTAAACCCGCCCAAGGCCCGCGCCCGCGCCGGTGACAATGGCAACCTGTCCGTCGAATCGAATCTCTTCTTTTACGGGGTCTCCGTATTCCAGATACCCGTTTGTGATGATGTCATCGCCGGCGGCGGCGTTTACGGTCTTCCAGACGCCTTTCCCTTCACCGGTTTTCCATATATGCGTCTCTATGGGCGTTCCGGGATAGAGGGTCTTTGAAAACCGGCAGTTGAATTTTCTCAATTTTTCAGGGCGCCCCGGAATGAGGCTTTGAATCGCCGCGCGGCAGGCGTAGCCATGGGTGCACAATCCGTGCATGATCGGCTTTTCAAATCCAGCCATCTTTGCGAATTCCGGGTCCACATGAAGCTGAAAAGTATCCCCTGTCAAACGGTAAATCAGAGGTTGATCCGGGGATGGACTCTCCTTTACAACAAAATCAGGCGCTCGGTCTGGGAATTCAAAGACGACCTTGGGAGCCTTGGGGCCGTTAAAATTACCATCCAGTCTGGAAAAAACCGTTATAATGTTTGTGAAAAGCTTTTTCCCGTTGGAATGGCATGTGTTGAATTCAGCCACAATCAGGGCGCCCTTGTCCCCTTTGTCATACATGTGAGTGACTTTTCCCTCGGTGGAAAACGTTCCCTCAACGGGAATGGGATTATGAAAAACCAATTCCTGCTCGCCATGAAGTATTCCGGCGAGATTGATATTGATTTTTTCCGCGATGGAGACAAAAAAATCAATCTCCACCAACGCCGCGATTGAAAAACTGGGAATCACTTTAAGATCTTTTTCGTAACAATATTCGAGATCCGAAAAACCGGAGCCCACCCCAAGAGCGTACAACACAACGTCCTTCCAATTGTACTCCCTGGTAAACGGCCCGATTTTTTCCCCGATTGCATCTAAATTAAGCGCCATTTCAATCCTCCTTTAATGATCCAAAAACCACGCGCACCATAGGCTTTTTTATAATATTCACCGCTACTCTATATTATATTTCCCCGCTTCAATATAAGGTTTATCCTCGACATCTATGGCATGGACAACATCTTTGTTCAACCTCTTTTTCAGTTCCCCGATGATCTCCCTTTTCTTGTTTAGACCCTTTGCGAATCCAAGAACTTCCCCCATCAGATCGTCGATATGGAAGGCTTTGGCAATGACATGACGCGTTTCGCATTCCGTTGCCGTCAGACGCCGCCCCGTGTATTCCAGCTCCTCCACCACATGCAACGGCATGGCTTTTTTCAACAACGCGTTCATGCCCGGTAAAAATGGAATCCCCAGATCGACCTCTGGAAAACAGAAAAATCCCCGATCCGATCTCATGAATCTGAAGTCAAAGGCGCAGGAGAGTATGGCCCCGCCGGCAAAGGCATGGCCGTTCAGGGCCGCCACCGTGATCAACGGATACGTGAGTAGTCTTCTAAACAGGCTGTTTAACTGGTAAAAAAAACGTTTGGCCGTCTCGATGTCATGGTTCCCGATCACAGGGATCAGCCATTCCAGATCAATGCCGTTTGAAAAAATTTTCTCATGGGATGATTTGACAATCATTGTCACGGCTTCGGTCTCTTTTTCCACCGCGTCCAAAACGTCCAGAAATGCCCCCAAAAAGTCAGGATTAAATCTGTTTTCACCATCGTTTAACGTCACGATGGCGACATTTCCATCCAGCTCATATTCGACCATTGCCATATTTTCAGCGCCTCCATGCTATGGACTCCCTCAAAAATAACGTTACCGTTTTGGAAACCAATTCATCCCATCGCGCGATCATGGGGCGGACCCGGTGAATCGATTTCCAAAACCGACGGTGAAATTTTTAAACGAATCCTGTTTTTTTTTTAAACCGATCAGAAGTTAAAATAATTGTTGAATGGGTTATCATTTAAACGGCCCAAGGTCAACCAAAACAAAAAGGGCGAACGCCTTTGCTTGGTCGTTCGCCCTTAAAAATACCGCTGTTTTACTTTTTTGAAAAAATTGGTTTAGGAGCAACCCTCTCCCGAGGTTCCGCATCCTGAGCATCCCCCCCCAGCGCCCAAATCCAACCCGCTGGTCAGTTTGAATCCATACTGGGAAAAATCAATTTTGATGGGAGAGGCCTTTTCAATGAAATCTTTGTCCGCAATATATTGAAAGCCTTCAACGTCGTACACCGTGTCTGTATCTTTCAGCTCATCCAGAGCCAAAGCCAGGGATGGTCCGCCTCAGCCTCCTTCGTTAAGAAAAATTCTCACGGGAGAAGGCTCTTTCCCTTTGAAATATTCAGTGATCTGGGCGGTGGCCGCCTCGGTGACTTCAACCATAATCATCTCAGACATAATCGTATCCTCCTTAACGCCTTAAATAAGGCGCGCTTTTGTAATGTGTTTCCAAAATAAGTGACATTGAATCAATCGTTTCTCATGGTATGCCGTTATGGCAGGCATAATTTATATATTAGGCGCTCCGGGGCCATTTGTCAACAATGTGGCCGGGAAATCATTTCCCCATTTCCTTTAATCCCTCGGTGTAAATCTCCAAACTCTCCTGAGAAAAAAGCGCGAACACCACCTTTTTTATGGCGTCCGATTTGTTTAGAAAATCGCATGTGGCGGCCATGGCGATTCGACTCGCCTCCTCAAAGGGGTATCCGTAAACCCCGCAACTGATGGCCGGGAAAGCGATGCTGGAAATCCCGTTTTCCAACGCCAGCTCAAGGCTGTTTTTATAACAGAGGGAGAGCAGGCGAGGGTCTTGGGGGCTCCCGCTGTAAACCGGCCCCACGGTGTGTATGACATATGCGGCCGGAAGATGGTGTCCTTTGGTGATCCGCGCTTCGCCAGTGGGGCATCCCCCCAGTGCCCGGCATTCGGCAAGAAGGCCGGGGCCGGCGGCCCGGTGTATGGCGCCATCGACGCCCCCCCCTCCCAAAAGAGAGGGGTTGGCGGCGTTGACAATCGCGTCGGTATTCAGGCGGGTGATGTCCCCCCGCCACGCTTCAATTTTTTCCAGGATTTTTTTATCCATCGTCTCCCATCGCCTCCCGGTGTCCGGCGGTTTTATCCGCGCGAATGGTTTTAATGGCAAGGTTCGCGTCATGTCTCGCAAAAAAAATAAAACGCGCCCTAAGCCTTGACTTTGATGTGCCACGGCTCGAATCTGACGCCGGAAAAATTCCCCATCGGATAACGAAGTTTTAAGTATCCAAGTTCCTCAAGCCGTTTGAAAACAACTGTTTTGGAAAATTTATCCGTAAAGTTGGCCGCCCCCAAACCGATCTGGCCCACATCAAAATCCGATGTTCCATGAAACGAATAGCCCGGAGGAGCCAGGGATCTGGAGGCCAGGGAAAGATTCCCTCTGTTTCTCCACGCCTTGTCCAGAAACAGCGACATCTGTTTCATCACGTTGCGAATGCCCGATGTGAGAATCACAGGAACCCCGGCGTCTTCGATTATTTTTTTATAAATGCCGTGTGGCGCTCCCCTGTAAAGGTAATTGCCGGTTCTTTTTATTTTTTTCACATCTCTTTTTTTTATATGATTTGTCAAATTTTCAATCGGTTTTTCAGCAAAAAAACCATATTGGGACGCATCCGCGTAAAATATCTCTTCAAGAAAGTCAATCTCTTTTTTCGGGAATCGTCTGATTCGGGAATAATTGCGGGCGAATCTCACGGCCTGGTCAAAGCTGGTCAGGGAATAATTGGCGTGTCCCACCAGGGACTGGAGAAGTCTGAGGCGTTTGCACACGGAATCCAGGGTCGCCATCCGGCCAGGCTCCACATAGACATCATCCTCAAAGTGACGACCAAAATGCCGCATCCGGCGCAGGTAATTTTTGACATTTTTGTCCATCAGATAGCCATCGCTCACATAGCCGTCCGTCGAATCATTTCCTTTTCCCGGCTCTGTCCGGCGGGCATGGTTTTCTTTGCGTCCCGAGGGTTTCTCACGGAACCTGTCAAAAAACATCCCGGCCAGGGCATCGTTGGAAAAGGGAAGCCCAATCATCGCGGCGCCCGCTATTTTAAGAAAATCTCTTCTTTTCATTCTCTTTTTTCAACCACTATAATTCAACCACTATCATTCAACCGCTATCAATGAGCGCGCGCGCGTCAAAAAACCGCTGAATGCCATTAAAAAATTCAGACCCTCGTAAAAATCTCTGAATGCCCGAAGATCCCTTCCGCAAAAGGTCAGGCCCCGATCAGAGCGGCGCCAATGGCCCCGGTGAGCTGAGCGTTTTCCGAAACCCGCAGGGTCTCTCCGATCTTTTCCTCAAAGGCCTTGATGACGCCTATGTTTTTCGCGACTCCCCCCGTCATCATCACCGGGCCTTTTATGCCCACCCGGCCCGCCATGGCCATCACCCTGGACCCGATGGATTCGTGAATCCCGGCGATGATGTTTTCCCTCTTTTCCCCCTTTGATATCAGGGAAATAATTTCAGACTCCGCAAAAACAGTGCATAGGCTGCTGATGGAGGAAGGATTCTCTCCTTCGAGGGACATCCTCCCAAAATCGGCCAGATCCACCTCAAGGGCTCTGGCCATCACTTCCAGAAACCTCCCGGTGCCGGCCGCGCACTTATCGTTCATCGCAAAATCAATCACTTTTCCGTCTTTGTCAATGAGGATCACCTTGCTGTCCTGGCCCCCGATATCTATGACGGATCTTGTTTCGGGATCAAGGAATCGGGCCCCCACGCCGTGACATGTTATTTCAGTCACATTCCGGTCCGCCATGGAGACGCTCTTTCTTCCATATCCGGTGGACACCACGCGACGGACGTCGGACGGCTTCAAATCGGCGGCGGCCAGCAGTTGTTTGAAAATTTTATCCCCGGCCGCTTTTGAATTGTATCCGGTGTGCGCCAATTGTGTGGCAAAAAGCGCGCCATCTTTGATCAAGGCCGCCTTGGTGGTGATTGAGCCAATATCTATTCCCATAGAGATCATAAAAAGAATCCTTCGTCGTCTGAAAAAATCAGACGGGTTTTGCGGCGCCTATCATTTCCATGAAGGCGTCTATCCTTGTTTCAACCTGACTTTCGGAAAAACTCCGTTCGTCCACCATATCCGCCTCGATCACCATGCCTGGAACGCCTCTTTTTTTCCGAACGATGTCCAGTATGTCATACTGCCCGAAAGAATACGGTTTGCAACTCCGGTTTGAATGAACCACCAGACCGTCGATATGGTATTTGTCGATCATTTCAATGACCGTCTCCGCCATCTGATCCGTCCCGATGTTCAAATGGACTCTGGAATAGGCCTGGGCCATGGACTCTAAAAAATCGGTTTCATCAATGTATTTCATGGTTCCGCACCAGGCCGAGGTGTAGGTGTCGGCCACCAGGCACGCGTTGAGGGATGAAAATTTTTCCGACAGCCATTTGGTCTTAGACCATATGGGAAGGTTGTCCCACAACAGTCTGTATGTTTCGTTTTCCACGGCCCCGATCCCGTCTTTTATCCTGGTTTTCATCTCCGCAAGAAGCGTCTTATAATAATCGGTCGCCTCCTGTGTTCCGCGAAGGGTGACAATGAGGGCCAAATGGAAAAAAGCGTCAAAGGCGCTCATGGGAGAGGGCCGATTCGCCGTGGTGTCCAAAACCGCCTGCCAGAGCCGCTGACCTTCAATGGAAAGCCGCCCCACGTCATTCATCCGATCATAGTCAAACGATTTCCCGCACTCTTTTTCAAGGAATGCGATGTAATCTCTGATCTGATTTCTCACATAGTCATGGGCCTCTTTGGAAAAATCGACATGGGAGATGGGCGTGTCCAGAATAAACAGAGGCGCGTTAAAATGCCTGGCCTGAATCTCATACCATTTTAAAACACTTCCGCAGATATTGTTGCAACATATCAGCATGTCCGGCTCAGGCAGACCTCCGATGGGGCCGCCGTTGATGGGCGCGGCCGCGATGTCGGCGCAGGCGTAGGAGCAAAGATCCGGAGAATATCCCATCTGCTCTGACTTTTCGCAAAGATCCCCCCCCATTTTAGAGGCCCCGATCATGGCGCCGTGGTTTTCCGGATAGACCGGAATCACATCCATGGCGATCAGAGGCTCCACAGGACCGCCGCTGGTGATCCAGGCGACCTTTTTCCCGGTCTCACGGGCGGTTTTCGCCTCTATATAATAGGTGGTCATGATCTCTTTCATCTTGGCCACGGATTTGATTTTTCGCCGTTGCTTTTTCGAATCTTCTTTTTCGCCGTGTCCCGCCATCTCGTCTCTCCCCGGTTATCGGTTTCGCGCCATTTCCAAAAAGGCTTCCATCCGGGTTTTAAACGGCCCGTCCGGCAAAAATTTATCCTCCATTTCAAACATGATGGAGTCGATGCCATTCTCCTTTAAAAGATTTCGCAACCAGGGGTAATCGAACAGGTGGGGATCGCAAAATTTCAGAAAGATAAAGACCACGCCATCGGCTTTGGCTTTTTTAGCCGACTCCAGCAACCGGTTTCCCCGGGCATACAGATCGTCATGCTTTGACGGGCAGACGATCCGTTTCAAATAACTTTTCCCAATGGACTCAATGATATCGCCGTTTAAATCAATCTGTTCGGAAAAAGACCGGCTTCCCGAGCAGAGATCATCCTGGACCACGACGCCTCCGGCCTCCTCGATGAAACTGTAAAAATCGGGGGAATCGCAAATGCCCCCCGAGATCATCAGCCGTTTTGGCGTCGCCCCATCCTGGCCATCCCGCTCCCCAGCCAATGGCCCGGAGGCCTCCAGATGTTTCATGAGAGCCTCAAGCATATCCAAAAATCTGTCTGGATCCATAGACATGAACGCCCTGAGCGCGGCATGCATATCGCTCCCGCTTATCGCGCCCGGACTCTCCAACCGAAGCGCGTAAAGCCGTTTCAGGCCAGAGCGTATCCGGTTGTATTTATCGGCGGCGGCCCGTATTTTGTCATCTGAAATCTCAATTTGAAACGCGCTCTCCAGCTCATTTCTGAAGCGACGGAGCACAGCGGTCATGTATTTTTCGGCGTTCTCCCCCGAGACCTTCACCGGAACGACCAGATCGTAATGAAACCCAAAGTCTGTGTTCATTCTCCATAGGTCTGACAGTCGCTGTATGGAATCGCAGGTGTGGGGGAAGATGGTCCCGTCCAGAAAGTCAAGCTCTCCAGATATGGCGTCTGAAAGGGCGTTTCGGACATGGCCGCAACAATAACTCTGAAGGTGGGCGTCCGCTTTTTCGCTATTTTTTCCCTGCCCGAATATCCGAAAAGGGAGAAAGCCGGCCGCCGATATAATCTCAATGGGGGCGTATGAGCAAACATATCCCATGATGTTCATCCCTCCGGCCGCTTTCGCGGCGCGGGCGAAGGAGAACGGATCGCGGGCGATTTCGTGAAATTTTTCCAGTGTTTCCATAAATAACCGTTAAATCTGATGCTGTCTGTTTTAATCTGGCAAAATCATAGCCGGCTTTGTTTTGACCTTATTTGTGAATTAATCCCGGGACAGTTCCGGAATATCGGCGAAAAAATCCAACGCCTCTGGATTTTTCAGGGCGTCCTTGTTCAAAACAGGTTTATTCTCAATGACTTTTTTGACGGCCAGCTCCACTTTTTTCATATTCAGGGTGTACGGAATATCGGGAACCGCTATTATTTTCGCGGGAACATGCCTGGGAGAGGCGTTGACCCGTATGTTGGCTCTGATCTTTTGTTTCAATTCATCCGTCAGTTCCACCCCTTCGGCGGGTTTCACAAAAAGAATCACCCGAGCGTCATTTTTCCAGTCTTGACCCACCACCACGGAATCGTCTATCTCATCCATCTGTTCCATGCGGCGGTATATTTCGGCGGTTCCGATTCTTACGCCGCCGGGGTTCAGGGTCGCGTCTGACCTTCCAGACATGACCACCCCTCCTTGCTCCGTCACCAGAATATAATCCCCGTGCCTCCAGATGTTGGGATAGACGTCAAAATAGGCCGCGTTGTACTTGACATGGCCGGGGTCATCCCAAAAATAGATCGGCATGGACGGAAACGGGGCCTCGCAAACCAGCTCCCCCTCAACGCCTGTGACCGATTTTCCGGCGTCATCATAGGCCTTGACTTTCATGCCCAGGCCCCGGCCCTGCAACTCCCCGGCGTACACGGGGTCCATGGGATTTCCAAGGGCGAAACAGCCGTTCAAATCGGTTCCCCCGGAGATGGAGGCGAGCTGAACATCGCTTTTTATATCGTTGTAAACATATTCGAAGCCCTCAATGGAAAGAGGAGAGCCCGTGGAGAGGACCGTCCTCAAACTGGAAAGGTCGTATTCCCGGCCCGGCGCTACCTCGGAGCTTTGAAGGGCCGCGATGTATCCGGCGCTGGTTCCGAAAATATCCACCTTTTCATCCTGGGCCATCTCCCACAGTCGTCCGGGATGGGGATGAAACGGGTTTCCGTCAAAAAGCAGAACGCTGGCCCCCACGGCCAGGGAGCTCACCAGCCAATTCCACATCATCCATCCGCATGTGGTGAAGTAGAATATCGAATCGTCCCGTTTTAAATCGGCGTGCAGAACAAGCTCTTTCAAGTGATTGATCAGTATTCCCCCGGCGCTTTGAACCATGCATTTGGGAAGCCCTGTGGTTCCCGATGAATACATGACATACAGCGGATGGGAAAACGGAAGTGGCGCGAATTTTATGTCGAGCCCGCTTTCGGACGATTTGAAATCGTCATAAAGAACCGCCTTTTCAATGCCCGCGATGTCAGGATTCTTTTTGACATACGGAGTCACGATTATTTTTTTCACCGATGGAAGTTTTTTACAGATATCCGATATCCGATTCAGGGAATCGATCCCCTTTCCCTTGAAAAAATACCCGTCCGCCGTAAAAATAAACTTCGGTTCGATCTGCCCAAACCGGTCCAGAACGCCTTTTATGCCAAAATCCGGAGAACAGGAGGACCACATGGCGCCGATGCTGGCGCATGCCAGCATGGCGATCACGCTTTGGGGAATATTGGGCATGAATCCCGCCACCCGGTCCCCGGCCTGGACCCCCTCTTTTCTTAAGGATTCGGCCAGGCGGGCGGTTTCGTCATAAAGTTCGGCGTAGGTCATGCGCGTGGTCGGGGTCTCCTCCCCCACAGAGATGATGGCGGTTTTGTCATCCCGGTATCTCAACAGATTTTCCGCGAAGTTCAAACGAGCGCCTGGAAACCATTTTGTTCCAGGCATTTTGTCCAACCCCTCGACCACGGAGTCGTACGGCACAGACGCTTTTATATCGACGAATTCCCACACGCTTTCCCAAAAATCGGGAATATTTTCAACGGACCATTCATATAAAGAGGCGTATTCCGTGATATTTTTTCCATATCTTTCATTCACAAACCGTAAAAAACGCTGGATATTGGAATTTTCTATTCTCTCTGGTGAGGGTTCCCATAGTTTTTTTGCCATCATCCACTCCTTTATCTGGGGGTTGACGCTTTCAGCGGACCATAAATAATAAGCAAAGCCCGAAAATAATAAGCAAAGCCCGATTCTTAAAAGCGCCTCTTGAATGTTTCATTATGCCGTCATGAACTCTCATATGTCATGGCGCCGTAAAAAAAAGGCGCCCTCTCTATTTTTTTACGACGCCATCAATGCTTGAAACTTCTTTGGCCGGTGTAAACCATGGTCGCTCCAGCCTCGTTGCATGCCTCGATGGACTGCCAGTCGTTTTGTGAGCCTCCCGGCTGAATCACCGAGGATATCCCTTCCCTGAGGCCGACGTCCACTCCGTCCCTGAACGGAAAAAAAGCGTCGCTGACCATGGCCGCGCCTTTCAATCCTCCCTTCTCCAGATTGACCCGATGGTCAATGGCCTCTTTTTTATCCCTGTCATTCAGATCGTTGTATCCCAGGCCATGCTCGTTAAAGCATATCCGATCCGCCAGTTTTCGGTAGGCCTTGTCCCTGGCGATCTGAGCGACTCCGACCCGATCCTGTTCCCCGGTTCCAATTCCCACCGTGACCTGATCCTTGACATAAATCACGGAATTGGATGTGACGCCGGACTCCGTCAGCCACCCAAAAAGCATGTCGTCATACTCCTTTTGGGAAGGCTCCCGCTGGATGCGGTATGTTTTTTTGCCCCGCTCGCATTCAGCGATCTTAAGCTCGTTTCTGCTTTTGGCTTTGGGAACAAACGACCATTGGGCGATGACGCCTCCATCCATCAGGCTCTTAAACTCAACGCACCGCTGGCCCACAAATGTCTCAAGGCGGTCCATGTCGCCTATTTTTATAACCCGAAGATTTTTCTTTCGTTCAAGAACGCCCATGACTCCGCTTTCAAATTCGGGCGCCACAAGAACCTCGGCGTATTGCTCGGCCACCGCCTCCGCGGTTTCCATGTCAATGGGTCGGTTCGCCGCGATGCATCCTCCAAACGCGGCGATCCTGTCCGCCATATGAGCCTTGCGCCAGGCCTGGGCAAGGGAATCGTCCCTGGCGACGCCGCAGGGATTGTTGTGCTTGACAATGACCACCGTCGGCCGATCCGAAAAATACCTCAGGATGTTCAAGGAATTATCCGCGTCTGTGATGTTGGTTTTCCCCGGATGTTTTCCAGATTGAAGCAGTTCCATATCCGAAGCCAGAAAACGCCCCGGCTGAATGGTCCGGGTCTCCCCCAGCGTCAGGTTGCCGTTTATTAAACGGTAAAGAGCCGCCTCCTGCCCAGGATTTTCCCCGTATCGCAATCCCTTGTCCTGGCCGGCGACGCGCCAGAGGACTTTCTCATAACAAAGCGTCTGTCGTTTGGCTCCGTCTATAAAACTGATTTCCATGCCCGAAGGAAAATGATCTTCGCCGATGGTTCTATACATTTTTTTCAGATCGTCCGCCATAATATAAGCCCCATTTTTTTTTTGCGTAAAAAGCCGCTTATTACCAGCCCAAACAAATTAGTTCAAGACATTTTATCCCCGCTGTTTTTGCGTCGCGGGAATCATCTCCACAATGGACCGTCTTTTTTTTTGCCCGTCCCGGGATTCCCGTCTCCTTTTCGTCACCTTCAGCCGACCCTCGGCATACAGTTGAATGCATTCGGGATAAAGCGCCCATTCCAGCTCAAGGCCTTTTTTCCTGACGTCCTCCAGTCTGTCGCCGGGAAGAATGGAAAATGCTTTTTGTCCGATGACAGGGCCTGAATCTTCTCCGTAATCAACAAAATGGACGGTGCAACCCCCGACCTTGCAACCATATTCAAATGTGTCGCCATACCCGTCCACCCCCGGAAACGAGGGAAGAAGGGCCGGATGGATATTCATAATGCGGGGCAAACTCTCGTCCCCATTCACCCGGTCGATAAAATAAGGCGTAAAATTGCGCATAAACCCGGCAAGGACAATAAGATCGACGGAATACGCCCCCATTTTTTCAAGAAGCATGGCTTCGGCGGCGACTCTTGTCGCAATGAACGCCGCCATCCGCTCTTTCCGATCTTCATTCCCGTCCGTTTTTTGATCTTGAGACAATGGGAAAAGAGCCCATTTTGACAGGACGTCGCCATGATTAAAGTCGCCGGGCGTCTGAAACGAGCCCGGGTCTTTTTTATATTTTTTTATAATCTCCCTGTAATCCACGACAAACGCGTCGATTCCATGACGTTTCGCCCTTGCAAGGCCGGACGCCTCTGGGTTGTCCGACCCCACAAAACGAATTTCAGCGTCTATTTCCCCTGATTCAGACGCGTCGATAATCGACTGAAGGTTGGTCCCTCCCCCCGATATCAACGCGCCGATTTTTATTTTTCTGGCCATCATCCGCCCCCCTGATTTTTTGCGGGATTATATAAACGTTGAGATAAAAAGTCAAACCATGAAAAAAAACATGCTGAGTCAATGATCTTACGGGGGAAAACAAGAATAATAATAAATATATTTTAGATTTTCCTTGATTTTATACTCGCATTATGTTTTATAGCCATCTTATGCATAGTAAAAATAACACATTAAATACACGTATGCTTATGACTAAAAAAAATTGTTCAGGATGGGAGAGCCCTATGAAGAGGAAAATGGTGTTTATGTCAAAAAAGATCGCATGCAGTCTTATGTTATTCTTAGGTTTTCTTTTTATTATGCCGTCGATGGGGCATTCTGAAGAAGCCCTTGCTGAGAATAACATCCGGCAGGTTAAAAAGATTGTGAACATACGGGAAAACCGGACCATAATGTCCAAAATCGTGGGCAAATTTTATCCCAAACAAAACTTCAGGGTCGGCTTTCTGGACAAAAAATGGTACGCCGCTTTCAAAATGAATCAGACGGCGGACAATGAAGCGGACGCCATCGGATACATCTATGCCCCTCTTCTCGCGCCTCTGCCTCAGGATTCAAACCGTTTCGTTTCCGGCGAAGGCGGCGCCTCTGAGCAGGTCTGGACAATGATTGCGGACAGAGTGATCAACATCAGGAAAGACAGAACCACAAAATCCAACAAAACAGGCCGACTTTACGCCGGGACAAAGGTGAAGGCCTCATTTTTTAAAAATGACTGGTGCGCCGTTTTCAATTTTGAAGAAACGACTATCAATGAAGCCAATGCGCTGGGGTATGTGTACGCCCCCTTATTGATTAAAGAGCCGCAAGCGAAACTGGAGATGGATCAGATTGAATCCATCAGCGACGCGGCGCCTGAAGAGACTCAAGAGATGGCGGGCCAAGAGACGTTGACTGAAGAGCCGATGGCCGAAGAGCCGATGGTCGAAGAGGCGATGGCCGAAGAGCCGATGGCCGAAGAGGCGATGGCCGAAGAGGCGATGGCCGAAGAGGCGATGGCCGAAAAAAACACCCTGATGGAAAAAAGCTATTTTGAATGGGCCAACGTCAGGTATGCGAGCAAAAAAATTGACATTAAAAAAGACCGGTCATCCGAAAGCCAGACAGCGGGTTTCCTTGAGGTGGGAGACCGGGTTAAAGTCGCTTTTCTCAAGAATGGATGGCATGCGATTTTCAACGAAAATGCCGCGGCGACCAACGAAGCCAACGCCATCGGATATGTGTACTCCCCATTTTTGACCCCTGTGGCATTGCCCCTTGAAGCGTTGAAACGCGGGGAGATTAAATACGTCGCTAAAAAAGTAAATATAAGACGTCTGCCCAATAAGGAGTCTGAGATTGTGGGCGTTCTTTTGCCTGATACAAAAGTGAAGGCCGGATTGTTGAAAGACGACTGGTACGCCATTTTTGACATCAATGAAATCTCGTTTGAACCGGAAAATGCCTTTGGGTATGTCTATGCGACATTTTTGAATCCCATCGCGGCTCCTTACATGGCCGCCAAAGAAGAGCCGCCCCTGACATTCGGAGATGAATGCATCCTTCAGGATTGTTCTATAGTAATTGATGAAGGAGGCAAATTCCTTCTCAGCAACGCCACTGTGGCGGATGAAAAAAAATGGGTGGTTGGCGCGACCCTGAATGTCGGTCTGGCCCTTGGAACCTACGAGACCACGAAATCCATCGGCGACTCCTCCGGGATTCCCCTGGGGATCAGCTCTTTTTTAAGCTATGACAACTGGATGTTAGAGCTGAGCTATGAAAAGAAAAACATGGATATTGATTTTGTTCGCCAGCTGAATGGAAAAAATACAAAATACAAATCCGAACAGGACTCAACAGAAATCGCATGGACCGCCAGATATCTCCTCAGACCGTTTAGCCTTGTTCATTTCACTCCTTATATCATCGGCGGGATGACCCTCGTTAGCCTTGATGAGACACGGGATGGAAATGTGACGATCAAAAAAGATCCCAAAACCGATTACGTCATCACACGCATCGGAGCGGGAGGCATCATGCCGATTAATGAAAAACTGGGATTGAGGGGAGACATCACCGGCCTCATGCTTTCAAGCAACAACGCCAATGATGACGCTGAAAATTCCCTGATCGACTCCGCCTTTGGCTTCTCCGCATTAATCGCCGGTTACTGGCAGATGTGCGAAAACTGGAATGTCGAAGCCGGTTTGATTTACTCATACATCAAGGAAAAAGAGGGCTTCCAACATCCCCATTACACCACCGGAGGAAGCGTGGGAACAATGAAAGAGTTGGAATACTTTCTGAAATTGGGTTATTCATATAGATTCTAATCATGCTTGACTGAATATCCTATCCTGATAAAATTAAAAAAGGCTTGCGCTGTTTTGCAAGCCTTTTTTAAATGGGTGTTCCGCGCTTGCGGAGCCCGTCAACCCTTTGTCATTGGACCCCACATGATATGAAAGCGGAAATAATTTCAACGGGAGATGAGTTGCGATCCGGAGCGATTATTGACTCCAATTCAGCTCATATTGCGGAAAAACTGGAACAAGCCGGGATACGCGTGGCCAGACATGGTTGCGTGGGGGATGATTTAGATATTCTGGTCTTAGCCCTTTCCGAAACAGGCGCGCGCGCCGACATGGCCATCGTGACTGGCGGGCTGGGTCCCACCATGGATGACATCACCGCCCTGGCGGCGGCCAAAGCGGCGGGGGTGGATGTCGCGCGCCATGAGGCGGCCTTTTTATCCATCCAGGCGGCGACAAAAGCGCGGGGCCTTGCCATGACCGTTGCTGACGAAAAACAGGCGGCGCTTCCTGGCGGCGCTGAATTCATTAAAAATAACGCGGGAATCGCGCCCGGTTTTTCACTGAAAATAGGCCGGTGCCTTTTTTTCTTTTTGCCCGGCGTCCCCTTTGAAATGCAAAAAATGCTTTCAGACGAGGTTCTGCCCCTGGCCATAAAACGCTTTAAAAAAGAGACGCTGTTTCTAAAAACCATCAACATATCCACCTTCGGACTCACGGAATCCGACGTAAACAACCGGATATCTGAATTTTCAGAACGTTTCCCTGGCATCATCCCAGGACTCAGGGCGTCTTTTCCGGAAATCCATGTCAAATTATACATCCGGGAAACCAGCGAGTTGGCCTTGGAAAGCGCCGCGCAAGACGCGGTGGCATGGATTCGTGAAAAACTCGGGACCGCTGTTTTCTCAACTCAGGGAAAGAGTCTGCCTGAAAAAATCGGGGACATTCTCAGAGACAAAAATCAGACCCTGGCCATTGCCGAAAGTTGCACCGGCGGCCTGATCTCCCACATGATCACCGATGTCCCGGGAAGCTCCGACTATTTTATTTTGTCCAAAGTGACCTATTCCAACGAGTCCAAAATCAAAACGCTTAATGTCTTGCCATCCACCATTGAAACATACGGCGCGGTTCATGAAGCCACCGCCCATGAAATGGCCGCGCAGATCAGGAAAATCGCCGGCGCGACATACGGTCTCTCCACGAGCGGCGTGGCGGGTCCTGGGGGCGGCTCAAAGGAAAAACCGGTGGGAACCGTTTGCGTCGGCCTGGCGACCCCCGATTCTGTGGAGAGCCGTCGTTTCTATTTTCCCTTTAAAAACCGTCTGTCAAATAAAAAAATATTCACCTTCGCCGCCCTTGACATGCTGCGAAAAAAAATGATCTGATCGTTGAGGCGCCTGTCAAAAAGCGCCCCATAAAAAAGTAAAAAAATGAAAAAATGAAAAAGCAGATGACGCGTTTTTTTTTACGGCGCTATCATTTATGATAAGCTCGTAAAAAATCGGATTCGCAAGCAGACACAACATTTCATAATTCAGATGCTGATTAATTACGGGTACTTATAGGTTGGGTTAAGCGAAGCAACCCAACATATCTTTATTTTTTACGAACGTATCATAATTGGCATTTATAATTAGACATTTATAAATTATGCCCCATAACGCTGACATATACGCAGGCTATCTGGTGGATGGCTCCGGGGAACCATTTAAAGAGAGGATACATATTCGGATAAAAAATGGTTTCATTGATCAAGTGGAGCCAGCCGACCCCGCCATTTTAGAGAAGCCGGGAATCACGGACCTTTCGCGCAAAACCGTTCTGCCGTCTCTTGTGGACGCCCATGTGCATCTTTTCATGTCCGGGACCACGGATCCCAAGGCCCGACAACGCCAGCTTGACGCCGGATTTGATGAGACCGCCGCCACCATCGCTGAAAATCTTGAAAAACACCGTTCCTGTGGGATCGGCGCGGTCCGAGACGCCGGAGACAGAAACGGGCGGACCCTTTGTTTTAAAAAAAACAGGGGCCGCGATCTTAAGGTGGCCCTTCATGCCGCCGGCGCCGGCTGGCATGCCCTGGGCCGTTACGGAAAGCTCATCGCCCGGTCTCCTTCAAAAAATGAAACCCTGGCCCAGGCCATTTTAAAAAAATCGAAAAACGCGGATCATGTCAAAATCATCCATTCGGGGTTAAACAGTCTGACGACATTTTCAAAGGAGACCCCGCCGCAATTTGATCTTTGCGAGATGAAACAGGCGGTGGCCGCCGCCAAAGCGCTCAATCTTGAAATCATGGTCCACTCAAATGGAAAACTCCCCACTGAAATCGCTCTGGACGCCGGGTGCCGCTCCATTGAGCATGGCTTTTTCATGGGGGCGCTGAATCTGAAAAAGATGGCGGATGCCCAGGTCACATGGGTTCCCACCGTCTGCCCCATGAACTCCCATTATGAGCATCTTTTAGACACAGGCCAGCCCGTGGACGTGGTCTTAAGAACTCTGGAACATCAGCTGAATCAGATGCGCATGGCGCGGGAGCTGGGAGTCAGGGTGGCCATGGGAACAGACGCGGGAAGCCCTGGAGCAGACCATGGAACCTCCATGACAAAGGAATTTAAACTGTTTTTGGCCGCCGGATTCAGAGTGGAAGAGGCGGTCAAAGCCGCGACGTTAAATGGCGCCCGGCTGATGGGCCTTACAGGGTCCGGCCGCGTGGCCAAAGGAATGACGGCCAACATCATCGCGGTTCCAGGGAGTCCCTCCGATCTGCCAGACACCTTTGACCGGGTCGAATGCCTTTAAGGTTTTCGGTCCGGCTTAAATTTTGATTGACACTATTTTATCTTTGTGGTTGCATTGTAGCCACAATATAAATATGATGGCGTCGTAGAAAATTCCATATGTGGGTTTATTTCTCTTAATCCAGCCTGCAAGCGCTAAGTAAATAATAACGATCGAAACTGACAATATGGCGCCTGCCTGGGGCGGATTTTTTGAAGTTTGGCGAATATGAAAAACCAAAAGGAGACGAAAATGGCTGCATTACCTGATGGCATACAAACATGGCAGATGACCCAACCGGGCGCTCGGGACAAAGAGACGGGGAAAATCACTCCTGGAAAACTATCAAAGACAACGATTCCGGTTCCCGATCTGAAACCTGGCCAAGCCCTTGTGGAAGTGGCTGGCTGCGGGGTGTGCCATACGGATTTGGGATATTTTTACGACGGAGTCCCAACGGTTTCAAAGCCTCCTCTGACCCTTGGCCATGAGATTTCAGGGGTTGTGGTGGCCGGCGATGAAAAATGGGTCGGAAAAGAGGTGATCATCCCCGCCGTGATGCCCTGCAGAAAGTGCATTTTATGCAAAACAGGCCGGGGCAACCGATGTCTTGACCAAAAAATGCCGGGCAACAGTCTGGGCATTTATGGCGGATTCTCAAGCCACATACCCGTGCCGACCATTGACCTGTGCGAAGTGAAAAACAGGGGCGACATTCCTTTGGAGCATCTGGCCGTTGTGGCCGACGCCGCCACCACACCCTACCAGGCCATGAAAAGAGCTCGTTTTCAACCGGGCGACAATATCATGATCATTGGCCTGGGTGGAGTCGGCCAGTATCTTGGACAGATGGCCGCCGCTCTTGGCGCCAATACCGTCATCGGGATCGACCTGGATTCCAGGAAACTGGAAAGATCCCTCTCATTTGGCGTCGATTTTACCATCAACGCCAACGGCAAGGACGCCAGGGCCGTTTCAAAAGAATTCAAGGGAATCTGCAAGGAAAACAATCTGGATGGGTTTGGATGGAAAATTTTCGAGGTCACAGGCTCCGCCGGAGGTCAAGAGACCGCGCTGGCGCTCCTCGGTTTTGTCGGAACGCTGATTCTTGTGGGCTTTGGCATGGGAAAAGTCAATTACATGTTCAGTCGATTAATGGCTTTTGACGCGGAAATCGCCGGCACATGGGGATGTCTTCCGGAACATTATCCGGTGGTTCTGGATATGGTTTTGAGCGGGAAAATAAACATGAAGGAGTTTGTCCAGACTCGTCCCATGAGCGCCATTCTTGAGGCGTTTGAAGAGGCTCACTCGTCTCCCCCCACAAAACGAATTGTTCTGGTCCCGGACTTTTAACAGCGCCTCGGCGTAAAGAATAAAAACCTCCCTCCCTGGAACTTTGGGGGGCGCGGGGCCGGGGTCCGCTGAACGACAGTTCAATTCATCGCCCCTTCCCCGCCCGGTTATCACCGGTTTCGCAATTTTTAAAAAAAAAGGAGAGACAAATGGCTTTAGAATGGATGCCCAGAGACAATGAAAAAAAAGATCATGCGTTGCATGAAACCCATCACTGGGGAGAAGAGGCCCCATGCGTGGTCTATGAAAAACGTCCCTTGACTGATCCCAAAGGAGACATCGTCAAAGGCCTTTTTGTGGCATGGATACGCTTGAACAACCCGAAACAATACAATTCATACACAACGGAAATGGTCAAAGGAGTGATCGCGGGGTTTGAAAACGCCTCCTTAGACCGAAGCATTGTGGCGGTGGTGTTTACAGGAACCGGCCCCTATTCATTCTGCACCGGCGGGAACACAAAGGAATACAGCGAATTTTACAGCTTGAGACCCGATGAATACGGACAGTACATGGAGTTGTTTAACCATATGGTCGATTCCATCCTCATGTGCAAAAAACCCGTGGTATGCCGCGTCAACGGCATGAGGGTGGCCGGAGGCCAGGAGATCGGAATGGCCTGCGATCTGGCCATATCCTCCGACCTTGCCATTTACGGTCAGGCGGGACCCAAACACGGCTCCGCGCCGGACGGCGGGTCCAGCGATTTTCTTCCCTGGTATCTTTCCATGGAAGACGCCATGTGGAACTGCGTCTCCTGCGAAATGTGGTCCGCTTACAAAATGAAGGCGAAAAATCTCATCAGCAAATGCGTGCCGGTATTAAAGATCGACGGCCAGTGGGTGAGAAACCCAACCATCGTCACCGACAAATACGTCGACGACGGCGAGATCGTTTACGGCGAATACAAAAAAGGGGACGCGCTGAAAGAGGGACGCGCCATGGTCAGGGAACATCAGGCCAACGCCGATTTTGAGCTTCTGGACAAAGAGGTCGATAAAATAATCTGGCAGTTCGCCAACCTTTTTCCAGGATGCCTGATCAAATCCATCGACGGCATTCGCATGAAAAAGAAATATTTCTGGGACATCTGCAAAAACGGCAACCGGCATTGGCTGGCGGCCAACATGAGCGGAGAGGCGTTTTTGGGTTTTGGGGCGTTCAACACCAAAAAAATAACCGGGCAGGACACCATAGATTTTATCAAGTTCCGCCAAAACATCGCCGAATGCAAAACATGGGACATGGACATGTTTGCCGAAGCCATGGGAAAACCCAAAGAATAATTCATTCCTTTTGAAAAACAGCGGATATCCTGTCCATGGCAAGCTCGTAAGAAAACGCGGATGGCCCAATGAATCAAGAACGGGCCATGCCGCGGTTTTCCATTTTTTTTTGCCAAACATTAACTCCAAAATGGCCTCAAGGATGACTCTATAGCAACGCAGAGTTCCTCCAGACTGAATGGGGCCGCCTTTTTTAAAAAGGTCGCGGCCCCGTAAAAAACAGTCATGGCGCGCCGCCCGACCATCATGGTTTCTCCCATCTTTTATTAATCCCATCCATAAAAAAAATCTCGCAAAAAAAATAGATGGACTCCTTGAACAAAACAGAGGGACTTTTTCTTGACGTTGGGCCATCTTTTTTTTATAAAGACTAAAACCCAGCATAAACTCATCAATCGTTTCAATGGAGGTAAAAAAAAGTGAAAAGATTTTCTCTGTCCATATCCATCATCATGGCCATGGTTTTTTCCATGCTTATGATCACCCCAACCGTTGCCCGGGCCGCTGAAAAACCATTTGTGTTCGGCCTGCTTATGGTGGGTCCGCACAATGACAGGGGCTGGAGCCAGGCCCATTTCGAAGCCGGTGAATATGTGGAAAAAAAGCTCCCCGGAACAAAAATGATCTACATCGACAAAGTCAATCCCGCGGACAGGCCTGGGGTGACTATCCCCCAACTCGTGGATGACATGGTGGAAAAAGGCGCCAGATTGATCATCGCCAACTCCGATGACATGAAGGACGGAGCCATGGAAGCCGCCATCATGCACCCTGACGTTCATTTTCTCCATATTTCGGGAGATGCCGCGCTCACGGGAAAAGCCCCGAAAAATTTAAGCAATCTTATGGGACGCATGGAATACGGAAAGATGATGGCGGGCTTTGCCGCGGCGCTTTCCACCAAAACCGGAAAACTGGGTTACCTCGGGCCGCTGTTAAACGAAGAGACCCGACGACTGGCCGCCTCCTGCTACCTGGGCGCGAAATACGCATGGGAAACGGTTTTGGGCAAAGACCCCAAAGATTTAAAATTCAACGTCACATGGATCGGATTCTGGTTTAATATCCCCGGCGTCACCTCAGACCCCACTCAGGTCGCGCAAAACTTTTTCAACTCGGGATACGATGTGATCATTTCAGGCATCGACACCACCGAGGCGGCGGTCGTGGCCGGCCAGAAACGACGCGAGGGGAAAAATGTATGGGCCATTCCATACGATTACGTCGGGGCGTGCCAGGGGGCTTCGGATGTCTGCCTGGGAGTTCCGTATTTCAACTGGGGGCCGGACTATATTGATTTCATCAAGGAATCCAAAGAGAACAGATGGGAATCCAAATGGGTCTGGTCGGATCCGGATTGGAACGACATCAACAATCATGACAAAAGCACGGTCGGTTTTATGCCGGGCGACGCCCTGTCCGCCTCCGCAAAAAAATCGTTGGACACATTTATAAGCGATATGGGCTCAGGGAAAGTGGTTCTTTTCAAAGGCCCTCTCCAGTATCAGGACGGAAGCGTTTTCCTGAAAAAAGGGGAGATCGCCTCAGACTTAAAAATATGGCGCCTTGAAAATTTATTGCAGGGCATGAGCGGCCGGGGCGTGGCAAAATAATCGGAGCCCGTTTACATGACCAAAATTCAAGAGAATGGCGACATAAATATCGAATTGCGGGATATTCGAAAAAACTACGGCCCCGTCAAAGCCAATGACGGGGTTTGCCTTAAAATCAAAAAAGGCTCCATCCATGGGGTTCTGGGTGAAAATGGGGCTGGAAAAAGCACTCTGATGAAGATCATGGCCGGGTACGTCAGCAAAACCAGCGGCGTTATCCTGGCGAACGGCAAGGAGGTTGATTTCAAAAATCCGGCCGCCGCCGCCGCCGTGGGCGTCGGCATGCTCTACCAGGATCCCCTCGATTTCCCGAGCCTCACGGTTCTGGAAAATTTCATGCTGGGCCAGCCCAGGCCGAAGAAAAAACGGGCGCCGGACAAAAAAGACTACTTGAAAAGACTCCGGCGGGCCGCGGCCAAATTCAACTTCAGGATTGATCCCGAGGCGCATGTCCGGGATCTGACCATTGGTCAACGGCATCAACTTGAAATAGCGCGGCTTTTGGAGCGCGGGGTCAAGATTCTGATCTTGGACGAGCCGACCACCGGCATATCCAACGAGCAGAAAGAGACGCTGTTCAATGCCTTGAGAAAACTGGCGTCCGAACAAAAAAGCGTGGTCTTGGTCTCCCATAAACTTGAGGATGTCCAGACCCTGTGCGATTCCATCACCGTTTTAAGGTGCGGAAAAGTCACGGGAAACATCCAAAGACCCTTTGAAACCGACGCTATTTTTGAAATGATGTTCCAGACGAAACCGCAACCATTGCGCCCGCCCGATGTGAATCCGGGCCGGACGCTTCTGGAATTCAAACATCTTTCGGCGTCGGGAGGAGCCGGGCTGAAAGATTGCGATTTTTCCATGCGGCGGGGAGAGATTGTGGGCCTGGCTGGCCTGGAAGGAAGCGGCCAGTCTGTTTTTCTTCGGGTGGCCGCGGGTATGGCCTCCCCCCGAGGAGGGAGCATTTTTTTGCGGGGGAAAAAAATGGAGAGAAAAAATCTCCACGATTTTCAAAAACGGGGCGTCGCCTTTCTCCCGGACGACCGCCTGGGGGAAGCGTTGATCCCACCCTTTACCATTGCCGAGCATTTTATTCTAAAACGAAAACGGGGTTTTTTCTTAAAACAGAAAGAGGCTTGCGCCAAGGCTCAAGAAAAAATTGATGAATTTTCCATCAAAGGCGGCCCCGACACTTTGGCCAAAGAGCTTTCCGGCGGAAACCAGCAACGGCTGATCATGTCTTTTCTTCCCAAAAACCCCTCTCTTTTGCTCCTTGACAATCCCACAAGGGGCCTTGACCCGGAATCGGCGCGCATGGTATGGGAGTATCTTAAAGAATATTCCCGAAATGGATCGGGAATTATCTTCTCCTCGCCCGAAATAGACGAAATACTCATGGCCGCCAACCGCGCCCTTGTCTTTTTCGATGGAGCTGTCGTAAAGGATGTGCAGACCCGCGACACAGATATCAATGAAATCGGCCGGGCCATAGCCGGCGACATGGAATACAATGCAGACTATTGAAGGGATCCCGGATCATATTCGCAACCTGTGCGTGATTGTCATCGCCGCCGTCCTGTTTACAACGATGGTTCTTCTGATCTCAGGAGCCGACCCTTTTACGGCGTATTTCCACATCATAAAGGGTTCCTTGGGGTCCTGGCGAAAACTCACCCAGGTCCTCCAGGTCTGGATTCCCATGACCCTTTGCGCCTGCGGACTATTATACACGTTCAAAATGAACTTGTGGAATATTGGCATCGAGGGGCAAATCATCATTGGCGCCGTGTTCACAACGGCCGTGTTGCGGATGGGAATGGCGCCCGATTTCCCGCTTCTGTTTTTGGGGCTGTCCTTTATCGCCGGAATACTGGGGGGATCGCTCTGGGCGCTGATGGCCGGTTTCCTGAAGACAAAGGGGGGCGTGAACGAAATTTTTGCGGGACTGGGACTCAATTTTGTGGCCCAGGGCATTGTTCTGTGGCTGATATTTGGACAATGGCGACGGCCGGGCGCGGCCTCCATGAGCGGAACCGAGCTTTTCCCGCGAGAGCTTTGGCTTCCCCACATACAGGAATTAAGGATTTCCCCTTTGGGACTGTTTTTGGCCGTGGCCGCCATTTTTGTGACGGGATTTATTTTAAACCACGCCCGAGCCGGCCTTAAATTCAAAGCCATGGGAGAAAACAGCGCGGCCGCTTTTTTATTCGGACTCAAGCCCGACCGGTTGATGATTGGGGCCATGCTTTTTGCCGGAGGATTCGCGGGCCTGGCCGGAAGCATCCAGACCACCGGGGTCTATCACCGCCTCATACCCGCCATTTCAAGCAATTATGGGTATCTGGCCCTCCTGGTGGCCATGCTTTCAAACTATGACATCCGATGGGTTCCGGTGGTGGCCTTTTTTTTCGCCTGCCTGAATGTCGGAAGCATACAGCTTCCCATGGTTATGAAAATTGATTCGTCGTTAAGCGGCGTGATTCAGGGCTCCTTTGTTCTTTCAGCCATTGCGGCTCAGGCATGGCAGTCGTTTAAAAAAAACAGATCAATGGAATGTGATGGACAACATGATGGATAAAATAAAATAAATATGGGCGAACTAAATATTGCGATACTTTTGGCCAGCGTGCTGGCCACGGCCGCGCCAATTATTCTGGCTGTTTTAGGCGAGACCATCACTGAGAAAGCCGGGGTGATCAATCTTTCCATTGACGGCGTCATACTGTTGAGCGCCATGGCGGCGTTTATGACGGCGCACAAGACCGGCAGCGTCCTGGCCGGTTTTTTGGCCGCCGCCGCTGTGGGGGGATTTTCCGCCGCCATTGTCGCGGTTTTCAGCGTTTACATGGAGCAATCCCAGACAGCGGTGGGATTTGCCCTGACCCTGATGACCCGGGATCTCGCCTATTTCCTTGGAAACCCCTTTTCAGGATTGCAGGCGCCCCAGGCCAATTTGACGCCCATTCCGTTTTTAAGCGACATTCCGTTTTTTGGACCGGTCTTTTTTTCCCACTATCCACCGGTTTACCTCAGCCTTTTTCTGACGTTTTTTTGCTGGTTTTACATATACAAAACCCGACCGGGCTTAAACTTGAGGTCCGTTGGAGAGCGGCCCGACGCCTCTTACTCGCGGGGCATTCCCCCCCGAAGACTCAGAATATTATACACGATCTGCGGAGGGCTGTTCACCGGCTTGGCCGGCGCCTCCTTTTCTCTGGCGGTGAAGCCGGGATGGGGCCGACCCCAGGGCGCCGAAGGAACCGGCTGGATCGCCCTGGCCCTGGTTATTTTCGGGGGGTGGCATCCGGTAAGGGCCGCCTTGGGAGCCTGTCTTTTTTCATTCCTCCAGGTCATGGGCATCCACTTCCAGGACTGGTTTCCCTCGACGCCGGCTCAGGTGTTTCAGATCGCTCCGTTTCCACTCATGATTTTTACCCTGCTGATCATCGACTTTACCCAAAAAGAATCGGTTTTAAACTGGGCCGACAAACGAAAATTTGTAAAATCGCTTCTTAAAATTTTCTCTGGTCGCCCCCCGGCCGCGCTGGGAAAACCGTACAAGCCGAATTAAAATGGCGTTCGTCGGCATATCCTCGTCTATTTTTAAACAAACAATAACCGGCAATCCTAAATAAATGGGATATTCTATTCAACCATGACCCATTCCATTCAAACGTTGTCCCTTGGAAATCTGGCGTTGGCCTTTATTCCCGTCTTTGCGGTGATATGGATCATTTACAGGTGGGGGTTAAATTATCGGGAAGCCACGCACGCCTTTTTGCGCATGCTCGCGCAACTGTTGTTGATCGGCTATTTTCTCGTCTACATATTCGAATCCGACAACGTCTGGCTGATCATGGGCATCCTGGCCGCCATGCTCCTGGTGTCCACCTGGATCGCGTTGATGAGTGTGAAATCCCACCGGCGGGCATTGTTTGGAAACGCCCTTCTTTCCATCGCCGTTGGGGGAGGCGCGGTTCTGGCCCTTGTGGCTGGCGGGGTTTTGAAACTCGACCCCTGGCATTTGCCCCGCTACCTGATCCCTTTGGCTGGAATGATATTTTCAAACGCCATGAACAGCGTCAGCCTGGCGGCGGACCGGATGAAGGCGGAGATCAAACGAGACGTCGATTACAAAACGGCCCGGTCCATCGCGCTGAGGGCCTCGCTGATTCCCATCACAAACTCATTGTTTGCGGTGGGCCTGGTGGCCATACCGGGAATGATGACTGGGCAAATTCTGTCCGGGATATCCCCCCTTGTGGCGGCCAGGTATCAGATCATGGTGATGTGCATGGTCTATGGCGCGTCGGGAATATCGTCGGCTTTTTTTCTTCTGCTGATCAAAAACCGCGCCCTGGAAATATTTAAAACTCCTGAAATCTCCGACAAACTTAACACATACAACAAATAGATCCCATTAAAAAAAGGATGCAAAAAATACACATGACCCGAAAAGATCCGGTTTCATATGTGGAACAACTGGAATCCATGAAAGAAACGGGCCGTTTAAACGGGGCCTCCGCCTCTGAGCTGGCCTCTGTGGCGTCCAACGCCTATATTGATCATTTCTTCCTCCATCACAAAATCCATGACGACGCCTTGAACTCCTTGTGCAATCTGGCCGTGGATGAAAATAAAGAGGTGGCCGAAGCGGGTGAAAACGGGCTTTTTCGCCTCCTGGCCGAACGCCTCTCGGATTCGTTTGACAGAGAATCCTGCGCGCTTTATGACCAGGCGTTTATCAAGACCATCCAGTTTTCAAGGGGCCTGCCCCAGGGAAAAGCGCTTGACGAGTCTCTGTCGAATTTTGGCCTGACCCGCGAGGAAGAACTGACCGACCGGAAAAAACGCCTGTCCGAAAAAAAGAGCCGGTTTGAAAAAGAGGATCTGGTCCGCGTCAAAAAATGCCTGATTTTAAGCCGGGTCTCCTTGGGCGCTGACATCGCCGTCACCAGCGTTGTGATCCAAAAAATGCTCGCCTCATGCCCAAACGCCGAAGTGGTTCTCTTGGGAGATGACGCCCTGGGGGGTATTTTCACCGGTCTTGATCGATTCCACGTCCGTCATTTTAAATATCCCACCAGCGGGGGGCTCTTTGAAAAGCTCGGGGCATGGATTGAGCTTTGCGATATGGTCCGCCAGGAGATCAATGGCCTTGACCCGTCTGAATACATCGCCATTGACCCCGATTCAAGAATGACCCAGCTGGGCCATCTTCCCCTGTTCCCGGATCAAGGGGCCAGCGATGGCGGCGACGCCGTGAATAACAAACTCATGGATAACAGACCCGTGGATAGCAAACCCGTGGATAAAAAGTCCGTGAATAACAAACCCGAGAATAACAAACCCGAGAATAAAAAACCCGAGAATAAAAAAAGAGCGGCGAACGACCCCTATCTCTTTTTTCAGAGCCGATCATTTGTCCGGCCCGGGGTGGAACGGATCAGCGAGCTGACCGACTGCTGGCTCACCACGATTTTCGGAGGCGACGATGCCCGCCCCTTTGTAAACCCCGGCCCCGCAGCCAGGGATTATGCCGCCAGCCTTCGCTCGGCCCGTGTCAAAGAAACGGCGCTTTGGGTCAGCGTGGCGTTCGGTGTGGGGGGCAATGAAGAGAAACGGGTGGGAAATCAATTTGAAAGCGATCTGATAAAAAATCTCGCCAGCGGAAAAAACAGGGCCGTTCTTCTTTTCAAGGGGGCCGATCCCAAAGAACGGGACCGGGCCGACCGAATGCTCGACGGGCTGGCCAATGATTTTTCCATCGCCCAGATCAGCGGCTCCTCCCCCGATTTTAATTCCACTGATTTTAACTCAGCTGATTTTAACTCAGCTGATTTTAATTCAGCTGGCCTTAACTCAATGCCCCGCGCCGGGCAAACCGGCGAATTCCCGGACATCATCGCGTGGGACGGGCCTTTGGATATCTACTGCGCGCTCATCGCCGAATCGGATATCCACATCGGATACGATTCATCCAATCAGCACATCGCCGCGGCCAGCTCGGTTCCATTGATCGACATATTCGCCCATGAGACCGCGCCCGTGTTCGCCAAACGATGGACCCCGTCTGGAGACGCCCCCATCAAACCGGTGTTTCTCTTTGAAAAAAGCGACGCCGGAACAAAGGCCGGCATGGACGTCGTTATGAGCCTCTTTTCATCCCTGGCCGATTCATGCTCACCATCTCGTGATACAGATTAAGGGTCGCCTCGCACATTTTATCCGTTGTAAAATTCGCTTTGACCCACTTGCGGCCATTTTTTCCATATGTCTCCCGTCGGATCGGATCTGAAAGCGCTTCGGCCAGCGCCAGCGCCAGGGCCTCGATGTCCATGGGCGGGACCAGCCACCCCGTCTCTTTGTGTTTGACAATTTCAAGGCTCCCTCCGTGGGCCGAGGCGATGATGGGCCGCGCCATGGCCTGGGCCTCCACCGCGATCCGCCCAAAGGCTTCGGGCTCGGTGGATGAAGCTGAAACAACGATGTCCGCGGCCATGAGCGCTCCGGGCATGTCGGAACAATGCCCCCCCAGCCTGACCCGGTCGGACAGATCATGCTCAGCGATCAATCTTTCCAGAACCTGGGCATACTTTGCATTCTCCACGTTGTCCCCCACGCAGACCGCCTGCCAGGGCGCGTCGGTGTTCATTTTTTTAAGCCGCCCCAGGCTTTTGATGAAAATATCCTGCCCCTTCCAGAGGGTGAGGCGTCCCGGCAACACAATCACGGGATCATTGGAATCGGGCAGGCCCCATCCTTTTTTGATCCCCTCCACCCGTGTTTTCGAAACCTTGGCCGGATCAAAAATCCGTTCGTCAAACCCCCGGTGGATGAGCCGGATGCGATGGTCGGGCACCTTGTACTCTTTTTTTAGATGATCCCATATGACCTGTGAAATCGCGATGACCTTTTCGCCCTTGGCCATCACCGCGCTGAATGCGTGGACGGAATAAAAACCGTGAAAGGTGGTGATCAGCGTCGGCCTCCTCTTTTTGGGAAGACTCTTTAGGGCCAAAAGCCCGATCCAGGCCGGAACACGGGAACGGAGGTGCAAAATATCGACCTTTTCCCGTTTTAAAAGCGCACAAAGACGAAAAATATACGGAATGCCCCTTGGGCTTTTGGCCCCCACGGGCCATGCGATATGCCGGCCCCCGGATTCTTCAAGCTCGCGGACCAGACGCCCGCCGCCGGATATCACCAGGGAACGGTGGCCCCTTTCCGTCAGGTATCGACTCAATTCCAGAGTCCCCCGCTCCACCCCGCCGCTTTCGAGATCCGGAAGCATCTGGAGCACGGTCAATCGGTTTTTGTCTGTCTGTTTTTTTTCTTTGGTCATGTTTCTTTGGTCATATTTCTGTGGTCATGGTTTCTGTGGTCTGGCCCGTTTTGCCGTGGAATTCCAAAAATTATCGCCGGTCACGGCGATTTTATGGATCGCCCTCCCCTCCCCCCGGACAATCAATCCCCGGTCGAACGGCAAGGGTCGCCGTTTATGCCCGGCGAGTCGCATACTCATTCAGAAGACGACCCGTCATTTTTTCATACGCCGTGTTTTATTTTTGGGTTTCCCGCTTATTGATCCGGCCACTTTTTCTTTCAGTTCCCGCTTCCTTTCCTCGCCGATCTCATTCCAATGCGTGTCAGACAATGCGCCCTCAAACGAAAAAAGATAATAGCAGACCGGCAGTGTTTCACCGGGATATTTTTCTTTTATCCTATTGTGCGCGCCCACCGGGCCAATTTTTCGCAAACCGTCTTCAGAAAAAACGCCCGCTTCGGTTAAACGACCCGCTATCTTTTTGCCGATGTTCTTTAATTCAGTCAGTTCCCTGTTTTGTTTCATAGCCCTGTTGATATTCCTTGTCTGGCTCTATGGACTGAACAATATCCAAATGAATGCCATTGGGATCTTTTATGCAAAAATGACGTTGCCCCCAATCCTCGGAACGAAGCTCAATAACCACATCAAGCGAAAGTCTCTTTGCCTCGGCATACGAATCATCCGCGTCATCCACCTCAAGACTGAATATGACGCCATGCCCATCATGGGCGTTCTGGAATATGTCCGGTTGCGTGGGTTGATCCGGCAACATGAATCCGACTTGAATGCCAGAATCAGACACAAGGTGAAGATACCATTCATTTTCAAAAGCAACGCCAAAGCCGAAGCCACTTAAGTAAAATGATTTTGCCTCATCAAGATTCTCAACAATAAACACTGGAAATGAAGCCTTGGGTTTAATCATATCATCCCCCTTTGTTTAAAAAAAATATACGGCTAACGCCGTGTTCAGTGGATTGAAGAAAGCGCCACGGGACATTGCGGCGCGATATTTGGCGCAACCTGCGGGAGCGCCTGTTCGGATTTTTAGGACTTCGTCATTTGATTTAGGGGGTAACAGCGGCGCCGAGCCTTCCGGGACGGGCCTTCCACCCGCTAAAATATGGGACCTTGCCCGCCAGCGCTAATATTAAATTAAGAGGGTCAATTGCTCAGATCCTGAACCGATACCCCAAACCTATGGGTCAAACGGTATGCATATATCCCCCTTGTCAATGACATTCGGGGCTTAGAATAGCGCCATCGTTGAGGTTTTGTCAATCGTTGGCCCGACAACAGGCGGGGTATTTTATGGCGCTGGCTTTATGGGGCTGGACCAATAAACTTCGGTAAACTTTATGGCGTCGTAAAAAAGCCGATCTACTTGTATCGCCTCACTCTCAAAAAACCACTACGCCTTGTGTATCGATTTTTTTACAACGCTGTCCCGTGACTTTTTATGAGCTTATCAAGATTGGATTGCCAATGATCAATGTTTATGATAATCGAATACGAAAGCGGCATAAATAAAAACGTTATTTTTTCACGAGGCGGCGATATGGAAATCAAGATGAACGCAATCGAAATGACAGGAACAATTGATAAACATAACCAGTTAAAGCTGGACGGCGCCCTTCCGTTTTTGGGCCCCAAACGGGTGAAAGTGATTGTGCTGTCGCCCATTGACGATGAAATAGATGAAGATTCATGGCTGAAAGCGGCGTCCCGGAACCCTGCCTTTTCATTTCTTGACGATCCCGAAGAAGACATTTATTCCATAACCGACGGGCGGTCTTTCCATGACGAAATATAAAAAAGAAATCCCTCAATTAAAGAAACTCAAACCCAAAGTGTCACTGGAAACAGTGGTAAAAGCAGTCTGTGAGAAGTTTGATTGTAGCGCCGACCAAGTTATCATAAAAGGACGAAAGAATAACAAAGCGCGAGAGGTGGCCATTTATCTTTCCAGGAGATTGAGTGGATTGCCTTGTAAGGAATTAGGCGCTTTTTTCGGTGGCGTAAGCGGCGCATTGATCACCATCATGAACAATCAGATTGTGAAGGAGGCAACAGGGAATCGACGCTTAAAACATCAGGTAGGAAGGGTTGAACATCGAATATTTAATATTTAAGATGTGACCCCGTTCGCTTTCCCCTCGTTCCTCGCTTTACTTTTTGCGTCCGGTGATGCGTAGCGTTATGTGCAATGAGATGGAGGAAACAATATGAACAGTCCTAAAACAATCGCTACTATAAATTTTAAGGGTGGCGTTGGAAAGACAACTGTCACTTGGTGCCTTGGTGATGTTATATCCTCGTTTTCAGATTCGAAGGTATTATTATTCGACCTGGATGCCCAAATGTCACTTACTCAAGCAATTTCATTAAATGAAGATGGGTACTCACTTGAGGCAAGGTTTCAGAAATGGTATGAAAATTCAACCGAACGAAAGAAAACCATTTTCGATGCTCTTGATCAATTTGCAAGACCAGCACAGCACTTTGATTTTCCAGTTGGGTTTGATTTTATCTATCAATTGACTGATAGTCTTCACTTTGTACCTTCCGTCGAAGACCTTTACTGGATGGAGCTTGAAGTTTTTGACAGGGATGTTGTGAAAGATTTTATCAGGCGTTTATTGGGAAAAGTCACAAATACTTCCAAATTACCATCTTATGATTATGTCCTTTTTGACTGCCCACCATCTTTTACATTGCTTTCCTATAGTGTTCTGTCCTGCTGCGATCTAATATTAATCCCGGTAAATCCAGATTATTTTGCATCAAAAGGAACCAATTTGATTTTAAATAGTCTGAAAATGAGGATTGAACCTTTTCCTTTACCAAAAATTGGTGTTTTTATGAACAAATCGAAAACATGGGGAGGATCACCTACCAAAGAAACCAATTTCTACATGCGTGAGGTTTCCAGGGTGTGCGATAATGCGTCAAAAACCGAAAACATAAGAGCAGAGTTTTTAGATTCATGGATACCTGAAAGAGTAGGTGTTAAAAGAGCTATAACGTCAGGAGGAGTTCCAGGGGAACTCGTCGATCCATTTAAAAATTTGTGGAAAGAAGTTGTGAGGTATTTAGCATGAGCGAAAATATTTTTAGGAATAAAGAAGAAGAATTACAACGCCTGACTCAAGAGATAGCTGACCTTAAATCAACTATGAAGGATATGGCATCCTCGCTTACACGAATAGAGCGGCATGTAAAACGTTCTTTTGGTATTCCACCTAAAAGTCAGTCTTCTGTAGCATCCAAGCCAAGGAAAAGAAACGCTGAAAGCACAAAAGAAGAAGCAACGATCACGCCCGAAGACGCTCTCAGAATTTTTGACGAATTGTCAGAGGATTGGGGCAATCAAAAGCATGGGCTTATCGAAGGTAGGTTGCAAGAAATGATTGTCCCGAATTTAAAGGTTATTGCCCACGAACTTGGTCTTACCTTCAAAGGTAAGCCCTCAAAGAAAGTATTGTGTGAAAGAATAATTAGCAGATTAAATGAAAGGGCTATGTTATCAAGAAATATTAATATTACTTCACCGATATCCGAAGTAAAGAAAGATTAAAAGCACATAACAAGGCTAATTCAGCCGACGCAAAAAGCCGCGCGGCTGATCAAATCGTTTGCCTTACCATGAGAATCAATTTCTTATTGGAATGCTGTAATATGAAAATACGACAAGTGAATTTATGAATAAATTAATTAATAAATTTCTCACTCATCCAAACTGGGTCGGCATTAGCGGTATTGTGGCTCTCATAGCGTTATCGTATGCTGTATTCTTCTCTAACACTTCTGCAGAAAAAAAGGGAATGAGTGATAGTTCATTTAAAAACAGGCCTAATATCAACCCTGAAAAACCCAAAAATAAAATGGGTAAATATACTATGCCTGATTATAGCTCTGAAAAATCTAAAACAAAAATTTCTAAAAAACAACCACAAGTAAACACAGGAAAAAACAATACTAATTGCATGGAAGATAAGGCAGCTGAATCAGCATGGCTAATAGCGTTGGATAAAAAGTCAATTCATTTTTTTAATGAATATATGGAAATCTATCCTTATGGCTGTCATGTTGAGGAGGCAACTATCTATATTGAAGATATAAGACACTGGGAGGATATTGACCATGATCGTAATTTTTTTTTCTCGTTTGTGTATGATAAATACATAAAAAAATATCCACGTGGCCTTTATAGAAATTTAGCTGAGGTATATATTCATAATATAAATTTATTGGAAAAAGCAGAAAATGAAAATACTATAGAATCTTACAACAAATTCATACAATCTAAGTCTTTAGATATTTACAAGAATAAAGCTGAGATAGAACTGAAAGCTTTAAAGTATAATCGTATTAAAAAGGAGAGACGGTTTTTTGAGGCGATTAATAAAATTATAGAAATAATATCAACCGATACAATCGATATGTCAATTTTTTTTCCACAATATAGTTATTCCAAAGATCAAAAATTTGATGAATGCTACTCTGATAAAAATACAAATTTAATAGTCAGAGGAATGACCTATTCGTTTACAATATACTATTCTTTTTTGGCACTAT
>Ga0307987_1000063_pt1 | contig 62605 bp, 44 predicted proteins | sample EllFjometagen181_FD_203157 | JGI IMG/M metagenome (GOLD analysis project Ga0307987, IMG submission 203157) | Marine microbial communities from Ellis Fjord, Antarctic Ocean - #181 | ecosystem: Environmental > Aquatic > Marine > Unclassified | place: Southern Ocean | collected 2014-10-08 | reverse complement strand
CCCTGCACGAAAACGCCCAGTTCGTGTACAAGGCCTGGCTGGACGCGGGCGGCGATCGTGAACTGGTGCACAAGCCCATCGGGAGCTGGCTCGACAAGCACGCCCAGCACGAAGACGCCCAGTTCGTGTACAAGGCCTGGCTGGACGCGGGCGGCGAGCACGAACTGGTGCACAAGCCCATCGGGAGCTGGCTCGACAAGCACGCCCAGCACGAAAACGCCCAGTTCGTGTACAAGGCCTGGCTGGACGCGGGCGGCGAGTGCGAGTTGGTGCACAGGCCCATCGGAAGCTGGCTGGAGAAACACACCCTGCACGAGGCCGCTGGTTTCGTGTTCAAGTCGTGGCTGCAAGCACGCGGGGATTTTGCGCACGTCCGAGACCATTGCTTCGGTTGGCTCCATGAACACCGGGAGAACCCCGACGCGGTCTATCCACTCAAATTCATCGTCAGAATAGACGATCTGCCCCATGACACCGTGTGTGACATCCTCGCCTGGTGCAAGGCAAATGCTTCCAATGAAGATGCCATCTGGCGCCTAGCGGCCATCTCGCTCTATCTCCGAGATCAGGCCCACGCCGTTGAGGCGCTGCGCGCTGCAGACGCTGTGCTCCGGACGCTAACGAGCACCCGCAACCACCTTCCGCCAGCAGTTCGAATTCACACTTCCGTGCTGGTCGCCGACCTGTACGTGAACCCTGGTCTCCGGGCAGGCGAGCAGAAGGCTCGCCTGCTCGAACTGCTTGCCGCGTGGCTCAGCTACCGCCACTCCTACAGCGCCGACCTCCGGGCACCGGCCAGGATTCAGCACCCCATCCAGTTCATGCTACTACTCGAGCTTCTCGAACAGGAGCTTCTTTCGGTCTCCAATGACCGCGATGCCATCATGCGCTATCTGGCCTGGGTTGATGGATGGCTTCCAATGAACAAGGGACCACTCGACCGAGCACACCGCTGGGCCCAACAACACTACGCTGCAGAGGAGCTCTGGGACCGTCTCCACATCCCAGACAGCACTGTTCCCAGCCGGAACTGATCCACGACAAAGGCCGACCCCGAGGGGCCGGCCTGTCCGCGCACCGAACCAGGGAGTGCGCGCTACTTCTCGAGACCCTTGTAGTCGAAGGTGACCTCGAGCTGCTCGTCGAGCACCAGGAGCTTCTCGAAGAACATGGCGTAGCCATCGATGGGCAAGGAGACCCTGACCGGCTGCACGCCCGCGGCGGTGGCTTCACCGCTGAAGGTCTGGGCCGCCTGCATCTGCACCTCGGCGTTCACGGCCATGGCGTCCATGGCGTAGCCGGCGGTGCTGACGGAGGTGAAGTAGTCCACCTTGCGCAGGGTACTCTCGATGTCGGCGTCCTTGATCTTGGTCTCGTAGGGCACGTAGACGGTCCAGGCGACCTGGGTGGTGGGCACGTCGGCGATGGGCAGGCTCGCGGCGTACTCACCGGCACCCTTGGCGTCAGGCTCGACGCCGTCTTCGACATAGACGAGCTCCACCGCGAAGCTGGCCAGGGCGCCGCCTGAGGCCTGGCTGCGGGCCAGGGGGATGAGCAGCTGACCGTTCTCGCCCATGGCAGGCTTGGCCGCGCGGCCACCCACGAAGGTGCTCCAGATCTCGAGGCCTTCGGGCATGTCCAGACGCAGGAACTGGGCCCGGTTGTTGCGCATGGAGTAGACCAGCTGGGTCATGCGGCGACCGTCGCGGGTCATCACGCTGGTGGCGGCCAGGCTGTCCACGATGGTGACCAGCATGTCCACGTCTTCGTGCTGGCGAATGTCCAAGGGGATGGTGAAGTCCTGCTTGCGGTACTTGAAGGCCAACAGCACGGGCCAGTTGGTCTGACCAAGGATGGCGGTGGGCAGCTCGCGCACATCGACGATGCTGGCGTTCTCCACCGCGCCGGGGGCGATCTCGAGGGCGGAGCGGGCGTCAATGCCAACCCAGCCCTTGACCCGCTCGACGTCCCGGACCTGCAGGTCGGGCACGGAGACCGACACGGAGCCTTCGGGGAGCTGCTTCTCGTAGTTGAGGTACAGGCTGTAGCTGCCCTTGGCCTCGTAGTTGAGCTCGGCCAGCACCACGGAGCGCTCACCTTCCTGGGTCACCGACCAGTCCCGCAGGCCGTTGCCCTTGACGTCCAGCACGGTGACGTCGGTGGGCAGGTCCACACTCAGGAACTCCACACCGGCGTGCAGGATGCTGTAGTGCACCGCCGAGGTGCACTGCATCAGGCCCTCGGCCACGCCCACCAGGGCCTGGTGCTCGGCGTAGACCCGGGCCACCTCGGCCACGGCCTCGGGGTCGTCAGCGGTGACCTCTTCGGCCGCCCGCTGCCAGGTGACGCTCAGGTTGCCGGTGGCCGGAAGCAGGGCCTCGAGGATCTGGCGGTCGCCGCGGGTGCTCTTCTTGGTCTGCTGGGCGTTGGCCACGGTGAAGTCCAGGGTGTTCTCGGCCGGGACCGACACTGTGACCTGGGTTCCGCCCGAGGGCGCCATGGCGAAGGAGAAGCCGTTCTGACCGCCGGTCTCCCAGGTGCTCACCGCGAAGGAGAGCTTCAGATCCAGCACGCCCTTCTTGTCGGTCACCAGGTGGTACCAGCCGTTCTGCAGGTAGACAGGTGCATCGCGCCCGCCCATGGTGGCGGAGCGCAGGGCGACGGTGGTAGGCAGCAGGGGCACGGTGATCCAGCCCTCTGCCTTGAGCACCTCGACCCGCAGGTTCAGGTCGAAGGCGGTGGACTCTTCGCTCACCTCGCCTTCGTAGGTCGCCTTGCTGATGGCGAAGTGCCGGGGCGCCGCCTCGGGCGGGTCCTCCGGAAGCTCGATCCCCTTCTCGTACAGGACCTTGAAGTCGTTCCACGGCAGGGTGACCCGTGCTGCGGGGATGTCGCTCTGGGCCAGGGCCGGAGCGGCCACCGCCCAGGTGAGCAGCAGCGAGAGGATGAAGAGGATGGGGCGGGTCATTTGCGACTCCTGGTTCGGTAGCGGATGTCGATCGTCATGGGTTCGTTCTCGGCCACCAGGAGCTGCTCGAAGGCGAGCCGCTCCCCGGCCTTGGGGATGTTGAGGACCAGGTGAGCGGCGCTCACGGTCTGGGAAACTTCGGGAAGCGCGGGGGTGCCACCGGGAGCGAGGTCCGTCTCCTGGGTGCGGGCCGTGGTGACCGGCCCCCGGGCGACGTTGCTGTTGGCCTGGGCCAAGCGGGAGTCCCTGCGGCCGGTGGCCGGAGGTGCAGGCGGAGGGGTGGTGGGCATGGACGCCATGACGGGTGCCGGCTGCGCCATGGGCGCCCGCTCGGGTTCGGGGCTGGGTTCCGGAGGGGGTGGCGGAGGTGCGTCCACAGCGACCTCGTAGCTTCGCCCTGAGCCCGATCCCGCGCCATAGCCCGAGGCACCACTGCCACGACCGCTGGTGCCCAGCCCACCCAGGCCTTCGGCGGTGCCGCCGCCGCCCAGGCCGGAACCCCGGGTGCCCAGCCCACCGGAGCCAGTCTGTGTGCCCTTGGTGCCGATGAGACCGCTGATGCCACCGGCCAGCCCGGAGAGCACGCCCTCGTCCAGCTCCACAGCGATGGTGGTGGTGCCAGGCATGAGGGTGCCGGAAGCCACGGCCTGGGCCTCGGCCTCCATCTGTCGCACCTTCTGATCGGCGATGTGCAGCTTCCGCTTCTCGTGCTCGGCGCGCTGGTAGTCACCGTTCTGCTCGGCCAGCAGCAGATCCGCCGCGGCCTGACCGCTGACCTGCACCAGCGCCTGGATGGTGGCGGCGCGCTGGTTCAGGATCTGGAGCTGCTCGAGCTCGTTGCGAGACCGGGCGCGATCCGCCATGCGGGTGGTGCGCTCGTAGGCATCGGCCATGTCGACCAGCGCACTATCCAGGGTCACGATGCGCTCAGCCAGCTCGTATTGTTCCGGTCCGGGCGGAGCCGCGGCCTGTTGCCCGAACTCGATGGTCAGCGGTTCGGAGGGGCCAGCGTCGTGCCAGCGTTCACCAGCGTTGTCCATGCCGGCCAGAGAGCCCGCCAGCTCCGAGGTGCTGTCGAGGATCTCTCCGTCGAAGTCGGAGCGCAGGTCGATGAGGGGATTGTAGGCGGCACCCTGCCGATTCAGCAGCAGCTGGCCCTGGGGGTGGGTGAGCTCGCCCTCGATCTGCACGCTGCCGAAGTCGATCTCCGTGCGCTGCTGGTACACCACATCGCGCCCTTCCTCGGTGGGGGGCAGCACGGTGGCCTCCGCCGCCGCCGGCGGCGCGCCGTCGTACTCGTAGGTGGTCTCTTTAGCCTTGGAGCGACGCATGGCACGACCAGCGCCACGCACCACGCCGCCCACAGCGCCACCCACAGCCCGGACCGCCCGGGAGGCTGGGCGCGCACGGTACTCCACCGAGGCGTTCTCGACATAGCTGCGATCGTAGTCGCCATAGTCGATGTCTTCGAAGTTGATCTCTTCTTCGTCCCAGTAGACCTCTTCCGCCATGTCCTCGGTCTCTTCGTCCCACTCGTCATCATCCGGGGCGATGGCGTCGTCGATCTTGTCGGAGTCGCCATATGCAACGGCACCGTTCCCATCCCAACCCTGGGGATCGTTCACGTTGCTGCCGTCGAGCACGTAGTTGGAAACAACGGCTTCGTCGGAAAACAGCGCGACGCCACCCATGTCCGGCCAGGGCTCGTCCTCGGTGGGCTCTTCGACGCTGAGCGTGACGAAGCGCTCGGGGACCTCATCGAGCTCGACCCCCCAGCTGACGCCGGTGTCTTCCGAGGGGGTGGGCTGGGGACCGGAGGCGACCACGGGCTGTGCGGACTCGCCCTTGGCGGGCTTGGGTGCCGCCTGCCCGCCGAGGCTGGACCCGTAGCTACCGCCCACCACGGTGGTGGTGCTCGACGTGGGCGTGACCTCCACCAGGGCCTTGTTCTTCTTCTTGGCAAGCTTGCCGCGGGTATCGTCCAGCTGCTTGGCGGTCTCTTCGAGCAACAAGCGCTGCTCGACACTCTCGCCCTGCTCGTAACGAGACAGGTCCCGGGTCAGCTCGTCAAGGCGCTCGAGCTCTCGCTCCGCCACCTCGAGGTTGCCCGACCGCAGGGCATCCTCGGCCTTCTTCTGGACCTCTTTTTGTTCGAGCTCGCTATCGACGGCACGGGCGCCGGCCAGCTCGCGAACCCGGCGGGCCTGGGTCTCATCGCCCTGTCCCTCGCCGCCGGACTGACCGGTCACCACATGGACGTTGCCCATCAGTGCGTGGGCCGAGGCGTTGCCCGCGTCCAGCTGCAAAGACTGCTCGAGGTACTGCTGCGCCGTGTCGAAGTCGTTGGCGTTGTAGGCCTGGTAGGCCTGGTTGAAGTACTCGAGGCTGGCGTCTTCGTTGGCGTCCTGCTTGCTCTGGTCGGCGCTGATGCTGTCGGAGGGGGGTGCTTGGTCCTTGTCGCGACCGCGATTGCTCCGCCGCCCCTGGTTGGCCTGACCTGTCTTGATGATGCGGCGGTCGCCGTCGTCGTCTTCGTCCCAACCCCCGGCGTCCGCCGTCTCCAGCGACTCCACTGCGCGACCGTACTCGAGGCTGTGCTCGCTCGAGGTCCAGTCCACCACATGCTTGGGCAGGCCGGACAGCTCGTCCCACTCCACATCCACCGGCAGCCAGACCTCCCAGCGGGCATAGGCCACCGGGGCGTCCACCGCTGGGGTCTGCAGGCTGCGGTCGCCCTTCTTGTCCCAGGGGGGCTCATCGCCTAGCAGGTAGACCTCCACCGGGAAGCTGATGAGGCCCTGCAGGCTCTCCACCGACTTTTCGAGGGGGATGTAGATGCTGCTGCCATCGGCCACGGGCTGACGCACCTGACCGGCCACCCGCACCCCCAGCACGTCGAAGCCGGGGGGCGGCTCGAGGCGCAGGTATTGGTTGCGATCGTTTCGCACGGTGTAGCGGGCCTTCATCAGGACCCGACCATGGGAAGTCGCAGCCAGCTGGAAGCGGGCTTCGTCCACCACGGTGGGGGGCGCGGACACGGGCTCGAAGCTCAGCAGGCGGTAGTCCAGGGCCTGGCTGCGGCCGCTCAGGACATAGTTCACCACTGGCGTTCCTGGGACCAGGCCGGTGGCCCACTCGGGCAGGCCGCTCCCCGGCACCGCCTCGAGCCCGCCGCGGGGCTCGGGCACCAGCATGGCCGTGTCGGCCCTGGCCACCGTGAGCCAGCCGGTGTGTTCGAAGACACCATCGGGCTTGATCAGGGGCGCGGCGTGGGCCTCGGCATCTCCAGGGGGAGGCGTACGGAACGCCACCTGCAGCTCGAAGCCACCTTCCATGGGGCGGGCCAAGCGCACCGTGATCCGCTGACCACGCTGCTGGAAGTCCCGCACGGCCGGGCCCGTGACCTCGACGCTGTCGGGGGCGCCTGTGATGTCGAAGCTCACGCTGTCCACGCTGCCGTGGGCCACCCGATAACGAAGGGTGGCACGGCCCTCGAGGCCCGACTCGTCAAAGCTGACCGCTGTAGCGCTCTGGACGGTGATGACTCGGGGCTTGGGCGCCGGTGCCGCGTGGGGTTTCCAGCTGGCCGCCAGCCGGGGGTTCGAGGCCAGCAGCACCGAGCCATCCACAGCGGGGATGCCACCCTGCAGCGAGAGATCCCAGCCGGGTTCGGTGATCACCACCCGCGCACGGGAGGCCAGGGGCAAGGGCAGGTCCAGGCTGGCCGCCGGGGTGGCGACCGAGCCGCGCACCACCAGCCGGTGCTGACCCGACAGCTCGGCGGTGAGCCAGCGGGCACCGCCACTGCGGCTGGCCAGGGCCACCGCACGGCCGTCGAGGCGGGCGGAGCTGACGGCAAGGGCACCGCCGGTCACCGCGAGATCCACCCAGCCCGGTTCGAGGGCACGCAGGGCGATCTCCAGCTCCACCAGGCTCTCATCACCCGGCGTGATGCGCACCTGCACGCTGTCGATCATCACCGCCACAGGCGGGGCCTCGGGCTCGTCCGCATCGGGCTGCAGCACCGCAGGCAGGGGCACCACGGCCACCGGCACATCCGCCAGCGCGGGGGTCGGTAGGGTGAGAGCCAGCAGGTGCAGCCAGAGGGGGAGCAAGGATTCTCCAGGGGGAATGCGGGCGTACAACGTCGCCTTGGACACTCACCTTACAGCTCCGGTTCGGGTGGGCCAGAGATCAGCGAGAAAAGCAGCGTCCTGGGCGGGACACGCGGGGAGTGAGGGGCATTCCCACGAGATTCGGGCCATGGGTTCTTGTTAAGTTTTTGCGTTGATATGAGTTGTTGCCTTTTGAAGACAGCGCGTCCCGATACCTCCAAACCATGCGCTATCCATACTTCCTCTCGTTCTTCATGGTCTGGGCCCTGTCTGCGTGCGAACCGGGGGCCGTGGATCCAGACCCAGAAGACAGCTCGGTCGGGCCCGGGGACGACACGGGCGGCGACAGCGACACTGACACCGACGCGGACACCGATGCCGATGCCGATGCCGATGCCGATGCCGACGCCGACGCCGACACGGACGCCGAGCTCCTGTTCGCCCCCTTCGTGGACGCGACCCTCTACCCGGTGGCCAAGCTCGGCGACATCGCGGGCGCGTCCGGCGTCACGTCCTACAACCTGGGCTTCGTCGTGTCCGAGTGGGGCACCTGTGCCGCGTCCTGGGGTGGCTACTACGGCATCGAGCTGGGGCCGGATTCATGGGGTAAAGCGGGTCAGTACTTCCTCTACGACGAGATCGAGGCTATCCGAGCGCTGGGCGGCGACGTGGTGGTGTCCTTTGGCGGCGCCGCCAGCACCCCTCTGGCTTCGGCGTGTACAGGCGTGGACCTGCTAGTGGACCAGTACCTCGCTGTCATCGACCGGCTCGATCTCACGCGGATCGACTTCGACGTGGAGGGCGCCTGGGTCGCAGACGACGCGAGCATCCAGCGGCGCAACCTCGCCGTCACCCTGCTGCAGGCCCACATGGCCTCCGAGGGCCGGAGCCTGGAGGTCTGGTACACCCTGCCGGTGCTCCCGTCGGGGCTGACCCCCGACGGCGTCGACCTCATCGCAGATGCCCTGCGACAGGGGGTCGAGCTCACCGGGGTCAACGTCATGACCATGGACTACGGCGACGGCGCCGCACCCAACCCAGACGGCCAGATGGGAGCCTACGCCATCGACGCCGTCACAGCGCTCCACGGCCAGCTGGACACCCTGTACACAGCGGCGGGGATGCCACAGAGTGACCAGCAGCTCTGGGCCCGCACCGCAGCGACCCCGATGATCGGGCTCAACGACGTGATCACCGAGACCTTCTACCTGACCGATGCCGAGGAGCTCACCGCCTTCGCGCACTCCAACGGCATGGGTATGCTGTCCATGTGGTCCACCAACCGCGACCATCCCTGTCCCGACAGCAGCTACGTGCAGCTCACCTGCAGCAGCTCCCCGGATCAGACCGTGGACTGGGAGTTCATGACCACCCTCGGGAGGCTGTGAGGCACGGCGACTTCGGGGAGGGCCATCTGGCCTAAGTGCTCCCGGTGATCCATGATGGGCCGTACCCATGAGGTTCGGATGCCCTCGACCGTGAAACCACTCCCCGCCGAGATCGTCGAGGTGGTGGTCCACGCCCTCGATCGCCGCCATCCCCACATGCACCTCCACCTGCTGGTGGACCTGGATCGCCGCATCTCCAAGGACGATCTGGTGGCCGCGATCCACGGCCTGGTGGCCGCGTTCCCCGTGCTGGGCTGCCGCTATCAGCCCGGCTGGTGGCGGGATCGCTGGGTGCCCTGGGACGGGGACATGGCCGAGATGTGCCACGTGGCACATCCCGAAGACCTCGAGGCCGCCACCCAAGCATGGGCGGTCCGCCCCATGCGCTACCTCGAGGAACCCACCGTGCGGCTGGCCTTCTTCGAACGCCCTGATGGGGAGGGCGGCCGCCTGGTGCTGAGCCTGCACCACATGACCGCCGATGGCGGCGGCACCAAGGCCGCGGGGGCCGTGCTGGCCTCGCTGCTGTGTGGGATGGAGCCCGACCCGCCCGCCAGCGACGACCGCGCCCTGATGAACGTGACCAAGAGCTTGGGCCTGCGGGACCTGCCCGTGCTGATCCACGAGATGGCCCGGGAAGGCCTCAGCCCCATCTCCATGCTGCGGGTACAGGAATTGGACCACGGCATCCCCACGGGATCGGGCGCCCCCGACCCCCACTGGCTGCCCGTGCGCATCGAAGGCGAGCGTGCCGCGCGCTTCGTCGCCGCCTGCAAGGCCCGCGGAGCCACCATCAACGACGCCCTGGTGGCCACAGCGGGGCGCATGGCGGCCGGCCGCAGCGACCGCGGCCCCGTCATGGTGGCCTACACCGTGGACCTGCGGCGCTACCTGCGCTGGCAGAAGGCCCAGGTCACCAACCTGGCCGGGGTCACCATGGTGACCATGGAGCGGGAGGACGCCGGTACGGCCGACAGCGCAACCCGGGCCATCTCCAGCGCCATCGGCCACCAGAAGCAGCGGCTGACGGGGCTGGCCTACGCCCTGCTGCCCACCTTCACGGTGGGCTGGCTGCCCCACTGCATCGTGCGCCACGTGGGCGCCATGATCATCGGCTGGATCCTGAAGCGCTTCCGTCGCGCCATCGCCATCACCAACATCGGCGCCCTGGACGGCGTGCTGGCGCCCTTCGGTGACGACGCCACGGCGGCATCCATCACCGGACCCTTCATCCACAACAACACCTTCCCCATCATCACCGCCACGGGCTTCCGGGGGGAGCTCACCCTACAGGTGGTATCCTCGAAAACCCACAGCCGTGAGGATCTGGAGGTCGTCGCGGGGGAACTGGAGGGGTTTCTCCATGAAATGGCCGATGCCTGAACAGGGCGTGTTCTCTGGCGTCGCTGGCCCTGTGTGGCTCGCGGCCGCCGGAGCCGCTCTCGTTGCTTGCGGCCCACGGCAGGACCCCTCGAAGGCCGTATGCCACAGCTCGACCGAGTACGACGGCGCCCGGATCTGTGACATCAGTGCGGTCGCGACAGCCGTCCGCGGCGACAGCGTAGGGACGTCGGTCTCATCGCCGGGGGACGTTGACGGCGACGGCCTCGGTGACCTGTGGGTGTTGGGCTCTTCTGGGGCCTACCTGATCCACGGGCCGATGCGCAGAGACCGCCACGTCGACAGGGCCCAGGCGACCCTCACGGCGGGCAACCAGGAAATCTATCGGGTGAGCCCAGGGGGCGATGTGGACCGAAACGGCAGCGCCGACCTGGCGGTGCTGTACGGCGGAGCGCTCGAGGTCGGGCTGCTGCGTGATGACATTCGGGGCGAGGTGACCCTCGACGACTTGGACTACATCATCCCTTGCTACGGCGAGCTGAAGGACCCCAGTGCCCTCGGCTATCCGGCGACCACCACCCTGGGTGATGTCACCGGAGATGGTGGGAGCGAAGTGTTCATCCCCGACTTCGACCGCAACGACGATCCGACACCCCAAGTCTGGTCGTTTACCCATGTTCATGACCCCGAGTTCTACCCCTGGGACCACCGATACTTCGGCACGAACGGTGTCGCCGCAGGCGACGTGAACGGCGATGGCCTCGCCGATCTCTGGATCGCATCGGACGAGGCGGTCTACCTCTTCGAGCCTCCCTTCGAGTACCGGGAGCACTACGGCCCCGGTAACTACGCTGCCCGGATCGACACCTGCGGAGACGGGCGCCGCGCCTCGGGCAACGCGATGTGCTCACCCGGAGACCTGAACGGCGACGGGCACCCCGAGTTGGTCATCGGCAGCCCCGAGCGCTGCTTCTGCAGCAATCCGTACCCGGACTACGAGGGTCATGTCTTCCTCTGGTACGGGCCCTTCGACGAGCATGAGAGCCTGGACAGCGCCGATGCGGAGCTGTCCACCCCGCATCCCCTCGACGGCACAGGGAGGACCCTCTACGCCATCGGCGATGTGGACAGCGACGGGCGGGACGATCTCGCCATCGGCTCGAAGAAGGCCAACGTCCAGGGCGAGAGCGACGGCGTGCTCTGGTTCTTCCTCGAGCACATCGAAGGCTTCGTCCATGTCCACGAGGCCACCATCGGTGTCAGCGCAGGAGACAGCAGCCGCTTTGGCGCCCACTACGCAGGGGAACACGACATCGACGGCGATGGCATCGCTGACGTACTCATCGGCGCCCCCATGCACGCGCACGACCGTGGCGACGGTGCCGTCTGGATGCTGAGCGGCGTGGTCATCGCCGAGCTGTAGCGTCGTCGGGGCGACGAGCGCGCCCATGGGTCACCCGATGCCGCTCAAGAAACGATCCAGATCGGGGAGCACGTCGTCCTGGTGCAGGTACAGGTTGCTCGGACAGGGAATGTCGACCCCGACGGGCAGCCCCTCGATGAGGCGCTTCACGTCGTCGCTGGCGTGCAGGGTATCGGAGCTGGCATGGGCCACGCCCACGGGTACGGTGAGCTCGGGCAGCAGATCCCACAGCGCAAAGCCACCGAACGAACGGGCGCTGAACTTGAGCCGCCGTGGCTCGGCGGCGTTCATGGTGCGCTCGTAGCGGGCCATCTGCTCGGGCTCGGCCTGTGTATCGACCTTGAAGCTGCGCAGGTACCACAGGATGAAGTCACGGGCGGGAGGGTAGAGCCAGTCGGGGGTGTAGGTGATGGGCCGGACCCACCACGGGTAGACGAAGTGGGGCTGGGGGCTGATGGTGAAGGCCGCCCGAGCACTCAGCTCACCGCGGGCCAGGGCCGACAGCAGAATGGTGGCCCCCAAGGAGGCCGCCATCCACACCCGCTGGCTCGCTTCGCCAGGGAGCTGGCGACACACCTCGACCAAGTCGGCGCCGTTGCGCTCGATGGTCTGGTCTTCCGGACCAAAGGGCCGTGCGTAGCGTGCCGTGGCCTTCTCGCGGGTCTCCACGTAGAAGACCTGCTGACGCCGAGCCAGCCCCTGAAGCATGGTGGTCCAGCCCTGAGGCAGGGAGATCCACCCAGGCACGAACATCAGGGGCCAGTCGATCTGTGGCTCATCGGGTTCCCAGCAGCGCACCAAGAGCTCGACACCGGGCTCGACCTCGAGGTAGCGCTCGCTGTACTGGGCCCCTTCGGCCTGGACGGGATCCTGTGTCATCGACACACCTGACGTTCTAGTCGTGCACGGCCTTCCGCGGAACGATCTTGGCGCCCTGGGTGAGGTGCTCGTTCCAGGTGGCCGACGCGACGCCGTTGTCCACTTCCTTCATGGTGATGCAGTCCGTCACCGGGCAGACAAAGGAGCACAGGTTGCAGCCCACGCACTCCTTGTCGTCCACCTCGGGGATGCGGCTGTCGTCCTTCAGCTCAATGCAGTCGTGTCCGCCGTCGCGGCAGGCCACGTAGCAGACCTGGCAGCCGATGCACTTGTCGCGGTCGATGTCGGCCACGACCTCGTAGTTGATGTCCAGGTCGCCCCACTCGCTGTAGTTGGGCACCGCGAGGCCGACGAAGTCGTCGAGCTTCTCGAAGCCGTGGGAGCGCATCCAGTTCTGCAGGCCGGACTCCATGTCTTGCACGATGCGGAAGCCCTCGAGCATGGCCGCGGTGGCCACCTGGATGCTGGTGGAACCCAGCAGCAGGAACTCCACTACGTGACGCCAGTCGCTGATGCCGCCGATACCGCTGATGGGGAGGTTGAACTCCTTGGCGCGGGCCAGCTGAGCCACCATGTGCAGGGCGATGGGGCGCACAGCCGCGCCGCAGTAGCCGCCGTTGGAGCCCTTGTTGCCCACCCGGGGCATGGGAACGAAACGATCGAGGTCCACGCCGATGATGGACTTGACCGTGTTGATCAGAGCCACACCGTCGGCACCGCCCCGCTGGGAGGCCATGCCGTGGGGGAGGATGTCGCCCACGTTGGGAGTGAGCTTGATGAGCACCGGGATGTTGGCGACCTCGGAGACCCAGCGGGTGATCTCTTCGTTGATCTTGGGCTCCTGGCCCACCGCCGAGCCCATGCCGCGCTCGCACATGCCGTGGGGGCAGCCGAAGTTGAGCTCGAGGCCGTCGGCCCCGGCGTCTTCGCAGCGCCTGACCGCGTCGATCCACTCGTCGCGACCACCGAACATGAGCGACGCCACCACGGCGTGCTTCGGGTAGAGCTTCTTGACCTCGCGGATCTCCCGCAAGTTGGTCTCGAGGGGGCGATCGGTGATCAGCTCGATGTTGTTGAAGCCGATGGCCCGGGTGCCATTGTGGTTGATGGCGCCGAAGCGGCTCGAGACGTTCTGGACGGGATCGCCCAGGGTCTTCCAGACCGCACCACCCCAACCGAGGTCGAAGGCGCGCATGATCTGGTCGCCCGTGTTGGTGGGCGGGGCCGAGGCCAGCCAGAAGGGGTTGGGGGCAGTGATGCCAGCACAGTTGCAGCTGATGTCGGGCATGATGATTTCCTCTCTGCTAGCCGTTCAGGTGCTGGTGGATGGCGTGGGCCGCAGCCTTGCCCTCGGCGGCCGCGTTGACCACCTCCTTGCCACCGTTGACGCAGTCGCCACCGGCATACCAGCCAGCGCGACCGGTGAAGCCATGCTCGTCGACCTGGACCAGGCCGCCGGGGGCCTCGATACCGGACAGCTGCTCGAGCAGGTCGCCCAGGCGGGACTGGCCGATGGCCACGAAGACCCGATCAGCGGGCACGACGAAGTCGGAGCCGTCGATGGGGACGAGGTCTTCGTCCAGGCGCACGCACTGCACACCCTCGACGCGACCAGTACCGATGAAGCCCACGGGGGTGGTGCGCCAGTGGGCCTTGGCGCCGCCCTTGACGGCAGCTTCCCACTCGTGCTGGTAGCCTTTCATGTTGACCTGGTCGCGACGGTAGATGAGGCTGACCACAGGCACGCTCAGCTCGATGAGCTCGCGGGTGAGGTCCACGGCGGTGTTGCCGCCACCGATGACCACGGTGCGCTCGAGGCCGCGGAGGTCGATCTCACGGGTCTTGATCTGACCGATGAAGTCCACCGCGCCCTCGATGCCCACCAGGTCGGAGCCAGGCAGGCGCTTCATGAGGCGATCCGGGCCCAGGCCCACGCCCACGAACACCGCGTCGAAGTCTCGGTCGAGCTCGGACCAGGGCAGGTCCACACCCACCTCGACACCGAAGCGGACCTCGGCGCCGGAGCCGGCCACCAGGTACTCGGCTTCCTGGATGGAGCGGTCGGCCTTCATCTTGTAGGGGGCGATGGCCGTTGTGTTGAGGCCGCCCAGCAGGCGGTCCTTCTCGAAGATCACGGCCTGATGTCCCAGCCTCCCGAGGTACCAGGCGCAGGCCAGGGCCGAGGGCCCGGCACCCACCAGCGCGATGCGCTTGCCGGTAGAAGGGGCGCGCTCGCCGAAGACCCAGCCGTTGTCCAGCGCCATGTCGGTGACGAAGCGCTGCAGGCGTCCGATCTGGATGGCCGGTAGGCCCAGATCCGGGAGCACGCAGGAACCGGCGCAGAGCACCTCCACCGGGCAGACCCGGGAGCAGCTCATGCCGAGGGGGTTGTCGGCCAGCACGAGATCGGCCGCGCCCTGATGGTTCTCGGTGGCGATACGGCGGATGAACTCGGGCACGTTGACGGCCGAGGGGCACTGGCTGATGCAGGGAGCATCGTGGCAGTAGAGGCAGCGATGGGCCTCCGCCATGGCTTGGTCGATGCCCCAGGCGGCCTTGTAGTCGGTGAAGCGCGTCTCGGTACGGCGCTCGGACAGGATGCTCATGGACGCTCCAGATTGGGAAAGCGCGGAGCATACCACAGCGCGGGGCCGCCGACACAGACATGAGCACGAAGCGCGAAGGCCTGCACCCCGGAAGCTCCCGGTGTCCCTCGGCCCATCGATCCGCTATGCTGGCTCACCCTGCCACCGCATCCCCCCTGCGCTCGCCCCCCGTTCCTCCTCCCACCCTCCCCCTCCCCCATGGCTCCATCCCAGCACCGAACCCGCCGGTTCAGGCGGGCAGCCCTCGCAGGCCTCGCAGCGCTGTTGCTGGCAGGCATCGCCACGGCCGTGGAGCCACAACAGCGTCCCGCCGGCATCTCGGTGGTGACGGGCCAGGGCGCGGTGTTGCCCGAGCCCCCGGGTTTCCTCCCAGGCAGCCCCATCCCTGCAGGCTCGGACCCCATCGATCTCGCGGCCGAGCGCGTGCTCGAAGACAACCCGAAGGGGGCCACCACCCTGCTGAATGACTGGCTGGAGGGTCGGCATCCCGAGCTGAAGGCCAGGGACCACCGCAAGCGCTGGGTGGGAGCACGGTTCATGCTGGGGCTGCTGTACATGCGTCAGGGTCAGTACAACCTGGCCAGCTCCCAGTTCACCAGGGTGCGCGGGTCCCGGGGCGCCCTCGAGGCCGAAGCGGCCTACCTCGAGGCCGTCAATGACCACGCTCGCGGTCGCCACCGTGTAGCCGCCCGGGAGTGCGCCGCGTATCGCACCAAGTGGTCCAAGGGACGCCACGCCGAAGACTGCCTGCTGCTCGAAGGCGACGCCCTCACCGCAGAGGGAACCTTCCAGCCAGCCTACAGCGCCTACCAGGCCTTCATCGACCTGGACAAGGACGGTCCCGACGTGGAGATCGCCGAGCTGGGCCAGGCCCGGGCTAGGGTGAACCGCTCGGGCAAGCAGGCGGTGACCGGCCTGCAGGCCGCGGCCCTGGACTACCGCTACCCCACCACCCGCGACCTGGCCCTCGACACCCTGGCCCAGCTCGAAGCCCAGGGCATCGATGCAGCCCTGCCCGACAACAGCCAGGCCCGCATCCGCAAGCTGATCTCCTCCTACAACTCCAGGGAGTACAGCCGTGCCCACGCGCTGTGGGCCAGCCTCGAGCAGGATCCCAGCCCGGGCATCCAAGCCTGGATCGCCAAGAGCCGGCACAGCTACGGCTGGAACACCCGCAGCTACGAGTACCTGGTGGAGCTGTACGAGGGGCGCCTGGCCAAGACCCACAACCCCGAGACCTGCTGGATGGCCCACCGGGCCGCCATGCGCGGTGGCCTGTGGGACAAGGCGGCCGAGCTGGGGGAACAAGGGCTGGCCAAGCACAAGGGCCACTGGCGCTGGCGCGGCGCCAAGGACGACGTCGCGCTGGCATCGCTGCTGGCGGGCGAACACGACCGGGCCCTGGAGTTGTACGACCAGCTCGGATCCGCCGCGGGCCGAAACGGCCGCAAAGCTCGCTGGTACGCAGCTTTCACCACTTGGCGCGCCGGTGATCTCGACGAGGCAGCCAAGCGCTTCGAGGCGGTGGCCAGCTCGGACTCATCACGCAGGGTGCGCGCCCTGTACTACTCGGGGCGCGTCGCGGATGCCCGCGGCGACGCCGAGGGCGCCAAGGCGATCTACGAAGACGTGCTGCAGCGCGACCCCGAGGGCTGGTACGGCCTGCTGGCCCACACCCGCACCCACCCCCCGGCCCAGGGCACCCCCAGCTGGCTGCTGCGGGACGGCGACTGGCCCCTGGCTCCCAGCGCCCCCCCCCTCGAGCTGCCTCCCATGCCGGTGGCGCCCCCACCCACCACGGTCCAGGCACCGCCAGTTCGGGAGCTCATCCTCCCCGAGCCCAAGGACCTGAACTGGTCCGCCCTGACCTGGGGCGAGCCCGCGGCACCCCCGGGTCCCACAGGGCTGGTGATAGACACCGAGCCCCAACCCCTGATCCCCAGCCACCTCGCCGGCCCCAGAGGGGAAGCCCCCGCCCGCACCGTGCTCGAGGGTCGCTACTACAACGCCGACCACGCCCGGAATGCCTTCGCCCGCTTCGTCTCCCGCTACAAGGGGGTCTGGCCCGAGCTGCTCGAGATCCAGCAACTGGCCGAGGTCGGCGCCTACGATCTGTCCGGCGAGCTGATGGCCCGGGTCTACGACGACATCGAGCGCGCCCAGCGGGGCGGCGGCCCCAAGGCCGGGCTGGTGCCAGGCATCGGTCGCAAGCTGTCCGAGTGGCGAGAGCTGTTCCTCTACACCCGGGCCTGGCACCTGGTGGCCCGCTTCTCGGGCCGGCTGGACGAGTACACCGACGATCCCGAAGAGAACCGCCAGGCCCTGGGCCTCGAGTTCCCCGCAGCCTTCCCCGAGCACGTCTGGCACTCCGCCCGGGTGCACGACATGGACCCCCTGCTGGTGCTGGCGGTCATGCGCACCGAGAGTCACTACAAGTCCTGGGCGGTCTCGAGCTCCAACGCCCAGGGCCTGATGCAGGTGCTGCCGGTCACCGGCGCGAGGGTAGCCCACGACATGGGGCGCCCCCGCTACTCGCCCAGAGAGCTGATGGACCCTGGCACCAACATCCACTTCGGTACCTGGTACCTGCGCCAGCTCATCACCCGCTTCGACGGCTGCGTACCCATGGCGGTGGCCGCCTACAACGCCGGGCCTCACGCGGTCTCGGACTGGCGGGCGTCCATCCCCGACGACACCCCGATAGACGACTTCGTCGAGCTGATCCCCATCGAGCAACCCCGCACCTACGTGCGCCGAGTGATGGGCTACTACAGCCTGCACGCCATGGTCCACGGCCCCGATGGCGCCCGGGTCGCCCTGCCCATGACACTGGGCGGCGACGATCCCAGCGTCATCGACTACTGATCCATGCCCGAGAGGAAGACACGCATGTTCCCCCTGCGCTGGCCCCTGATCCTGACCGCCGCGCTGTTCACCGCCGGCGGCTGGGCCGCCCGCCGCGGCCGCAATGCCGAGCCCCCCGAAGCCCCCGAGGTCCCGACCGCCGAGCCGGAGCCCACCCCCGCGCCGGCCCCCAGCCCCGAGGAGGTCCACCAGGGCCCGCTCTTCCCCGACGGGCTGCCCTTGACCGAGCTCACGCTCCCCGACGGCCTGGCCAACCCCACCAGCCAGGGCTGCGCGGCCTGCCACGGCGACATCCAGCACCACTGGCAGGGCAGTGCCCACGCCCAGGGCTGGGCCGGCTCCGCCTACCAGCTGGCGGTCCGCGACGCGAGCGAGCCCACCACCTGCCAGGGTTGCCACCTGCCCCTGCTGGCCCAGCACCCACTCCAGGTGGTGCACCACAGCGACGGCGACCCCGGCTCACCCCAGCACGCAGCCAACAGCGGCTGGTCTCCCAGTCTTCAGCGCGAAGGTGTGACCTGCGCCAGCTGCCACCTGAGGGAAGGAACGATCCTCGGGCCCCGGGGCTCCACCGCCGCACCCCATCCCACCGCCGCCAGCGCCGAGCTGTCCTCTCCCGCTCTGTGCGCGGCCTGCCACCAGCTGTCTTGGCCCGACAGCGAGATCGCCTGGTACGACACCTACGGCGAGTGGTACCGCTCGCCCTATCGCGAGGCCGGGGTGAGCTGTCAGGACTGCCACATGCCCCAGCAAGCCGGCACGGTGTCCACGGGTCGCTTCGCCGCCCACGCCAGCCACGCCATGGCCGTGGACGCCCACCGCGCGGTCAGCGTGTTGGCCCACATCGCCAGCCCCGAGATCAGCCGCGGCGAGCCCTTCGACTTCGCCCTGCAGATCCAGAACACCGGCTCGGGTCACGCCTTCCCCACCGGCCAGCCCGGCAAGGCCTACCTGGTGCGCGCCGTGGTGGTGGACGCCGAGGGCAAACAGCTGCACGAACCCCTCGAGCACCGCCTCGAGCGCACGGTGAGCCCCGAGCCACCCTACGCACTGGTGGCGGATGAGCGCATCCCGGCCCGCGGCGAGCTCATGCTCGAACACCAGGCCACCATCTCCCAGAAGAAGCCCGCCGGACCTTCGTCCCTGCGGGTCACCATCGTCGCCGAGCAAAGCGGCGCTGTGCTGGTGGAGCGCAGCTTCCCGGTGTCGGTGATCTGACCCGCTGGCTACCGGGGCGGAGCGCCGCCGAAGTCCTTGATGCCCCGCGCGAAGCTCTGTGGATCCTCGAGCATCTCTACCTGGCCCGCCAGGCCCAGGGCGCAGGACAGCGCGTCGTCCACGCGCTCGTCGAAGGTGTACTCAATGCGCACCCGGGGGTGCACCACGACGTCGCCTTCCACGGCCGTGGGCGCATCGTGGAAGGCGCCGATGGTCGCGAAGAAGGAGCTGTTGCCGTACTCGTACAAGTGGTGGTAGCCCGGCGCGAGGCCCACGGAGCCGACGTTGGCGCACACCATGGACGTGAACATGGGATCGGGATCGGCGAAGAAACCCGGCAGCAGGTGCCAGCGATCCAGCCACAGGACCAGCTTCACCAGGGGGCTCAAGATGATCCCCGGCAGCATGAGGAAGAAGGCGGTCTCCTTCTCGTCGTGGGTGTCGCCGCTGCGGCCCTTACCGACCATGGCCACGACCTTGTCGTGGACGCTCTCGGGGGTATCGTCGATGGTGAGGGGCACCTTGAGCATCACGATCTTGGCGCCATCCTGGAGGGACTTCTTGACCGAGATGGTGATGGTCACGCCGTCGCGCTGGTAGATGCGCCAACCCTTGGCGTAGCGGTTGAGCTGGGGCCGCTGGTTGAGGGTGCGGCCGGTGGCGGCGAGGAACAGGTGCAGGAAGGAGATCTTCTTGCCGGTACGCTCGCGCTCGGCCTCGAGCCAAGGCAGCGTGAGGCTTAGATCCAGATCCTGCTCGAAGTAGACGGCCGCGTGATCACGGTCGGGGATGATGTGCGCAAGGATGCGGCGGTAGTTGGGGATCTCCCCGGTGATGTTGCGATCCTTGCGGTAGGCCATGGCTACTCCTCGGCGGCGGCTGCACCCTCCGGCTGGCCGTCGTCGCTCTGCTGGGGCACCGGCGCCTCGTCGGGGCTGACCTCGACGATGTCTACGCTGGCGTCCACCAAGCGGACACGGCCACCGCGGCGACGGGTGCGCCGACGCTCGGGCGCCGGCACCGCCGGGCTCTCGGGGGCGGCTACGGGCTCGGCGGGCTGGGAATCGGCGGCGGCCAAGTCGGCCTGGCGCTCCAGCTCGATGGCCTGGCCGGACTCGATGAGCGCCTGCAGCTGCTGCATAGCGGCTTCATAGGCGTGGCGGTCGGCGGCGCCTTCGGGGGCGTCCTGCTGAGCGCGCTGGTACTCGGAGTGGGCCCGGAAGATACGGCTCTTGGCACAGAGAACCTCGGCCAGGGCGGCGCGGGCGCGGTGGTTCTTGGGGTCGCGCTGCACGAAGCGCTCGAGCACCACCTCGGCCTCATCCAAACGACCACGGCGGGCGGCCAGGCGTGCCTCGAGGACCTTGTCGGGACGGCGGGCCTTGCCCTTGGCCCTGGGCTGAGCGGCCTTGTCCAGCAACCAAGCCACCCGATCGAGATCGGCGTCGCCCGGGCGGTCCAACAGCAGGGTGGCCAGCTCGATCATGGCGCGGTGGTTCCTGCGCTGGTCGGTGATGGCGCTTTCGAAGTACTCTGTGGCCTTGGCCCACAGCTCGTCCCGCTGCTCGTGCTCGATCATGCCACGCAGGCGCAGCAGCCGTCCCATGCGGGCCAGGTGCAGGGAGTCTTCCGGCGCCAAGCGCAGGGCCTCTTCGAGGTACTCGGTGGCCGGCTTCCACTGGTCGGCACCCTGGTCCATCAGGATCTGCCCCAGCAACCCGTAGGTGTCGGGCATGGAGGGCTCGAGCACGATGGTGGCCTTGAGCAGCTCGATGGCTTCGTCCTTGCGACGGGCTTCGAGAAGCTGGCCAGCGAGGCGACGGCGCAGGCGACCGTTGTCGGTGAAGATGTCGGCGCCGCGCTGCAGGGCGTCGATGGCCGCGGGGCGCTGGCCACCCTTGCCTCGGCTCTGGTGCCAGTTGGCCTCGAGGTGGAAAACCTCGGGGGTGGGGGCAGCCTGAGCGGCACGGTCGAACGCGGCCTGGATCTGCTCTTCGGAGGCCTTGGAGTAGATGAGGGTCTCGGCCCGCAGCAGCAGGGCCTCGGTGTTTCCGGGATCGGCCTTGATGAGGTAGTTCAAGCGCTGCTCGGCCATATCCAGGCGGGGCTGGCGGGAGCGGATCAGGCCGCGCACGGACTCGATCTCGGCATCCTGGTCCGGGAAGGGCAGGCGCACGGCGCTGCGGCCCCGGTGGGCCATGAGCAGGCAGCGGTTGCCCTCGAGGCCCAGCTGGAGCTTCTCGCTGCCGCTGGAACGGCCGCCGATCTCGAGGTAGGCGTGACCGAGGGCCTCGAAGGTGGGGAAGTCGGTGACCTCGCGACGGGACAGCTGCAGCGCCACCAAGGGGTGCACGTAGTACAGCCGATCGTTGCCCTGGATGGGCGTGCTCTCGAGCAGGCCCTTGGCCAGCAGCGAGATGCGTTCGCCGCGGCCGATGCCGAGGCGCTGCAGGATGTCGGCCGGGGCCGGGTGCTGCAGGTGGGCGATGGTGGCCAGGGTCTTGCGCTCGGGCTCGTTCAGACGCTCGACGCGGCGGCGGAGCTTGCGGGCCAGGGGCTCGAGCTTGTCGATGGCCTCGAGCTTGAGCAGCTTGCGATCCTCCAAGGCCGCCTGGGGATCCTGGCTGGTGCGAGCGATGACGGCCAGGGTGCGGGTGGCCAAGGGGTGGCCGTGGGTCTGGCGGTGCACCTCGCCCATCTTGTCGCGGGGGGCTTCGGAGAAGCGGTAGGCGTCGAAGATCTCGTAGAGCTCCTTGCCAGCCAGACCACCCAGCTCGAGGCCGCGCAGGGCTGCGTTGACGCCTTCGCGGTAGAACGCGGGCTGCAGCTCCATGGTGAAGATCAGGCGCGGCGCATAGCGGGCGGACAGCAACGCCTCGAGCAGCAGCTCGAGCCGGCCACGGCGATGCATGGAGCCGTCATCGCGCATGAGGCGATCGTCGACATGGACCACCATCACCGCGTCGGACAGGCTCTCGGTCTGCAGGCACTCCACCGCGAGCTGGGCCAGCTGCACGGGGGCAGGGCGGCTAGCGGACGTGCGCATGGCCTTGGCCAAGCGCTTGTCGCCGGCGTCTTCGGTGGCCTGGGCCAGACGGGCATAGAGATGGTCAGCGGCGGAGCTCCAGCTCAACACCACGTCGGGCAGGCGCCGCAGGGGCGACTCCGAGAGGCAGTGTTCGATGAGCCAGCGACGGCCGACGCCCTTGGGTCCGGAGACCACGATGGGTCCACCTTCACCCAGCAGACCCGACAGGGTGCCGAGCTCTTCTTCGCGGCCGGAGAAGCCCACCCGCGGGGCGCGCTCGCCACCGGAGGCCTTTTCCTTCTTCTTGGCCTTCTTGGCCTTGGCGACAGCGGCCGGCGTCGCGACGGGGGCCGCGGCGGGGGCCGCGACGGGCACCGGCAAGGCGCCCATGAAGTCGCGGGCGCGCTTGCGCTCCTGCTCCATCTTCAGCAGGCGCAGGGCCAAGGGCATGGTGAAGGGGTTGAAGGCCCGGGCGGCCACCACCAAGCGGGGCTTGTTCTTCCCCTTCTGCACGATGAGGCTAAGGTCGTGGAGACCCTTGGCGTCCAGTGCGGAGTCGGGCTCGACCAGCACCAGCACACCACCGGGGACATCCAGGCACGGAGCCAGGATATCCGCCGAGATCTTGCCGATGGGATCGACGGGTTCGCCTCCGAGCACCACCATGGGGATAGCCGCGCGGTGGCGGATCTCCATCAGTACGTCGGAGTCTCGCAGCAATTGGCTGCCCAGAGCGATGACACAGCGCCCTTGGGCGATGGCGGCTTCCACGCGATTCATGGGGATCTTCCCGGTGACGTGAGCGGGACGGGTCGGCCCCGCTCGGCGAAGCCCGCATGGTAACGGCCACGCACCACCCCATCAAGGGGTGCTGGGCCCCATGCTGCACGGTCTTCGAGGCCCCGACCACCGAGATGCACCGCCACAGGCTCGCACTGGCTGTTCCCGAGTGGTCTCCGCATCGAGAGCCCGCTACGTGGCAGCGTTGTCACCCATCATCCGAGAGCACCCTTCGAGCATGGCGAAAGGACTGAAGCGCGAGCCCGTCACTTGGCCCGATCTGGGACCGGGTGAGCTGTGGTCCGGGAGACCGGATCTCAGGGCGCGGCTGGCGCACCTGCCCACCTTTCCGCCCTTCGCACGCGTAGCGCCTCAGGCCGGCAGACCGGGCTGCTTCGTCGAGGGTGGGCAGGTGCTGACCTGCGCCCAGCTCACGACGCCCATGCCCGTGGCCGCGGCCCTGGCCCTCACCCATCAGCTGGCCGAGATCTTCGCCGTGCTGCACGACGACGGTGCCGGTCACGGGGGCTTCTCCCCCGACACCGTGGGCTGGACCCGCGAAGGCACGCTGCTGGTGGCGCCCGACCCCGAGCTCATCCTGCAGCCCCGGGACCCACAAGCCGACAGCATCCAGGCCCGCGACTGCCAGTGCATCGGCGCGGTGCTGTGGACCACCCTCGGCGGCGCATGGCCCCTGCCCGAGCCCGAGCGCAACACCGCCCGGCTGCTGTCCCCGGGCATCCCCGCCGCCGTGGCCCAGGCGCTGCCCCGCATCAGCCAAGGCGACGAGCGCCTGATGCTGATGCTCCGCGGCCTGCTCCGCTGGGGCGGTGGCTACCGGCTCGCCCCGGCCCGCGCCGTGCGTCAGGCCGTCTCCGCGCTGCGCTTCCGCCACGGCGCCTCCGAGCAAGCCCTGGCAGCCTACTTGGCCAACCACGGCATCCAGCTGGCGCCCATCCCCCGCCGCCCCGAGCCGGACCTGCGCCCGTCGCTGTTCAACCCGCCCCCACCGCGGCCGAAGCCAGCGCAGCGCGCCGCCCCCGTGTCCCTACCCGATCCGCTCTACGAGCTCCTTGCCACACCGCCCGCCCAGACGGCCCAGCCAGCGCCCTCCCAGGGCGCCGTCGACACCGAACCCAAGCGCCGGGTCACCATCGACATCCCCGTCTACGACGACTTCCCCCTCATCGACCACAACGGCTTCTTCGTCGCTCCCCCTTCCCTGGTGGAAGACGACGAGCCCGAGCGCAAGGTCCTGGAACTCCAAAACACGCTCTCGGTGGGTGAAGGGGTGGGGGTTGTGGATGAGGCTCTCGAGGTAGAGCACGAGCACGAGCCTGAATTCGAGCTTGGGCCAGTGCCCGAAGAGGATGCGGAAGAGACAGTCGTGGCTGTCGATGACGTTGGTGGGGAGGGCTACTTCGCGCCTGGTGCGTCGGAAGCTGCCGAGGACCGTTTGGGGGCACTTGCTGTCGACGCGGATCTGGAGACCGAGCTCGAGGATGAGGCGGAGGTACCCGAAGTACCCGTCGATGAGGCGGAGGTACTCGAAGTACCCGTCGAGGAAACGGAGGTGCCCGAGGTACCAGAGGCACCCGAGGCACCCGAGGCACCAGAGGTACCCGTCGAGGAGTCCGTCGAGGAACCGGACCCCGTGGAACCGCTGGCCGAGGAACCGCTGGCAGTGGAACCGCTGGCAGTGGAACCCGAAGCCGTCGAGGAGCCGCTGGCAGTGGAACCCGAAGCCGTGGAACCGCTGGCAGTGGAACCCGAAGCCGTCGAGGAGCCGCTGGCAGTGGAACCCGAAGCCGTCGAGGAGGCCGACGAGCCGATGGCCGAGGAGCCGATGGCCGACGAGCCGGACCTCGTGGAACCGGACCCCGTGGAACCGGACCCCGTGGTACCGGACCCCGTGGTACCGGACCCCGTGGAGCCGGACCCCGTGGAGCCGGACCCCGTGGAGCCGGACCCCGTGGAGCCGGACCCCGTGGAGCCCGAAGCCGTGGAGCCCGAAGCCGTGGAGCCCGAAGCCGTCGAGGGGGCCGAAGAATCGGAGGTTGTGGCTACAAGTAGCGATGGCGCCGAAGGCTACTTCGCGCCTAGTACGCCGGAGGCTGACGAGGATCGTTTGCGCGCGCTTGAGGCTCGTTCGCGCGCGCCTAAGAATCGTTTGCGCGCGCCCGAACCCGTCCCCAAGGCCTCCCTCTGGTCTACCCTCTCATCCTCCTTCTCCCGCCATTCCCAGCAGCGCGTCGACGCCAAGCGCGAGAAGCTGGAGCTGGCCGAGGCCGAACGCCAGGCCGAAGCCAAGGCTCGGGCCGCGGTGGCTGCGGCGGAGGCCGAACGCCAGCGCGAGGTGGCCGAGCAGGAAGCCCAGGAACGCGAGGCCCGCGCCGAGCAGGAGCACATCGAGGGCGAAGCGCTCGCCCGGGACCACGCCGAACAACGCCGGGTCGAAGCCGGAACCCAGGCGGTCCGTACCGCTGATGAGCAGCAACAGGCCGAGCAACGCGCCCGAGAGGACGAGCAGCGCCGTACCGAAGAAGACCAGGGCCGACGGGAACGGGAGCGCATCGAGGCCCAACAGCGCGCCCAGGAGAAGGAGCGACGACGCCTCGAGGATGAGCGGGCCCGTGCGGAAGAAGCCCGCCTGCAAGCACAAGCCGAAGCCGCCCGCGCCGAGGCCGCCCGCGCCGAAGCGCAGATCCGAGCCGAGCGAGCGCGGGTCCAGGCCGAGGAACAACAACGCAGGCGCGCCCTCGCCAAGACCCTGGCCGAGGAAGCCAAACACAAGGCCGAAGCCGCCAGCGACGAGGCCGCCCGAGCGGAGCGTGACAACACCACCAAGGGCGACGACATACTGGGACGCCCCGCCTCCGGCGACGACGACGGCGCGTGGCTCGCTGGGGTGGGCATCTCCGAGCGCCACGACCGCGAGAAGGAGCTCGGTGCCGGCAAGTGGACCGAGCCCGCCCGCAGCCTCGAAGAGGTCGCCGCCAGCATGCCCAGTGATCCCATCCGCGAGATGAAGGTCAGAGGCACCGGGATCCCCTACAAGCTCGTACTGCTGGCCGCGGGTCTGCTGGCCTTGCTGAGCTGGCTGATGCTGCGGGACCAAGGCGACGAAGACCCCTTCCCCCCCGCGTCGCCCAGCCCCGAGAGCTCGGAGCCCAGCAGCGACCCGGAGCCCGCCGCGTCCCCCGCAGCCGCCGATGCGCCGGAGGTCACCATCTGGACGGATCTGGAGCAAGCTCGGGTGGAGCTGGACGGTCGGGACCAGGGCCAGGCCCCCACACGGGTCCCCGTTCCCCTGGACACCGACCTTCACGAACTCTGCTTGGTCCAAGGCGAGATGCGCTCCTGCCGCAAGCTGACCGGCGAGCAGCTGGCCCAGCGGGACCCCTACGCCTTCACCATCGGGGACACCCCCTGATCCGATGAGCAACACGGCCCCCAGCCTCGCAGAGCAGGTCGCCCGCTTGCCCACGACACCAGGAGTGTACCTGTTCCTCAACGGGAAAGGCACGGTCCTGTATGTGGGCAAGGCCCTGAGCCTGCGGGCCCGGGTGAAGCAGTACTTCGCCGGCCACGACAGCCGAGCCATGGTGCCCACCTTGGTGCGGGAGATCGCCGACGTGCAGGTGGTGCTCACCACCACCGAAAAAGAAGCGCTGATCCTCGAGAACACGCTGATCAAGAAGCACCAGCCGCGCTACAACGCCAAGCTGCGGGACGACAAGAACTTCCTGCACCTGCGGCTGGACTACCGGGTGCCCTGGCCTCGGCTCGAGCTGCGTCGCACCATCCGCCGCGACGGCGCCCGCTGGTTCGGCCCCTACCACAGCGCGGCCCGCGCTCGGCAGACCCTCGACGCCGTCCAGCGCTACTTCCCCCTGCGCCGCTGCAGCGATCGCACCCTCAGCTCCCGCACGCGCCCCTGCCTGCTGCACCAGATGAAGCGCTGCGGCGCCCCCTGCGTGGGCGCCGTAGAGCGCGAGGCCTACCTGGAGATCGCGGAGGAAGCCGCCCTGTTCCTGGCGGGTCGCTCGCGAGAGCTCACCGCCCGCCTCGAGGGACGAATGCTGGCGATGGCCGAGCGAGAACGCTTCGAAGAAGCCGCACGGCTACGAGATCTGCTGCGGGCCGTGCAGGCCACGGTGGAGCGTCAGCGGGTGGTGGACCGCACCCTGGCGGATCGCGATGTCTGGGGCCTGTTCCGCGAAGGAGAACGGGCCGTGGCCGCCGTGCTGCCTGTTCGTGGCGGCTTCCTGCAGGACCCCCTGGTGCGCTGGGTGGACGGCGCCCTGCACGAGGACGAGGTGCTGCTGTCCACCCTGCTGAATCAACACTACGACCCCGCCGAGGGCGAGGACCCCCGGGAGCGCATCCCCCCCGAGCTGCTGCTGCCCGTGGAGCTGGGGGATCGCCAGGCCCTCGAAGAGCTGCTCTCGGAGCGGCGAGGCACCCGGGTCCACCTGCACCGCCCCCAACGAGGGGACAAGCTGCACCTCATCGAGCTGGCCACCCGCAACGCTCAAGAGCGCTTCATGGGGGGCACCTCCGAGGAAGACCGTCTGGAGCGAGCCCTCGAAGCCCTCGCCAAGGTCTGCCGGCTCCCCGGGCCACCCCATCGCATGGAGTGCTTCGACAACAGCAACCTTCAGGGCAGCGATCCCGTGTCCTCCATGGTCGTATTTGTGGGAGGCCGTCCCCACCGTGCGTCCTACCGGCGCTACCGGGTCAAGACCGTCGAGGGCAGCGACGACTACGGCACCATGCGGGAGATCCTGGGACGGCGCTACCGCCGCGCCATCGCCGAGGACGACCTACCCGATCTGGTGGTGGTGGACGGTGGACGAGGCCAGCTCAGCGCGGCCCAGGCCGTACTGGCAGAGCTCGATCTGCACGATCTGCCCGTGATCGGGCTGGTCAAGCCACGGACCGACAAGCGCAAAGGCAAGCGGGACGCCCTGGACCGTATCGTGCTGGCCCAGATCAAGGACCCGATCCGCCTGCGCGCCACCAACCCGGCCCTGCGACTGCTGCAGCGCATCCGGGACGAGAGCCACGACTACGCGGTGCGCTACCACCGCAAGGTGCGCACCAAGCGGGCCCTGACCAGCGCCCTGGACGATTTGCCCGGCGTGGGTCCATCCCGACGCAAGGCCCTGCTGACCGCCCTGGGCTCCGCCAAAGCCGTGGCACTGGCAAGCCCCGAAGAGCTGGCGGCGGTGCCAGGCATCGGCCCCCGGATGGCGGCGAACATCCACGCCGTGATGCACGCCGGGGACACCCCCGCCGACGAGAGCTGAGCCCCCAGGCTCAAACGCATCCGCCGAACAACCGATGAGCAGTGGGAGCGGTCGCCAGCTCCCCGCGCCCTCGGGGCAACCCACTTCGCCGGTGACCTCAGGAAGGTTTCCATGACCACCTCCCCCGCCAACTGGTCCGGACTGTTCCAGCCCGATGGGGCTTCCTACGGCGATCTCGACGAAGGCGTCGAGATCCACATCGACGACATCGATGACGAGGAAGAGGTCACGGATGTCACCGCCGACATGCTCGTGGCTATGCCCGCGATGGAGGACGAAGACGAAGACGAGGACGACTTCGACCCCTACGCCTTCGACGACGTCACCGAAGATCTGGTGCCCCTGGACGATCTGGCCTGCACCGAGGATGAGGACGAAGAGCAGCCCTCCCAGGCCGAGGAAGACTGGCCCCGCAGCTTCGAAGACCACCTACGCCACCTCGAGCACGCCACCCGCGACGAGGGCGCGGCACAGGCCCTGGCCGTCTTCGGAATGGGTGACGTGAAAGGCTGCGAGAGATGCGCGGCGGCCATCGCCAAGACTTGGGAGGACATGCGCTTCTGGGAGCCCATGCTCGAGCTGGGACAGGGCGGAGACTTCACCGGCCACCTGACGGATCTGCGCAAGTGCATGGCGCTGCTCGAGGCCAACCCACCCCCGGTGGATCGACCCAAGCTGTTGGAGCGCTGGGAGCAAGCGCGGACCGAGCTACGACGCAACCTGCCCGGACGCCAGGGAGCCGCCGCGGCGGACCTCCGGTGGCAGCAGAACGTGGCCCGAGGCCGCAACGCCAAGGTCACCGTATACCAGGAAGAAGTAGCCTAGGGCCCGGCTGCTTCGGGCAGAACCGCTGGCGCGTCCTCGCCATCGATCTCGGCAATGGCAGCCAAGCCAGGGCTGATGGTAGTGCTGCCGTCACTGTGTACGAGCAGCGCCTCGACCCCCAGGCCCCGCACCAGGCGAAGGGCCTCTTCGGGACCGGCCGCGAGCAAGGCCGTGGCCACGGCGTCGGCGCGCTCGGCGCTGTCGCCCACCACGGAGACCGACGCCAAGCCCTGGGCCGGCCGACCGCTGCGGGGGTCGATGATGTGGTGGTAGCGCACGTCGTCCACCTCCACGTAGCGCTCGTAGTCGCCCGAAGTGACCATGGCCGCGTCCCGCAGGGGCATGCGCCCCATGAGCTCTCCCCGCTCACCCCGTGGGTGACGGATGCCCACCACCCAGGGCCCGTCCGGCTTGGCGCCGCGGCCCAACACGTCGCCGCCACCGTTGACCAGGTGGTTGGCGAAGTCCGCGGCGGAGAGCACCGATGAGGCCCGGTCCACCGCGTAGCCCTTGGCCACGGCGCCGAGCCCCAACGCCATGCCCTCCCGAGGCAGGCGCACCGTGCCCACCTCGCCGTTCAGCTCGATGGCCTGGCAATCCACCAGGGCCATGGCCTGGGCGATGCGCTCGTCGCTGGGGGGCACGAAGGGCTCGGCTCGGAAGTCCCAGATGCGGCCCAGGGGCATGAACGAGACGTCCATCAGGCCATCGGTCTCAACACACAGGGCCACCGACCGCTCCAGCAGCCCGAACAGCTCCGCGGAGACCACCACCGGCTCCCCGCCGGCCGCGTCGTTGACCTGGGAGAGCTCGCTGTCGGCGATGTAGGGGGACATGACCCCCTCGATGCGCGCCACTTCGTCCAGGGCCGCCTCGAGGGAGGGCCGCACGGTGGAGGCGTCGTGCTCGGGGCCCGCGGCCACGGACACCTCGAAGGTGGTGCTCATGATCTCGCGAGTCTCGCGGATCACGAAAGGCTGAGCCGGGTCCGCCACAGACAGGTTGGCCGGTGTGCTGCACCCCAGGGCGAGGACCAGCAGGAGCATGGCCGTCACCCCGCCACCTCCACCAGCCGATACTCCCGGCTCCCCAGCCCCAGGGCCTCGGCCGCCTCGAGCTGAGGCTCGAAGTCGATGTCGTACGCGGCCCGGCGCAGGGGCCTACCCAGGTGCTTCTCCATGAGATCCAGGCTGGCCTGGTCCAGGGCCACCGGGTCCAGGGAGGCGAGGATGCCCGCGCGCCGAATCAGCACGTCCGCCGGGTTCGATGCCAGGCAGTCGCAGTCCTTGCCCACGTCCATCACGAAGGTCAGGTAGCCGATGCGGCCCTCGAGGCGTTTGGCCACACCGGCGGCCTGCTCGGCCATGCGCTCCTGCAACCCCCGCGACGCCATACGCCACTGGAAGCGCACCGCCCCGATCTGGCAGCTGGCAAGGCACTCGCCGCAACCGATGCAGGTGTCGGGATCGATGTGGGCGCGCTCGCCCCGCATGGTGATGGCGCGGGTGGGGCACCAGGCGATGCAGGTACGGCAGCCGATGCACAGATCGGCGTCCACCCGCGGCTTGACCACGGAGTGCTGGTAGAGCTTGCCCTTGCGGCTGGACAGGCCCATGCCCAGGTTCTTCACCGCCCCGCCGAAGCCCGCCACCAGGTGGCCTGTGGCGTGGCTGACCACGATCAGGGCGGCGGCTTCGGCCACCGCCGGGGCGATGCCCACCTCCTGGCTGTGCTTGCCCGGCACCGGCACCCGCACCTCGCCCCGGCCGGTGAGCCCGTCGGCGATGATCACGGGCACGCCCGTCTCGGCCACGGTGAAGCCGTGGGACTCCGCCAGCTTGATGTGGTCCACAGCGTTCGAGCGCTGGCCCAGGTACAGCGTGTTGGTGTCGGTCCAAAACGCCTTGCCACCGGCCCCCTCAATGCCGTCCACCACCGGCGCCAGCAGCCACGGCTTGACGTAGTTCTCGTTGCCCAGCTCGCCAAAGTGCACCTTGATGGCCACCAAACCCTGCGGGCGCACCATGGACCCGAAGCCCGCGGTGTCGAACAGCGCGCCCACCTTGGCGCGGATGGCGTCGTCGTCGTGCTGCTCGGTGAGGGGTGAGAACCAGACGTCGGAGGGCATGGGAGCTCCAGGCGGGTGACCCCAGGCTCGTAACCAGCCCTCATCCAAATTCTGTTAGAAACAGTGGATGACACAATCCGCCGGAGATGCCCCTGGCAGCGATCTCACCGCCTACGCACCGTTCGTGGTGCGCAGTGCCTTGGCCCGCCTGCCCGACCAAGCCCTTCCCCTGCCCGGCGCCGCCCCCGCCGCGCTGCTCTTCGCGGACATCAGCGGCTTCACCCCCCTGACCGAGCGGCTGATGGCCCGGGGTCCCGAGGGGGTAGAGACCCTCTCTGCGCTGCTGGACAGCTGGTTCGGGGCGATGGTGGATCGCATCACCGAACACGGTGGCGACGTGCTCAAGTTCGCCGGCGACGCGCTCATGGCCAGCTGGCTCGTGGAACCCGGCGGCGCCGCCGACCTCGAAGAAGCCTGCGCCCGGGCGGCGGGCTGTGCCCTGGCCTTGCAGGCTCAGCAGGGGCGAGCCGACGCCGTGGAGGGTGTGACCCTGTCGTTCAAGCTCGCCATCGGCGCCGGCGAGCTGCGATGGATGCAGCTGGGAGATCCCGCCACTCAGCGGGAGTTGTTCGTGGCCGGCCAGCCCCAGCGCCAGGTGGCCACCGCCCAACGCATCGCCCGCTCCGGCGAGGTGGTGCTCGCCCCCGAGGCCTGGGCGCAGCTGGTGGACCGGGCCAACGGCGAACCTGCTGAGCAGGGTCACACCCGCCTGCAGGCCGTGAACTCGCCCACACCGCGCCCCCTCGACGCCGACGCCTTGCCCCCCCTGGCCCGCGCTGAGCTGGTGGCCTTCGTGCCCAGGGCCGTGCGCAGCCGCCTCGAAGCGGGACAAGCCGCCTGGCTGGCGGAGCTTCGGCCGGTGAGCATCGTCTTCGTGAACCTCCCCACCCTGAACGAGGACAGCCCACCCCCGCTGGCGCAGCGCCTGGTGCTCAGGCTGCTGGAGCTGTGCGAGCGCTACGAGGGCGCCCTGAACAAGCTGTCGGTGGACGACAAGGGGGCCTCGCTCCTGGTGGTGTTCGGGCTCCCCCCCATGGCACACCAGGACGACCCCAGCCGCGCGCTGGCGGCGGCCGTGGCCATCAGCGAGGCCATCAGCACGCTGAGCTTGGACCACAGCATCGGCGTGGCCACCGGGCGAGCCTACTGTGGCACCATCGGCAGCGATCGGCGCCGGGAGTACACGGTGCTGGGGGACGTGGTCAACCTCGCGGCCCGGCTGATGCTGGCCGCATCGGGAGCCTGCACAGCCGGCGCCCCCCCCATCCTCTGCGACGGCCACACCCACGACGCGGGTGCCGAGACCCCCGGCGTAGTCCTGGGAACCCTCGCTCCCATCCAGCTCAAGGGCAAGGCCAAGCCCGTGCCCGCCTGGACCGTAGAGAGCGCACAGACGTCCACAGCCAGCCCTGGGCCGAGCTTCCCACAGGGCCGCATCATCGGGCGAAAGCGAGAACGGGCCGCCCTGGAGAGCCACCTGGAACGGCTGGTCCAGGGACGCTCATCCGCGCTGCTGCTCGAGGGGGAAGCCGGCATCGGCAAGACCTGCATCGTCCAGCATGTGCAGACCGAAGCACAGGCGAGGGATCTGACCCTGTGGCTGGGAGGCGGAGAGTCCCTCGAGCGCGCCCGAGCCTACGGGGCCTGGCGGGGGGTGATGCAAGGGGCGCTGCAGCGGCTGGGCCTGGGGGACCACGGGCCGGAAGCGCTCGTGGCGGCCCTCGACGCGCTGCTCCCCGGGCTCACCCGGATCACACCGCTGCTGGAGAGCTTCCTGCCCCTGGGCCTCACCGAGACCGAACACACCGCCAACATGAGCGGAGAGCTCCGAGCCGACAACACCCAGCAGTTGGCCACGGCGCTGATGCGTCGAGCCCTCGATGGGACACCCGCGGTGCTCATCATGGAGGACGCCCAGTGGCTGGACTCCGCTTCCTGGGCCCTGCTGGCCAGGGTGAGCGCAGAGCTGGCGCCGCTGCTGCTGGTGGTGACCACCAGGCCCATGACGCCGCCAGAACCCGCTGAGCTGCTCGCCCTGCGGGGCAGCGAAGACTGCGAATCGCTGATCCTGTCACCGCTGGAGACCCCCGAGGCCCTCGAGCTGGCCGCCCGCAGCTTGGGGGTCTCCCGACTCCCCGCGGAGGTGGAGGGCTTGATCTCAGCCAGGGCCGAGGGTCACCCCTTCTTCTCCGAAGAGCTGGCCTACGCCCTGCGGGACGCCGGGCTGCTGAGCATCCGCGGAGATCGCTGCACCCTGGCGGTCCCGCCTGAAGATCTGGAGACCGTGGCCCTGCCCGACACGCTGCAGGGCGCCATCACAGCCAGGATCGACCGCCTGGAGCCACAGCAACAGCTGACCCTCAAGGTGGCCAGCGTCATCGGGCGGCGCTTCGCCGTGCGCCTGCTGGCCGGGGTGCACCCTATCGACGACGATCGACCCCGGGTGCCCAGCTACCTCGAGGCCATGACAGCCCGAAACCTCACCCGACTGACCGAGCCGGCGCCCCGGCTGGCCTACAGCTTCGAGCACGCCGTCACCCAGGATGTCGCCTACCAGCTGATGGCCTTCGCCCAGCGCCGGCGGCTGCATCGCTCGGTGGCGGAGTGGCTCGAGGGCGACCCCTCAGCAGATGATGCCCAGCTCACCCCCCACCTCGCCCACCACTGGCTGCACGCCGTGGACGGACGATCACCGGATCCAGAGCTCACCACCCGGGCCCTGCACTACCTCGACCGCGCGGGAGAACGATCCCTGCAAGACTTCGCCAACAAAGAAGCGGTGGCCTTCTTCGAGCAAGCCGTAGGCCTCGACGAGCGCGCCGGTGGGCTGGCGTCCCCCGCCCAGCGCGCGGGCTGGGAGCGCCGCCTGGGGCAAGCCTTCCTGGCCCTGGGACAGATGCCCCGCAGTCGCGGACACCTCGAGCGCGCCATCGGGCTGCTGGACCGCCCCGTACCCGGCGTCGCCGGCCTGCTGGCCCAGCTCACCCTCGAGCTGCTGGCCCAGCTGCGCTACCAGCTGGGGGTCGGACGGGCCGGACCGAAGGACGACAACGACAGGGCTGTCCAGCTCGAAGCCGCGCGCTCCTTCGCGAGCCTGTTCGTAGTGCGCTACCAGGCGAACCAGTCCCTGCACACGGTCCACTCAGCCCTACGGGGCTTCAGCCGCGCCGAGCGCGCGGGGGCCCTGTCGGAGATGGCCGATGCCCTGGCCTCCATCTGCCTGATCCTGGGCACCGTGCCCCTGCACGGCCTGGCGCGCCGCTACGGCGCCCGAGCGCTGGATCTGGCTGAGCAGGCCGCGGATCCCAGCGGCCTGGCCTGGGTGCTCGAGGTTCTGGGCGTCTACTTCATCGGGGCGGGCCGCTGGGACCAGGTGCAGCTGCACGTGGGCCGGGCCGCCGCCATCGCCGACGACATCGGAGACGGCCGCCGCTGGGAGGAGACCCACGCGGTGCTGGCCTGGCTGGACTACTTCCGCGGCGATGCCAGCGCGGCGGCCGACGGCTGGCGGGCGGTGGCCGAGGCCGCCGAGCAACGTCGAGATCCCCAGCCACGCATCTGGGGGCTGTGCGGGCTGGTGGAGACCGGCTGGTTGGTGGGCGCTGTGGACGAACAGGAGGCGCTACAGCTGCTGCGTAAAGCGCGGAGCCTGCTGCCGGACGACATGTACCGGGCGGAGGCCATCCGGGTGCTGGGGGTGCTGGCGACCATGGAGGCCCGGTCGGGAGACCCGGAGGCCGCCGCCCAGGCCGCCGTGGAGACCCTGGGGCTGATCCGCGGGTTGATGCCCACCACCTTCTACAGCTTCGAGGGCTACGCGGGGGCCGCCGAGGTGCTGTTGGGCCTGCTCCCCTCGGCCAGGGGCAGGGAGCGAGACCGCCTGGCGAAAGCCGCGAGACGCGCCTGCCGGGCGCTGCGAGGCTTCGCCCGCGTGTTCCCCGTAGCGCGACCCCGGGCGCGGCTGCTCCAGGGCCTGGAGGCCTGGCAGCGAGGACGCAGCTCGTACGCCGTGAAGGCCTGGCGCCGCGGCCTCACCGATGCACGCCGCCTGACCATGCCCCTCGAAGAGCTCCGCCTGCTGGCCACGATGGCCCACTACGGGTGCTCGGACGCCGAGCAGCGGGATGCGCTGGCCGCCACGCTGGAGGTGGACCCGCGGCGGCTGGTCCCATGGTCGACGGGCCACGGGGTGTAAGTCCGCCCTTGGCCGGCCTGCGGCGGCCAAGGGCCGCGCTGTTCGTGCGGACGACGCTACGCGCCGCAGCACAACTGCGCGCCCACCGCTGAGGTGTAAGCCTGGGCCACGGGGCTGCGTTGAGAGGGCGTCCGCGTCACGGCGCGCCCTCCACCGGAGCCACCATGTCCCGCCTCCTGCTCATCCTCGCCACCGCCGCCCTGGGCTTCGCCCGCACCCCCGCCACCATGGACAACACCATCCAGAAGGTGGAGGGCATGGTCTGGGACCAACAGGTCAACCGCATGGTGAACGACCAGGGCCTGGTGGCCGTGAACGTCAGCTGGGAAGACACCGGCCGCAGCAAGGGCTCGGTCTGGGGCCCCAACATCAGCGACATGACCATCGGCGTGCGGGACAGCGGCGGGGCCCTGCACCCCATGCCGGTGATCCGCTTCGACAACTTCACCGACACCACCGCCGATCTGGACCCGGACCGCTTCTGGCTGCGGGTGGGCAACACCCGGGGCGACAATCTGCAGGCCGCCTCGCTGACCGAGGTGCTCCAGGGCACCCGCGGCTACCTGCACGACCCCGGCTCCTGGAAGGGCTGGCGCTCGAGCCTGTGGGCCGAGCGGGACAGCCACGTGCTGGTGAGCGCCCAGGCCTGCTTCCTGCCGGTGCCCAAGCGCGGTGAGGCCACCTTCACGCCGGTCATCTACAACTACCAGAGCTACCCCGAAAACCCCGCGGTGCTCACCATGGTGGCCACCCGGGAGGGCACCAGCATCCAGGTGGTGGAGAACGACTCCGGCTACATGTCCGAGGTGCTGTACTTCAACGAGGACGGCGATCGTGCCCCCTACACCGCCACCCGCATCTCGGACTTCATCGCCGGTGGCGGCGACGGCAACCCTTCGTCTGTCTCGGCCGCCAACCAGGACAGCCTCAACGTGGTGCTGCTCATCCAGGTACCCCTGAAGCACAAGGAGCAGGCCCGCTGGCAGGACTACGCCATGGACGACATGATGATGGAGTCGGCCCCCATGGGGGCCACGGCCATGCGCGGCGGCAGCGACATGGAGAACGCCGTGATCGGCCACGGCGAGACCGAGGGCCCCTTCTCGGAGATCAACGATCTGGCCATCGAGCGCGACCCGCGCTTCCCCGTGCGCGTCACCGTGCAGTTCTACAAGGCCACCTCGAACGGCGTGGTCACCGCCGCCGACATCGCCTCCATCCGCAGCCAGATCGATCGGGTCTACGCCGACGGCGACTACGTGGGCTCCCTGGTCACCGAGGGCTTCACCGGCCGCCCCACCGAGTGGGTGGCCCAGCCCGAAGAGCCAGCACCCCACTGGTCGGATGGGACCTGGGGCTTCAAGGCGTTCTAGGCTGGGCTATTCGGGCGCCATCTTGTACACGCGGGCCGCCATCAAGCGGGTGGTCTCCACGTAGACGCCCTCGACCTCCACGGCCTTGACCAAGCCCACCATGAGCTCTTCGGACTCGAAGCCCTGCTCGGCCCACAGCTGCTGGCCGTCTTCCGGCACCGCGGGGCTCCAGGTGCCGTCCTCGCTCGCCTCGAGCTCGTCCACCGGCACCATGCAGTAGATGCTGCCCACGGACTCCGATCCGGTGATCCAGCTCCAGACATAGTCGTAGCCCTCGGCGTTGATGGTGGTGGAGAACCCCGCCTCGGCACCCAGCACGTTGTCGGCCAGCATGGCGTTGGGGGCCCCCACCGACGCCTCCACGCCCTCGCCACTCAGGGACAGGGTGTCGCCGCCCGAAGCGAAGGGATCGTCGCCTTCGAGGCCGTCGATGTCGTAGTGGCCGTCGGGGCTCCAGTTGAGCTCGAGATCCAGCAGCGACGTGCTGATGTGCAACGGGGAGAGCCCTTCCTCTTGGTCGGTCCAGGCGCCCAGCACCCGGCAGTGCTGGCTACGGGGGCCCGAAGCGCGGGTGCCAGCGTCGGCCATGAACACCAGGGGGATCAGGGCCCGCTGGTAGGTGAACCAGCGCTCACCGCTGACCCACACCCACTGGGCCGAGGCCAGCATGATGCCCGAGGCTGGCTCGGGCCCCAGATCGACGGAGCCGGTGTCGTCCTTGGGGGTACAGGCGAGGGATCCGAGCAGGATCAGGGGGAGCAGCGTGCGCATGGGGGTTCCTCCGGGGCGTGAGCCCGTCCTAACCCCCGGGGCGATCAGGGCTCCAACACCAGCGAGAGCCAGCCCTGGGGCGGAATGCGGAAGGGCTCGGACAGGGTGGCTGGCTCGTCGGGCCAGTCGGTGCCGGGGGCCGGGGTCAGCAGCCCCTCGAAGCTGCCCACCATGTGGCTGGTGACCGCCGGGTTGTAGAGCACCAGGTACAGGGGTTCGGTGACGGGCAGCGTGAGCTCGAGATCAGCACCGGCGTTGCCGTAGGCCACCGAGCTGGCCTCGAAGGCCTCGCCCGCCTCGAACAGCGCCAGGTTGGCGGTGTCCACCAAGAAGTGATCCAGGCGACCGCCCTCGCCGCGCTTGGTGAACGAGCCATACCAGTACTCGTACTCCCGAGTCATGAAGCCGCCGTCACCCTCGGTGCGGTAGCTCTCGACCGTGTAGTGGACTCTCAAGTCGGCATCGGGGGTCAGGGACGGGTCGATGGCGACCTCGGTGATGTCCAGCACCCCGGGCCGCGTACCATCCAACTCGAGCTCGAAGCTCAGGGTGTCGTACTCTTCGATCCATTCGCAGGCTTCGTACAGGGAACCGCCGCCGGGCAGGTCGGCCACGGACGAGTAGACCGCGTAGCCGTAGGGGTTGTGCTTGCCCACGGTGGCCAGGGCGTAGCCATCGATGTCGGTGACGGTCTCCGAGGCGTAGGTCCACGAGTCGCCGTGGCCGTAGACCGCCCAGGTGCCGAAGATGCTGATGCTGGCGCCATCCACAGGGGCGCCCTGATCGTCGGTGACATAGAACTCGAGGTAGGCGGGCCGGCCGTAGTTCTCTGTCAGGGTGTCATCCACCAGGGTGTCACCTCGCAGGGAGGTCATGGCGTACAGGCGGTTGCCCGTGCGGTAGCTGGGATCGTCGGCGTGCCCGTGCACGGCGGGGTCGGTGTCGTCGCAGTCGCCCCAGCGCATGGAGTAGCCGTCGCCGTCGTAGTCCGCGCCGTACTCGTCCTCGTCGGCCACGCCGTCGCAGTCCTCATCGTAGCCGCCGCCATCCTCGGTGGCGCCGGGGTTGACCGCCGGGTCGGCGTCATCGCAGTCGCCATCGGCGATGCTGTAGCCGTCCTCATCGGCGTCGTCGGTGTTGCCGGCGTTGTCGGTGCCGTTGTCGGCCACCCCGTCGCAGTCCTCGTCCCGGCCATCAGCGGTCTCGGCCATGTCGGGGCCCACGGTCTCGTCGGTGTCGTCGCAGTCCCCGTCGGTGATGCTCCAGCCGTCGCCGTCGAAGTCGATGCCGAAGGGATCGAGATCGTTGTCGGCCTCTCCGTCGCAGTCGTCGTCGAAGCCGTTCGAGATCTCTTCCATGTCCGGATTGATCTCGGACCGCGTGTCGTTGCAGTCGCCGTCGGCGATGGTCCATCCGTCCTCGTCGGCATCGTCGCTGGACTCGCCCAGGTCGGCCACGCCGTCGCAGTCGTTGTCCTTGCTGTCATAGACGTAGTAGTCGGCGTCGGGGCCGCCGTAGTAGCCGAAGTAGTCCACGGCCGTGTTGATGGGCTCCCAGGCCACCCAGCGGTCGTCCCAGAACTCATCCCAGGTGTGGTCGTTGCTGCGGGCGCCCACGTTGCGGCAGGGGATGAGCCCCACCCGGGCCGCGGCGCAGGACAGGTCGGCATGCTCGCCGCAGTTGCCAGCGCCCACCGTGTAGATGCGGCTGGGCTGCACGGGCCGCTCGGACCCGGCGCCGAAGTCCACGGCGTCCCATACGAACTGGATCAGCTCGCCGATGGCGCCGTTGTCGTCCCGGGTGCCTGCCTTGCTCTTCCACAGGGTGTCCACGGTGGGCAGGGAGTCCGCCAGCAGCGGGCAGTCCCGGTCGTCGGGGCACTCTTCGGCGGCGCCGTCCCACAGAAACGCCCGCCAGAACAGCCCGTCGTCGGGGCTGGTGGGGTCGTCGCTGGACCAGGCGTCCAGGAACCAGGGCAGCTCGTCCTCGAGGCGGGGGTGCACGACGTACCAGTAGTAGATGTCGGGATCGACGGTCTTCTCCTCGACCACCCCGTCGGCCTCCACCCGGTAGGTGGCGGTGGTGTAGTAGTCGTCGTCCGTGCCCGGCTCGCCCTCATCCTCGAGGGTCACGTAGGACAGCTCGGGATCGTAGGCGTAGATCAGCTCAGCGTTGGTCACCAGCAATTCGGGGAAGAACCAGCCGTACTGCAACACCTCGGGGCTGGTGTGGGCGATGGAGAAGCCCACCTCGTCCAGCAGGTAGGGGTCGTCCAGATCGATGAGCAGGGAGGCCAGCTCGTTCTGCAGGTCCACGTCCAGCCGACCCAGGGCCACCACCAGATCGTCCTGCAGCCACTCGGGGGCCAGGGCCACGGCCCCGGGGACCAGCTCACCCAGGGTCAACGGCTCGTGGGCGATGCGCAGGGTGGGGGGCTCGCCCCAACCGGTCCGACCGGTGTCGTCCTCGTCGGGGTCGGGGGGGCAACCCATGAGTCCTAGGGTCAGCAGGGCGATGAGGGACAGGCGCATGGAGTCCTCCGGGTGCAGGGTGTGGCAAGTGTGGCACTCCGAGGGGGAGCCTCGCAAGGTGGGGAATGCTATCCTGCCCTAAACCTGGAGAATCCATGTCCGCCACCAACGACAAGCCCCGCTCGAACCGCACCTTGCTCATCGTGATCATCGCGCTGCTGCTGCTGGTCATCTGTGGCGGCGCCGTGCCGGTAGTGGGCATCCTGGCGGCCATCGCCATCCCCAACTTCATCGATATGCAGTATCGGGCCAAGCGGGCCGAGGTACCCCCGAATGTCGACGGCATCAAGACCGCCTTGATCGCCTACGACGCCGCCTTCGACACCTTCATGGAGATCCGCGACCCAGTGCCCCTCGATCCGCTGATGCTGGGTCCCAACGGCGTTGACTGGCCCTCGGACACCCCCTTCCGGGACCTGGGCTGGGAGCCCTACGGCCAGGTCCGCGGCACATACTGGGTGGATCTCAGTACGGACGGCACGGACTTCACCGTGCACGGCATGTGCGACGTCGACGGCGACGCCGAGCCCGCCCACTACACCGCCACCAAGTCCATCAGCGCCACCCTGGAGACCTGGAGCTCGGTGTACTGACCCATGGTGGAGCCACACGCGAAAGGCACCCGCCCTCTGCTGATGGCCGTCATCGTGCTGCTGCTGCTGCTTCTGGCCTGCGGCTCCGTACCCGCCGTGGGTGTGGTGGCCGCCATCGCCATCCCCAACTTCATCGTGTACCAGCAGCGAGCCACGCGCTCGGAGATCCCCAGCTACGTCGAAGCCATCAGGGCCGCCCAGATCGCCTACGGCGCGGTCTTCGACGGCTACCTGGCCATCCCCGAGCCGGTTCCGTTGGCTCCCCTGATGCTGAGTGACCGTCCGGTGGACTGGCCCTCCGGTACGGGCTTCGACGAGCTGGGCTGGGAGCCCGGGGGCAGCGTCAACGGCACCTACTGGGTGGAGGTGTCCCCCGACGGATCCGACTTCACCGTACACGGGATGTGTGACGTCGATGGCGACGGCGAGCCCGCCCACTACACGGCCACCAGGAACACCCGAGCGACCTTGGAGACCATGAACGGCGTGTATTGAGGCGTCCAGCGAAGAGGCGCAGGTCGGGAAGGGTCGGTTAGACCATCCCCATGATCGGCGTCTACGACTCAGGATTCGGCGGACTGGATGTGCTGCGACACCTCCGCGCGGCGCTACCCAAGCGGGACTTCGTCTACCTGGGGGACTCGGGGCGGGCGCCCTACGGTGGGCGTGATGCGCACACCATCCTCGACTTCGCCGAGCAAGCGGTGGAGAGGCTGTTCGAGGAAGGCTGCCGCACCATCGTGGTAGCCTGCAACACGGTGAGCTGCGTGGCCCTGCGCCACCTGCAGCAGCGCTACTGCGGGCCGGACAGCGACCGCCGCATCCTGGGTGTCACCATCCCCGGGGCCGAGATCGCCACCCAGCAGAGCACGGGCCACATCGGCATCATCGCCACCCGCCGCACGGTGGCGTCGGGCACCTACGTGGCCGAGATCGCCAAGCTCGGGGACCACCGGGTCACCCAGCTGGCCACCCCCCTGCTCACCCCCATCGTAGAAGAAGGCTGGGAGGCCACCGACATCGCCCTGAAGGCGGTGGACCGCTACCTCGAGCAGCTCCCCGACATCGACACCCTGCTGCTGGGCTGCACCCACTACCCCCTGCTGCTGCCCGCCATCCAGGTGCGACTCCCCCGGGGCGCCACCGTCATCGACCCAGCGCCCTACGCGGCGGGCCGCCTGGTGGAGTGGCTCGAGCGTCACCCCGCCTTCGACGCCCCCAACCCTGCTGGGCGCGGAACCCTGCGGGTGCTGTGCACCGGCAACCCCGATGCCTTCGCCCGCCACGGCACACGATTCCTGGGCACCCCGATGCCCCCGGTGCAGCACGTGGCCGAGGTGGACGGTCGGCTGGCCCACCGGGACCCGGCGGACGCCCCTGTGGGGCAGGTGGTGCGCTGAAGGCCGAGACGAGCCTGGTCCCAAGGCCAGGTGGCCGCGAGGCGACGCCGACTGAGCTGACGAAAGCACCGTCTCCGACGCGCAAAACGACCCTCCCGGAGGCCACCGTGACGGTTCTCCACAGCGAGGGCCGTAGAGGGCTTCCCACGCCCTGTTTCGACCCATGCAGCCCCCTTCGCCATTGACACGACAAGGGTGCTTGGTGGAACTTGTGCGAACCATGTACGCCAAGCTCCTCCTCCGTATCTCCACAACCTCGGTCGCGGCGTCCCTCTTCGGGGCCGTCGGCTGGGTCGCCATCTCCCCGGTGGACGGCGCCAGCGTCGGCCAGAACCCGGCCCACGTCCAGCTCCCCCCAGCATGGACGCCCCCCACCTGGCACCCCGCCGGGGAGGATCTCTGGGCCCTCGAACAGATGGCCGGCCCGGCCCTCGAAGGCGCCCCCCGGCTGCGCTCCAGCGCCGCCTACGTCTTCGACGTGGATCAGGGCGAGGTGCTGCTCGAACACAACGCCGACACCATCCAGCCGGTGGCGTCGCTGACCAAGCTGGTCTCGGCCCTGGCCCTGGCGTCGTCGGACTACGATCTCGACCGGGAGATCTGCATCGGCGCCGAGCACTACCCCACCCGCAACGGGGCCTTCTCGAAGCTCTCCACGGGCGACTGCATCGAGGGCTGGGACGCCCTGGGCGCGGCCCTGGTGTCGTCGGACAATCGGGGCGCCTTCGCCCTGGCGTCGGCCACCGACCTGGACCTCGACGGCTTCATCCAGCGCATGAACACGGTGAGCGGGCAGCTGGGCATGGACATGTCCAGCTGGACCGACCCCTCGGGGCTCGAGGACGAGAACATGTCCACCGCCCGGGATCTGGCCCGGGCCACCATGGCCGTGGCCACCCACCCGTTGCTCTCCACGGTGTCCTCGGCCCCCCACTGGGACCTGCACTACGACGCCAGGCCGGTGCGGCGACGCTTCACCACCAACAAGCTGTCGGGCCGCAAGGGCCTGGGTATCGACGCGGTCAAGACCGGCTACACCGGCACCGCGGGCTACTGCTACACCACAGCCCTGACCACCCGCACCGGGCGTCACGTGGTGATCACCCTGCTGGGCGCCCGCCGGGATCGCGACCGCTACCGCGACATGTCAAGCCTGCTTCGGTGGATCGACGGGCTGGAAGCCTAAAGGCCGCTACGGTCTGGCCGATGGTGAGGGGCGGGCACAGCGCGTGCTCGTTAGTGCTCCCGTACACCCGCGCCCCGATTCCACAACGCAGGAAGCCCCATGCCCGGCAAAGACAAGCTCCTGGATGTCCCTGTCGAAGTCCTTTCCCTGGCCTCCGACCCACCGCTGATCCTCTCGGGCCGGGTCACCTGCCGTGACGAGGAGACCTGCGACGTGCTGCTCGATGATCCAGAGCACAGCTTCGCCGAAGGCATGAACGTCATCGTCGACGCCGGCGAGGCCACCGAGCTGCGCGTGGTGGGCACCATCGGCCTGGTCCAGAACAACCTCATCCACGTCGAGTCCAGCACCCTGGTGCGCCGGGACAAGCGCATCTTCCCGCGCACCTACGGCGGCATCCGCCTGCGCTACCTGGTGGTCCCCGAAGCCGCGGTCCCCGCCTGGCTCGAACACGGCAAAGCCCCCGAGGGCACCTGGGTCGAGCCGGACCCCTTCATGGACTTCTCGGGCTCCGGTCTGAAGTTCGAGGGCCAAGAAGACTGCAAAGCCGAAGACGTCCTGCTGCTCGAGCTCCGCATCCCCCTTAGCGAAGAAGCCTTCCGGGCCTCCGCTCGGGTGGTGCGCCTCTTCCCCATCCCCCCCGAAGAAGCCGGCGAGCGGGACCCCGACCAGCCCATCTCCACCCACCAGATCGCGGTGCACTTCGAGATCCTGCCCCCCGAGGCGGTCGAGGCCCTGATGGCCTTCACCCTGCGGGTCCAGGACGCGTTGATCTAAACGTCAGAGATACCGCAGCCACCACCACGACTTGGTTGCCTTGAGCTTCCCCCACCCCACACACAAGGGGTAGAGCAGAGCCAGGGCCAGGGCCCAGCCGGCATAGACCCGCAGCAGGCTGGGCTCGAGGGTGCTGTCCCAGCCGTACAGCCCCACCCTGAAGACCTTGGTGCCCAGGTTCAGCACCGGGATGTGCAGCAGGTAGAAGAACATGGGCACACGGCCGAAGACCAGCAGTGTCTGCGCCGCCCGACCCCTGAACCTTTCGAGCAGGGGCAACATCAACAGCATGGGGCCGACGGTCATCAGCATGTACTGCAGCGACGGCGGGTACTTGGTGCAGTCCAAGGTGCCCAGCAGGGTGGTTAGCAGGCCCCGCTCCTGAGGCACCCAGGGACGGGGTTCGCCGTACAGCCCCAGTCCCCGCAGCACCAAGAAGCCTGCCACCAGTGCTGCCCCCAACGCCAGCGCTCGGCGGGTGCGCACGCCATCGGCGCCCACCAGCCACGGCGCCGCAGCCCAGCCCAGGGCCATCAGCCCCGCCCAGGGCAGGAAGGGGTAGGAGACCCCCAGGTGCATGAACCCGATGTCGAAGCTGTGGGGCGCCATGCCCAGCCCCCAGGGGATAGCCAGGCCACCGAGATCCGCGGGCGCAACACCCGCTAGCAGGTTGTGGCCCAGCACCACCGCCAAGCCCAGGATCAGGGGGGCGTGGCGGTGGATGCGCACCAGCAGCCCCAGCAGCACCATCGAGGCGCCAAGGGCCCAGATCACCAACAGGGAGATGCTCGAAAAGCTGAACTTCCAGAAGAAGTTGACCCAGGTGACCTCGAGCACGATGAGCCACAGGCCGCGGCTGATCAGGAAGCGGCTGGCCCGCTCCACCCCCACCCGCTGTGCGTACAATCCGGCGCTCAGGCCCGCCAGGGCCACGAACGTGGGGGCGCAGAAGTGGGTGACCCAGCGGGTGAGGTACAGCGCCGGGCTGGCGGCGGCCAGATCCATGGGGTTGCCCAGTGACCCCATGAAGGCGCGGCTGTGGTCCAACGCCATCAGCACCATCACCAGGCCCCTGAGCAGGTCCAAGCTGACGATGCGCGTGCTGCGGGGTGACCGCTCCATCCAAGCTCCCAGGCGTCCAAGGCCGGCCGCCCGCCATTCTATCCCCATCCAAGGGGCGACGTTACGCACGCGTTACGCCTCGTGGACTGGAGGAAGCGTGGCCTACTGCACCAACCCGGACTGCCGTCATCGTCAGCGCACCGGCAAGCCCGCCGAGTACCAGCCCGGCACGCCCCACTGCGCCGACTGCGGCGAGCCCCTCGAGCCCGGCGAGCGCCCCAAGGCCAGCCGTCCCCCCGGCGTTCCCTGGCCGCGCGCCCTGACGAAACGGGTCGGCATCACCGTGGCCGCCATGGCGCTGGCGACAGCCCTGGCCTGGGTGCCCCACCCGCTGCTGAACATGGAAATGCAGGCCGGCATGTCGAGCGTAGTCTCCAGCTTCGGCCCCTTCGCCCTGGGGGTTCGCCCCCTGCTGGTGGGCTTGGTGTTGGTAGAGCTCGTCGCCCTGATCCTTCCCTTCACCCGTCACCGCCGCTGCCAGGACCCCTCCCTACGACGCACGCTGTTCCTGCTGGGGGTCATCGTGGGCGTGGGGCTGGCCTGGTTCCAGGGCATCTCCTTGGCCTTCGCCCTCGAGAACATCAACGGTGGCTACAGCCCCGACCTCTTCGGCGGCTACGACGGCTACAGCGGCTGGGACGACCCCCTGGTCACCCGAGCCGGGTGGATGTTTCGGCTCACCACGGCGTTCATGTGCGCCGGTGGCGTAGGCTGCCTAGCCGTGGTGGTGCGCTGGCTGGACCGGCACGGGCTGGGGCCCGGCATGGCGGCCCTGCTGCTGGCCGACGCCCTGGTGCTCGCCGGCCACGGCCTGATCCAACAGGGCCGCTACGTGGTGCTGGGCGAGAGCTCTCTGTTCTACGCCCTGCTGCTCCTGGCAGGCCTGGGCCTGCTGGCGGCCGCCACCTGGTGGCTGCTGGGACGTCCCCCCCGAGGCGACGACGCCCTGCCCGCCTGCCTGCCCGTCACGGGGCTGTTCCCCTACGAGATCGCCATCTCGCTGCTGCTCATCCCCAGCACCCTCGCCGCCTTCGGGCTGGGTGGGTCCGACCAGATCATGGACTTCTTCACCCCTGGGGGCGGCCCCTGGCTGGCCGTGGCCATCCCCACCGTGCTGCTGGCGACCCCTGTGGCGGCCACCCTGTTCTACTGGCGACGGCGGCACTGGTGGACCAACGCCCACCGCGCCCGCTGGCTGATGCTGCTCGCCGCCAGCGCCGGCATGATGCTGGTGCTGGTGTTGCTGGATGCCTGGCTCATGCACAACACGCCCATGATGGCCATGGGAGGCGTCATCGGCTGGATCACCCTGGTGGCCCTGCTGGGAGATGGCGGGTCCGAGCTGGCCGCCTGGCGCCGCATCGGCGGCGAGCCCACAGAGCTGGCGCGCCATCAGGACATGGCCGACGCCCTGGCGCAGTTGCGAGACCTACAAGCCGGTGATCCCGAAGGGGACTACACCCTGGTGGGCCAACGTTTCCGTGCGCTGACCTACTTCTTCGGCCCATACGTACCCCTGCGGATCATCGGCGCCCCCAGCGCCCACCACACCAACGTGGAATCATGATGCGTCTGTTCGCACTGCTGGCCCTGCCCCCCCTGCTCGCCTCGGAGCCCTCCGCCCCGGAGGCGCCCACGGTCGTAGCCAGCACCGCGGTGCCAGCTCAGGTGTTGCCCCACTGCCTGTTCGGCCTCGACCCCCACGACAGCGCAGTGCAGGCCTGGCCCGCGGGTCCCGAGCCCACCGGCTACCGCGTCGAGCCCAGCTCGCGCCTGCACCTGCTGGCTTGGCTGGGCTTCGAGGACGGCGACATCCTCACCGCCGTGAACGACCTGCCCCTGGGCAGTGCCGAGCGCCACTATGCGGCCCGACAGGCCACCCAGCAGGCCACCACCTGCCGCTGGAGCATCCTGCGGGACGACCTGCCCGCGGTGATCGAGGCCACCATCACCCCCGGCACCACACAGCAGCTCGTGCTCGAACGCGACGCCCAGGGCATGCCTGCCCGCCTGTCCCGCGCGACCCTGCTGCAGCGCTTGAGCGATCCCTACGCCTACGGTCCCTACGCCTCCATGCTGGCCATGGGCGCCGACGATGGCGTCTACATCGTGGACAAAGGCCTGGTGGCGCTGGTCACCGAGCTGGGATTCCAGCCCCTGGACCACCACCTCACCCTCGCAGGCGTGTCCCTGACCGGGGGCCGCACGGTGCTCGAAGGGCTCGCTCACCTGCTCACGGATCCCACCGTCGGCTGGAGCTATCGCCGCGGCGGCAAGGCGCTGACCCTCGAGATCGCCATCGAAGGCGATCCGGTGGAGCCGCCCCCAGAGGGATAGGGTTCCCCCGAAACCGGGAGTTCCCATGCGCGCCATCCTCCTCGCCAGCCTCGCACTGCTGCTCAGCGGCTGCCCCAAAGACCCCGAGGTCGAGACCGACGGGCCGCCCGACAGCCCCCCGGGGGACACCCACGACTCCACCACCGCCAGCGATCCCTGCTCCGAGCTGGGGCTACCCGTGCGGGTCTTCGAGGACACGGCGAGCGACGACGGACTCTACGCCACCGCCGCCGACTTCACCGTGCTCACCCGAGGCGGCGAGTGGACCCTCAGCGAGCGCTGGACCGGCTGCGATGTGATCCTCATGATCCAGGACGCCCCCAACCAGACCCGGGGCTGGCCCACCGATCTGTGGTCCCGGGACGTGGGGGCTCTGTTCGATAAGCTGCCCCGCAACACCCAGCTGCTCTTCATGAGCACCGACACCTCCACCACGGCCATCGACGCCTCCCTGGACGGGCTCGAGGCCGAGATCACCACCGTGCTGGCAGCCATGGAGCCCGCGGATCGGGAGTGGTGGCAGGGCCGGGTGAACTACGTCACCCAGCGGGCCCAGATCATCGACGGCTGGGTGGGCGACATCATGAACGACCCGGGCTGGGGCGTGGGCATCGATCGTTTCCAGCGCATTCGCTACATCGGCTCCTACGCCGACCCCACCCGCTACAGCTCGGGCGCCGGCTGGTTCGAGCCCAACCTGTCGTATGTGGCCAACGAGCCCATCTACTACAACTTCGAGGCCGAGCGAGAGGTGGAGCTCGAGGCCCAGGACGCCCTGGTGGTGCCGGTGTTCGACGGCTCGAACTGGTCCAGCAGCGTCGAGGTCGAGCTGGCGATCCCCGCCGAAGCCGCCGACTACGACAGCCTGGCTGTAGACCTGCACATGGGCTGCGGGGGCGAGGGTGAGTACGGTGACTGCTTCGCCTGGGACACCGGCGCCCGCCTGCTGGTCTGCGATCAGCCCAGCGGGGACAACCCCTACGGCGACACCGCCTGCCAGCAGGCTGTAGGCGAGATCATGGGCGCCTGCACCGAAGACGGTGTGGCCTCGAAGGTCGAGTGCCGCTCGGCCGAGGACTGCGGCTCCGACACCGGCATCGCAACCACCTGTGAGGGCTACGTCGAGGCCATCGTCGCCGACAACATCGAGGGCGCCTGCACCACGCCCCTGGGAACCAGCTCCACCGCCTCCTACACCTGCAACGAGGCTGGCAACGGCTACGACGACCTGGCCTGCCCCTGCAACTCGGAGCACGAGCTGGCCCGCTGGATCACCACCTACCACCGCGAAGGCCGCTGGGTACACGAGGTCACGGGCCTGCAGCCCCTGCTCACCCCAGGCACCACCGAGCGACTGCAGTTCGTCACCGGCTCCAGCTACACGGTGGATCTCGACCTGCGCTACTTCGACGCCGGTCGCGAGACCGTAGCCGAGGAGATCACCCACCTGTTCGGCAGCTGCAACCTGGCTGGCGACTGCAACGCCACCTACGATGGTGGCATCGCGGTGGAGATCCCGGCCGACGCCACCAAGGTCACCCTGGCCACGGTCATCACCGGCCACGGCATGTCCAGCCCCGGCAACTGCGCCGAGTTCTGCGACATGGACCACATCTTCAGCGTCGGCGACGAAGACATGCTCACCGTGAACTTCGACGTCGAAGCCACCGACAACCGCTGCATGGACGAGGTGAACCAGGGCACCGTACCCAATCAATACGGCACCTGGTGGTACAGCCGCCACGGCTGGTGCCCAGGCCGAGAGGTGCCCGTACAACTGCACGACATCACCGAGCAGATCATCTTGGGCGCCGAGAACCAGTTCGACTACCGCGTGCTGCGCAACGGCGCGGACTACACCGACGCGTCCAGCTGGGCGGACATCTGGGCCAACGTCTGGCTGGTGGTGGAGCGCTAGGTTCCCAGTGGACCAGCCCGCCCAGGACTCCCTGTTCATCTCCGTGCCGGGGGGCGCTCAGCTCCACCTGCGGCGCATCCAGGCCGAAGGGGCGACTCGCAGCCCCGTGCTGATGATGCACGGCTCGGTGGAAAACGGGCGGGTTTTCTACACCCCCTCGGGCCGGGGGCTCGGTCCCTTCCTGGCGCGGGCGGGGCACCCCGTCTACGTCGCCGACCAGCGCGGGCGCGGCGAGAGCAAGCCCCGCCTGGCCCGGGGTCACAGCTACGGCCAGACCGAGGCCATCACCGAAGACATCCCTGCCCTGCACCGGGCCGTGTCCGCCCACCATCCGGGCCAGCGGGTGCACTGGATCGCCCACAGCTGGGGCGGGGTGCTCATGCTCGCCGCCTTGGGGCGCCTCCCGGCGCTGCAGACCGAGGTGGCCAGCCTGAGCTTCTTCGGAACCAAGCGCTGCGTGCGGGTGAGCAACCTCCACAAGCGCCTACTCATCGACCTGTACTGGATGCGGCTGGCCCCGCTGGCGGCCCTGGCCTTCGGCTACCTGCCCTCGAAACGCCTGGGCCTGGGCTCTGACGACGAGAGCCGCGCCAGCCTGGCCCAGTGCTGCGCCTGGGTGCGTCCGGGACCCTGGAACGATCCCGCCGACGGCTTCGACTACGGGCGCGCCCTGACCCTGGCTGAGCACCTGCCCCCGGCCTGGTACCTGGCCGCCGTGAACGACCCCTGCCTGGGCAACCCCGACGACGTGCGCGACCTGATGACCGAGGCGGGGCAAGCCGACCAGCGTTTCACCCTGCTGGGGCGGTCCCAGGGCAACATGCACGACTACGACCACGTCACCATGCTCACCCACCGCGACGCGCCCCGGGACCACTTCCCGGCGGTGGCCGCCTGGCTGGCGGAGCACGACGAATCGGGGGAATGACCCTCGAGCCCCCGCGTACACTGGGTCCGCGAAAGCGCAGAGAGGCATCATGAACATCCCCACCCGCTCCACCTTCGTCACCGTCGTCGGTTGGATCTTCGCGGTGATGTCAGGCTTCGGCCTGACGATGTCGGTGATGCAGAACATCATGCTGCACACGGTCTTCCCATTGGAGCAGATGACCAGCGACCTCCCCGCGAACATGCCCGGCATGGCCCGGTTCATGTTCGAGCACTTCGCGCTGATCGCCGTGCTGCCCCTCATGATCTCCGCTGTGCTGCTGACGGCGTCGGTGGGGTTGATCAAGCGTCGGGAGTGGGCTCGCAAGTTCATGGTCGCGCTCATGGCGCTGGCAGCCCTGTGGTCCGCCGGCTCCATCCTCATGCAGATCGCCTGGATGGGCCAGATGCCCAGCCCTCCCTCGGGAATGGCCCCCGGCTTCGAGGCCATGCAGATCATCATGACCATCTTCATGTTCGTCTGGGGCCTGGGCCTGGCCGCCCTGTTCGGCTGGATCGCCAAGCGCCTGATGTCCCGGGAAACCAAGCAGGAGTTCAGGCGTCTGTAGGGGGGACACCTCACCCTGGAGCCCCGCCCCCTGCCCGACGCGGCCAGGTACCCACCCCGGCAGCGCTACCGGGCCGACCGGCTCATGGACCACCTCACCCAGGTGCTCATCCCGGGCACAGGCTGCAACTTCATCGTGGGCTTCACATCGGTGGACATCTCCACCACCAAGGCCGTAGACGCCGAGACAGGGCAGCTCTGCGAGCACGAGCGCCAAGCCATGGAGCGCCTGCTGGGCGCGAGCCTGCCCGCCCTGGAGATCATGGACTGGGACACGGTGCTGGGGGGCCAACCAGACCCGCCCGGGCTGGGCTGGGCTGGGTTGGGCTGGGCTGGGCTGGGTTGGGTTGGGCTGGGCTGGGCTGGGCTGGGCTGGGCTGGGCTGGGCTGGCCGCGCCGTACTGCCTGGGGTCGGCTCACCCTCGCGCGTTTGGCGCGGATAGCGCGCCGTACTGCCTGGGGTCGGCTCACCCTCGCGCGTTTGGCGCGGATAGCGCGCCGTACTGCCTGGGGTCGGCTCACCCTCGCGCGTTTGGCGCGGATAGCGCGCCGTACTGCCTGGGGTCGGCTCACCCTCGCGCGTTTGGCGCGGACGACGCGCCGTTCGGGCAGGAACTAGCCCAGCGGGTCCAGGTTCAAGCGGATGGGGTGCACCACCAGCGTCTCACTGCCGCTCAGGTATTCCTCGGTCACCACCACAGAGCCACTCTCGATGAGGGTGATGCGGCCCCAGCGGTTGCCCACGTACGTGCCCAGCTCGACCACATGGCTGCCGCCCGAGGGGTCTTCGAGCAGGGCCCGGGGGCGATCGCCCCAGACCACCCCGGTGAGGTTCAGCTGTTCCACCGCGAAGCACTGCAGGGGATCAGCCCCACAGGCGTCGGCTCCCGGTGGATCGGTGGGGAAAAAGGGCCGGTAGGGGTCCCGCTTGCCGATGGGGTTGTACACGAACCCGTCTTCGCTGGGCACCACCGGGGCCGGCTCCACCGTAGTTCCGGGCTGCTGCACCGAGACCACAGGTTCGTCCGCCATCGGCGCCGGTCCATCGCAGGACGCCAGTCCCACCGCCACCACCAGTGCACACCGTGAAGTCATGACCATGCTCACACCTCCTTTTCCCGCAGACCCAGGCTACGACAGATGGTTCGTCCAGCAGGGTCATGTCATGTCGCATGTCGTCGCGGGCGACGGTGGACCGACCCGCCGTTACGCTTCCACCACGATCCAGCCCCGGAGCCCACGATGCAAAGCACCCACGCCCTCCCCCTCGCCTTGCTGGCCCTCAGCCTGGTGGCCTGTCCCTCCGACCCCAAGGAAGAGACCGACCAGCCCCAGGAGACCGAGCCCCCCGTGGACACCACCGACTCGGTGCCCCCCATGGGCGACCCCTGCGCGGATCTGGGCTTGCCGGTGGTGGACTTCCAGGACGCCAGCGAGAACAAAGATCTGTACGCCACCGCCGCCGACTTCACCGTGCCCACCCGCGGTGGCGACTGGACCCTGAGCGAGCACTGGACCGGCTGCGACACCTACCTGCTCATCCAGGACAACCCGGGCCAAACCCAAGGCTGGCCCACCGACTTGTGGGCCCGGGACGTAGCCGACCTGTTCGAGTCCCTGCCAAAGAACACCCAGCTGTTGTTCATGAGCACCGGCACCTCCACCGAAACCATCGAGGGCTCCCTGGACGGCCTCACGGTGGAGATCGACGCCGTGTTGGCCGACATGGACGAGGCGGATCGGGTCTGGTGGACCCCCCGCATCAACTACGTCAACCAGCGGGCCCAGATCATCAGCGGCTGGGTGGGCGGCATCATGTCCAACCCCGGCTGGGGCGTGGGCATCGATCGCTCCCAGCGCATCCGCTACGTCGGCTCCTACGCCGATCCTACCCGCTACAGCTCGAGCGCTGGCTGGTTCGAGCCCAACCTCTCCATGGTGGCCAACGAAGCCGTCTACTACAACTTCGAGGCCGAGCGAGAGGCCGAGCTCGAGGCCCAGGACGCCCTGGTGGTCACCCTCTTCGACGGCGACCGTGTAGGCGGCAACACCTACCAGACCATCGACCTGCCCGACGCCTCCACCCTAGCAGCCTACGATACCGTCCACATCGACTGCTACATGGGCTGCGAAGGCAACGGCGAGTACGGCGACTGCCCCGCCTGGGACTACATGGCCTACCTGTTCATGTGCGACATGCCCAACGACGGCGACAACCCCTACGCCGACACCGCCTGCCAGCCGGCCGTCGCAGAGGTCATGGGCCTGTGTACCGAAGACGGCACCAAGACCAAGACCGAGTGCCGCACCGTCGAAGACTGCAGCTCGGACACCGGCATCGCAACCGCCTGCGAAGGCTACGTAGCCGCCATCGCTGTCGACACCATCGAGGGCGCCTGCACCGACCCCATGGGCAGCGCCACTACCGGCAGCTACACCTGCAACGAAGACGGCGCGGGCTACGGCGACCTGGACTGCGCATCCTGCTCCACCGAGCTGGGCCGCTGGATCACCACCTACCACCGCGAAGGCCGCTGGGTGCACGACGTCAGCGCCCTGATGCCCATGCTGAAAGATGGCGGCAGCCGCGAGTTCCGCTTCAACACCAACGGCCCCTACGAGCTGGATGTCAGCTTGCGCTTCTCCGACAGCGGTAAGGCCAGCAAGGCCGATGAGCTCATCCACCTGTTCTCGGGCTGCGATCTGACGGGCACCTGCAACGACAACTACACCGACCCGGTGCTGGTGGAGATCCCCTCGGACGCCGCCAAGGTCACCCTGGCCACGGTCATCACCGGCCACGGCATGTCCAACCCGGACAACTGCGCCGAGTTCTGCGACATGGACCACATCTTCACGGTCAACGGCGACGAGGCCAACGCCGCGGTGGCGGACTTCCCTGGCGCTGGCGACAGCTACGGATGCATGGAGGACGTGGCCATCGGCACCGTGCCCAACCAGTACGGCACCTGGTGGTACGGCCGTGGCGGCTGGTGCCCGGGCAAGGATGTCCCGGTGGTCGAGCACGACATCACCGGTCAGGTCACCCTCGGCGCCGAGAACTCCATCGCCTACCGGGTGGAGCGCAACGGCAGCGACTACCAGGCCACGTCGAGCTGGGCCCACACCGTGGTCAACGCCTGGCTGGTGATCGAGCGCTAGCTAGGCGACCAGGGCCTCAGCGGCCGCCGCCAGCAGATCGCGCACCTGCTCTGTCATGGGCGCCAGGTCGTCGCGGTTCACCACGCTGAACATGGCGATGGGATCGATGAACACCACGCGCACGCCGTCGTCGTGTTCCCGCACGATGACGTTGCAGGGCAGCAGCAGGCCCACGTCGGGCTCGGCCTGCAGCGCCTGGTAGGCGATGGGCGGGTTGCAAGCGCCCAGGATGCGGTAGCGGGGGTGGTCCACATCGAGCTTCTTCTTCAGCGTAGCCTTTACGTCGATGTCGGTGAGCACACCGAAGCCCTGGCCTTTCAGGGCCTCCGTGACACGCTCGACGGCTGCGTCGAAGTCCACATCGCCAAGCTCTACCGATAGTCCGTACTGGTCCTGCTGCATGATGATCTCCAGAGGTTGTGTTCCCATGATGCAGTAGCCCACCAAAGCGTCACACGGCGCCCGGTCGCCCGTGAGACCCGATACCGCGGGGCAAGCACCGCTTCCTGCTGATATGATGCAGCCGTACACGCTGGCGATGGCAGCCTACCCCTGCCGCCCACCGCCACGAAGACCCGCTTCAAGCGGAGGCCACCATGCCCCGTCTCAGCCCCACTGTCGGCAGCGCCACGCTGGCGGCGGCCCTCGCCGCCGGACTGTTAGCGCCCAGCGTCGCCCTGGCAACCTGTCCGGGCGCCACCAGCATCGTGGACGTGCTCACCTGCTCGGACTCCGTCACCGACTACGTGACCGGCTCCGATACATCCTCCCTGGGCGGAGTGACCGCGGCCACCCGCTACTCCTGCGGCACCCCCTTCTCGCCGCTGCAACAGACCGCCGGCGAAGACGTCTACGAGTTCACCTGCCAGCGCAGCGGCGCCGTCACCCTGTACGTCAACGGCATGGACTGCGACCTGGACATCTACATCCTGGACAACTCCTGCAGCCCCGCCACAGGCTGCGTGGCCGGCTCCACCGACGAGTCCACCTACACCGACTCGGTCACCTTCACCTGCACCGCCTACGCCACCTACTACATCGTGGTGGAAGCCTACGGCTTCACCGCCGGGCCCTCCTACGATGGCTACTGCGGCTACGGCGACGGCAACTACACCCTGGGCTTCGACCTGGGCCTGGGCACAGGCTGCCCCGAAGACTGCGACAACGGTATCGACGACGACTTCGACAGCCTGGTGGACTGCTACGACAGCGACTGCTACGGCGACCCGGCCTGCTGCGACCTCGACTTTGACGGGTACGACGACATCTTCTCCGGCTGCGGCGGCACCGACTGCAACGACGCCGACGCCAGCGTCCACCCCGGCGCCACCGAGATCCCCTACGACGGCGTGGACCAGGACTGCGACGGCACCGATCTGGTGGACGTCGACGGCGACGGCTACGTCGGCGCCGTGGCGGGGGGCACCGACTGCGACGACTTCGACGCCAGCATCCACCCCGGGGCCAGCGAAGCCGCCGACGGCGCCGACGACGACTGCGACGGCACGGTGGACGAAGGCACCGAGTGGTACGACGACGACGGCGACGGCTACGCCGAGTCCGGCGGCGACTGCGATGACGGGGATCCCGGGGCCAACCCCGCCGAGGTCGAGAGCTGCGACGGTGTGGACGAAGACTGCGACGGCACCGCCGACAACGACACCGACTGCTTCGACGACGACGGCGACGGCTACACCGAAGACGACGGCGACTGCAACGACAACGACAGCTCGGTCTCCCCCGGGGCCACCGAAGTTGAGAACAACGGCGTCGATGACGACTGCGACGGCGTGGTGGACTACGGCGGCGGCGACGTGGACGGTGACGGCTACAACACCGACGGCGGCGACTGCGACGACAACGACCCCAACACCTACCCGGGCGCCCCAGAATTGGCCGACACCGTCGACAACGACTGCGACGGCACGGTGGACGAAGGCACCGAGTGGTACGACGACGACGGCGACGGCTACGCCGAACGCGACGGTGACTGCAACGACCACGACCCCTTCATCTTCCCCGGCGCAGCCGAGCTTGCCAACTACATGGACGACGACTGCGACGGCGATGTCGATGAAGGCACCATCCGCTTCGACGACGACGGCGACGGCTACTCCGAGGTGGGTGGCGACTGCGACGACGACGATCCCTCCGTACACCCCGGCGCAGAAGAGGCCCAAGACGGCGTGGACAACGACTGCGACGGCGACGTGGACGAAGGCCCGGGCGACGACGCCGACGGCGACGGCTGGGTGGCCAGCGAAGACTGCGACGACGCCGACGGCTGGGCCAACCCCGTGATGGTCGAGATGTGCGACGGCGTGGACAACGACTGCGACGGTGACGTGGACGAAGGCTGCGAAGAGGACGAGACCTTCACCGAGCCCGGCGACTGCGGCTGCAGCGGCGGGCTCGGGTGGCCCGGCGCGGCGCGCTCCGCCGGGGCGCTCGGCCTGCTGGCCAGCCTGGGCGTCGCTATCCGGCGCCGACGGCCCGGGCTCGCATCGAGCGGGGGTGTGCGATGAACCGCGCCCTGCTGCTGATGCCCCTGCTGGCCGCCTGCGACCAGGAGTTCGACGTCCACGCCTTCGAGGCCGAGATCGAGGTCGCCCCCGAGGTCACGGACCTGGGTGCCGTGGCGGTGGGCAGCTCCACCACGTTCTCCATCCAGGCGGTACACATCGACGGCGACGCCGTGGAGATCCAGTCCGTGGAGGTATCCAACATCGAGGGCGACGCCTTCTCGTTCACCGGCGAGCCACCCACCGTCGAGATCGACGAGATCGCAGACCTGGGCCTGGTCTACGAGCCCACCGAAGTCGGCTACCACTGGGCCGAGGTCACCGTGCTCTCCGACGCCCTCGAGGACAGCATCACCGTGCTGGTGCGGGGCCAGGCCGCAGAGGCCGGCGCTTCGCTCTTCCCGGCGCGGCTGGACTTCGGGCCTGTCGACCCCCACGAGACCGCCATGGCCGAGCTGTACATCTCGAATGAAGGTCAGGTCGCGCTGCAGCTCGCCACCGCAGCCTTCGACCCCAGCACCTTCGCCATGGTCAGCAGCCTGCCCCTGCAGATCCCCGCGGGCGAACAGGTGGCCGTGCAGCTGTCTTACACCGCCCCCAATCGCCGCCGTGCCATCGGCACCGCCTGGCTCGAGATGGATGTGGGGGGCATCAGCCTCGGGCCCGTGGCCCTGGTGGCCAACGACTGCGAAGCCGGCGATGCCTCCCTGTACGACGCCGACAGCGACGGCTACGCCGCCTGCGGCAGCGACTGCGACGACAACGAGGACACCACCCATCCCGGCGCCGAGGAATGGTACGACGGCGTGGACCAAGACTGCGACGGCATCATCGACGAAGGCACCGAAGGCTACGACGACGACGCTGACGGCTACACCGAGCTCGACGGCGACTGCAACGACGGCGACCCCACGGTCTACCCCGGCGCCCCCGAGGACTTCGCCAACGGCATCGACGACGACTGCGACGGCGCGGTGGACTCCAGCTTCGCGGACTACGACCACGACGGCTACGCCCCCGAAGGCGGCGACTGCGACGACAGCGACGCCACCGTCAACCCCGGCCAGCACGAGAGCCCCGACGGCGTCGACAACGACTGCGACGGCCTGATCGACGAAGGCACCACCCAGTACGACGACGACGGCGACGGCTATACCGAGCTCGCTGGCGACTGCGACGACACCGACGCCAGCAGCTACCCCGGCGCAGCCGAGCTCGCCGACTGGACCGACAACGACTGCGACGGCCGGGTCGACGAAGGCACCACCAACGCCGACGACGACCACGACGGCTACACAGAAGTGGGCGGTGACTGCGACGATGGCGACGCCACCGTCAACCCCTCGGTGGTCGAGACTGTGGGCGACGGCGTAGACAACGACTGCGACGGGCTGGCCGAGTGATCAGCCCCCGAAGGCGTGGGTGAAGCTGACCGCCGCGGCCAGGTCCTTGCTCTCCACCATCATGGCCGAGATGGACAGCCAGTCCACCGGGGAGACCGACGCGCCCTCGTGGAAGTTCAGGCCGTCGTAGCTGACGAAGAACGAGAAGCGCTCGAAGACCGTGGCTGTGGCGCCGGCCAGGCCGTAGATCCGGTTGACCTCGGGGATCAACATCGATGCGCCCGCGCTGACCCGCAGCCCCAGGTTGGGGCTGGGATCGAAGCCCTTGCTGGCCTGCAGGTAGACGCTCTGGTCGCTGCCGCCCATCTGCACCGAGCCGGTTCCTACCACCAGGGCGGGCACCCAGCCGTCCTTGCGCTCTTCGATGGCCCGCGCCCGCACGCTCCACACCGGCTTGCGGGTGACCACCGTGTAGCCCACGCCTGCATCGAGCCACTTCAGGACTCCGTACCGGGCACTGATGACGCCGCGCTCTTCCTCGCCGGTGGGAATCAGCAGCCCCGAGACCAGCAGGGTGTTGCGCTCGAGCACCACCCCGGAGCCCGAGTTGCCCGAGCACACCGGGCAGGAGGGCCCACACTCCTGGGCGAGCGCGGGAGCGGTGGAGAAGAGGACCAGGGCGATCAGGATGATGAAACGAATCATTTCAACCTCGTAAACCGCACCCTAACGCCGCCTCGCGGCTCGACAACGGTCACCTCACCAAACCCCGGGGGTGCCTCACTGGCTCCCGTGCATCTTTCCCTTCGGGGCCAGGGGCATGTCCCAGGACCAAGACACCGCCGGCTCGGCCGGCCCCTCGATGGCGGGAGGACCGTACCCACCCCCGCTCCGCCCAGGAGGCGGCAGCGCCGGGGCACCGGGATTCGCCAACCACACCGCCACCTCGGGCTTACCGAGGCTCACCATGGCCAGGATCTCCAGGATCGTACCCAGCACGTTGCCGCAGCCCACCGAGCACACCAGGCCCACCACCGACGCACTCAAGCCCATGCGGCTGGGCTTGCCCCCGCTGATGGACGCTCCCACGACGATCTCGAACACGCCGCCCGCCAGGGTCAGCACCCAGATGGGCGCCACGCACAGCCCGATGAGCGACAGGGCCAGGCCAATGAGGATCCCCATTGAGGTCAGCACGTTGAAGGCGCCGGAGATGATCATCATCGTGCCGGCATTCTTGTAGTCGGAGGGGGGCTGCATCGGGGCTCCGCAGGAGAGAACCCGAGGCTACCCGCTCGCCTGCGGGGAGGCAAGGGACGGCTGCCGCAGGCGGAGCATCACCCAGGCCACCCCCCAGCAGCACACCATGCCCGCGAAGTCGCAGGCCAGGTCCACCGGGTCCGCCGTGCGGGCGGGGCTCCAGTGCTGAGCCCCCTCTTCGATCAAGGCCAAAGCGAAGGGCAGGGCCACCGACCAGGGCAACCAGCGACCGATGCGCAGGGGACCGCCGGGTCGTGCCGGATCGTCCCACCACAGCGCCAGCCAGAAGGCGATGGCGCCGAACATGCCGAAGTGCAGCTGCTTGTCGATCAGGTACAGGTCGAGCCCGCTCAACAGGCCCAGCCAAGCAGCGAAGCTGATGACCATCACCAGGACAACCTGGGGCCACAGCAGCCAGCGCCAGCGGGCCACGCCACGGGAGCCCGTGGCCAGCAGGCCGTGGCTGGCCAGGCCCAGGCCCAGACCCAGCACCGCCCCGCCGATGACGTCGGTGGGCCAGTGGTGGCCCACGGCCACACGGCTGGTGGCCACCGCCACCGCCAGCAGCACCGCACCCCACCGGGCCCAGCGGGGGAACTTGGACATCATCAACACCGCCGCGGCCCCGAAGACCAAGGTGGCATGGCCCGAAGGGAAGGAGAAGCAGTCGGGTTGCCCCAAGAGCACCCGGGCGTGCTCGGGCCGCACCCTCGCCACGGTCTGCTGCATCACCAGGCAGAAGGCGAGGCCCGCGCCTTGGGACAGCAGCAAAGCCAGGGCGACGGGACGGCGTCGACCTCGCCAGAAAAAGGGGATGAGCGCCGGCATGGCCACCAGGCCAGCGGTGGTCAGCAGGATCATCAGGCTGTCCCACAGGGGATGGGCCAGGGTCTGGTTGAGCAACAGCAACGCAGCGGCGTCGAAGGACATGGAATCTCCAGGGGAGCGACGCCTTCAGCATGAGCAAGGCTCGTGCCGACGGGAGCCCCACAGCCCCCAGCGGTCCATGCAGCCACGCGAGCGGTCCCATGGGCACAATGGGCGGCGAGAACTTTTTCGGACGCGCTACCCCTGGAAGCGCACGCGATACGACCCGTAGATCAGGGAGTCTGCTCCATGAACTCGTCCAGGTGCTCCGCGATCTGCGGCGCACACTCTTCCTGGATGTAGTGCTTGCCATCCTCGAGCAGGTGAACGCGCTCGGCGGGGACCTCGAGGATCTCCGCGAAGCGGGGCACCTGCTCGTCCGCCAGCAGGATGGGGTCGTTCGCTCCCCAGATGATGATGGCGGGAACATCCAAGCCCGCCAGGGTGGCCTGGTAGCGGGGCAGGTCGGTTCTCACCTGCTCGAAGCTCGACAGGAAAGCGAGCACGGCCCGATCGGCCCCGCCCGCTATGGGTCGGTAGTAGCCCTCGACCACGCGCTCGTCCCGGCAGATGCTGCGGTCCTCGAGGCCCTCGGTCACCAGCACCTTGGTCAGAGCCAAAGCCCGCTTCTCCTTGCGGGTCATGGCCCGGAAGATCTTCTTCAAGCCCTTTTTCCGTGCCATATCTGCCGGTGGGTTCCAGCCCTCTTCAAAGGCGAAGGTGTTGAGCACCACCAGCCGCTCCACCCGCTCCGGGGCCCGTTCGAGCAACTCCCAGGTGACCAGCCCGCCCATGTCGTGGCACACCTGGGTCCAGCGCTCGATGCCCAGGTAGTCCATCAACGCCAGCAGACGCTCAGCCTGCAGCCCCAAGTCCAAAGCCGCCTCGTCGGTGGGCTTGCTGCTGGCGCCGAAGCCCACCAGATCCGGGATCACCACCCGGTAGCCCCGACCCACCAGATCCGCGGTGAGCTTGCGGTACAGCCACGACGAGGTGGGCACGCCGTGCACCATCAGGATCACCGGGCCCGAGCCTCTGTCCTGGTAGGCCACGCGCTCGCCGTCGATGTCGAAGTCCAGCTGCGCAGCCCGATGCTCGGCCCAGCTGTCCTCCGGGGCCGCGTGGACCTGCAGGGGCAGGGCCAGTAGCAAGGCCAGCAGGGCGGGAAGGATGCGGCGCACGGTCACCTCGTTCACACAGGAGAGCTCGATCGGAACCCTGGGATCAGGGTACAACAAGCGGGACAACCTGCCAGGAGTGAACCGTGGAGATCCGTAATGACACCATCATCACCCACCCCCGTGAGCTGGTCTACCACACCTACCGCGACCGCCTGCCGGAGCTGGTGGAGATGCTCGAGAACATCGAGTCCATGGACGAGCTCGAGCGCAGGGAAGAGGGCGACACCACACACCTGCTCAACGAGTGGAAGGCCCAGGGCGAGGTCCCCAGGATCGCCCGCCGCTGGATCAAGCCCGAGATGCTGCGCTGGAAGGACTACGCCAGCTGGCACGCTGAGGACTGGTCGGTGGACTGGCGCTTCGACATGGCGTTCATGAAAGACCGCGTCACCGTGCAGGGCAAGAGCCACTACATCGAGCTGAGCCCCAGCCGCACGAAACTCCAGCTCCGTGGCGAGCTGAAGATCGACACCGCGGGCCTGCCGGGCATGCCCCGTCTGCTGACCCGCAAGGCCGGCCCGGTGGTGGAGCGTTTCGTGCTGGCCCTGGTCCAGCCCAACCTCACCAAGACCGCCCTGGCCCTGCAGCAGTTCTTGGACGAGGGCAGGTAGCCGAGCACCCCGCCGCACAGGCCCCACACGCGGGGACCTATGCCCCCCGAAACCGAACACCCGACGACCTATGTCGGTTGGATCCGATCACCCCCGCGCCAGCGAGCGGGCCGGACAACGGTAGAACGCCCACTTTCACGGAATGTTCCGAACCCAACCGACCCGTTCGAGGCCAGATGGGCTCAGAACAGCCCCAAGTGATCGGATCTCGACCCCATAGGTCGCCAACTGTTCGGAAAACAGAGGCATAGGTCCCTTCCGTAGACCGTCGGCGACAGCAAATAGCGGAACCGATACGCCAGCCTACGGTCAACAGGCCGCACAAGGAGCCACCGCCATGACCTTGCTGCCGCTGATCTTGCTGGGGGCCTGTCTGGCCCAGGACGCCACCCCCGCGACCCAGGCGGCTCCGACCACCGAGCCCACACCCCAAGCCGCCCTCACCCGGGGCGAGCAGGCCCTCGACGCGGGCCGCGAATTCCTGGGTGAGCCCTGGGCCTGGGGCGGGCGAGCCACCGAGAGCCACCCGGGCATCGGCTGCATGGGCCTGGTGTTCCGGGCCTGGGGCGCAGTCCAGGAGCGGTCCTGGAAGAGCTACGCTGTGAATCCCTCGGAGCTGGTGGCCAGCGGCAAGCTCGGGGCCCCGGTGCCAGGGCTGGATGGCGTGCTGCGCACCGAGGTCTCCCTCGACGCCCTCGAGCCTGGCGACGTGCTGTACTTCCTGATGGCCGACTACGAGATCCCCGACGCGCCCCTGTGGCAGCACGAAGGCCACGACTACTGGCCCTGGCACATGGGCCTGTACGCCGGCGAGGGCCGCGCCCTGCACGCGGATCCTTCCAGCCGGGTGCGTCACCAGCGCCTGGACGGCATCGCCTTCGACGCACTGTACGTGACCCGACCCTGAGCGCCCGATAGGAACGGGGCATCCCCCGCTCTCGGACGCCCATGCTCCCCCCCCCCCGCAAGCCCGCCCTGTGGGAGGCGCTGACCCCCATCGCCATCGCGGCCGCCATCATCTCGGCGGGCGTGCTGCTGCTGGACGGGGCCGTGCCCATCCCCATCCTGCTGACCCTGGCGTGCGT
>Ga0307987_1000062_pt1 | contig 62709 bp, 49 predicted proteins | sample EllFjometagen181_FD_203157 | JGI IMG/M metagenome (GOLD analysis project Ga0307987, IMG submission 203157) | Marine microbial communities from Ellis Fjord, Antarctic Ocean - #181 | ecosystem: Environmental > Aquatic > Marine > Unclassified | place: Southern Ocean | collected 2014-10-08 | reverse complement strand
AGCTGCTGGGCTGGGCCCTGGATCGACTGGGGGGCTACCTCGAGAGCTACGGCCTGGACATGGACGAGATCGAGGTCATGTACACCTATTGGACCACCACCGAGGATGGCCGCCAGGAGTACTACGAAGCGGCCTATGGCGACGGCAGCCGGGACTCGAGCTTTGTGCTCGAGGTGGACTTCGCGGCCTACGCCGCCGCGGGAGAGTAGGCCTCGTCCTGCCCGTCTCGGGCCTCGGACATCCATTCCACGGGCACCGACCATTTCCACCGACAGTGTCGGCGGAAATGACGGCACAGCTTTGTTTGGGGGGAAGACAGATTCTTCCCCCCCTATCCGAGGCGGACACCGCCTCTCCCCCCCCATCTTCGCCGCCTGATGAGCGGCGCGAGGCTGCGTCCGCAGCCCCGATTCCAGGGCCATGGAGCTCCTCGAACTGTCGGAGGATAGCCCCCTTTCTGGTCGGTGCCCTTCCACGTGTCAGCCGGCGTCAGGGTCAGCTCGGGAGTGCAACGACCAGCACACCCATGTCGGAGGTCGAGAAGGGATCGCCGGTGGTGTCGCAGTAGCTCCAGGTGGTGCCCCCGTCCCCGGAGAACCGGTAGACGAAGGAGTAGGTGCCCTCGGTGCTGATGGTGAGGTCGCCCATGTACTCGTCGTTGTCGTCAGTGGTGTGGTAGGGGTTGTAGTCAGCGCTGCTCCAGAGCCAGCTGCTGTCGGTCTCCGGATCGCTGCCGGAGGTGCCCCAGCCGAGCTCGGCATCGATGCCTGCACCTTGGCTCGGGCCGGCGGTGACGCTGTCGGACCACACCTGACCGTACAGGAGCTCGGTGGCCACGCCCGGTTCGGTGGTCGTGGAGCTGGGGTAGTTCTGCCAGCACCAGCCGATGGTGACCGGCTCGAAGTAGGTGTAGGCCCCGGTGAGGGTGGAGTCGATCACCCCGTCGGTGATCAGGACGTCCACCGCGCCGGTCGCGTGGGCGGGTGCGGTTGTGGTGATCTCGGTGGGGGAGACCAGGGTGAAGGCGATGTTGCTGCCGTCGAAGGCGACGTCCGTGACCTCATCCATGTAGACGCCCGTGAGGGTCACCGTGTCGCCACCGGCCACTGGCCCGCGTTCGGGTGAGATGTTCAGCAGGGTGAGCCAGCAGGGGTCGTTGTCAGCCCCTGGGGTGCCGTCGTCGCCCGTGTCGAAGGTGGAGATGGCCTCGCACCAGTTGGCGCCGTCGTCGTTGTCAGCGCTCTCGAAGGCGTTGGGGTCGAGGTTCATGCTGGCCCCGCTGGGGTCCGGGAAGGTCGCGCCGTCGTCCCAGGCGATGTGGTCGATGAACACCCCGTCGGAGCCGTCGGTGCCGTATGTGGCCAGGGCCAGCTCGTCGCTGCCGTTGGCCAAGGTGAGATCGCTGCCGTACACGTAGTCGTAGGCGGTGGTGGCGCTGCTGCTGAGGGCGAGGACCAGGTAGTCGCTGGCGGGGATCACCAGGCTGGTCTCGATGAGATGCAGGTCGCTGTCGTCGTCGCGGAGGACCAGCCCCTGCAGCTCGATGTCGTCGCCGGTGATGTTGTACAGCTCGAACCATTCCCCGACGCTGTCGCTGGTGGCTGCGGGGTTGTTCATCAACTCGGTGATGATGACGTCGCCCTCGGAGATGCAGCTGTCATCGACGATGCCATCGCAGTCGTCGTCGATGAGGTCGCAGACCTCCACCGCGCCGGGTCGGACGATCCCATCGCTGTCGTCGCAGTCGCTGTTGTCGCTGACATAGCCGCTGGGGGCGCTGCAGCTGTCGGTGCTGCTGCTGGGATCGCCGTAGCCGTCGTCATCGACGTCGGCGTAGAAGGTGGACTGGACACCCTCGTCAACGTCGCCGTCGCAGTCGTTGTCCATGCCGTCGCAGGCTTCGCTGGCCGAGGGGTTGGTGCTGGCGTCGCTGTCGTCGCAGTCGCTGCCGTCGGTGACATGGCCGCTGGGGGCGCTGCAGGCGTCGGTGCTGCTGTCGGGGGAGCCGAAGCCGTCGCCGTCGCCGTCGGCGTAGTAGGTGGACTGGACACCCTCGTCGGTGTCGCCGTCGCAGTCGTTGTCCATGCCGTCGCAGGCTTCGCTGGCCGAGGGGTTGGTGCTGGCGTCGCTGTCGTCGCAGTCGCTGCCGTCGGTGACATGGCCGCTGGGGGCGCTACAGGCGTCGGTGCGGCTGCTGGGATCACCGAAGCCGTCGCTGTCGCCGTCCATGTAGTAGGTGGTAGCGTCGGTGGCGTCGTCCTCGTCGGTGTCGCCGTCGCAGTCGTTGTCCACACCGTCGCACAGCTCGCTGGCGCTGGGGCTGACGCTGTCGTCGCTGTCGTCGCAGTCGCTGCTGTCGGCGACGTGGCCGCTGGGGGCGGTGCAGGCCTGGGTGCTGGTGCTGGGGTCACCGAAGGCGTCGCCGTCATCGTCCGCGTAGAAGGTGGCGGCGTCGATGGCGTCATCCTCGTCGGTGTCGCCGTCGCAGTCGTTGTCGATGCCGTCGCAAAGCTCGCTGGCAGCCGGGTTGACGCTGGCGCTGCTATCATCGCAGTCGCTGCTGTCAGCGATGAAGCCGCTGGGGGCGGTGCAGGCTCGGCGGGTGGTACCGGCGCCGCCGTAGCCGTCACTATCGGTGTCGGCGTACCAGGTGGGGGCATCCGCGGCGTCGTCCTCGTCGGTGTCGCCGTCGCAGTCGTTGTCCACACCGTCGCAGGCTTCGCTGGCTGCGGGGTTGACGCCGGCGTCGCTGTCGTCGCAGTCCATGTCGTCGGCGACGGTGTCGCTGGGCTGGGTGCAGGCGATGGTCGTGGTGGAGGCGTCGCCGAAGCCGTCGGCGTCGCTGTCCGCGTGCCAGGGCACCGCGTCCACTGCGTCGTCCTCGTCGATGGAGCCGTCGCAGTCGTCGTCTTCTCCGTTGCAGTGCTCGTCTGCGCCGGGGAACTGGGCGCTGTCGACGTCATTGCAGTCGTCGCCGCCGGCCACGAAGGCGCTGGGCTGGGCGCAGGCGAGGGTGCTGTTGGCGACGTCTCCGTGGCCGTCTCCGTCGGTGTCGGCGTACCAGGTCAGCGCGTCGAAGGCGTCGTCCTCGTCGGTGGTGCCGTCGCAGTCATTGTCTTCGCCGTCGCAGTGCTCCGCGGCACCGGGGTGGGTGTCGGTGTCGGTGTCGTCGCAGTCGGTGTTGTCCCCAACGAAGCCGCTGGGCTGATCGCAGGCCAGCACGCTGGCCAGCTGAGCGCCGAAGCCGTCGTCATCGGTGTCGGCGTACCAGACGGTGGCGTCCACGGCCCCGATTTCATCGATGTCGCCGTCGCAGTCGTCGTCCTCGCCATTGCAGTGTTCGTCTGCTCCCGGGTACTGGGCGGGGTCGGAGTCGTCGCACTCATCGCAGGCCGCGAAGCCATCGCCGTCGGTGTCGGCGTAGGCGACCGAGCCGTCGCAGTTGTAGTCGTTGGGGTCTCCGCAGTCGGTCTCGGAGGCGCCGGGGTTGTAGGTGGTGTCGGTGTCGTCGCAGTCGCCGCCGTAGGCCGAGGTGCCAGAGGGAGCATCGCAGGCGTAGGACAGCACCGCGTCGTTGCCCCAGCCGTCCCCGTCGCTGTCTTCGAACCAGGCCGTCACGTCCAGGGCGTCGTCCTCGTCGATGGAGCCGTCGCAGTCGTCGTCTTCTCCGTTGCAGGTCTCGTCCGCGCCAGGGTAGCGCGCGTTGTCGGTGTCGTCGCAGTCGCTGGCATCGGCCACGTAGCGGCTGGGCTGGTCGCAGGCAGTCTGGGCGGTGGTGACGTAGCCGTAGCCGTCGGCGTCGGCGTCGGCGTACCAGGTGGCGACGTCCAGGGCGTCGTTTTCGTCGGTGTCTCCGTCGCAGTCGTCGTCCACCCCATTGCACCACTCACCGGCGCCGGGGTTGACGCTGGCGTCGTCGTCGTCGCAGTCGCTGGCGTCCAGGCTGTGGCCGCTGGGCTCGTCGCAGGACACCGTGGTCTCGGCGGCGTCACCGTAGTCGTCGCCGTCGGTGTCGGCGTACCAGGTGGTGACGTCCAGGGCGTCGTCCTCGTCGGTGTCGCCGTCGCAGTCGTCGTCCTCGCCATTGCAGTGCTCGTCTGCTCCCGGGTACTGATCGGCGTCGTCGTCATCGCAGTCGCCGACGTCCGCCACGGATCCGCTGGGCTGGTAGCAGGCGGTGGTGACGTCGGCGGCGTCGCCGTAGCCGTCGCCGTCGCTGTCGCCGTACCAGTCGGCGGCGTCCAGGGCGCTGTCGTCATCGATCGCGGCGTCGCAGTCGTTGTCGGCGCCATCGCAGTACTCCACCGCGTCGGGGTGGGTGGAAGCGTCGCTGTCGTCACAGTCGTTGGCGTCCAGGACATAGCCGCTGGGCTGGGTGCACTGGATCACCACATCGCCCGGGTCGCCGTAGCCGTCGCCGTCCGCGTCGGCGTACCAGCCAACCTCGGCATCCACGGTGTCCTCGTCCACGGTGCCGTCGCAGTCGTCGTCCTGGCCGTTGCAGTACTCGTCGGCGTCGGGGTGGGCCCCGACGGAGCTGTCGTCGCAGTCGTCGCCGGTGGTCGATGCCCCAGCGGGCTGCTCGCAGGCCACGAGAGGATCGTCGGCGGTGCCGTAGCCGTCGCCGTCGTGGTCCCCGTACCAGGTCTCGGTGCTGTCGAGATCGAGGCTGTCGTCGTCATCGTCCACCAGCTCGTCGCAGTCGTCGTCAACCCCGTTGCAGACCTCGCTGCCCGTGGGGTTGATGGAGGCGTCGCTGTCGTCGCAGTCGCCGGCTCGATCCGCGTGGCCCTGGGGGATCTCGCAGGCCTCGAACGGGCTGGCTTCGTCACCCCATCCGTCTCCGTCGGCGTCCACGAAGAAGGTGGTCCCGACCTGCTCGTCGGTCTCGCCGTCGCAGTCGTTGTCCAGCCCGTCGCAGAGCTCGTTGGCGCCGGGGTAGACGTTGGCGTCGCCGTCGTCGCAGTCCATCTCGTCGTCGTAGCCGTCCCCGTCGGCGTCGATGGACTCCGCCTGCGTGTCGTCGAGCTTGTCGGGGTCATCGTCGCCGCATGCGGCCAGTCCGAGGGAGAGGATCAGGAGGGTCGTCGAGAGATACAGGCGCATGGTCCACCCCGGGGAGTGAAGGGAGGCGTAGGTCTTCACACCAGCCAATCTCTATTTCGACTCCGCTTCGCGAGCCAGTGGGGGTGTCCGTTGCTCACGCCACCTATGCGGCGGGTCAGGCCGGAACGACGGGGATGAGGACAGAGCGCGACCCGGTGCTGGCGGGCCCGCTGACATCGGCGTGCTATTCAACTGTGACCGCCGTTTTCTCCCGGAGAAGATGTCCATGCGCTCAGTCCTGCTCTTCAGTCTCGTCCCCCTTGGCCTGCTGTTGTCCAGCGGCTGCGATCCCACCGACTCCAAGCTGCCCGATGACAGCGGCATCACTCCGGTGGACGCTGACGGAGACGGCTTCACCTCCGACGAGGACTGCAACGACTGCCTATTGAGGGTGGCACGATACCCGACATCCTGACTAGGTTCCCACCATGACCACCTTCCTCCTCGTCTTCAGCTCCCTCACCCTCGCCGGCGCCGTCCCTGGTGACCGGGCTGCCTGGGAGAGCCTGACCAAGGTGCCTGTGCCCGTCGAGTGTGTGACGGCCGCGGGCGAGCCCTGGTGCCGCTCCACCGGCCTGGTTCACGCTCCCATCGCCCAGGTTGCGCAGGCGCTCGAGGACATGCGGCACAACGCGCACCTCTTCGACAGCGTGCTGCGCATCGATATCTTGGAAGGCGACGCCGTCCATGTGGTGTTGGACTACCCTTCACCGCTGGATGATCGGGACTACATCGCTCGCTACACCTACAGCATCGAGGGGGACGCCCATGTCTTCCGCTGGGTCTCGGAGCTCCACCCGGGCGCGCCCATCACCGATGAAGCGGTGCGCCTGCCCGCCTTCGCGGGAGAATGGCGCTTGGAGCCGAGGGGTGAACTCACCTGGGTTCGTTACACCTGGCAAGCCGAGATCAACGGGAGCTTCCCCTCTTTTGGCTACTCCACGGCCCGCAAACGGGCCGGGCACGAGGCCCTGAAGGACCTGGCCAATACACAGGGGGCTGCTCTCTCGGCGCCGTAGCGCACGCTGCGGTCAGGGTCCTTGGGCGCACACAAGGCCTACCTCGAGGGCCTCGCGGGCGAATAGACCCCCGGAGCGTCTGGAGGCGTATGGCGCACTCGGCGAGGTGGCTCACAGCGACCCTGTGGCCGCCAGCGCTCCGGTGTTCAGGTTTGGTTCCCCACCCTATTGATGAGCGTGCCCATGGCCTCGTCCCGTCCCACCGGCACCACCCGCAGCTTGCCCATGGGCGGCCTCGGGGAGCTGTTCCGCAGCCCCGCGGCCTCTGGCGTCGCCCTGATGTTCGCCGCGGCGCTGGCCTTCGTATGGGCCAATTCCCCCTGGGCCGACGCCTACGGGTCGCTGTTGGCGACCCCCGTCGCCGTGGAGGTGGGCGCTGCGGGTCTGCACAAGCCGCTGCTGCTGTGGATCAACGACGGCTTGATGGCCCTGTTCTTCCTGATGGTAGGGCTCGAGGTGAAGCGTGAGATCGTACAGGGTGAGCTGTCCAGCGTGCGCAAAGCCGCCCTGCCGGTGGCCGCGGCCCTGGGCGGCATGGTGGTGCCCGCGCTGCTGTACGCCCTCATCAACCTCGGTGGCCCCGGCCAGGCGGGCTGGGCCATCCCTATGGCCACCGACATCGCCTTCGCCCTAGGTGTGCTGGCCCTGCTGGGGGATCGTGTGCCCACCAGCCTCAAGGTCTTCCTGGCTGCCCTGGCCGTGGCCGACGACATCGGCGCGGTCGCCGTCATCGCCCTGTTCTACACCTCGAAGCTCTCCCTCACAGCACTACTGATCGCGGCGGGGCTCGGCGGCCTGTTGCTGGTGCTGAACCGCCTGAAGGTGCAGAACCTGGGTTTGTACCTGCTCGTGGGTGCGGCCCTGTGGGTGGCGGTGCTGAAGAGCGGGGTGCACGCCACCATCGCGGGGGTGATCTTGGCCATGGCCATACCCCTGCACGGGGTGGAGGACGACGATCACAGCCCCCTGGTGCACCTCGAGCACACCCTGCACCCTTGGGTCAGCTGGCTGGTGCTGCCCGTCTTCGCCCTGGCCAACGCTGGCGTGACGGTGTTGGGCGCGGAGATCGAGCTGCTGCACCCCGTGGCGCTGGGCACGGCCGCGGGCCTGGTGCTGGGCAAGAGCCTTGGCATCCCGGTTTTCAGCTGGTTCGCCGTGCGTTCGGGGCTGGGGCAGCTGCCCGAGGGGGCCTCCTGGGGCCACGTGATCGGTGTCGGGTTGCTGGGCGGTATCGGCTTCACCATGAGCATCTTCGTGGCCGGGCTGGCGTTTACGGACCCAGCGCTACTGGACACCGCCAAGCTCGGCATCCTGGGCAGCTCGCTGCTGGCGGGTGTCATTGGGGCCGCGGTCCTGCTGCGCTCCGGCAGGAAGTGAGCGCGGACGCGGCTACTTGGCGGTGAACCCACCGGACAGCAGGGCCAGGGTCCGAGCGGTGACCTCCCGGGCGCCTTCGCGTTCCTCGCTGACCACCTGCACCGGATCGCCGTGCCTGCTGGCGTGCTCGTCCTGTGCCCAGCGGGTGCGGAGGACCACCGGCAGCTCGGGCCGCTGATCGGTGGCTGTGCGCACGGTGCGGTGGGCGGCCTCCTGGTCTGAGATGACCACCACCATGGCTCGGGCCTGGTGCAGGCCCGCCCGCGTCAAGATCTCCGGGTCGGTGGCGTCGCCGAAGATCACCCGGCGTCCCTTCCCGCGTTCCAGGACCACGGTGTCGGGGTTCGTCTCGATGATGACCGAGGGCACCCCCTGGGCCTCCAGCGCGTCCACCAGGGTCTGCCCTCCGTGGCCGAAGCCGGCCACCAGGACATGGTCCTCGGGTGCGCCCTCGTGTTCGTCGGGGCAGCCGTCGAGGCAGGCCCGGCGCTCCACGCGGCGCCAGGCGCTCCAGGTGGAGCGGGAGCGGGGCACCAAGTGTACCAGCAGGGGGGTGAGCACCATGGTGATCACGCTGGCCACGGTGAACATGCCCAGGTCGTGACCGGTGATCAGCCCGGCCCCTGCGGCCACGGTGGCCAGCACGAAGGAGAACTCACCCACCTGGGACAGGCTCAGCCCGCCGTGGGCGGCGTTGCCCAGGGGTAGGCCCGCCGCCAGCAGGCCCGCGGTGCCCGTGACCAGCTTGATGGCCAGGATCAGGGCCACCAGCGTGAGGGTCAGTCCGGGGGCCTCGAGGGCCAGCGCGGGGTCGAAGAGCATGCCCATGGACACGAAGAAGAGGCAGGACACCGCGGCCCGCAGGGGGCTGAGATCCCCCAGGATCTGGTGTACGAAGTCGGACTCCGACAGGGCGATGCCCGCCAGGAAGGCCCCCAGGGCCAGAGACAGCCCCGCCGACGCGGTGGTCACCGCCACCACCCCCGCGATGGCCAGCACGGCCAGCAGGAACAGCTCCCGCCGGCCGGTGCGGGCGGCCTGGTGGAGCAGGCGTGGGATGAGCCAGCGGCCCAGGGCCAGCACCAGCACCACCATGCCCGCTGCCTTGCCGAGGGTGAGGCTCACCCCAACGATGGATGCACCGGGTCCGGCCATTGCGCCGATGAGCAGCATCATGGGCACCACGGCGAGGTCCTGCATCACCAGCATCCCCACCAAGAGCTGACCGAGCAGGGTGGAGGACTCGGAGCGCTCTTCCAGCAGCTCGAGGACCACGGCGGTGGAGGACAGGGCCAGGATGAAGCCCACCGTGACCGCTGCGGCTGGGCCCCAGCCCCACGCCAGAGCCACCCCAGCGCCGAGCATGACGGTCAGGGCCAGCTGGACCCCCCCGGCGGCCAGCATGGGGCGCCAGGTCTGGCGCAGCCGTTGCAGGGGAAACTCGAGGCCCACGGTGAACAACAGCAGGGCCACGCCGCCTTCGGCCAGCAGGTGCACGCCCTGGTCCCAGTCCACCAGACCCATGCCCCTGGGGCCCAGGATGGCGCCGGTGATGAGGTAGGCGAGCACCGGCGGGAAGCGCACGGTGCTCAGGGCGCCTCCCAGCAGGACCGCCACCGTGAAGACTACCGAGAGCTCCAGGAAGATGCCTGCTCCGTGCATGTCGTCCCTTGACCTCTACCAGAGCCCACCGGACCCGCCGTACGCACCCATGTCGTTCCGCGACCCATCCACGTCGTTGAAGGCGGAGTCGGGGTCGCCGGCGTCGATGGCTGGGGAGCTGCCGGACAGGGTGAAGTCGGATGGTGACTCGGAGGAGCAGTGGGCGTTGATGAACGAAGGGTCTTCGCTGATGTCGCGGGGCCCGGCGGAGAAGGTGCCGCCGAAGGTCATGGACTGCAACGACGAGTTGTAGACGTCGTTGTAGGAGAACAGCCCGGTGCCCGCGCCGTACAGCGCGTAGCTGGACGAGGTGGCCTGCACGATGGTGTTGTGCAGCTGGATGGTCCCCATGCCCTGCTGGAAGATCTGGCTGCCCCGGTCGGTGCCCGTGTCGCTGCTTGCGTTGCCGTAGAAGGCCACGTTGGTGAAGCTGGCGGTGCCGCTGCCACCGGCGAACAGGCCGCCGCCGTCCACGTCGGCCTGGTTGCAGGTGATCAGGCTGTTGGTCACGTCGATGTCGGCGCCGTCGAGGTACACGCCGGCGCCATCGGAGGCGATGTTGCCGTTGAGCTTGACCTGGTGCAGGGACAGCACGGTGCCGGCTGCCGCGTAGATGCCGCCGCCGGTGTCGGCCTGGTTGGTGTCGAGGCTGACGCCATCGAGGTTGACTACGCCAGATTGGATGCACAGGCCGCCGCCGTAGGAATAGCGCCAGATCTGGGTGAAGCTGCCCGAGGACTCCTGGGTGAAGTCGGGCAGGATGTTGTCGGCGATGATGACGTCCACCAGGGAGGGATCGTCGCCGTCGACCCGAATGCCTCCGCCGCAGTACTCGTACAGGTGGATGGTGCAGGTGTTCTGCCCTTCATGACTGGGGGACGAGTCGGCGCAGGTGGTGCTGGTGGAGCTGTAGATGGTGTCGCCGCTGCCGCCCTGGATGGTGAAGCCCTGCAGGGTGGGGCTGGCGTTGCTACCGCTGGCGAAGGTGACCGCCGAGACGCAGGCCAGGGGATCGCTCAGGCCGCAGGCGGAGGTGCCCGGGTCGATGGTGGTGGACATGGGACCGTCGAGCCCGGTGACGGTGACGGACTTGCCACCGAAGTCGATGGTCTCCCGGTAGGTGCCCGCACGGGCCAGCACGCAGCCGTTGGCCATCTCGATGGCCGTCTGGAGGCTGAGCACCGGATCGCTCCAAGTACCGGAACCGCCAGTGTTGCCGCTGACGGCGTCGGCGATGACCGGCTCGCGGGAATCGGTGTCGTCGCAGTCAAGGGTGTTGTCCACGGTGCCCGAGGGCTGCGTGCAGGCCAGCACCGGTGCGGAGGGATCTCCCCAGGAGTCGGTGTCAGCGTCGGTGTACCAGATCTGGCCATCGAGGGGGTCGTCGTCGACGATGCCGTTGCAGTCGTTGTCGGCGCCGTCGCAGACTTCCGTGCCACCGGGGAATGCGCTGTCGTCGCCGTCGTCGCAGTCGGTGTTGTCGGCCACGTAGTCGCTGGGCTGCTCGGCGGTGCGCACGGCCTGGTCGGGGTCACCGAAGCCGTCACTGTCGGAGTCCAGGTACCAAGTACCCGGTTCCACGGGGTCGTCGGGGTCGTCGGCGTCGGTGTCCACCGTCTTGGGGTTGGTGACGTCCAGGCCGAAGTTGCAGGACCCTGCGGCCGCGGGGAGGGCGAACAGCAGGGCCAGCCCCAGGGTGGACCAGGGGGCGCGGATGGTCGGGTGGCGCGGCGTTGTCGGCGACATAGACGCATCATAGCAGCCCGTGCGGCGTGGCGGAGCCCCGATCCGGCGATAGTCATGTGCTCATGAAGGAGCACGAGCTGAACAGAGCGTTGAAGCTGGTTCGCGTCACGCTTGCCGTGAACGTTGTGGTGCTGCTGGTGAACCTTGCCCTGGGCTACGCCCTGATCATCTGGGTGGTCAACGAGCCGGCCACGGTGGCGGGTGTCACCCCTGTCGAGCTGCCCAGCCACGGCCGCGCCGAAGACCCTCGCCCCGAGCTCACCGCCTTCTTCGATCGCACCGCCTCGGTCCTCGACCGCATGGCCCGGCGCCACGGGGTCAACCCCGCCGAGTTCGTGCCCTCCCAAGCCCAGATCGAGGCCGCCGTGGAGACCCGCACCCTGCACTCCGACGAGAGCCAGGCCGTGCTGCAGACCCTGCGAGAAGGCTACGACACCTTCGATCTCTCCTGGCCTATCGCCATGCCGGACTATTGATGGCCGTTGCGCTGGGGTCCCCACCGTCGGTCGGGTGCGCGCGTCCCCGCTGGGGTTGGCTCGCTCTGGGATCGCTGGGCTACCTGGCTTTGCTGCTGGGCCTGCTGTGGCCCGCCACCCACGGCGGCACTGCGGCCCTGGGGATGCCCACCCGTGACCTGTTCGATCACCTGTGGTTGCACGACTGGTTGGGCGGGGCGCTGTCCACGGGGGACACCCTGCTGTCCACCAGCGACATCTCCTGGCCCACCGGCGGTCGCCTGATGCACCCCGATCCCGTGGGCTGGCTGCTGCATCTGGTCTTCGTGCCCTTCCTGGGGCTGGTGGCGTCCTACAACGCCCTGCTGGTGGCCCAGCTGTGGTTGGCGGCTCTGGCGGCCTGGTTGCTGGGCGCCAGGGTCAGCGGCTCTGTAGCGGCGGGCTGGTTCGCGGGGCTGGCCTTCGGGTTTTCGCCCTTCCTGCTGGGGCAGGCCCTGGGAGGCGAGAGCGAGACCGTCGCGGCCTGGCCCCTGGTGCTGGCCCTGTGGGCCCTCGAGCGCACGGTGGCCCATCCCCGCTGGCAGAACGGCCTGCTGGCGGGAGCCCTGGGGGTCCTCACGGCGCTGGCTTCTTGGTACTATGGCGCCTTCTTCGCGGTTTATTCGGTGTTCTGGGTCCTGTTCCGCTGCCGGAACCGCGCCGGGCTGGTGGTGCTGGCGGGCTTCGGGCTGCTGGTGCTGGGCCCGGCGCTGGTCTACGCGGGCATGCTCGGTGAGAGCGACAACCTGTTCCAGGGCCCCAGCCTGGCGATCTACCTGAGCGAACATCCCCAGACCCTCGCGGGCATGGTGGGAGACCCCGCAGGCTGGCTGGGCTTCTTCCCTGGCGTGCTCGGGCGCGCGGGTCATCCCAGGGTTCAGTACCTGGGCACGGTACTGCTGCTACTGGCCGGGGCGGGCGCGCTGCGTCGGAGCCCGGGACGCGGCTGGTGGGTGGCGGTGGCCGGTGGATCGTTGCTGCTGTCCCTGGGGCCGGCGCTGCACTTCGGCGGTCAGGCCGTGAGCGTGGGCGGCTGGACCTTGCCCGGGCCCCTCGCGGCCATCTCCTGGCTGCCCCTGGTGGGCTTGATGCGCATCCCCCACCGCTGGACACTGCTGGCGGTGCTGGCTCTGGCGCTGCTGGCGGCCCGGGGGCTGCGGACCCTGGCGGGGGACGAACGGCCGGTTGGCCCGGGGTTTCCCCGACTGCCGGTGGCCGTGGCCTTGGCGTCGATGCTGCTGCTGTTCGACCTACGCGTCTTCTCGGATCTGCCGGGCATGGGCGTCTCCCGGGGACCCGCGCCGTCGGTGGCGGGGGTGGACGGTCCCCCCGCCATCCATGGGCTGCTCCCCGGAGGTGGCGCGGTACTCGACCTCCCCCCGCGCATGCTGGACCTCGATGCCCGTGGTCGCTACCTGGTCTGGCAGCGCTACCACGGCCGCCCTGTGCCCTACTCGCTGCTCATGACGGGCATCTCCGAGCCCTTGGCTACCGAGCCCTTGGTGGCGGCGGTGGCGGCCCTGGACAGCCTCGATCCCATCGCCCGGCAGCCCGATCAAGCCGCGCAGTTCCGACGCCGGGACCTGGCCTTGCTGGCCCACGCCTTCCAGGAAGGCACGGCGGGGGCCGCCGATCTGGCCGGCCTGCGGGATCGTCTGCTGCCCTTGGGCATCGACGCCGTGGTGCTGCACGGTGAGCTGATGGTGCCCGCCGACGCCCAGCGTGCTGCGGCCCTGATCACTGGTCTGCTGGGACAACCTGTGGCCACCGAGGGATCGAGCTTGGCTTGGGCCGTGGAGCCGCGCCCATGAAGCATCGCCTACTCGCGGCTGTGCCTCTGCTGGGCCTGCTGGTGATCGCGGTGGTGATCACCTGGCCTGCGGCCCAGCTGGGCGCCCTGGTGGGCCACGCCCGCTGCACCGCGGGCTGCCACGCCTGGGTGCTGTGGGCCGCCGATGCCCAGCTCTTCGGGGCCGGGGCCAGCGGGGATCTGCTGTTCTTCCCCCACGGCGCCGACCTCTTTCGCCTGTACGGCTCGGATCTGCTGGGCCCGCTGATGCTGGCGCCTCTGGTGGGGTTGCTGACCCCCTGGGCGCTGGTGAACCTGTGGGTGCTGCTGATGGTCTGGTGCAACGGCCTGGCGGCCTACGCCCTGGGCCGGGGGCTCGCGTTGGGCCGGGGACCCGCCACCGTGCTGGGCACAGCGTTCATGGCGGCCCCCTTCTTCGCCCATGAAGCCTTCAACGGCACCACCGAGCTGCTGGCCGCCTGGCCCCTGCCCCTCTTTGCGCTGGCTTGGCTGCGGCTGCTCGAGCGTCCGGATTGGAAACCGGCGGTGTTGGCGGGCCTGGCCTTTGGCGTGGGGGGGCTGCTGTCGGTCTACACCCCCTTCTTCCTGCTGCTGCTGGTGGCGGTGAGCCTGGCGTGGTGGGCCACAACCCGGATCGAGCCCCTGTTCCATGGGGCGCGCCTGGGCGCCATGGGCCTGGCTGGCGCTGTCTCGGCGTTGTTGCTGGGGCCGGTCGCGCTGATGCATCTGCGACACGGCGCGGGCGCTCTGCACAGCCGCAGGGTGGGCTGGTCCGCCGACGCTGTGCCCCTGCCCGACGCCGCGGCCGACCTGTTTGGGCTCTTCGGCGCAGGCATCTCCGAGCCGCCCCGGGTGGTGCTGCAGGGTGACGGCACCCTGTACGACTACTGGACCCTGGGCACCGTGACCCTGGGCTTCCTGGTGTTGGGCTTGGCCCTGCTGGGCTGGTGGCGCTCTCGACCCCGTGGCCCGTGGCCCGCCCTGCTGGTGGCCGCCCTGCTGATCTCCCTGGGTCCCTACCTCGTGGCGGGCGGCGACTTGGTGCGCGTCGCGGGCTCCGTGGTGCCCCTGCCGGCGCTGCTGCTCGAGCGGCTCTTCCCCCCGTGGGGCGTGGTCTCCCTGCATCCCTACCGCTTCGCGGCGCTCACGGCGCTGGCCCTGGCGGTGCTCGCGGGCATGGGGGCCGGGACGCTCATGGGCTGGCTCGGGGCGCGCTGGCGCTGGGCCCCTGCGGTGCTCACGCCGCTGCTGTGCGTGGCCATCGCCGCCGAGAGCTTCGCCCACCGGCCCGGTGGCTGGGCCCTGCCCACCACCCCCGCACCGTCGGGCGATAGCTGGCGCTGGCTGGCCGCCGAGCCCCGGGGTGGCGTGGTGCTGCTGCCCTTCGTGGCCGACGAGATCGGCGACGTCTGCCAGGGCCTGCTGAACCAGACCGTGCACGGCCAGCCCTGGTCCGACGGTGCGATGCACTTCCGGGCCGACGCCTCGTCCCTCGGCCTGTACGTGGACAACGCCATCCTGGGCACCTTGGCGGCGTCCCAGCGCGGCCCGCTCCCGGGGCCATCCCAGAGCGCCGAGGGCCTGGCGGAGCTCCGGGAGTTGGGCTTCCGCTACCTGGTGCTCGACCGCCCGGGGTACCTGCGCTTCGAGCGCGAGCGCGCCTCGGTGTCCGAGCGCCACGACCCCGAGGCGGTGGAGTCCTGGCTGCGGCTGCACCTGGGTGAGCCGGATCAGGATGACGGAGAGGTGGCGGTGTTCGGGCTTCGCTAGGCCGCTAGGGCACTGGCGATCCGCCCGACCTCGCTCTATGTTGGCGCCATCCAGACGCCCCCGGTGTGCCATGCGGTCCGTGTCCCTGCTCGTCGCCTCCCTGATGCTGTCCATGGCCTGTCGCCCGGCGTTCGAGGGCGAGCTGAACAGCGAGGATCGCCTGGCGGGCGCCGACTTGCTGATCATCGCGCCGGCCGAGACCATCGACGGCTTCGAGGACTTCGTGGTGTGGAAGCGCGCCCTGGGCATCTCCACCCAGCTCGAGGCCATGGAAGACATCGACGCCAGCGAGAGCGGCGAGGACCTCACCGCCCGCATCCGGGCCCGCATCCAGCGCGCCGTGGCCGACGAGGGCACCCGCTGGGTGTTGCTGGGCGCCGACGCGCCCCTGCTGCCCGTGCGCAAGGTCTACACCTGGGTGGATGTGGACTTCGAGGGTGCCTTCTACGAAGACTCCATCGCCACCGATCTGTACTACGCCGATATCGACGACGATGGCGACTGGGATGCCGACGGCGACGGCGCCTACGCCGAGCCCGGTGACGGCATGGACCTGCTGCCGGACGTGTCCATTGGCCGCATCCCGGCTCGCAGCGCGGCCCAGGTGCAGGACTACACCGACAAGCTGTTCCTCTATGAACGCTGGCCCGAGACCGACTATCAGCAGACGGGCCTGTTGCTGGGCGAGTGGGCCGGCCAGGCCAGCGGGCTGGACTTCTACTCCAGCACCGCCCTCGAGAGCTGGATCGTGCCCCTGTTCCCGGAAGACTTCGAGCTCACCCGGCTGTACGAAGCCTACGCGTCCCACGAAGGCTCCATCGACAACACCGTGGGCACCCAGACCGACGCCTTCGAGTCCGGCCACAACCTCATCCTGAACTTCGGCCATGGCGCGGCTAGCTATATCAGATGGCTGAACCTCGAGGACATCTGGAACCTCGAGCCCAGCGGCCGGCCGGCCATCCTCGCCACCACCGAGTGCTCGGGCTGTGAGTTCGAGAACCAGCGCGTGGACCACAGCGCCTGCGAGGCCTACGTGCTGGGCGAAGGCGGCGGCGTGGCCTACCTGGGCAACACCCACGTGGGCATCGGGTTCCCCTCCCTGTCCAACTTCTACATCGCCTTCTTCGATGAGATCTTCGAGGACGACACGCAGCTGAGCTTGGGCGAGCGCATCCGGGACATCCAGACCACCTACACCACCCCCGAGGCCCTGGCCGAGGAAGGCCACCCCGACCGCTGGTCGGCCCTGGTGATGGTGCTGATGGGCGATCCCACCATGGTGCCCTGGCGTGTGACGCCGATGGAGACCGAGCTGGGTGATGTGGACTGGTACCGTCACGAAGATGGCGCGGTGGGCTGCTACGAGGTCACCGCTGGAGGGGCGACGGTCCAGGGCGCCACGGTCACCTGGACCCGTGGTGATGAGCTTCAGGTCGCCGCCCGCACCAACGGCAAGGGTGTCGCCTGCCTGCAGGTGCCCAAGGGCGCCCCCCGCAAGGCCGTGGTCACCGTGAGCGGCCCCGACCTTCTCCCCGTCGAGCGCGACCAGAAGCTCTGATCCCATGCGCATCGCCTTCGTCTCCGCCAATCGCGAGCAGCTCCCGGACCCCGTGGTGCCCCTCGGGCTGCTGTCGGTCATGGCCAACACCCCGGCCGATCAGGACACGGTGCTGTGGGACCTCTGCTTCCAGCGGGACCCCGTGGCCTTCCTGGTCCAACAGCTCGAGGCCTGGCGCCCGCAGCTGATGGCCCTGGGTCTGCGCAACGTGCAGAACAGCGACTACACAAACATCGAGGACAACCTGCGCTACTACGAGCTGCTGGTGGCCGCAGCACGGGACGCCGGCGTGCCGGTGGTGCTGGGGGGCGCCGGCTTCTCGGTGATGCCACGGGAGATCCTCGAGCGACTGGGGGCCGACTACGGCATCTCCGGCGAGGGTGAGGCGGCATTCCCGGCCCTGCTCGCGGCGCTGGAACAGGGGGGCCAGGACTTCGACGCCATCCCCAACCTGCACCGTCGGGTGGGCGAACAGATCGTCAGCAATCCCGCACCCGCCACCCTGCTGGACCTGGACACGCTGCGCCCGGCCCGTCGCGACGCGGTGGACCCCCGCTACTACCAGCGGGTGGGCATCGAGTCGCTGCAGACCAAACGCGGCTGCCCTCTGGGCTGCGAGTACTGCACCTACCCCCTCATCGAGGGCCGCAAACACCGCCTGCGTGATCCACTGCGGGTGGTGGACGAGCTCGAGGCGGCCCTGCAGGCCCAACCGGATGTGAACCACTTCTTCTTCGTGGACTCGGTCTTCACCCTGCCGGCCCGGCACGCCACCGCGGTCTGCACAGAGCTCATGGATCGTCGCATCGACCTGTCGTGGACCTGCTACGCCAACCCCATCGGCTTCGACCGCGACCTGGCCGCGTTGATGAAGGCTGCTGGCTGCGTGGGCATGGAGATTGGCACCGACTCCGGCAGCGACGCCATCCTTGAGCGCCAGCGCAAGGGCTTCACGGTGGCCGACGTGCACCGTATGCACGACATCTGCGTGGACGTGGGCCTGCTGGACTGCCACACCTTCGTGCTGGGCACTACCGGCGAGACCCTCGACCACGTGGGCGAGACCCTCGACTTCCTCGACGAGCTGCAGCCCTTCGCCGCCATCCTGATGATGTGGATGGAAGACCTCGAGGCTCTCGATCCCGCCCTGTCACAGCAACGCCGCGCCTTCCGGGACGCCGTGCGCGATCTGCTGGTGCAGCGCTGCGCCACCCGCCCCCGGTGGATCGCCCCCCAGCTGCGTATCGCCTACGATCCCCGCATCTTCCGCATCCTGCGCAAGAAGGGCTTCACCGGCCCCCTGTGGCAGTACATCCACCTCAACGGATGAACGCGACGGAACGCAGAGTCCGCGGGGAGGGTTGGGGAAGCGCCCCGCGTTGGGCTAAGAGGTCCACCCTCGGAGCGACGATGTCCCTGCTGCCCCTCATCGCCTTGTTCGCCACCTCGGTCCACGCGGCCGACGAGCTCCCGCCACAGGCGGTGGCGGCCTGGCAGGCCATGAGCACCGTGCGCAGCCTCGAGGCCCGCTTCGAGCAGAGCCGCACCACCACCCTGCTCAGCCAGCCCCTGGTGTCCACTGGCACCTTGCGCTTCGTGCGGCCGGACAAGCTGGCCTGGGTGGTGGATCAGCCCGGTCGGTCCACCATGGTGGTGGCCGGCAGCAAGGTGGGCATGAGCTACCCCGACCTGGGGGTCTACGAGCAGATGGATCTCGCGGGTGACCCGGACGCCGAGCGTCTGGTGCGCTCCATGATGGTCTGGCTTGCGGGGGATCTCGAGCAGGTCAGCCGCGACTACGGCGTGGCCTGGGCTGCGGCCCCCACCGGGGCTCCCGCCGGGGTGCTGCACCTGGCCACCCTCACGCCCAAGGACGCCACCATGGCGGCGCTGGTCTCCAGCCTCGATCTCTCCCTGGGTGGAGATCCCATGCGGGTCCTGGCGGTCACCATGCACGAGCCCGACGGCGACCGCGTGGACATCACCATGCACGACGTGCGCCTGGACCCCGAGCTCCCCGACGACGCCTTCAGCATCGCCGGTCCCTGAGCTCCGCCTCGCCATGACTCCCAAGCTGCGGTTGCTGTTGACGGCAGGGCTCTTGCTCGTGCTGGGCCTGGTGGCCAGCCGCATCCGCTTCACCGACGATCTGGCCAGCCTGCTGCCCGCCGATGGTCCGCTGCCCCGGGCCCTCGAGCACCTCGAGCGCTTCCAGGTGGCCGACACCATCATGGTCGAGGTGGATGGATCCGACGCCACGCGGGCCGATCTGCTCAGTGCGGTGGACGTCCTGGGCGAGCGGCTGCAGGCCGACCCCGCCATCCGACGGGTGCGCTGGCGGGTGCGTGCCGCAGACGGCATGGCCCTGCAACAGGCCGCGACACCCTACGCCCTCGAGCTGGTGCCCGTAGATGCGTTGGCCGAAAGGGTGAGCGCCGAGGGGATCCGCACTGCGCTGCGGGGACAGCTGCTGCGCCTGGCGGGACCGGGGGGCGGGCTCTTCGAGGGTCGCTTCCGCCAGGACCCGCTGGATCTGGGCGGTCTGGCGCTTCGGCAGCTCCGGGGCGTCGAGAGTCCCTTCGCCATCCAGATCGAAGCCAGCCACTTCCTGGACAGCTCCGGCCTGCGCGCGGTGCTGCTGGTGGAGCCGGTGGTCAGCACCATGGAGATGGGGCCGGACGCCCCGTTGATCGAGCAGCTCGAGGCCCACCTGGCCAGCTGCGCCCTGCCCGCTCGCTACCTGGGGGGGCACCGCATCGCTGCAGAGTCGGCCCGCAGCGTTCGCGACGATGTCCAGCGCGCCGCCGTGCTGGGCTTCGTGGCCATGTTGGGTCTGTTCCTGCTGGGCTTCCGGAGCCTCCGTCCGGTGCTCGGAGCCACAGCACCCCTCGCCGTGGCCGTGGTGGCCACCCTGGCCGCCGGGGCCATCATCGGCCCGCTGCATGGCATCAGCCTGGGCTTCGCCGCTGCGCTGCTGGGGCTGGCGGTGGACTACTGGATTCACCTGTACGTCGCCGCCCAGGCCCAGGACCCATCCCCTGGCTTCGCGCCGCGCCTGGCCGCAGCCAAGGCGGCCCTGGGTGAGATCGGACCCGCCCTGTTCATGGGCGCCGCGTCCACCGCTGGCGCCTTCGTGGTGCTGCTGTTTTCCCGCTATCCGGTGGTTCAGGGGCTCGGCGCCATGGGCTTGGCCGCGACCCTCGGCGCCCTGGCGGGCACCTGGTTGCTGGGCCCCTTGGCCTTCGCCGCCTTGGGCGGGCGTCGCCTGCCCGCGCTGCGCGTTGCCGGGTTGCCCCGCTGGGCTCGCCTACTGCTGGTGCTCATCGTGGCTGCGGGGGCCCTCACCGTAGGGGGGAGCCGCTTCGACGGCGATCCCCGCAACCTCTTGCCCCCCTCCGCCGACACCCAGGCACTCGAGCGCGAGCTGACCGAGCGCTACGGCGGCTTCGGCACCGGCGGCATGGTGGTGATCGAAGGCGCGGACCTCGACGAGGTGCTGGATGCAGCCGACGCCGCTCAGGGCGCGCTGGATGCCCTCACCGGGGTCACCACCGCCGGACCCTCGGTGCTGCTGCCCGGGCCCACCGCTCGCGCTGCGCGGCGTGCGGCCCTGCCCGGCGCCGAACGACTCCAGCAGGAGATCGAGGCTGCGGGCGCCGAGCTGGGCTTCGCTCCTGGCGCCTTGGCGGGGGCTGCCGAGCGCTTGCTCGAGCCCCCCGCCTGGCCCCTGAGCCCGCTGACCTGGTCCGACACCCCGCTGGCCGAGCTGGTGGGGCGACACGTGCAGCCCATGGACGGCGGCTGGTCCGTGATGATCTCGGTGATCACCGCCGACGACAGCCTCATCGAGCTTGTCGAGGCCGCCCTGCAGGCCGCGGCTCCAGGGGCCGAGCTGGTGGTGCCGTCCAGCTTCGCCCGCGATGGCATTCAGGAGATCGTTCGCGAGTTGGGCCGTCTGGGCAGCCTGGCGGTGGGCTGGGTTTTGTTGCTGCTGGGCGTGCGCTACCGGCGGCTGCGCATGGTGGCGGCCGCTGTGGTGCCCTGCTTCACGGCGCTGCTGATGGCGGTGGCGGCATTCGCCGTGCTGGGGGTGGCCTGGAACGCCGTGAGCGCGGCCAGCATGGTGCTGATCCTGGGCCTCGGGCTCGACTATGGCGTGTTCATGGCCGAAGGCGAGCGGCGGGGAGCCAGCGCCCACACGGGCTACGCCGTGCTGCTGTCGGCCCTCACCACCCTGGCGGGCTTCGGCATCCTGGTGGTGGCCCGCAGCCCCGCGCTGTTCGGCGTAGGGCTGGCCGTGTTGGTGGGCATGAGCACCGCGGCCCTCATCGCCCTGGCCCTGGTCCCTGGCATCGCCCGGGGCGAGCCCATCCTGCCCGCTCGCCTGCAGCGCTGGGTCGGTCGCCTGGCATGGTTGGCATTGCTGGGCTTGAGCGTCGATGTGCTGCTGGGACAGCTCTTCTACTTGTCGCCCCCCCCGGGCCCGACCCCGGAGCACCACCTCGAGCAGGTCTCGGCGGCGGAGCATCGCTTCGGGCCGCACCGGCTGCTGCGCTCCCAGGGTGTGCACACCGCCTATCTCGAGGGAGACCCGTGGCAGCGGGGCTACGGCGCTGGCGTGCTGACCGCTACCATGGACGAACGCCTCGAGCAGGAGCTGCTGGAGACCTTCGAGCGTGCGGTGCCCAGTGCCTTTGCGCGCTTCGCCATCGTGCGGGGCGCCATAATGGGGCTGCCGGGCCTGGATGAGTGGCTCCTTCCCGAGCAGCGTCGTGAGATCGCGGGCTACGTGGCCGGCACGGGTGAACACCGTGACTGGCTGGCCCCCGGCTACACCCGCAAGGTCTACTACCACGCGGTGCACGACATCGGTCAGGCCCTGGTGGACAGCCCCATGGTGCACGCCTGCACCGGGTTCATGGCGGGCCCCGGGTACACCGCCGACGGCCACTGGTTGCTGGCACGGAACTTCGACTTCGACGGTGGGCGTCGCTTCGATCAGGACAAGCTCATCACCTTCGTGGTCCCCAGCCAGGGCATCCCCTTCGTGTCGGTGTCCTTCGCCAGCTTCTCCGGCGTGCTGTCGGGCATGAACGCCGAAGGCCTGGCCCTGGCGCTGCAGGCTGGCGCTTCGACGCCACCCACAGCGGCCGGTATGCCCATGGGGTTCATCGCCCGGGAGATCCTGCAGCACGCTTCTTCCCTGGACGAAGCCGAGGCCATCCTGCGGGATCGGCAAGCCTTCGTGGCTGAGAACATCCTGGTGGTGGACGGCGAGGCCGGTGATGCGGCGCTGTTCGAGGTCACCCCCGAGCGGGTGGAGCGCCTGCCGGTACAAGGGGCGATGGGGGTGTCCAATCACTTCAGGGCGGAGGTCTTCGCGGATCTGCCCATCAACGTCGAGCGCATGGCCGAGGGCACCACGGTCCCGCGCCTGGCTCGGATGGAAGAGCTCCTGGCCCAGCACCGCGGTGCCTTGGACACCCCACGCGCGGCGGAGATCCTGATGGACCGCGCCGGCCTGGGGGGCGCCGAATTGCCCCGGGGCCATCGTCACGCCATCGACGCCGACATCGTCACCCACTCGGTGGTCTTCGACGCCACCGCCCGCAGCTTCTGGGTGTCCCGCAGCCCCAACACCGCCGGCGGCTACGTGGCCTACGATCTGGACGACGCCCTGGCCGGGGGCATCCAGCCCGTGGACGTGATGGCCTCCGGCGACCTCGACGCCACCCTGGGGGTGCATCGGGGCCGCAAGCTGCTGCGCCGGGTCGAAGGGGTCGATCCCCACGAAGCCGAAGCCCTGGCTCGCCAGGCCCTCGCGCTGATGCCCGGTCACCCCGAGGCGCTGCAAGCCCTGGCCCAGGCCTTGATGGATCAGGGTCGGGCCGACGAAGCTCGACCTCTGGCTCAGTGGGCCCTGGACACACCCCCGGAGCACGGCCACCAGATCCGCGAGCTGCGCGCCCTGCTGGGGTTGGAGGTGGCGGAATGATGGCCTTGGTGTTGTTCGCCCTGCTGGCCTGCGCGCCCAAGCACACCCTCGAGCTCCGGGAGACTCGGCAGGAGACGGTGTGCCAGTTCGCCATCGCTGCGCACGGGTACAGCTTCGCCGGGCTGATGGCGGCGGTGTTCGAGGATGGCGGGGTCGAGGTTGCCGCCCTGACCCCGGCGGGCACCGAGCTGTTCCGGGTGGCGCGTCGAGGGGGGCAGGTGGAGCTGAGCGCCCCCGATCCGAGCTGGGAACCCTGGCTCGAGCGCATGCCCTTCGACCGCGATCTCCCCCTGGTGCTGCAGTGGCACTGTCCGGTGGAGCGCTGCGCGGTCCACGGTGGCGTGCTCACCCAGCACAGCTTGGACGACGGCGGCCTGCTGCGTTCCTGGCGTGGGCCCGGCGGCCCGGTCAGCGCCACCATCCACCCCGGCAAAGCGGTGATCACCGACCCGCGCCGGGGCTACACCGTCACCCTGGCGGGCGAGGCCATCCATGTCCCTTGAGCGCCCCCACCGTCGCCGCGCGTGGCCCGGCTGGGATGGTGGCCTGCTGCTGCTGGTCTCGGTCCTGGCCGTGGCGGTGTGGCTGGGGCGCGGACGCCTGGGTGGCGATGAGCGGCTGCTGCTGGCTTTGGCCTTCAACCTCGCCTGGCTGCTGGGCACCGGGCTGTCCCGGCACTTCGGACGGGTGCGCCTACCCCCGCGTCCCGTCGGCGCTCCCGACTTCCATCCGGTGGTGGTGATCCCGTCCAAGGACAACGTGCACACCATCGCCGATGTCGCCGCGGCCTGTCGGACTCACGAGCTGGACGTCATCGTGGTGGACGACGGCTGCGTGGACGGCACCGGTGATGCGGCGCGGGCGGTCCCCGGCGTCACGGTGTTGGTGCACCCCCACAACATGGGCAAGGGGGCGGCCCTCAACACGGCTTTTCACCACGCTTGGCGTGGCGGGTACACCCACGCCATCTGCATCGACGCGGACGGTCAGCACGACGCGGCGGATCTGCCTGCCTTCGTGGCTGCCTGCCGGGCCGATCCTTGGGCCATCCAGGCCGGTGTGCGGGACATGTCCACCGCTCCCGGTCGCAGCCAGTTCGGCATGAACTTCTCCAACTGGTGGACCTGGGCGGAGACCGGGCATCGGCTGGGGGATACCCAGTGCGGCTTCCGGGCCTACCCCCTCGAGCCGGTGCTGGCCCTGGGGCTGGGCGACGGTCGCTACGAGTGGGAGGTGGAGGTCCTGGTGCGCTCCCTGTGGCGGGGCGTCGCCGTGCGCGACCTGCCCTGCCGGGTGTTCTACCCGCCCGAAGAAGAGCGGGTCAGCTCGTTCCGGCCCTTCTGGGACAATGTGCGCATATCGCTGCTGAACACCCGCTTGGTCACCCTGCGCATCCTGTGGCCCCCCACCTGGATCAACCGGGTGCCGCCTCCCGGCGGCCAGTGGCGGGGCCGCCACCTGGGCAGCCTGTGGGGCTGGCGCTTCTTCGTGGGCATGATCCGCCTGCTGGGCCGTCGCCCTACCCACGCCGCCATGGTGGTGATGTCGGCGTTCTACCTGGTCTTCGCCAAGCCCCATCGCGACGGTGTGCTGGCCTACCTGCGGCGGGCTGAAGCCGCGGGCGTGCCCGTGAAGGCCGGCTGGCGCGACGCTTGGCGCATCTTCCACAGCTTCGCCTGCAGCATCGTGGACCGCTTCGTGCTGTTGGTGCGGGGTCCCGCGGCCTTCACCATCGTCCACGAGGACACGGCCCAGGCCAAGCGCACCCTCGAGACCCAGGGCGCCATCTTCCTCACCGCCCACATGGGCAACCCCGATCTGGGGGCCACGGCCCTGCAGACGGTGGAGTACCAGCGCCCGGTCAACGTGCTGCAGTACACCGCGGGGGACGACCCCTACATGCAGCTGTTGAAGCACTACCTGCCCGACGGCCAGGCGCCTCGGGTCATCTCGCTGAACGCCGGCGATGACCTGGCCAGCCTCGAGGTCATCCGGGCCCTGCGGCGGGGCGAGATCGTGGCCATCAAGGGCGACCGGGTGGTGGACGAGCGCACGGTGGAGGTGGAGCTGCTAGGGGCCACGGTGCGCCTGCCCACCGGCCCCTTCCTGCTGGCGGCGTTGGCCAAGGCCCCCCTGTTCGTGCTGGGCTGCTTCTACGAAGGCGATGGCGCCTACCGGGTCATCGCCGGAGAGCCCTGGGAGCTGCGCTTCACCAGTCGCGAGACCCGGGCCGCCGATCTGGCCCGCTGGACCCAGCGCTTCGCCAGCCAGCTCGAGGAATGGGCCAGGCGCTACCCACGCCAGTGGTACAACTTCCACGATCCGTGGGTGTAGGGGAGATCCCTAGCGCTTGATCCGCGATCGCCGCTGCAGCTGGATGCGTTCTTGGCGGACCACTTCTTGTTGGATGCGGTCGCGCTGGCGCTGGTCCAGGCCCAGCATATGGCAGCCGTATTGGCAGGACAGGTCCGTGCCGGGCAGCGGGGCGACGTGTACGCACTCGGCCTGGACCTGCATGGACTCGTTGCCACCCAGGGGCAGCTCGAAGCTGAAGCGTGCCGTGGGATCGATGTCCCGGGGACCCACCAAGGCACAGCCGATGTTGCTCAGATCCGCCATACGGAACAGGGTGGACACCGGCGGCTCCCTGCTACCATTGGGCGACCGCCGTTCGACCTGAACGTGGATGGGGAGGTTGACCCCGACACGGTAGGCCCGACGGCGGTTGACGAAGCGGATGTCGCTGGTTGGTGCGAGCAAGATCAGGGCGTGGGTGGGCTTGAAGGGGCCATCCTCGATGGGGGAGATGGCTTGGACCGTGCACTCGAAGCGGAACAGGCCTGCTCGTTTGATCACCTCGACGATGCAGAGTTCCCCGGGCTGAAGCCCTGGACTGTCTTGGGTGGGTATCCGGATCTCGATGTTGGGAGCCCGGGCCACCAGCATCAGATTCGCGAGCACCCGATCCGGGCCGGCGGTGCGAATGACCCGCACCATGGGGGCGTTGCCCTCGAGACGTCTCAGGCTCTGTCCGCCTCGGACCTGGCTGTCCTTGGTGCTATGGATGGGCGCGTCGCAGAAGGTCCAGAATTCTTGGACGAAGGCGGCGCCCCCGTAGGGGTCGAAGCGCAGGTAGCTCCCCTCAACTACGAACCAGAGCTGTTCGCTGGTGACCTCGCTCTGCTGGACCCGCTCGATGAGCCTGGGCTTGTAGGTGCGGGTGGGGGCCCGCTTGGGGCCGCTGGCGTTGGGGAGGAAGAGGATGCGGTGGTTGGTCAGGGCGAGCCAGCCGCAGCTGACGTGGCTGTCGCCGGTCCAAGCCAGAGACCATTCGCATAGCTGCAGCCGCTCGCCGGACCGAAGCTGCTCGCCCCATGCATCGAGAAAGCCATTGACGACGTCGCTGTCGGTTTCGCCGAAGCGTGGGTCGAGCCAGGGAGGGGTGGGGCTCAGCTGCGCCAGTAGCGCACAGAGATCACCGAAGCGGCCAGGCGCCTGCTCGAACTTGAAGACGCTTTCACCACCCTCGAAGCCCAGGGCCAGTTGCCGGCGCTTGCGGGTGCGGAGTTCGACCCACTCGAGGCGGTCGAGGGTGAGTTCGTGGCCCTTCACACCGCCCGAGGTGGAGAACAGGACCCTGTCACGGTACAGAGACAGTTGGCCGCGTTTGCCAAGCAGCCCGGCCTTGAGGGTGCATGGATCTCGCGCAATGAGCTTTTCTGGGCCGAGTTCGGGCATACCTGCCCTCCGCTAGGTGCTCCCATCTTTTCGGCACAGGCACTAACTGTCTGAAATGAATATGCGAGCGAGAGAAAGAATATCAGGCTCTCGCGGGCGTGCGTCCCCTGCTGGAAAGCTGTCTGCCTAGCGGGGCTAGGCGGATGCGGCGATGCGTGCGGCCTGGATCTGCTCGTTGTTGCCGAAGTGGTTCCGGACGTAGTCGTGGATGTCGCCGACGGTCTTCATTTCGACCACGACCTTGCCGTCGATGCGGAACTCGAAGGCCTTCTCGAGGGCCACGACAAGATCGACGCCGTCGAGGCTGTCGAGGTCCAGATCCTCCCGCAGGCGGGCATCGGCTACGACGGCTTCGGGCTCGAGCTCGAATTCTTCGATGAGGATCTCATCGATCTTGCTGATGATCGCTTCGGGGGACATCGTGGCTCACTCCATACGCGGCGCTGACGGGAGACGCGCGGCGGCGAGGTCTATTCGGATCATCTACCGCGGGCAAGCGAGCGTCCAGGGCTCGCACGGCGTGTTGTCAGGGTCGCTACCACGGGGCGGGAACGAGGATCAGCAGGACATGCCGCCGTCGATGGCGAAGAGCTGGCCGGTGATGTAGGCGGAGCCGGGCCCCGCCAGGAAGCGCACCAGGGGCGCGACGTCGTCGACCTGGCCGAAGCGACGCATGGGGATGGCCTTCTTGACCTGCTTGAGGGCTTCGCCCGGCAGCACGTTGGTCATGTCGGTCTCGATGAAGCCGGGGGCCACGGCGTTGACCCGGATCTTGCGGCGGCCCATCTCGCGGGCCAGGGTGCGGGTCATGCCGATGATGGCGGCCTTGGAGGCAGAGTAGTTGGTCTGGCCGCTGTTGCCGCGGAAGCCGGAGATGCTGGTGAGGTTGATGATGGAGCCGGAGCGCTGGCGGGCCATGGGGTGCAGGGCGGCTCGGCACATGCGGAAGCAGCCGCCGGCGTTGACCGCCATGACGCGGTCGAAGTCTTCGTCGGTCATCATCATGCACAGGCCGTCGGCGGTGATGCCGGCGTTGTTGACGATGATGTCCACCGAGCCCCACTCCTTGCAGGTATCGACCAGCAGCTCGCAGCCATCGGTGCTGGAGATGTCGGCCTGGATCGCCCGGGCCTCGGGGATCTCGTTGGCGACGGCTTCGGCCAAGTCCGCGTTTCGCGCGTAGTTCACCAGCACCCGGGCCCCGGCGCGGCCGAGCTCGAGGGCGATGGCCCGGCCGATGCCTCGGCTGGCACCGGTGACGATAGCGTTGAGACCCTGCAGTTCCATGATCATCTCCGTGAATCGCGCCATCTATACCACGGACGTGCCTGGAGTCTCACTCAGCGGCGGAGAGCACCAGGGCCGTGTTGACCCCGCCGAAGGCGAAGTTGGTGGACAAGGCGCGGCGCACGGGGCGATGCAGGGGCTGGGTAGGCAGCAGGATGGGAGCCACGTCCGAGCGCTCGAGGTTGAGGGTCGGCGGGACCACATCGCGGTGGATGGCCTCGAGGCAGGTGATGGCCTCGAGGGCCCCGCAGGCGCCCATGGTGTGGCCCAGGTTGCCCTTGATGGAGCTGACGGGCACGTCGCCACCGAACACTCGATGGAGGGCTTCGGCTTCGGCGGCGTCGCCGATGGGAGTGCCGGTGGCGTGGGCGCTGACGTAGTCGATGTCGCCCGCGTCGATCTTGGCGTCCGCCAGCGCCAGGTGGATGGCGGTGACCATGCCGTCGGCGGCTGGGTGGGCCATGTTCACGGCATCGGAGGCTCCGCCGTAGCCCAGCACTTCGCCCAGGATGGTGGCGCCCCGGGCGATGGCGTGTTCCCGTGCCTCGAGCACCAGGATGCCCGCGCCTTCGCCCACCACGATGCCGTCTCGCTGATCGTCGAAGGGGCGCGGGGTGCGGTGGGGCTCGTCGGTGAAGGCCCTGGAGCCGCCGCCCATGACGTCGAAGGTGATGGCCGCTGCCACGTGGAGCTCGTCGGCCCCCCCCGCCAGCATCACGTCGGTGCGGCCGTAGCGGATGCGGTCCAGGGCCGCGCCCATGGCCTGATTGGAGCTGGCACAGGCCGCGTTGGTGGCGATGGCTTCGCCGGTGAGTCCCAGGAACATGGCCACATTGGTGGCGCAGGTGTGGGACATGACCTTGAGGAAGTGGGTGGACTTGAGGCCGTAGGCGGAGCCGGTCTCGATGTGGTGCCGCCAGAACTCTTCCTCGGCCTTGTTGCTGCCCATGGTGGAGCCGATGGCCGCGCCGGTGCGGCCTCCGGTGAGGGTGGCCTTGTCCAGGCCCGCGACCTTCACGGCGTCGTCGGCTGCGGTGACAGCCATCATGGCCACCTTGCCCATGCTGCGGCGAAACTTGCGGGGGATGTCACGGGGGTTGAAGCTTGGCGCGGGAGCGCCCACCAGGCACTGCAGATCGGCGATGTTGCGCCACTCGGGGAAGTGCTGGACCGCCGAGCGACCCTCGAGCAGGGCATCGAAGAGCTCGCCGGGGGTATTGCCCAGCGCGCTGCGCAGGCCCACACCGGTGATGACGACGCGCCTCATGTGGCCTCCAACTGCCGGACCAGGTTGGCCAGGCCGAGGTGGTAGCCGCAGCCGTAGTAGGCCGACAGCGTGGTGCCCAGGATGCCGGGAGTGAACACTCCTTGGCCCACCTGGACGAAGTTGTGGATGCGGATGATCTGGGGCAGCCGGTAGCGGCCCATCTGGGAGACGCTGTGGTAGTGGCCGTACATGGCCCCGTTGGGGGAGCGGGTGTAGCGCTGGGTGGACAGGGCCGTGGAGGACTCGGAGCGCACGACATGGCCCCGCAGGGAGGGGAAGTCGTCCATGAAGGCATCCAACACCGTGCGCTCCAGCTCGGCCTTCATGCTGCGGTACACTTCGGGGCGCTTGCCCTGGCGTGTGTCGGCCCAGGGGGCGACCTTGTCCCAGCTCAGGGCCGCCGACAGCAGCAGCGTGTGGCAGGGCTGGCCCGCCTTGTCCGGGGATGGTGGCGGTGCTGCCGCGAAGTAGAAGGGCACGTGGCCTGGCCGAATGTCCCGAAGGATGCAGCTGGGGTCGTTGGTGGACATGCGGTAGATGTTGGACTGCCCGATCTCGTGGGGCGCGCGGTCGAGCTGGGCGTAGACGCCGAAGTGGGACAGGCCCAGGCGCTGGTCCATGATGCGGGAGCGGTAGGCCTTGCGCACCACCCCGGGATCGATGAGGTCGAACAGCAGTCGGGGGTGGGTGCTCGAGAACACCAGGCTGGCGTCCACACACTCGCCAGAGGCTAGCTCGACCCCTTGGACGTGGCGTTTGTCGTCCACCCGCAGGCGGCGGACCTCTGCCCGTAGGTGGAGCTCGCCCCCCAGCTCGTGCAGCCGCTCCACCAGCGCCCCGGTCAGGGCGTCCCCGCCGCCCTTGGCGCGGTAGGCCCCGCTCAGGAAGTGATGCATGATCACCGCGTGCAGGCCGAAGGGCGCTTCGTGGGTTTGCACGCCGTACAGCGAGGACTGAGCCGCCAGGATGGTGCGGAGGCTGGGGTCCCGCACGTGACGGGCGATGACGTCGTCGAGGGTGGCGCCTTCCCAGCGGATGAAGGCCTCGGTGTCGATGCTGTCCTCGAAGCGGTACAGCCCGTAGTGGCGGATGGCTTCGAGCAGGTCGGCCATGTAGGCGTCGATGCCTGCGGCCTCGGCGGGGAAGGTCTCCTTTAGCCGCTGTCGGTAGGCCTCGACCCCCACCGGCACCCGAAACTCCATGTCGGGCAGGATGATGCGGTCGAAGCCGTCGGGGTCCATGGGGACCCAGTCGATGCGATCCAGCACACCGAGGTGGGCCAGGCAGCGCCCCAAGATGTGCTCGCGGCGGATGCTGCCGCAGTAGTGGAAGCCGGTCTCGTAGGGCACACCGCCGCGGAAGAAGCGATGCAGCAAGCCACCCGGCTTGTGGTGCTGCTCGAAGACGTGGACCTTCCAGCCGTGCATGGCCAGCAGCACGGCGGAGACCAGGCCGGACATGCCGGCGCCGATGACCGCGGCGGTGGGCTGGGGCGCCATCAGGACGGGCTGGTGGGCGCGGAGCCGTCGGTGGGCATGATCACGCCGGACAGCTTGGCGTTGCACACCCGCTTGCCGTCGCAGAACACGGTGCCGGACGCGCGCACCAGGCCGAAGCGCATCTCGCGCAGGGTGACCCGGTAGGTGACCGTGGCGGGGGGAAGGACGGGCTGGCGGAAGCGCACCTTCTCGAAGCCCGTGAGGTAGGGCGTGCCGGGTTCGGTCTCGGGGTGGGACAGGTGCAGGCAGAGCATGGTCTGAGCCAGACCTTCGAGCAGCAGCACGCCGGGCACCACGGGCTGACCCGGGAAGTGGCCCTCGACGTCGGCTTCATCGAAGTGGCCGCAGGCTTCGATGGTGTCGCCCTCGAGGGACAGCAGGTGGTCCAGCAGCAGGTAGCGTCCCCGGTGGGGGATGAGCTCGGTGACGGGGGGCAGGGAAGCGCTCATGCGGGGTCGTCCGAGACGTGCAGCACCAAGGCGGCGTTGGTGCCCCCGAAGCCGAAGGAGTTGGAGAGCACCATGCGGGCCCGCTGGTGGCGGGTGGTGGTGATGACGTCCAAGCCTTCGTGCCCCGGGTCAGGGGTGCTGAAATTGAGGTTGGGAGCCAGGAAGCCAGCATGACACATCAGCAGGGTGTAGGCGGCTTCGGAGGCGCCGGCCATCCAGCACTCGTGGCCGGTGAGCGCTTTGGTCGAGGAGACCGGCGGACAGGCGCTGCCGAAGACCTCGAGGATGGCCTTGGCTTCGACCTGGTCGCCCACCGGGGTGCCCGCGGCGTGGGCATTGACGTATTCGATCTCACCGGCGCCGATTCCGGCCTGCTTCAGGGCCGTGCGCACGCAGCGGGCGGCGCCGGCGCCGGAGGGGGTGGTGACGTGGGAGCCATCGCTCGAGAACGCGTAGGCCATGATCTCGGCCAGGATCGGTGCGCCCCGGGAGCGGGCGTGGGAGAGGCTCTCCACCACCAGCGCCGCGCCGCCCCCGCTGGGGACCAGGCCCGTGCGGTCGGCGGAGAAGGGACGCACGGCCTGGGCGGGGTCGCCGTCCCAGGTGGAGAAGGCGCCCAAGGCGTCGAAGCCGGCCATGCCGGCCCAGTGGAGCTCCTGGGTGCCGCCGCAGACCACCGCTCGCTGTTGGCCTGTGGCCACCAGGCCCCAGGCTTGGCCGATGGCGTGGGCGCCCGACGCACAGGCCGCCGAGACGGTCCAGCAGGCTCCCTGGGTGCCCAGCAGGACCGACAGGTTGATGTTGGGCGAGGAGTTCATGCACTCCACCACCGCCGAGGCGCCGAGGCCCCGGGTGCCGCCTTCGGCCACGGTCTTGGCGCCGTAGTCGTAGGCCGCGCCGCAGGTGGAGTCGTTGCCGAACACCACGCCGTAGTCGGGGCCCCGCAGGGCGTCGCGGGCCAGGCCGGCGTGCTCGAGGGCGTCCAGCGCGGAGCACGCGGCGTACAGGGCGGGTTCGCCCATGGCGCGGCGTTCTTTGCGGCTGACCCAGCGCCGGGGGTCGAAGTCCCGCAGGGCGCCGGTGAGGGGAGACTGGAAGCCCAGCTCCTTGCGTTGGGGGTGCCGGACGATACCCGGGGTTCCGCTACGCAGGGAGTCGGTGATCTCATCGCGATCTCGCCCGAGGCAGCTGATGAGTCCCAGACCTGTGATGACCACGCGCTCCACGTCGAACCTCTGCTGTCGGCAAGGGCCTGTCCTATCCCGAGGCTGGTGGTGGGGCGAGAGGGGCGATAGCAGCGCTCACCACCGATTCCCCTCCTGGAGATGGCGTGCGCAAGGCCTTCGCTACCCGTTTCGGAAAGCTCTGGCATCACATCCGTGACGAGCACACCGAGCCCCATCGGCTCGGTGCGGCGGTGGCGTTGGGCCTGTTCGTGGGCTGCCTGCCCCTCTACGGCATCCATCTGGGCATCTGCATCGGCCTGGCCTGGGCGCTGCGGCTGAACAAGGCCACCGTCTACCTGGCGGCCAACATCTCGAACCCCTTCCTGGCCCCGCTGCTGGTGGCGGCGGGTATCGGGATCGGCGAGTGGATCCGCTTCGGCTACTGGCGCCCCATTGAGCTGACCGCCGGCCACGACTTCATCTCGAAGTTGGCGCTGTTCTCGGGGCAGATCCCGGACATGTTCCTGTCCTGCCTGCTGGGGGACGCGGTGTTGGGCGTGGTGCTGGCCGTGGTGTTCGGTCCGGCGGTGTGGGCCTGGGCGCGCTGGCGCAGGGCCAGGGCTACTTGACCCGGTGCTCGGCGATGTAGGCCGCCAGGGTGCGCACGCACTGGAAGACCTCGCGGCTGCGGGAGGCTTCGGGGAAGGTCACGCCGTAGACCCGCTCGATCTCCACCGCCAGCTCGAGGGCATCCACCGAGTCGAGGCCCAGGCCTTCGCCGAAGAGCACCATGTCGTCGTCGATCTCGCTGGGCTCCATGTCCTCGATCATCAGCGCTTCGATGATCAGCTTCTTGATGTCGAGTTCGAGGGTGGCCATGGCGTCACTCCGCAGCGCTGGAGGGCGGGCCCGCATATCGCTGGCGCTCGGGGGCAGCAAGCGACGCTGTGAGCACCCCTACGCTTGATCAGAAGTCGGCCCGCACGCCGATGAAGGGCCGGGTGGGCAGGTGGGAGAACATGCCGTCGATGCGCTCGCCGTCGGTGACCGTGACCGTGGGCACGAAGTCGCTCTGGAAGTAGGTGGCGTTGAGCACTTCCACGTAGAAGGTGAGCCGGTAGTGCTGCATGGCCCGTCGCCACTCGGCCCGCAGGTCGAGGTTGTGGAAGTTGCCCATGCGCTCGCAGTTGACGCAGGACAGCTCCACCAGATCGGCCCCGTTCACCACATCGACGGTGGAGATCGGGCGGCCGGTGTGGAAGCTGTAGCGGGCCGTGGTGCGCCAGTGAGGCGTGATCTGGTACTCGAAGGCGGCGCCCAGGGTGTGGCGCTGGTCCTGGGCCGGGGCGAAGGTCTGCGCGAAGACTTCGTTGAGGGGATTGGTGCGCTCGGCCACCAGGAACGAGTAGGTGACCATGGTCTGGAAGCGACCGCTGCGGGCCCCCAGCATGGCGTCCACGCCCCGGTTGGTGCCCGAGCCGTCGTTGGTGTAGGTGGTCCCCGCCTCGACGGCGTCCCAGTTGTCCGGGTTGACTACCAGATCGTCCAGCTCGATGTAGTAGCCCTCGACCCGCAGCAGACCGCCGGCGTCTTCGCCGGGCAGGGGGAAGGCCTGGTCGATGCCCGCCACGTAGTGCATGGCCTGCTCGGACTGGATGTGGGGGTTGCCCAGGTCCACGTCGAAGATGCGGGGATCCCTGGGGGTCTTGTGGTAGATGCCCCAGCTCAGCTTGGGCACGGTGCCGGTGGGCAGGGGCACGGACAGGCCCGCACGGGGGGAGAACATCAGCTCGCCGGTGCTGCCGGTGGCGGTAGCGCGGGCGCCCACGCGGACCTGCACCGGACCTTCCCAGAGCTCCTGCAGGTAGGCGGAGCCTTCGGGGTAGAGCAGGGCCTGTTCGAGCTGCACCTGGGGCAGGTCGTACTCGGCCAGGGGCGCGTTGTACCAGGTGGGCTCGGTGCGGGTGTCTTCGATGGTGCCCTCGGCATCCACGGCGATGTAGCTGAAGTCCACGCCGCCCGACAGCTTGTGCCGACCCTTGGTGATGTACAGGTCGCTGCGGCCGAACCAGCGGTTGGTGAGCACGTCTTGGCGGTACTCGCCGCCCATGTCTCGCAGGAGGAACGAGCGGTCGCGGGTCCAGGCGGTGGTGGAGTGCAGGGTGAGCGACTCGCTGGCCTCGAAACGATGGTCCAGGGAGATCAGGGACAGATTGTTGTCCAGCTCGAGGTGGCCTTCGTAGTTGATGAGGGAGGCGTCTTCGGAGTTCACCAGGGCCAGGGAGTCCCCCGACCGCATGGCCGTGGCGATGACCCGATGGCGGGCGTCGGGGTGCCAGGCGAAGCGGCCGGAGATCTCGCTGTATTCGGGGGCCGCGAAGGCCGTGTCCAGCAGGTTGAGCCACTTCATGACCTGGAAGTAGGACTCGAGGTAGGAGCGCCGCGCCGCCAGGGCGAAGCTGGTGTTCTGACCGATGGGGCCCATGACGTGGGCCCGCAGGCTCGAGGCGCTGATGTCCAGCGCGCCGTCCATGGCGTCGCCGTCCTGCTCGGGAGTGCCGTCCCAGGACTCCACCGCCAGCACCGCGGAGGTCCCCGACGGCACGTCGGCGGGGGCGGCGCCCGCGAAGAACTTCACCCCGGCGATCATGTCGGGGTTGAACATGCTGTTGAAGCCGGCGAGGTGGAAGGGGTTCTGCAGGGGCACGCGGTCGAGCATGAAGACCACGTCGTCGGTCTCGCCGCCCCGGGCGTGGAAGCTGGCCAGCATGTCGCCATCGCTGACCACGCCAGGCAGGCTGTGGACCGCCCGGCTGACGTCCTCGAGGGAGCCAGGGTTGGCCTCGACGTCCCGCCGGGTGAGCTCGTAGGCGCCGGTGACGGTGCTGGTGTTCGCCTCGAGGGGTGCCCGCTCGACCTCACGCCAGGTGCGGGTGTCGTAGCTGACCACCATCTCGTAGGAGCCTGTGGGGAACAGGGTGATGGCGCGCTGCTGCACCTGTCCCGCCGCGATGGTCAGCTCGGCCTCGGTGGCGGAGAAGCTGGGGTGCTCCACCACCAGTTTGTACTGGCCCGAGGGCAGAAACAGCGCCTTGAAGGTTCCGTCCGCGCGTACCTCGAGCTCCACGATCTCGGCTGTAGCGTCGTCGAGGTTCAGCAGCTTGACCGTGGCGCCCGGCACGGCCATGCCGTCGGGATCCACCACGCGGGCGTGCAGGCTGCCCGGCACGGGCTGGCCGGTCTCGTCGGCCACGCCCAGGTCGAAGCGGAAGCGGTAGATGATCTGCACGGCCATGGGCTGGCCGTCCTGTAGGGCGGGCTCGAAGAGCAGCCCGCGGGCGGCCTCGAGGCTGGGCCAGGCCAGCAGCTCGTGGGGGGCCTGCACCAGCTCGACGTCGCCCACTGTGCCGTCTTCCCGCAGGTCGATGCGGATGAGTACGTCGCCCTGGATGCCCTGGTCACGGGCGGACTGGGGGTATTCGGGGGCGGCGTCGAGGATCAGGGTGGGCTCGCGGTCCAGGTCGTCAGGCGGGGGAGGGGGCTGCTCCGGGTCGCCGGGAGGGGGAGGCTCGGGCTGGACGTCCTGGTGGGGCATGTCCACGTGGGGCACCTCCACGTGGGTGACGTCTTCGTGGGGCACCGGGGGGGGCGCAGGCGCTTCGTCGGTGGCGCCGGGCGGGGGCTCCTGGGCCATCAGTGGTGCGGCCGCGAGCAGCAGGGAGAGCAGTGCGATGGGGATCATGCGGGCTCCTGCACGCGGGCGGTGAGGATCATGGGGCCATCCTGGTCGACCACCGAGCCGGCGCGCCCGGCCTGGGCCAGGGCGGCGATGCAGGCCAGGCCGCTGCTGGGGACCAGGCCCAAGCAAGCCTCGGGGGCCTGTGCGCCGGGGATCGGCTGCAGCGGGGGTTCGTCGGGCATGGGCGTGGCGCGGGCCAGGAGGGGGGCGGTGGGCAGGGGGGCGAGGCCGAGCTCGAGCTCGAGCCGGGGGCCTTCGCCGTGGCTGGACAGCACCACCGCGGCCATGGCTTCCCCGAGCACGGGCGGATCCTGCACCTGGGTCCAGGCGCGCTGGGTGTGCTCGTTCAGGTCGTCGCCGGCCACCACCAGCACCGAGGACGCCAGGCCCAGGACCAGCATGTCTACGGCCCGCATCAGGGCGACCAGACCACTGGCGCCCCCGGCGGAGATGGTCTCTGATGAACCCCGGAGCCCCATGCCGATGCTCAGGTGGCCTACGGGGGCGTTGGTGACGGAGTTCTGGAAGGCCATGGGGCTGCAGGTCGCGGGGCCTTCCCGATACAGGCGGTCCAGGAAGCGGCCCACGGGGACCAGCTCGCCCATGGTGTTGCCCCAGATCACCGGCAGTCGGTCCAGGTCATCGCGCCCCTCGAGCAAGGGGGCCGCGGTGGCCACCACCATGCGGGTGAGGCGGGACATGCGTCGCCAGGGACCCGCGGCCACGCCCGGTGGGCGCGGTGGGGTGGGGGCGGGAGCGGGGCGCTGGGTTCCGCGGAGCAGGTCGTCCAGCAGACCCTCGGGACCTCCGGAGACCCACAGGCTCGATGAGGAGATGCGGATCATGGGGTGTACCGGGTGATGAGCAGGGCGGTGTTGTGCCCGCCGAAGGCGAAGTTGACGGACATGGCGGCGTCCAGCGTGCGTGCTGCGGGGGCGGTCTGGAGCTTCAGGCCGGGGAACGCCCCGCCGTCGGCGCCCTGGTGGGCCGGCTGCTGGCGCTGGTGGATGGCCAGGGCGGTGATCACGGCCTCGAGGGCGCCGGCGGCCCCCAGGGTGTGGCCCACGGCACCTTTGATCCCGGCCACGGCGGCGTTGGGCAGCTCACGCCGCAGCACCTCCGCCTCGACCTGGTCGTTGATGGGGGTGCCCGTGGCGTGGGCACAGACCCAGCCCACCTGCGCTGCGGGGACATCGCCCAGGGCCGTGCGGATGGCGACGCCGGCAGCGTGGCCCCCGGGCTCGGGAGCCGTGAGGCGGTGGGCGTCGGAGCTGTTGCCGTAGCCCGCCAGCAGGGCGATGGGGATGGCGCCCCGTGCCAGCGCTGCTTCCAGAGGCTCGAGCAGCAGTGCGCCCGCGGCTTCGCCCAGGTTCAGTCCGCGCCTGTCAGCGTGGAACGGGCGGCAGGGATCAGGGTCGTACAGCCCCAGGCTGGCGAAGCCGTGGACCGTGGTGTCGCACAGGGCATCGGCGCCGAAGGCCAGGGCCGCCGGCGCCCGTCCGGCGCGGACCAGATCCGCGGCTACGCCCACGGCGCAGGCCCCGGAGGTGCAGGCGCTGGACAGGGACATGCGCGGCCCCATGGCCCTCAGGGCTCGGGCGACCCGCTGGGTGGGCTGGTGGCAGAGCTGTGGCCAGATGTCGAAGCGGTCCTGTTCGGTGTCGCCGGCCGCTGCCAGGGCCTTCCAGGCTTCTTCGGCCTGGGTCATCCCGGCGCTGGTGGTGGCGCCGACCACGGCGAGGCCGTTGGGTATCGGCAGGCCCCCGAGGGCTTCGCGGCAGGCGTCCAGCGCCAGCCCAGCGCTGGTGCGTGGCTGCTGATGGTCGAGCATGCCCACCGGGCCGCGCTCGCCCCAGACCGGGGCGTCCTGCAGCCCACTGCGGCCCTGGCAGAGCCCATCGAAGGTGGCCTGTGCGCTGCTACCCAGCGCGCTGAACGCGCCGACCCCGGTGATGGCGATGATCATGGGCTGGGCGCCTCTGTGGGCTTGCGCGCCACGAACAGGAGGTTGGCGAAGGGGGTGCCTTCTCGGCAGGGGGCGACCTCGACCTCGAGGCCGAGGGACTCCATCGCTGCGCGCAGGTCCGGGGCCGGTCGGAAGAACACGCCGTCGCCCTTGTGGCGTCCCACGGCGACGGCCAGCCTCTCCGACAGGCTCAGCACGGTGGAGCGTAGGCCGCCATCGGCTTGACCGTCCCGCACCAGCAGCACGCCACCGGGGACGAGGATGTCCGCGAGGCGTGCCAGCACGGCGTCCTGTTGGGGGGGCGGCATGTAGTGCAATACGTCGAGGCAGGTGATGAGCTGGACCTGGGGCAGCGCCAGGCTGCGCAGGTCGCCCACCCTCAGCTCGAGCGCGGATTCCCCCGCCAGCGCTGTGCGGGCCAGGTCCACCCGGCGCTCGTCGTGATCGATGCCCACCAGCGCCAGACCCGGCTGGGCGTGGCGGGCCAGGGCCAGCAGGTAGCCTTCACCGCAGCCCACATCGAGCAGGGTGCCGGTGGCCGGGAGGTGCTCGATCACCGTTGCGTAGGCGGGATCGCCGGACATCTTGCCCCGGGCGAAGCCGTGGGCCATGCGCCCGGCTTGGCGATAGCGGGCCGCGGCGGCATCCACGGGCAGGGTCACGGGGACTCCTGGCGCAGCCGTGCGAGGGCGCCGTCGATGGCCTCGTGGGCCCGGTTCGACAGCTTGCGCGCTGTGCTGTGGTCCTTGGGGTCCAGGGCCGGCATGACCTCGAGGCGGATCTTGGAGTACACGCTCTGCAGGGGCAGCTTGCCCTTGGCCAGGGCGCGATGGGTACCGTAGATCGCCACGGGGAGCACCGGCGTGTCGGTGTCCTTGGCCAGGCGGAAGGCTCCCCGGTTGAAGCGCTGCAGCACCGCGTCGGAGCTGCGGGTGCCTTCGGGGAAGATCAGCACCGAGATGCCGGCATCCAGGGTGTCCAGGCAGCGCTTCATGAACAGCTCGATGCTCTCGGGAGAGCTGGCGTCGAGGGGGATCTGCCTGCAGAAGCTCATGTACCAGCCCATGAAGGGCACCCGGAACAGCGAGGTCTTGCCCACCACCCGCTGCAGCACTGGCAGTCCCATACAGGACGGAATGTCCAGCACCGAGCTGTGGTTGCAGACCATGACATAAGGACCCGACCCAACGTGCTCGAGGCCGCCACGCTGGATGGGGAAGGACAGCTCGAGCAGAAACAGCAGTCGACCCCAGATGTGCTGGTTGATCCACAGCGCTGCTTTACGCTGGCCATCGAAGGGGAGGGCGGCGAGCTGGACCACCATACCCACCACGATGTTGAGGCCCGAGACCGTCAGGAAGATGGTCCAAGCCAGCCAGGATGCGAGCGTCAGCCGGGTCTTCTGCAACATGACGCGCATCTATCCCGTCTCACCCTTGGGGGGCCGCAGCCCATGGGTGTCTTGGTCTCGGCTCGTTTCGGGATAGCCACCTCTGATGCGCAGGCTCCTGCCCATCTTCTGTGGTGCCCTGGTCCTCGTCCTTGTGGGCGCGGGCTGGCTCCAGCTGGGTTGGCTGCCGCTGGGGGGGCTGGTGTTCCTGCTGGTCGCCGCGGTACTGCTCGTCGTGCTGGGACTGGTGGCGGCCTCGGCGTGGCCTCACCTGCAGGTCTACGCCCCCGCGGTCTGCCGCGGACCGGCGACGGGCTCCCAGGTGGCCTTGAGCTTCGACGACGGGCCCGATCCTGCGTCCACGCCGGCGCTGCTCGAGGCGCTGGACGCCGCCGGCGCCCAGGCCACGTTCTTCGTGCTGGCGGATCGGGCCGAGCGCCACCCCGAGCTGCTGCGCGCCATGGCCCAGCACCACGAGGTCGCGCTGCACGGTCCGAGCCACGACACCGGCATCGTCTTCGCCTCTCCCGAGCGTGGGGCCGAGGCGCTGGTGCGGGCACAGGACCGCATCGAGCAGCTCTGTGGGCAGCGTCCGCGCTGGTACCGGCCCCCCTTCGGGGTCACCAGCCCGCGCCTCGGTGCAGCGCTGGCCCGGACGGACATGCGCCTGGTGTGGTGCTCCCTGCGCACCGGTGACGGGGTGGGCGGCAGCCCCCTGGCCCTTCGCCAGGTCTGCGCTCAGGCCATCGCCGGCGACATCCTGTTGCTGCACGAGGGGCCGCGCCCCGCCAGAGACGCCCTCCCCGTTATCTTGCGGGATCTGCGCGCCCAGGGCCTCGAGCCCGTCACCGTGGGCGCGCTGCTGGAGTCGGACTAGTGCCTTTGGTCATCACCGGAGTCGGCGTCGTCAGCGCGGCGGGTCGTGGACTCGAACCCCTGGGGCGCTTGCTGCACAGCGGCGGTGACGCCTTCGCCGACGCACCGCCCTACGACGCAGAAGGCCTCAGCCGCCCGCGCTGCGCCATCTACGGCGGCGTGGATCGGGAGCGCCCCGCCGAGCAGCTCTTGCTGGACGCCGCCCAGCAGGCCCTGGCCCAGGCCCGCCTGCACCATCCCTCCGCGTCCACGGGCCTGGTCATCGGCACATCTACCGGCAACATCTCCGGCCCCTGGGAGCGCTGGCATCGCGCGGTGCTTCGGGGTGAGACCGCCAGCGAGCAGGGCTGTGGACGGGACGCCCCCACCCTGGCGCTGGCCGCCGAGCTGGGGCTCGAGGGTCCCTGCACCACCATCAGCGTGGCCTGCGCTTCGGGCACCGCGGCCTTCGCCTTGGCGGCGGGCTGGCTCGAGGAAGGCCTGGCCCCCGCGGTGCTGGTGGGTGGTGTCGATGCGCTCTCCCTGTACATCCACGCGGGCTTCAACGGCCTGGGGGCCCTATCCCTCGACGGCGCGCGCCCCTTCCACCCCCAGCGCGACGGCCTGACCCTGGGCGAGGGCGCCGCCGTATTGGTGCTCGAGCCGGCGGCGGCCGCCGCCCGGCGCGGGGCCCCGGCCTTGGCCCGGCTGCTGGGCACCGGGCTGGCGGCCGACGCCACCCACATCTCCGCGCCCCATCGGCAGGGTCGAGGCGCCGCCAGCGCCATGGCCGCCGCCTTGGACGGCTCGGGATTCGAGGCCGCGGCGGTGGACATGGTATCCCTGCATGGCACAGGCACCGTGTTCAACGACGCTATGGAAGCCCACGCCATGCGGAGCGTCTTCGGTGACCGGGCGGTGGCCTTCCACGGGGTCAAGCACGCCATCGGCCACACCCTCGGTGCCGCCGGTGCGGTGGAAGCTGCGGTGCTGGTGGACGCCCTGCAACAAGGCAAGCAGCCCCCACCGCCCGCGGTGCTGGCCGACGACCTGCCCTTCGTGGCACCCCCGGTGCCGGCCCCCCGGCCCACACTGGCGCTGTCCACCTCATCGGCCTTCGGGGGCAGCAACGCCGCACTCCTACTGGGTCATCCGGATCTCCCTCCCCGGTCTGAGCCCCCGACCGTAGAGGTCGTCGAGCTGGCCCGTGCGACCCTCGATCTCCCCGCCGGCAAGGTGGACTGGGCCGCTCTGTGGCCCGACGCTCCCGAGCGTTTCCGGCGGCTCAACCGCTACGTGCGCACCGGCCTTGTGGTTCTGCAGCGCCTGTTCGAGCAGCTGCCCGCCCCCCCCGCCTCGGACACCGGCGTGGTGCTGGCGTCCCCCACCAACTGTCGTGGCGTGGATCTGCGCTACCACCAGCGGCTCGTGAAGCGGGGCGCAGCCCAGGCCTCCCGGCTGGACTTCGTCTACACCGTGCCCGGAGCCCCCCTGGCCGAGGCCACCATCCACTGGGATCTCCGGGGTCCGCCGGTGGTGCTGGTGGGACCCATGGCCCAGGCCGAGCAGGAAGCTCGGCGGCTGATCCGCCGCGGGCGCGCCACACGCCTGGTGGCCCTGGGGCTGGACGCACCGGACCAGGACCAGCCCGCGGTGGCGTCGGCCTGTCTCTTGGAGCGCGCATGAGTCGCCGTCGTCGTCAGCCCAACCCCGCCCCCTACCTCGAGCATCGCGCCTACCTGCGGGTGCGGTTCCAGGACGTGGACTCCATCCACGTGGTGTGGCACGGCCACTACCTGTCCTACTTCGAGCACGGCCGTGAGTCCTTCGGCGAAGAGTACGGCCTGGGGTACCAGGACGTCCGGGCCGCCGGGCTGGTGGCTCCGGTGGTCCACGTCAGCTGCGACTACGTCAAGCCCGCCCGCTTCGGGGACGAGCTCACCGTGGTGACCCGGCTGCACGTCACCGACCGCGCCGTCATCGAGCTGAGCTACGAGGTGCGCCGCGCGTCGGACGAGACCCTGCTCGCCAAGGGCCAGACCCGTCAGGTGTTCACCGACCTCGAGGGCAACCTCATCCTGAACCAGCCCGCTGTGATGCGGGCGTTCCTGGAGCAGTGGAGCGACCAGCTGCTGCGGCCCTGACCCGCGTCACGATGCCCCGCTCACCCCGTCGCTGCAGCTAAGGGACAGATCGTCCCAGAACACGTTGACCCGTTCGCCGTCCACCCCGATGCCTTCGAGCACCACCTGGATCTCACCGGCACCCTGGGGGATCTCGGCCCGCAGCTCGAAGTGCTGCCAGTCGCCGCTGGTGGGAGCGTGGGCTTCGCTGGCCGTCTCGTCCATCAGAGTCCCAGCGTCGTCCAGGTAGCGCACAGCGGCGCTGGCCTGGTCACCGGGCGTACCCAAGTGCTCCGTCCGGACCCAGCCACTCAGGGTGCAGGCCTTGGCCACGGGGGCCGGGCTGCAGCTGTGGGTGAGGCTGACCTGCTGGGCGGGCTGTCGGGCGAAGGAGAAGAAGCCCTCGCCGTGCTGGGGGGTGACCACGCCGCTGGTCTGGTCCTGGCTCGACACCGCCGCGACGGCATCCGGGGGCTGAGCGGTCCAGCCCTCGAGGGCCTGGGACTCGGCGTCACCGTTGACCAGGGACCAGCAGACCAGGCCGGTCTCTTGGCGGGTGGTGGGGAAGCACGAGCCCGCCAGGGCGAGGGCGATGACCAGGGCGGGGAGGCGAGGGGACATGGTGGCTCCGCCGGAGGCTGTATTGCGGGTCGGGGCTTCGTGTCGGGATCGCAGCGTGGGACAGCGCGACTGATTATTCGGCCCCCTCTCCCGGAGGCCCCGCCACCATGCTCGAACTCACCGGCAAAGACCTCGACATCGCCACCCTGTGGGCTGCCGCCCGCGGCGAGGACTGTCACCTGGCCGACTCCGCCCGCCCCGCCATGCTTCGCTGCCGCGAGTACGTGGACCAGCTGGCGGGCGAACCCCGCGCCATCTACGGCATCAACACAGGCTTTGGGCCCCTGAGCGCCCATCGGGTGTCCCAGGAGGATCTGGCACAGCACCAGATCAACCTGATCCACCATCTGTCGTCTGGCCAGGGTGAGCTGTTCTCCCCCGTGGAGACCCGGGCCATCGTCGTGGCGCGCTGCAACTCTTTGTCCCGTGGCCACTCGGGCATCCGGCCCGAGATCATCGATCTCGCGCTGGCCGCCATGAACGCCGGCCTGCTGCCGGAGATCCCCCAGGAGGGCTCCGTGGGTGCCAGCGGCGATCTGGTGCCCCTGGCCCACATGGCTCGCTCCCTCATCGGGCTGGGCTACATGCGGACCGCCGACGGCCAGCGCGTGCCCACCACCGAGGCCCTGAGCGCAGCGGGCCTCACCCCCGCCGTGCTGCGGGCCAAGGAAGGCCTGGCATTGGTCAACGGCACCTCGGTGATGACCGGCGCCACCGGCCTGTCCGTGGCCGAATCCAAGCTGCTGCTGGGCTGGTCCGAGCTGCTGTCGGCGTGCCTGTTCCAGGTGCACAGCGGCGCCCCCGAGGTGCTCTGTGCGTTCACCCATCGCGCCCGCAACCACAAGGGCCAGCGCCAGGTTGCCCATCGCATCGCCACCCACCTGCGCACCCACCCCGCCTACGACGCGTTGATCGAACAGCACGCCTGGGGCACGGACGCCAAGCCGGTGGAGGCGGGCCAGGAGATCCAGGACCCATACAGCCTGCGCTGCGTGCCCCAGGTGCTCGGTGCCTTCCAAGACGCCCTGTGGCACATCGAGCGGGTCGTGGTGGACGAGCTCAACGCCACCACCGACAACCCGTTGATCTTCCCCGACCAGGAGATGGTCATCCACGCCGGCCACTTCTACGGCCAGCACGTCAGCATGGTGGCCGACTACCTTCGGCTGGGGCTGGTCAAGATGGCCCTGCTGTTGGACCGTCAGCTCGAGCAGCTGGTCAACTGGCGCTACGGCCGGGGCCTGCCCCCCATGCTCAGCGGCGGTGCCCCGGGGCTCAACTCGGGCTTCATGGGCTGTCAGCTGCTGGCCACCTCCCTGGCGGCCGAGGCCCGCATGTTGGCCACCCCCGCGAGCGTCCAGACCATCCCCACCAACGCCAACAACCAGGACGTGGTGAGCATGGGCACCCACGCGGCCCGCTGGACCCGGCGCGTACTGCCGTTGGTCTGGAAGTTGTCGGCGATCCAGGCCCTGGCCTTGTGCCAGGCCGCCGACCTGCGGGAAGACACCGACCGGATTCTCGGTGCCGACTTCCGCGTACTCTACGAACGTATTCGCGCCGTCTCCCCCTTCGTCGCCAACGACCGTCCCCTGTTCGAGGACATCGATCGGGTGGTGGGCGTGTTGCAGGATGCAAGCTTGCAGGACCAGCTCCTCCCTCACCGGCGGCGCGGGTGATGCGTATTCCGAGGGTGGACGAATCCGCGCTGTCGTCGGCCGAGGTGCAGAGCCTGTTGGACCGCGGCGTGTCCCAGGCGGTGGACTGGGCGCTGGAGCGCTCGCCCTGGAACCGGCAGCGCTTGGTGGCGGCGGGGGTGACCCCGGGTGCCGTGGGCGATGTGGCGGATCTTCGCGGCCTGCCCATTACCACCAAGCAGGATCTCGCAGCGGCCGGCCGGGAGCTTTGGGCCGTGCCCCAGCACCAGGTGGTGGACATCTCCACCACCAGCGGCACTTCCGGCGAGCCCACCCTGTGTCCCATGACCGAGGCGGACCTGCAGCGGCTGGCCGAGAACGAGCGCCTGAGCTTCACCTGCGCTGGACTGACACAGGGTGACACAGCCCTGGTGGCGGTCACCCTGGACCGCTGCTTCATGGCCGGGCTGGCCTACTTCATTGGCCTGCGCTCCCTGGGGGCCTCGGTGGCTCGGGTGGGCTCCGGTTCCCCCGCGCTGCTGGTGGACATGGTGCGTCGGCTCGAGCCCAGCACCCTCGTGGGTGTGCCCAGCTTCTTCGAACACACGGCCCACTGGGCCCGGGGCGAAGGCGTCGATCTTCGCGACTCATCGGTGTCACGTCTGGTGTGTATCGGCGAGCCGGTGCGCGGTCCCGACCTGGCCCCCACCGCCATGGCGGGGCGGGCGGCGGCGGCCTGGGGTGCTGCGCTGCACGGCAGCTACGGCATCTCCGAGCTGGCGGCGTCCACCTGCGAGTGCGCTGCCGGCGTGGGGGGGCACCTGCATCCCTCGCTGCTGCACGTGGAGATCCTGGACGAGCACGACGAGCCCGTGGCGGCTGGCGAGCTGGGTGAGGTTGTGGCGACCCCCCTCGGTGTCGAGGCGCTGCCCCTGCTGCGCTACCGCACCGGCGACATCGCCGCGCTGCTGCCGGAGCCCTGCTCCTGCGGCTTGGCCACCCCACGCTTGGGACCCATCGTGGGTCGCAAGCACCAGGTGCTCAAGCTCAAGGGCACCACGGTCTACCCTGCGGCGGTGGCTCGGGTGCTCGACGCCGAGCCCGGACTGCGGGGCTATGTGTTGGTGGCGCGATCCGATGGCGCCCTGAGCGACAGCCTCGAGATCCGGCTGTGCCTCCGCAGCGCTGCCCCCGAGCTTCTGTCCAGCCTCCGGCAGCGCCTGCAGGGTGCCCTGAAGGTCACCCCGGCCATCTCCCTGGTGGAGCCGGATGAGCTCGCGGCGCTGCAGCAGGTCGGCGTGGGCCGCAAGAAGCGGGTGTTCATCGACGAGCGATGAGGGTGCGCCGAGGCGTGCCCCCATTCATCGATAGCCGAGAGTCTGCCGGGTATCCGTGCTACCTTTCAGGCGCACGGACGCGAGGCTCAACATGACTGCACTCACTCTGCTGACCCTTCTCGGGGTCTCCGTCGCCGTGGCTCAGGATGCGTCCAGCAGTGACGCGGACGTCGGCACGACCGACGACAGCTCGGAAGCTCCTGCGTCCGGCGAGCCGGCCGAGGAACAGGCGCCTGAACCGATCTGGAGCAGCGCGGCCTCCCCGCCCCCGGCCCCTCTCCCCGATGGGGTAGACGCTGCCGTGGTGGCCCCTTCGCCCCCGGTCACCCTCCCAGCGGTGGAGACCTCTGCCCCTCTTCCCGTGGTGGAGACCTCGGCCTCTGCCCCCCCCATCGGGCCCCGGCGGTACGACGACGGTCGGCGCTGGCGCAATGGCATGCCCTTGCTGTGGGTGTACTCCTGCGGCATGGGCTCCGCGATGGGTGCGGCCATGGGCAGCATCGCTGGCGACGCCACCATCGCTGGACCGGCGGTGTACGCCGGCGGTGGCGCCGGCGCCCTGGGCATGGTGTTCCTCGCCCCCGACGAGGTCAGCCTCGATCAGAGCATGCTCATCTCCTCCTCCGGTGTGCTGGGTGCCTGGTCGGGCGCCATGTTGGCGTCGAGCCTCATCCCCGAGGGCGCTGAGCTCGAGTGGGAGCGGGTCATGGCTTCCGGTGTGCTCGGCGCTGCGGCGGGCACCGCGGTGGGCGGTCTGATGAAGACGCCGCCCCCCGCGAGGGACATGTTGCTCATCGATGTCTCCACATTCGCAGGCTGGCAGATGGGCGGCGGCATCGCCGATCTGGTCGAGCTGGACTTCGACGGAGACCGCAACCTGCGCGCTGGTCTGGGGCTTCTGGGCGGCGGCGCCTTCATGGTGGGCAGCTCGTTGGCCTCCCGCGAGGGCATGGAGGTGGAGCCGGGCGTACTGGGCATGACCCTGGGCCACGGCTCGTGGATCGGGGTCTGGAGCCCCTTCCTGATCACCGACGATCCGGACCCCCAGCAGGTGTTGGGCGGCATGCGCCTGGGCGTGGGCGCGGGCACGGTGGCGGGTCTGCTGCTGTCCCCTCATGTGGAGCTCAACGGGCGCAGCGTGGCCTTGCAGCTCGGTGGCGCTGGCGCGGGTGCCGCAGTGGGCGCGGGTGTGCCTATGGCCTTGGGTGCACAGGCCCCCTCCCGCATGGTGGTGGCGCCCATGCTGCTGGGTGGCATCGGTGGCCAGATCCTGGGCGCCGCGGTGGCCCCCAGGTACGAACTCACCCCCAGCGATGCGCTGCTGATGGGCACCATCGAGACCTGGGCCTTGTACCAGGGCATGGGCTGGGGCGTGTTCATCGACCACGCAAATCCCGACATGCCCGAGAGTCAGTCCGCGGGCATGGGCCTGGCCATCGCTGGCGCCGGCACCCTCATGGCGGGCGCCATGGGGCCCCTGACGGACTTCGACCTGGCCGAGTCGGCCATGGTGGGCTCCGGGGGCGCCTGGGGCACCTGGTATGGCGCCTGGGGCGGCCACCTGGCTGGCATGAACCCCGAGCAGCACTGGCTCACCACCCTGGTCGCCGGGAACGTGGGACTGGTGGGCACCGCGGCCCTGGCGGGGGGCGACTGGGACCCAGACTGGCGCACCGTGGGCATGGTGGACAGCATGGGCATGCTCGGTGGTGCCGTGGGCGCCATGGTGGGCATCATCGCGTCGCCGGATCTCGACGCCGCGGCCACGGGCAGCCTGGTGGGCTCCACCGCTGGGTTGGTGAGTGGCGCCGTGCTCTCTCGCAACACCACCGCTCGCTTCACCCCACGACGCATCGGACCCATCCTGCCTCGTCCCCACATCAACCTGCCCTTCCGCACGCGGGTCTCCGCGGCTCCCTGGGTGGCCGAGAACGGCGATCCTGGGGCCATGGTGAGCTTGAGCCTTCACGAGAAGTGAGCCCCATGCCCCTGTTGCCGATGATCCTGCTCGCCGCCTTGCCCGTCTTTGGTCAGGACCAGGCCACCGACCGCATCGCGTTGCGTTTCGTGGTGCGTGACGACGTCGCCCTGAAGCTGGCATCACCCGCCCTGCGTCTGGACCTGGGCCCCGCCGAGCTGCTCCCGCTGGTGGACGATGGCTCCATCGACGGCGACATCCCCGGCGACCACGTGTGGGTCGGCGAGATGGATGTGCGGCGGGTGCAGAAGCTGGCCTTCACCCTGCTGGATACCTCCACGGGCCAGGCTCAGGGTAGCGCCAGCCTGTTCCTGCCTGCCGCCGACGACGCCATCATCACGCTGCGCACCATGGACGGCGACCCTCCCTTGGTGATCGAAGGCGAAGGCGGCGCCAGTGCCACCGGCGATGGCAGCACCTCCACGGCCGCCCCCCCTGCGGCCACCGCCGATGTCGAGGGCTCCGCCGAGCGCTTCACCTATCTGCTGTGGGTGGTGTTGCTGCTGGGGCTGCTGGGATTCGGCTACCTGCGCGTGGTGGTGCGGCGTATCTACATTCAGGACTTCCTCCCCACCTGGCGCAAGCTCGATCGTTGGCTCGACCGCGAGCTCGAGGGCCCCGGCGAGGGGCGTTAGCCCTTGCAGCTGTTCGACGCCCACTGCCACTTGCACGACCCACGCCTGGACCCCTGGCGCGCGGGAGCCTTGGACGACGCCCGCGCTCTGGGGGTCGTCGGCTTCGCCTGCTGCGCGGCCGAGGAGTCGGAGTGGCAGGCGGTGCTCGACCTGGCCGCTTCGCAGCCCGATGTGTCGCCTTGCCTGGGTCTGCACCCTTGGTTTGTGGCCGCTGCGAGCCCTGGTTGGCAGAGGCGCCTCGAGGCTCGGCTGCGGGCTGCGCCTTGGGTAGCGCTGGGCGAGGCGGGGCTGGACCGTGCCCGCCGGGGTCGCGGCATGGCGAGCCTCGAAGATCAAGAGTCCGCGCTGCTGGTCCAGGCCCGGCTGGCTGTGGACCTCGGCCGGCCCTTGTCCCTGCACGGTGTGCGGGCCTGGGGGCGGATCCTCGAGCTGTTGCGACCCCTGGGCTACCACCGGGCGGGGTGGCTGCTGCACTCCTTCGCGGGGCCCGCCGAGCTGGTGGAGCCCCTGGCTCGCCTCGGCGCCTACTTCTCTTTCTCAGGCATCGTCACCCGGCACCGCGCCACCCGTACCCACGCCGCAGCCCGGGTCGTGCCCGCCGACCGCTTGCTGGTGGAGACCGACGCGCCGGACATCACGCCCATCCTTGGGGAGCAGGCGTTGCAGGATCCCTCCCTGCCGCGGGATGACGCTGGGCGGGTCGTGAACCTGCCCGCGAACCTGTGGGTCAACCTGCGCGCGCTGGCGTCGGTGCGAGGCGAGCCCGAAGTAGAGGTCGCGCAGCATTGTCACGGCAACGCGGTGGGTCTGTTCTCGCCTATGCTCTCCGCCCGTCCCCGCTGAAACACCCGGTCTCGAGTGTCGAGGTTCCGCGGCCCACTATCAAATCCGCGACCCGCTCTGGTAGTCTGTCGCGAGTCATGACCGAGTCCTTCCCGTCAGCCGAGATCCCTGTGCATGTGGTGCGTGCCTCGGCGTTGATCCGTCCACTCCGAGTGGGGGAGGATTGGCTCGTCCGGCGGGTGCTGCACTTCGTGCGTATGCGCGGCTTCAGCAAGTACACGCCCACCCTCGAAGAAGCCTGGCGCAGGACCGTTCGCGATCTGGTGCAGGCCCTCGAGGCGGGCATGGCGTACCACGAGGGAGCCCCGGAGCTCGATCCCCACGTCAAGTTCGAGGGCGATCCCCTGGCGCTGTTCGCCCAGCGCTTGGCTCAGTCTCATCTGGGGCGCGGCGTGGACCTGCCCATGTTCATGGGCTTGTTCAAGTACTACCGCAAGTCGTTCCACGACCTGCTCGAGCAACAGTTGGGTGCCACGGCCACCTACCAGGAGATGAAGTCCACCCTGGACCGCCTGTTCGATCGCATCGAGCAAGCCCTGTGCGCTGCGTGGACCAGCGCCAGCAGCACCGAACAGCTGGCCGATCTCCAGGCCCGCAGCCGGGCCATCATCACCGAGAAGAACGCCTACCTCACCGTCTTCGAGAGCCTGTCTCACGCAGCGTTCATCGTGGACACCCGGGGCAGGGTTCGCAACGTCAACCACGAGGCCATGCGCATGCTCGGGGGCCTGGATCGGCCCGGTGGCGTGTACTACGCCTGCGACGAGGAAGCGCGCTCGTCACCCCAGGTCGACGACCTCGCCGAGGCCGCCGCCACGCGGGATCCCGAGGGCATGATCGGGGCTCAGCTCCGGCAGCTCGTGTCGTTCCTGCCGCCCATTGACGGGCTGCTGAACTCCGAGACGCCCGAGCGCTCTCTGCTCGAGATCCGCGGCCCCACCAGCCAGGGCTTGCGGGACTTCCAGGTCTCCATCTCACCCATGTTGGACCTCACCTCGCGCCTGCTGGGGGCGGTGGTGATCTTCCAGGATGTCACCGAGCGGCACGCGCTCGAGAGCCACCTGCGCTTCCTCGCCACCACCGACGCCCTCACCGGGGTGGCCAACCGCCGCAGCCTGCTGCGTCGGTCCGAGCACGAGTTCCGTCGGGCTCGTCGCTACGGGCGCCCCATGGGGCTGCTCATGCTGGACCTGGATCACTTCAAAAAGGTCAACGACACCTGGGGCCACTTTGCCGGTGACGAGGCCCTCAAGGGCCTGTGCAATGTCTGTCTGGCCAGCCTGCGCTCGAGCGACATGCTGGGCAGGTTGGGGGGCGAAGAGTTTGCGGTGCTGCTGCCAGAAGCCAGCATCCAGGACGCCTGCGGAACCGCCGAGCGCATCCGACACATGGTCGAAGAGCTTGTGGTGGATTGGCACGGCAGCGGCATCAAGATGACCGTGAGCATCGGCGTGGCCACCATCGAACCCTCGGATCCCGACATCTACTCCCTGATGCGCCGCGCTGACCTGGCCCTGTACACGGCCAAAGATGTCGGACGAAACAGGGTTGTTCTGTGTGCGGACGAACCCGACGCGGCAAAGCTCACCGGTGAGCAGGTGGAGTTCGTGCTCGACGACGTGTAGCCCTATGGCTCGGTTGTCATGCCCGGGGGGCTCTCAGCCTCACTGGCTGTGAAGCTCGAAGACCACAGCTTGTGGTAGTCGCCGCTGCCGGGCTGCCACAGGTGGCCGGTGGGGACGTCGGTGTCGAAGACCTCGAGGTTGACGTCCACGTGGCCCTGGGGCAGCTGAAAGTCGAAGTCCGCCGGCACTTGGGCGCCACCCTGCAGCAGGCCGGAGCAGGCGTCCGGGTCGCCGGGGATGCAGACCTCGAGCCGCAGCCCCAGGATGCGGCTGGGGCCGGGGTCGAGCCACTCCCAGGCGGTCCAGACCACGCGGTCGCCATCACGCTGACCGGCCGTGGGGAGGCGGACGAGATCCGGTGACGTGGCGAGGGGACCGGGGTGGATGTAGTTGTCCCCGTGGATCTCGAGCTCGCCCAGCTTCAGCGTCAGATCCCCATAGGGTACGTCCAGTACAGCACTCTGGGTGAGGCCGCCGTGGGGGGCGATTGCAAGCGTGGGGAGCGGCCACGTGGCGGTCTCCACTGTGCCCGCGGGGTCCCAGGCCACCAGCTCAATATGCCCGGCACCTACATCGAAGCGTGCGACGAACCGCTTGTCTGTGCCTTCGACGCGACGGTACAGGTTGAATGGCCCCTGTGCCGCCAGGGCCAGGTCGATGGGCAGGACCTCCCGCTGCTGGCCGATGGTCAGCGCCCATGTGGCAACGGTGGACGCGGCGCCGGGGGCGGGGCGAGGGGAGGGCGGAGCGGGGCTCCAGGTGCCCGCGTCCATGGCGGCCACGGCCAGCAGCGCCTGGTGCTCCAGTGCGGGCCAGGCGGCTTGTGCCTGTGGGTCCAGGTCCCACACCAGGCCCCACAGCAGGGATGAGCCGTCCAGCGGGGGTGGGGGCACCCAAGGCAGGAGTCCGTTGCTGGTGCACGGGGAGCCGTAGCAGTGCAGGCCCGTGCCCCCTTCGGCTTCCCCCAGGGGGCCGTGCTCGAGCAGCACCAGCCCTCCATCCGGATCGATGCGAAACGCGGCGCGGGTGGAGGTGAAGATGGCCTTGTCGGGGGGGCCGGGCACCCGCAGCACGACGTCTCGCAGCAGCAGCTTGCGCCAGGTGCCTTCGTAGTGGACGTCGATGCGCGAGGCGCGGCGTTCGTCTCCCCGTGTCGAGCGCCGCACCGCCTGCACGGCCTTGCGGGCTCCGGCGCGGGCCTGGTCCGGGATGGGCTGGCGATCTTCCGTGTGCACACCGGGGTACCAGCAGCGCAAGCGGGGCTCGAAGGTGTCGTCCAAGGGGATGCCCACCTGGCAGCTGCAGCGCTCCACCGAGTCGTAGTCCACCCGGTACCAGTGCATTTCAGGGGTGAGCTCGTCCACCATGGCGAAGGTCTGCCAGGGGGGGAGGTCTGTCAGGACGATGCCGCTGTCGCCAGCGGCCGCCGCGCCGGGGACCGAGGCTAGGACGATGGGGTTAGCGAGTGCGAGCATGGGACTTCTCCACCCGCAGTTTAGCTCGGCCTGAAGGACCCTACGCGCGCATCTTGGCGGCAGTATGTAACCACATGTAACAAATGTTAACGGAGGTAACATGGTGCTTGAATCCCGGGCTATCCTCCCCGCGTCAGTGTCACGCATATCCAAGGAAGCCCCATGTCCCGACTCACCCTGCCCCTGGCGACTCTCGGCTTGGCCCTCACCCTGATGGGCTGCAACGCCGACATCTCCTCTGCCCTGGACCCCGACGGCGACAACTACGAGGTCCTCTGCGACCCCACCGGCATGTCGCTGTACCACACGGGGGTCTACATCGGCCCCGACGGCTGCGAGGAAGCCACCCTGTACATCGTGGACGAAGAAGACCCCAGCTACTGGCTGCTGTCGGTCTCCTGGCCCATGTATGGCGACTACTTCCCCCTCAGCATCACCAACCTCACCACCGGCGACACCGAGCGCGAGTACATCTACGGTCGCGACCCGGAGTTCCTGCTGTATGGCGGCGACTACCTGCTGGGCGGCCTCGAGGTGGTCGAGGGGATCAACGAGCTCGAGTACACGCTCTGGGATGGCACTGGCGAAGATGACGTGTTGGTGTACGAAGACGGGACCTTCACCCTGGACGTGGTCTTCTCGGACTAGCTCAGTAGCCCCAGGCGATCCTCGAACGTCGCCTCGCAGGGCTTGCCGTCGGCGTACAGGTAGCGCTGCAGCCGACCGGGCTGGAGGGCCAGGATGGTGGCGCTGCGGGTGCCGTAGCGGGGTAGGTGGATGCACAGGGCCTGCAGCTGTTGGGCGATCTGCGGTGGCAGGGCCAGGCCTGGTGGGAGCGGGGAGATGTCCTCTGCACCAGGCAGTTGGTGGTCCGCCAGGGCGGCGTGAAGTCCGGCCTGCAGCTGAGGCCAGGGCTCGTGGACCACGGGAGCCACCAGGTCATGGGCCCGCTGGGCCTTGGGGAAGTGGGGCGAGCCCATGCGGTCGTTGGCGAGCACGTGCAGACCCGGCGCGAGCTTCACGCGCTCGATGGGCCGGCCCGGCCGGACGTAGACCACGTGCAGTCGCTCTCCATCTCCGAACATCAGGTTGAAGGCGTTGTACTGGCTCGTGTCCAGCCGGTTGATGAGCCCCATAGCGCGGTTGACGCTGCCGGTGGCCAGGGCCTCGAGCACCAGCTCACCCCGGGACCGCGGCGCCGGGACCTGGGGCCCGCTGGGGCGCTGGTTGGTCAGGCCTACGAAGAAACCCCGGGCGCTGGCGGCCATCCATGTGCCACCCCGCTCGAGGTCGGTGCCGCCGATGGCGGGCGGGTCGGCCTGCAGCAGGGTGGGGCCGGCGGCGGGCCGGTCCAGGAACTCGTCCCGGTTGGCCGCGACCACCAGAGGCATGTCCTGGCGCAGTCGATGGATGGCGATGATGGTGCACATGGGCGAACTTCCCTGACCCTGCTCACATGCCCTCCCAGCAGCCATGACGCCAGCGAGGGAGGGTACGGGGCGGTGGGATAGGTTGCCGGCCCCCGGATGTCACGGCCCGTCGGCCGCCACGGAGTGAGCCATGATCCGCCTCCTTCCGATGCTCGAAGACCAGATCAAGTCCCTGGCCGGGCCTCGTCCGACCTTGATCTTCCCCGAAGGTGACGACCCCCGCATCCTCTCCGCGGCCTCTCACCTCACCGGCTACGCCAACATCGTGCTGGTCACGTCCCAGGATCGCGCCCGGCAGGTCATCGACGAGCAGCAGGTGGAGCTGCGGGGCTCCGCGAAGCGCTTCCTGGGCTCGGTGCGCTGTATGGTTCCCGAGGACCACCCCGCCCTGTGCGATGAGTTCCACGAGGCCTTCTTCGAGCTGTCCCACGGCAGCCGCTGGGCGGTGCCCTACGAGCAGGTGGCCAAGCTGGTGCGCGAGCCGGTGATGTTTTCCTGCATGGCCGTGCAGCTGGGCTACGCCGACTGCGTGCTGGGGGGCGCGGTGCACGCCTCGAGGGAGTTCTTCCGCCCGGCCCTGCGGTTGCTGCACACCGATCGCAAGGCCTTCGCAGCGGGGCTGTTCTCCCTGCCCGACAGCCACCCCAAGGACATCTACCGCAACAACATTGTGGTGTTCTCCGACGTGGCCATCAACGTGGACCCGGACGCGGACACCCTGGCGCAGATCGCCGTGGGTTCCTGCAAGATCGTGCGCGATCTGGTGCCGGTGGACGTGTTGCCCCACATCAATGGCGCCATCCTGTCCTACTCCACCCGTGGCTCTGCCTCGGGGCCTTCCGTCGAGCGCATTCGCGCGGCCGGCGAGCGCATCCCCGCCATGCTGGCGGACCTGGCCGAGCGGGATCCGCTGTACAGCAGCATCCACATCGACGCGGAGCTGCAGATCAGCTGCGCCATCTCCATGACCGCGGCCCAGTCCAAGCTCAGGGATGCCCTGGCGAACCCCGACAGCGCCGTGGGGCGCGCCAACGTACTCATCCTGCCGTCGCTGGACGCGGGCAACCTGATGTACCACCTCTACGCCACCCGCTACGCCGACGCCGACAAGGTGCTCATGGTGGGCGGTATGGACGCCCGGGTGCTGGATTTTTCCCGCTCGTCCACCGCCAAGGACGTCACCCTGGGTGCCGCGGCCAGCCTGCTGCGCATCAAGCGCAAGCCCGACTGGAACGGCACCCCCAAGGACCACTTCTTCCCCATGCACCGGGTCCTGGTGGTCAACCCCGGCTCCACCAGCACGCGGCTGGCGGTGTTCTGGGGGCGACTGGTGGAGTTCGAGCGCGAGGTGAGCCACTCGGTGGTCGAGCTCGAGGCTTGTGGCTCTTTGCAGGGTCAGCTGGCCATGCGCCGGAGCGTGGTGGAGCAGGCCCTGGCTGAAGGGGGCATCGACTTGGCCAGCATCGACGCCTTCGTGGGCCGCGGCGGCTTGGTGCGCCCGCTGGTGTCGGGGACATACCGGGTCAACCAGGCCATGCTCGAAGATCTGGCCTCGGGTCGCTTCGGGGAACACGCCAGCAACCTGGGTGCCACCATCGTGCACGCGCTGGCGTCGGCCCAGGGCAAGCAGGCATACATCGTCGACCCCGTAGTCACCGACGAGCTCGATGATGTGGCCCGCCTGACGGGGCTGTCCGGCTACCCGCGGCGCGCGGTGTGGCATGCCCTGTCCCAGAAAGCCGCGGCCCGTCGCTACGCCGACGAGCACCTGAAGGACTACGAGGACGAGAACCTCATCGTGGCCCACCTGGGGGGCGGCGTCACCGTGGGCTGCCATCGCCACGGGCGGGTCACCTGGGTGAGCAACGGGCTGGACGAAGGCCCCATGACCCCCGAGCGCGCGGGCTCCATGCCGTCGAACGCCCTGATGGACCTGTACGAGCAGCACGGTGAGCGCCGGGCGGTGCAGCGCTCCCTGGTGGGCCTGGGTGGCCTGGTCTCGCACCTGGGCACGGCGGATCTGCGGGAGGTCGAGGCCCGCATCGACGCGGGCGAGGACTACGCCGCCCTGGTCTTCGAGAAGCTCTGCCAGGACATCGCGGCCTGGATCGCGGGCTGTGTGCCCCGCTTCGAGGGTGATCTCATCCACAGCATCATCCTGACCGGCGGTATGGCGCGCTCGGCACGGTTGGTGGCCCGGATGCAGCAGCTTCTGGGTCAGATCCCCATCGAGCTCACCGTCTACCCTGGGGCCATGGAGGCCACGGCGCTGCGGGACGGCGGGCTGCGGGTGCTGCGCGGCCAGGAGCCGGCGCTGGAGTATTGAGGCCTACGCGCTATCCATGAAAGGTCGCTGATAGGGGAACTTTGCTTCGGTGCGCATAGCTTGCGATTATCTGCAAGTGCGTCATGCACCCCTCCCCATCTCTTGGAGACCGACCATGGAATTCGACCTGCAACCCATCCTCGACACCGGGCTGGACATCGGCGTGCGCATCCTGGGCGCCATCCTGCTGTGGCTCGTCGGCCGCATCGCCATCAAGATCATCCTCGGCATCGTGGAGCGCTCAGCCGCTAGGGCCAAGCTCGACGACACCCTGTCCCGCTACCTGAAGTCCGCGTCGGACATCCTGCTCAACGTCATCCTGGTCATCGCCGTCCTGAGCGTGTTCGGGGTCGAGACCACCACCTTCGCGGCCCTGCTTGCCGCGGCCGGTGTGGCCATCGGCATGGCCTGGTCGGGCCTGCTGGCCAACTTCGCCGCCGGCGTGTTCATGGTCATCCTGCGGCCCTTCAAGGCCGGTGACTTCGTGGAGATCGGCGGAATTCTGGGCACCGTGCAGGAGATCGGGCTGTTCGTCACCACCATCGACACCATGGACAACGTGCGCACCATCATGGGCAACAACGCCGTGTTCAGCGGGACCATCCGCAACTTCTCCCACAACAGCTTCCGCCGCGTGGAGCTGGTGGCCCAGCTGGCCCACAGCGTGGACCCGGCCGAGGCGGTGGCACTGTTGAAGAAGGAGCTGGCCACCATCCCCAACGTGGTGGTCGCCCCGGCCCCCGACGTCGAGATCCTGGAGTTCAACCTGGCCGGCCCGGTGCTCGCAGTGCGTCCTTACTGCAACAACGAGCACTACTGGCAGGTCTACTTCGACACCAACCGCATCATCCGCGAGAGCTTCGGCGAGGCCGGCTTCCCCGTGCCCGAGAAGCACATCCACCTCGCGGGCGAGACCTCCGCGGCGTCATAGTCGGGCTGTTCGGCACCACGCTCACGTCGGCCGCGCTCCCCATGGGCAGCGCGGCCGGCATCGTTATAGGGGTGGCCGCCAGGAGGCATGATGGCCAACGCTACGATCCACAACGCCCGACAGATCGACGAGATGCGCGTCGCGTGCAAGCTCGCCGCGGACACCCTGCTCATGGTGGGGGAGCACCTTCGCCCCGGCATGAGCACCGACGACGTGAACACCTTGGTGCACGAGTACACCTTGGCCCACGACGCCCGGCCCGCCCCCTTGAACTACCGGGGCTTCCCCAAGAGCGTCTGCACCAGCCTCAACTCGGTCATCTGCCACGGCATCCCCGGGTCCAGGGTGCTGCAGGACGGCGACATCCTCAACGTGGACGTCACCCCGGTGCTGCCCGCCAAGCGGGGCTGGCACGGCGACACCAACGCCACCTTCTACATCGGCGAGCCCAGCGACGACGCCCGCCACGTGGTGGAGACGGCGCGGGTCTGCCTCGAGTTGGGCATCGCCACGGTCAAACCCGGCGCGTCCCTGGGAGACATCGGCTGGGCCATCCAGCGCTACGCCCAAGAGCAGGACTGCTCGGTGGTGCGCGAATACTGCGGCCACGGCATCGGCCAAGAGTTCCACTCCCAGCCGTCGGTGCGCCACTACGGCCAGCCGGGCACGGGCCTGCGCTTGCGCCGGGGCATGACCTTCACCATCGAGCCCATGATCAACCTGGGCACCTACGGCTGCAAGCTGCTGGACGACGGCTGGACCGTGCTCACCCGCGACGGCGCCCTGAGCGCCCAGTTCGAGCACACCATCGTGGTCACCCGCCACGGCTGCGAGGTGCTCACGGCCCGCAGCGCTCCCTTGAAGGGCAGCGAAGACGTGCCCTGGGCCAAGCTGGGGCCCCTGGCCAGCTACGTGCCGGGCGCCTGACCCAGCACCTTCGCCAGGCTGTCGGTCGATACGTTCCGACCCGAGAGGATCACCGCAACCGGGCCCTCGAGGGGGCCGAGATCCTCGTCGAGGCAGGCGGCCACCACCGCCGCTGCTGAAGGCTCGATCAGGTACTGGTGCTCGGCCAGCATCCACCGCACGGCGCGGTAGAGCTGGGCCTCGTCCACCAGGGCCACCCGGCGCACCCGGTGTTGCAGGATGGCGAAGGTGTTCACGCCGATGCCGCCCTCGATGCCGCCGGCCAGGGTGTCGAGGGGGGGCATGGCGGTGACGGCCCGACCCTGCTCGAGGGACAGGGCGAACGAGGCGGAGCCGCGGTGTTGGCAGGCGATGATCTCGATGGGCGGCTCCCGAGCCTCGAGGGCCACGGCCAGACCCGCGGCCAGTCCGCCGCCGCTGATGGGGGTGATGACCGTGCGGAGGTCGGGCAGCTGCTCGAGCAACTCGAGGCCCAGGCTGCCTCCGTTGCCGGCGATGACCTCGGGGTCGTCGAAGGCCGAGACGAAGGGTAGGCGTTGCGCACAGGCGAAGGCGCGGGCCTCGATCTCGGCCTCGTCGTAGCCGGGGGACCTGGCCAGCACGACATGGGCGCCCTGGGCCCGCATGCCCGCCAGCTTGGCGCCATCCACAGTGCTGGGCACGTAGATGGTGGCCCGCACGCCCAGCTGTCGGGCGGCGTAGGCCAGGGCCTTGCCGTGATTGCCCGCCGAGCAGGAGACCACACCGCTGGCGCGCTCGGCGTCGCTCAGGCGCGACAGCCGGAACCAGGCACCCCGCAGCTTGAACGAGCCCGTGATCTGCAGCTGTTCGAGCTTGAGAAACACCGGTACACCCAGGGCGGTGGAGAGGCCAGGGGAGGGTTCCACCGGGGTGCGGTGCAGCACCGGGGCAAGCACCTTGGCAGCGTCGTGGATGAGAGCGAGATCGACCATGCAGTGCGCTTATCCCAGCTTGGAACGTTCGCGGTGGCACCCGCCACAGTGGAGTCCATCCGCGAACGGCTGTCGCAGGCTCACGAAACGGTCATAGGTGCAGGACGGGATTGCGCGTCACCCGGGCTGCTGTCCTTGCTCCGTGACCGCGATGTGCGGAGAGCGGCGATGACAACGTAGAACGGTCTTTACCGCGGGCTGTTGTCCACGTAGACTGCATCCATGGACTACCGACTCCATCACGCACTGCTGCTTCTCGGAATCGCGTTCACCTGCGGAGCCTGCCCAGGGGACCAGTGTATGGATGACGCCGAGCGATGCGAGCTCTACGACCCCGATGCTCAGCAGAAATGCGAGGACCTCGTGGATTCTCTGTGCCTGGGTGCATCGCAGAATTGTTTCCCGACCATCCTATTCGAGGTCTGCGTGGAAGAATTCAACGAGTCTTTCGGGTGCGAGGCTACCTTCGGAGTGAGCGATAGCTACGATGAGTGCCTGGAGTTGCTCGATACCACCGAGAGCTGTTGGGTGGACGTGGAGCTACCAGACGCATGCAACGGAGTGCTGGTGTACGTGGAGTAATCAGCCAAGCCGGCCCGGTTTCGGGCGTCGTCAGCCGCAGATGACCTCAGTGTAGTGGATGCTGTTGTTGTCCTCATCGCACTCGTAGACCGTCTCGAGGCCCTGGCCGTCGTCGTCGATGGTGAGGATCAGGCCGGCCCCCTGCACCTGCGACAGGCTCAGCTCCACCTCCACGCTGGCCAGGGCCTCGCCGCCGAGAATGGGCTCCACGACGCCCGAGGCCAGCAGGGTGAGGTCATCGTCCCGGTAGATCGCCCAGGGGATCACAGCCAACACATCACGTCCCCCCTGGTTCCAGGGTTGGAACGAGACCCGCACCGGGCTGTCCTGTTCGCAGGATGAGATGCAGATGTCGGTCAGCTGCAGGGCGAGGTCGCGTCCGGCGGGTAGATCTTCCCAGGGGCGGGCCCTGTATAGGTTGTAGACCTGCCATGGCGGGTCCGGATGGGCGGGGACCGAGCCGTCGGGGTTGATGTTGGTGACGGCGAAGTCGTGGACGTGCCAGGTGGAGCCCCCACGAGGCCAGCCGGCATCGGCGTGACCGTAGACCGTGATGCCCTGGGTGCCTTCGTAGTAGTAGTCGTTGCTGACCCGCACGATCTCCGCGGAGCCGTCCAGGTCCACGTCGGCGATGGTGGGGTACTCCCAGATGGTGCCCGAGCAGTGGTCGCTGTCCTGGAACAGGATGTCGCCGGTGGCGCCGTCGAGGATGTAGAAGTCGGTCTCGTCGGCGTAGACGATCTCGTAGCTACCGTCGGCGTCGAAGTCGAAGCCCGCACAGCCTGCGGCACCGGACCCGTCGCCGATGGGTTGCTCCCAGACCGTGGTGCCGTCCAATTCAACCACCACGAACTCCATGGTGGCGGCGAAGGCGATCTCCACCGCGCCGTCACCGTCGAAGTCCGCCACGCAGGGCGGGCCTGCGTTGGAGCCGGCCGGATCCACCTCGTAGATGACGGTGCCGTCGTGCTCGTACAGGCCCATTTTGCCGCCACCCAGCATCACCACCTCGGCTTCGGGGTCTCCGTCGGCGTCCAGCAGCGCCGCCCAGTGGCCCCAGGTGCCCGCCAGGCTCGCTTCCCACTCCAGGGCGCCGGTGGCGCCGTCGAACACCCGGTTGCCCAGGACGATCTCTTGCACGCCGTCCAGATCGATGTCCCCGGGGGTGGGGGTCCGGAAGTCGGTGACGCTGCTGACGGCCAGGGTGAAGAGCAGGGTGCCCGTGGCGCCGTCGATGACCATGTCGTCGGCGATCACCTCCGGGCGACCGTCGCCGTCCAGGTCCGCTACCGTGGCCTGGGGATGCACGGTGGTGGCCATGCGCGGGACCACCCAGATGATGTTGCCCGCGGAGTCCACGGCCATGGGCCGCATCAGGTGGTCGAAGACCACGATCTCGATAGCGCCGTCGCTGTCGATGTCCGCCATGCCGCCGCCGCCGAAGCTGTTGACGTCGTCGACCGTGAACAGCTCGGCACCCGTGGCGCCGTCCAGGGCTACCAGCTTGCCCCGGTGGTAGTTCTCCATGCTCTCGAAGGCCACCGCGGCGATGTCCGGCACGTCGAGCTCGGTGATGAGGCCGTCGCCGTCGTCGTCGTTGAGGTTCCCGATCATGGGCAGGTTGATGACCTCGCCGTAGGTGGGGGCCGAGCTGATGTTGGTGATCTGCCACTCCACCACGATGTTCCAGGGGTCTTCCACCGGCTCGTAGGCTTCGCGTTCACCGCTGCAGTCCTCGTCGACCTCGAGCTCGAAGGCCTCGTCCACATCCACCGAGCAGTCCGGTGGGGGCTCTGGGCCTGTGTCCTCGATCCCGGTGTCCTGTCCGTGCTGAGGGATATCCTCCAGCTCACCAAGCCACGGCGCTCGCTCATCCACCGGCGCATCCACCACGGGCGTCGTCTCTTCCCCGTCCAGGCTGTAGTCGATGCAGCCGGTGATCAAGAGTGTCGTCATGAGAGCAGTGCGCATCCAGGAACCTCCGCGGCACCGCAGGCTGACGGCGCGCTGTCCTTGTTGTGTCCCGATCTCGTGATGCTGATCGTTCAGGCGACCGGGGCTGGTGTGCTTGCCCCTCGTTACGCTCCACCCACACCACCGGGTGTAGAGGTGGTGCTGCACCAGCCCGCGGTACCAGCGCAGGCTGCGGTCGTGCTCGTCATCGGGTGTCAGGGCGTCGGGGAAGTGGTCCTGCGAAAGCGCGCCACCGCGGGGAAGCTCTCGTACATCACCGCCGAGCTCAGCAGCGAGACGAACAGGCGCGCCGAGTCGCCGAGTATGGCGAGGGTTTCGCGGATCATGGGCATTGTCCTTGACTATCTCGCCAGCGCTCGACACCCTACAGCGACTTCCTCGCCGGCAGCGCCGCGTTGGCCACCAGTAGCCCCGCCGCCAGGGCCACGGCGGCCATCAGGGCCGCGAAGGCGGTTTGAACCGCTACGAGTACCTCGTCCTGCAGCATCGCCGAGATCGCCTCGAAGCCCACAGAACCAGGCACCAGCAACAGGATGCCGGGGAGCACGGCGACCTGGGCGGGTCGCCCGCTGATGCGGGCGGTGGCGTTGCCCAGCAGGCCCACGGCCAGGGCGCCCACGAAGGCTGGACCTGGCGCCGCCACCCAGTGACCCGCGGTGTGGGTCGCGGCCAGGGCCGTAAGGGCAGCGAGCAGGATGATGGGGGTGTCCCGGGGCCGGGCCTGGAACAGCACCACCAGGCTCATGGCCGCCAGGACGCCGGCAGCCCACAGCGATCCCGGCGGCAGGGGCAGGGTCACCACGGGCATGGGGGAGGGGGGCAGCAATCCGCCTACCAGGCTGCCGGCCACCACGCCCAGGCCGATCTGCAGGAAGACCACGGCGGCTCCGGTCATGCGGGCGGTGCCCGAGACCAGGTGGCCGGTGGCCAGCTCGTTGGCCGCGACCGTGAGACTGAGGCCGGGCACCATCACGATGAGGGCGCACAGTGTGATGAGGTGGGCCGAGCTGCCGGGCAGCAGCCAGGCCCCCAGGCTGGCCAGGGCGGTAGCGGTCGCCGCGGCCACCGGGAGGAAGAGTCGGCCCAGGGCTGCGATACGAACCGAAGCCAGCTGCAGCAGGCCCACCGCCAGGCCTACCAACCCGGCCAGCACCACATCCCCCCAGGTCCCCGCGAAGAACCCCACCGCGGTAGCGGAGACCAGGCTGGTGGCCGCGGTGGTGGCCCGGGGTCCAAAGCGCGGCGGCGCCGCTTCGATGGCGGCCACCTGGGCTTCTGCCTGGTCGAGATCCAGCTCGCCGGACAGCAGGGCGTCTCCGGTGGCGTCCAGCAGCACCAGCCGCTCGAGCTGCACGTCTCCGGGGGTGACCCGCACCAAGCCCGAGCGTTGCCCGCCCAGGTCGCCGAAGGCGGCGG